>Ga0209086_10000504_pt1 | contig 34048 bp, 47 predicted proteins | sample M_130207_XF_Meta_FD_187312 | JGI IMG/M metagenome (GOLD analysis project Ga0209086, IMG submission 187312) | Freshwater microbial communities from Lake Montjoie, Canada to study carbon cycling - M_130207_XF_MetaG (SPAdes) (version 2) | ecosystem: Environmental > Aquatic > Freshwater > Lake... | reverse complement strand
GGCTTACTTGCGCTGTGGTTGTGGGGATGTATGAACTTGGGGAAGTTCCTGATTCCAACATTGCGCCCCATATATAAACACCACCGTCAGAAGTTCCCGTAAAATTTGCGCCTGTAGTATCTGTTGAGGTTGACGAGCAAATTGAAAAGTAAACATTTGCGGCCCCAACATAAGTACCCGTGACACTAAATCGAAACCATCCGTTTGCATATGCTGTTGCGGTTGCTGCTTTGTTAATTGCGGTTCCACCTGTTGAACCAACTTGCAATCCTGATGTAAGATCAAAAATCGCAGATACACCCGCGTAATTTTGCGCGTTAATCGCAAATCGTCTAGCGGCGTTTATTTGTTTTGCAAACACGCTAATCGTTACCACGCCTGTCAAACTATAATTTGTTGAAATCCGGTGATAATCCAAAGCCAAAGTTTCATTGAATCCAATTGCGGTTGCACCGTTTGCAGGGTCTGTGTTTCCGCTAGTCCGCGATAAAATTGCGCCATCGCTCCAATTCACAGAAAGGCCGCTAGTAGCAAAAGATTGACTGCCGTAAAGATAATTAGTTGCGCTACCCTCAATCAACAGCCCCTTCGCCGCAAGCGTCGTCGGGTCATAATCAAACCGCGCTTCGTTTGCCGCCGCAGTTGCAACATAGCCCGACGAATTGATGTAGGTCGCTGTAGCCGCTGATCGTGTCAGCACCACGCGAGAATCTAAAGAGCCACCTGTAAAATCCAAATTCAGCGTAGAGCCATCGCCACCAATTCCCATGCGGGAATACCGGCGTGGCATTATGACTTGGCGCGTTCGCATTTTAGATCGTGTACCAAAACGCACCCATCTTTGGCGTTGTTCCGGTGGCTTTAAATTGCACTTGAATAAGCAAAGAACCAACGCAATCAATGATGACGCTTGCAGGCTCAACATTCGCGCCGGCTGCCGTTGCAGGCGTGTAAATGTTTACGGTTGGAACGCTTGCCGCAACCGTTGCGGAACTAAAGAAATAATTGGTTGTTCCATCAATGCTTAAACTTGCAACGGTTCCGCTTGTATAGCCTAGGGTTACATCCGCAAGAACTGTTGGAATGTAGGGGTTGCTACCCGTAATTGCGGAATATGATGACCAACCAATAACGCGCATTCCAACGGAAGTAAAATTGTTGCCGCTTACGCTTGGAACGATTTTAATAAGGTTGGGGTAGTTTGTTCCAAGGTCATACAACAATGCGCTTTGGCTAGTTGTGCTTGGCTTAGTTGCTGTTGGTGAAGCCGCGTCGTAAGCCTGTGCGCTTGTAAGCGTGATAAGGCCGCTAAAGTTATACGCTGCCTGTCCCGTTGCCGCTGTTGCTAGTGCCATTTGTGCTTTCCTTTATTTTGTCTTTTCAAGTTTGTCGAGTCGCATCAATATTGAATCCATCTTAGCGTTAAATTCCCGATCATTTGCCGATAGGTTGCCAACCGCTTTGGCTAGGTCGCTGCTAATTAAAGCCAAGTCTTTAATGCGTTCGCCTTGATTGTCTAGCGCGGCATCGCGCCGGCCGATGAGCATAAACGCACCGGCGATTGATCCTAGAAGCACAATCGCTTGAATACCGCTAAACACGGTTTGAAGCGAAACTTGCTTGGACATTTTTAGTTCGGTGTCACTACTCATTTTTAAATCCTAGCAAATGGCGTTTTCTAGGTCTACGCTGCTGACCATCATTTTGACGCTTCCGTTATTTCAATTTTTGTTAGGAACAATTCGACGCGCGGGTTTTTGCTGTCCACAAATAGGCGCAAGGGTAAATGAATCAAGCCGGAATCGTCTTTAAGTAGCCCGCCATCCTTTAGCCCGTCAAAGGTAGCCTTTAGGCTTGCTAGGCAGTTATCTTTATCCCGCACCCGTGAGTCGCGCGCGTACCAATATGCTTGACATTCGGCTGCAATCCAATTTCCTTTCATGCCGTCCATAGCAATTTGGGTTGCAGCCCAAGATTCAATACGGGCTGATTTGGTTGCTTTGGCTTTGACAGCCCAATGACAGCGGGTATTTGGCGACAACACCCGCGCCGGAATACCAACTGTGATCTTGATTGATTCATCATTCACAAGCGCATTGTTTCAAGTTTATTGGTTGAAGGGAATATGCACCGCCAAAATGCAGTTCCCCCTATACCCCCAACGATATTAGACATTTTGGGATAAGGCAATTGAAGCCGCGTTGACCATCCCCCGCGTCCACTTTGTCCATTGCTCACGGTGCGGGGAAACAGGATCGCCACCTAGCGCGCCGGTTGCCCTGCAATGCGCCACGGCCTCGGCTACTTGTTCACGGGACATCTTGGCTATGCGCCTTGCTGCTTCATCCTGATCCATTTTTACTTCGCCTTCTGAAAATTGCGTTTGCTTGATTTTCACCATGCTTCTAGCGAGTTTCTGCACGGTTTTACAGGCTTGGACTAATTCGGGAACGGCTATGAAAGTCCTTGCTAGTGAACGCTTTGCATTGGTTAAGGCAATGATTAAAGTGTCGTTATCAAAAGTTTCCAAATCACGCATTGCTTGCGCGTGTAATTTGCTTTCCTTGCTAGTCCATTTTGTCGTTGGAAAATATTCCAAAATTGTATGCAAAATTTGGTCAGTCATTTTTTGATTCCTTTGGTAGCGTGTTCATTTCATTCCAAACATCTAGCGGTGGAAACCAACATGGGTTTTTGTCTTCATAGTACCATTCAGGTTTTTTTCCTTCTTCAGCGTTTAGCCAACCCCAAATCTTAAAAGTGGTTTTGTAGTTTGGGCTTGCAATTACGGCAATGACAATGCCGTTATCGGTCGGCCTGATTTTGGGGCAAGGCTTATCGGCATGGGTAGTTCGGATCTCGCATTGGTAGCCCAACAAGTCGGATTGCTTAAAGGTGTCAACGCCCGCGCCCCAATAAACATTAAGATATTTGGCAACTGCCGCTTCGCCACACGCTCCAATAATCGAGTTGTACCACGCCTGTCCGGCATACTTTTCAGGGAAGTAATTGATGCCATTTTTTAAGACTGAATTTACGCAGCGGTTGTAGCCCACAAGAGAGGCGTTTCTAAACTCATAATCTAGAAGTTTGACAATCTGATTGTTCCGCGCGGTCAAATGCCAATTTTCATCTTCCCTATTTTGCATCAACATTTGATTCCCTTTTCAATTAAATTTGAAAACTCTCTAAATGCCCCGTGCGGCGTTTCTAGGATCACGGCGGCGTTACCCCCTACTTGACCAAACAAATGCGGTGGTGTTGATTCTAATGGCATTACAAAGCCTCCTGCGGGTCGAGGTAACGCCCCTGCTGTAGCCAAGTGGTTGGATGTGCGATAAATTTGGGGTCGGCGGTTTTGTTGGCATCGGCGAATTTTTGTACTCGTTCGCACAAGACGGAAATGCCGGCTGCGGGATCATCTTGTTCGTATTCTTCAGCAAGTTCAGCGGCCGCTTTTCGGATCAAAATAAAGGCTTTCTTTTTACCTACGCGGCGTGGAAAGATTTGCCACACAATTTCACAATCGGAATCCGTGATGCTGCTTGCCGGTTTCTTCCTTGGCGGTGAAATATCTTGCTCGGCGGCGAAGCCGATGAGCGTATGTTTTTTATCTGAATTTGAAATCTGAGATTTGATATCTGATATCTGATATCTGACATCTGATATCTGACATACTATCGGTTGAGCATCTTCTAAGCATTGCTTGGGTGATGCTTGGGCAATGCTTAAAGCATTGCTTGAAGCATCCTTTGACCATCGTTTTGCAGCCCCTTTTGTTCCTCTTGCCTTCCATGTTTCAAGTTGAACTAACAAGGTTTGGCGGTCACGCTCCATGCGCGGGTTGCGGCGCAAGCCATCTTCCGCAATAGGAAACTTTGAGCCAACGACTGACCAACAGGATTTGGTTCCGGCAGCCATACGGTCTAGGCGGTCAACTTCCGGCGGAAGCCCATCGTTTACCCATGCGTACCAAAGCAAGGTCATGTAAACTCCGCGCTCTTCCATTGTCCAAGACGCAGTTGAATTTAGGAAGTCGCTACCGTAGAATTTGAGGAACGCCAATGGCGCGCCTGCATTTGTTAAACTCATATCAGATCTCTCTGCGGCCTTATCGCCGCGTATGATTTAGAAGCAGTCCAAGTTACATTCTTGGGCTGTTTCGCTTTCTATCGTAACTCTTGTTTTTCTTGAACGCAATCTAGTAGTCCCTGCGCGACTTACCGCCCAAATATGCAATGAGGATTATTTCCAACACAATCACGCAAAGCAAAAGTATGATTGTCATTTTTTTGTCCTAGCGGCGGCATTGCCGCAAAACCATCCCATAGTTGTTTACTTCTTTTTTAATTTTGATTTCAGCCTTGCGTACAAATTTATTTGCCTGAAAAGGTTGGTAATCGACATGGTGATGGCATCGCCCGTATCGAGTAACCAACCTTGCATATTCCGGATAGGTGTCAACAAGCATTTTAGACTTTGGCAAAGTTCCTTCATAATCGTAAAAATCTTTAGAATTTCCGCCCTTGACGGTTTGGGTTGCCGCTTTGTTTTGCAAAAACGCTTGAAACAAAATTGTTGCCCAACCCTGCTTCAAAATATCTAAAGACAAAATTGTGTCTTCGTTGTATCGACCACGCCACCGAAAAGGAATATCGTTTCGTATTAAAATGCAAGAGTAAACACGGGTGTTTAATCTAAAGGGTGCTTTTTCGCGCCTGCCGCCTCCGGCAAAAAATCTGTATTCAAATCCTGCTTGCGCCACATTTTCATACCGGTCTACAAAATCTTCAGCCGCCGCAAACATTGATCCGGTTTGTACTTTTATGCGTTGGTTACGATTGAGTCGGACAAATCCGTTAATGTTGTCGTCAAGTACCCAATGCCACCTTGCGCCAATTTGAATTGAATGTTGCCAACAAAAATTACGCGCGGCCCCGGGCCCTTTGCTTTTTGTTTCGCCTAAATTGTCTAGTGTTTCATACTTATCCAAAAATAATTGCGGCAAAACTAGAATTTTTTTCTTGGAAATAAATTCCGCATATTTTTCATATTCGTTTTGTTCAACAATTATGTAATAAGGAACGCCCATTGCTTCTAACGCTTTGCTTGTAAGACGGCTATCCCATCTTCCCTTGGACACAATATAAATTGGGTGTTTAGGATTCATCTACATAAACCATTAAATCAGATTGTTTTTTTGGCGGATAAAAAAAACTTTTGGTATCTACAGAAATTTTAATGCCTACCAATTCAGAAAACTTTTTAACATCTTCAAAGGTTTCAAAATGAACAATAATTTGTTTTATTGATTCTTTGCTTGGTTGAACAAATTCGGGCATACCTTGCCAATGTTCTTTCCATGCTTTTTCATTTTCAAACAATGATGGTTGGTTTTCGTTTGTCATTTTTTTGCCTTAACGGCGGCGTGACCGACCAACACGCCGACAAAATTTGTGCCGGCTTCCGTGATGATGGTAAACGTCATGCGGTCGTAAGTTTTAATTTCCTGCGTTGCACAGTCATATTCCGTTATGGATTCCTTGGCAACTTCAAATTCCTTCACAAGAATTTGGTCGCCCTCAAAGCCATCAATTCCTAGAAACTGCAAACATAGGTAGACATCATCGTGATCACGCGCAAGCAACCAATAGCCTTTGCGACCCATCAAGATTTCATCATCTTCACGGCGCAGGAAATAATGTTGCTTTTGCGTTGCGGTCATAGCCTGCTGCTTTGCATAATTATTTTGCTTCGCCGTTTTGAATATTTAATTGAACTTGCAACCGAACTTCGGCAATCCAAATATTGCGTTCGTCCTTATTCCTGTACGCCGTAGTTGTGCGTTCAAGTAACGCCTTGCCGCTGCCGGTTGAAGCGTTGACATTCACCGCGCTGCCTGTAACGCTGCCGCCCGTAAGGGCAAACATGGCATCAAAGGCAAGCATTCGCGCGGTGTTGCTGTCTTTGCCCCTTTCGTTGTGGCGTGGATATTTGAAACCCCTGCGAGCAAGGCATTGTTGAATTGCTGCTTGAACTAATTCGACTGAATACATTTTATGAAATCCTTAAAGTTTGAGTACGGGGATGCAACAGCGCAAAGTTAAGTTGTTCGCCGGCTTCTAATTTAGACCTAATCAATTCCTTGTTTGGAACGATTTCAGTCATGGTAAATTCCGGCGGAACATCGCCAACAATTTCCATTGATTGTTTGCCGCCCGCGTTTGCAATGCTCAATTTATGAAGCGGTGTTTCCAACTTTTCAATATCCGATTCTTGCATGACACGCATAACTTGTTGCTTCATAAATGCAACCATTGCTTCATCGCGTTTTGCAAGCGCATTTAAGCGCGCCGCTTCCTGTTTACGCGTACTAGCCCGCATTGTGATCTCTGCGGCCACCGATAAAAGATCATCAAAACAACCCCCTAACGTGCTTGCTGTTGCTGCCAAAACATCAATTTGTCCCATGAGCAAAGTAGCATCACCGCCGGATTCTTCCGTGCTAAGAAGCAACGCTTCCAACTGTTGAGCCGCTTGGCTCGCCTTGTAAACTCGCTGTAATTCTGTCATTTGTATTTCCTTGTAAAGAGCAGGGTTGGCGGTATCCGTCGAAGATAACCGCCAACCCCTATGTTTAATCAAAATGGAATGTCGTTCAAATCAATTGGTGCTGCGGCAACAACCATTTCGGGTTCTTCAATATCGACCTGCGCGCTATCGCTGAAATACTCACGGATGCCGTACAAGGTCGAACCGAACTTATCATTGGGTTGCACAAGCAATTCCACGCGCATTCCGTTTTCTTCGCAGGTAGCGCAGGCATTTACTAAACCGCTGTCAAATGCACCAACCCAAAACTCATCACCGTTTCGGTCAAACAAAATTGGAACGCGTGAGCCGCCGGTCTTTGTTGGCTTGCCTGTGCCAATCTTGACCACGGTTGCAGCCCCAAGTTGAAGCACAACGTCCTTAGGCATCCGCTCGCACTTGTATTTAAAGCCTTCGGACTGCTTTGCTTGCGGTGCTTCCACCGCTGACGATTCCACAAATTTAGCCGCAACCGCCCGCTTCGATTCAACAGCGATTCCAACAGGCGCAGCGATTTTTGGCTGTACTTGCTCCACTCTAGCGGTGGCGTTGCTGACCGCTTGCGGCGCGGCTGCGGCGTAATTGGTTGGCTCATGTCTTGCGTTAGGGATATCTGAAACTTCCGTTTCATCCAAGAACCCAAGGCCACAAATTGAAAGCGTTAATCTGCGCTTTGCTTTTGTTTCGCATTTCAACATTGCGTTGGCAAGCATTTCACCCTTCAAGCCGGCAATAGTCACAACGCCGCTTGATTCATCTTCTCTACCTGTTGCATCCTTCCCTCGTGCAATGACTTGATATAAGCCCACTTCGGTCATCATGGAACGATCTAGCGGAAAGATCGTTACGCCGTTGAGTTTGCGTAGTTGCTCGCTGCAAGCGCGCGTTGCGTACAAAGTAAGTTTGCCGCTTAAAGTGATGTACTCAAAAGGGCGGGTTGTTGGATTTAACCCAAGCGAACTACAGATATTGTTTACATACGAAACACGCTGTTCCGATGATAAGCGTGACAAATCGCCCCCAATAACTACTTGTTCAATAGCCGCTGCCATTCCATTCTTTTTCTCTATATCAGACATTGCATACTCCTAGTTTCTCGCAATCGGCGAGCGCGATCATTGCGACGAGCAAGAACAAACCACCCCCGCAAGGGTGGAAAGTTGAAGATCGTCAAACCAAAGATTCGGGGAATCTGAAATCTTTTGCATCGGGATACACTAATTTAATTTTGTTGATGCAATAATTTCGCTCTGCTTCTAGTTCATCAGATTGCATTGGAACTACAAAATCGCTGTGCGCCATAATTTCATTGCCTGTGGTAAAGACATATCTGTTTTGTTGAAGTTGCTTTTGGATCCACTTCTCATTTTTGCGTGATGCAAGCAAATTACGCTTTGCATTTTCAGCATCGGCGGCGCGCGCATCAATCCATGTTTCAATGATGTGGCCATAATTTGCAACAATCAAATCATTTTCAATCCAACAATTTGTTGCGCCGCCATTGCCATCGTTAATTGCTTTGCCAATTTTGCGCCCATCCAAATAAATGTCTGCCGTAAACGCAGTTGTTTCACGGGAAAGGTTAATTGCAACATTCATTTTTTTAACGCTTAAACGGTCAGTAAAGTTTGCAGTTGTCATTTCAATACTCCTAGTTGTCTAGCGGTGCGGCTAGTCGCTTGCTTCGCCCAAAGCATGGTACATTACTAGCACAAGTATCGGATAGTGCAAGGGGTTTCTTTAATAAATATTAAAAAAATCTAGAAAATGTTAAAGAATCGCTTGCACATTGCCGATATGCGGTTATCTTACATATGTCATCGGGCGATGACACCCAACGGCAGGGGTTGCCGGCACTACTAGGAAAGGCCACAAATGGCAAATTTCATCGTTTTTGTTTACTCGCAGAATTGCAGCCGCGCAGGCAGATTAGTGCATGAAGGCAAGGCGCAAGAGTTGTTGCAGGAAGTAGCCGAGGGCGGCGACATTGGCGCGGATCATGTCATGTATGAATTTGAAAGCGTTGTTGACGCGCTTGATTACGGTCACAAGCAATTGCTTCTAAACATTGTTTCCGCAAACAGGTATCTAAACAATGTTGCGCTTTCGATCATGGAAGCCGCAAGCGAATCCGGACACACATCTTTGGTTGCTGATCTTGAGGCGGCGCGCAAGGTTTTAGGGGATCGCAAATGACACTACAGGCATACATGGAAAAGTTGTTAGATATTTGGGATACTGATGAAAAATTTGATGACGGGCATAGCGTTGTTATTTTAAATTACAGCGATGAGAATTGCGGGCAGCATCCGCAAGGATATCCGCATGAAGAATCGGAAATCATGCTTCCGTTTTATGATTTATTAAGCGTTGCAGATTGTGAAAAACTTAGGTGTTGTGAAGGCGGGTTGCTTGTGTGGCGTATGAATGCTCAAATTGAATTTAGTTTGGAAAGCAGTTACAGCAATGCGGAAAGTGAATATCACGCACTTGTACAACAAGCAAAGGAACTTGACTAATGAAACGCTTAATACCTTTAGTTTTATCCTTGACGGCGGCAACAAGCGCGTTTGCACAAGTGCAGGAATCTGACATGGTGCGATTGCTTGCTGCCATAAAACAAGTGGAATCCGGTGGTGATGCCAACGCAGTAGGCGATCAAGGTAAAGCCCTTGGAGTCTTTCAAATTTGGAAATGCTATTGGCAGGATTCAAAAGTAAGCGGGTGCTATCAAGATTGCAAAGATCCTAAGTATGCGGAATCTGTAGTGCAAGCGTACCTTGCCCGCTATACACCCAAGGGCAAAACCGTTACTTTGGAAATGCTTGCAAGGATTCACAACGGCGGGCCGCGTGGTTACTTGAAGCCGGCAACGCTGAAGTATTGGTTGAAAATTCAAAAGGTGCTTGCACAATGATTCAAACAACATCAAAGGAAGCGTACGATTCCGTAGACACTTCACGGATTCAAGCGCGGGTGCGTGACCTAATAGACCGCGTTGGCGGTTGCACCTGCGATCAAGCAATGAGCCTGTTGCAATTGACTCATCAAAGTTGCTCGCCGGCATTTACGGCTTTGAAGAAGTTGGAATCCATAAGGGATTCCGGCAAGCGCGCCCCAACGCGCACAGGGCGCAACGCCATAGTTTGGGTCGCATCACAGCCCGAAACCTTGTTCCCCGAACTGCCTGCGAGCAAATCGGAAATGAAGAACCGCCTAATCCGTGCGGCTCTTGAAGCGCGCGCAGGCGCACCGTGGACAAAATTTGATGCAACATGGGCGGATTTTAAAAGGAATTTTGCATGATCGGGATGACGCGAACGCCGTTTGCCCATGTTCGCTATATGGTCAACGGAACAAGCCATACCAAAATTGTGCGGGTTTCAGATTTTAAATGCGTTGACAATATTAAGAATTTGTGCGCCCGCTTGCGAAAAAAGGAAGGGGCGGAAGCCTTTGAAGTTGCCCTAGTTTTTGAACGACACGGCGCAACTATCTACAAAATCGTGCTAGAGTATGTCAACAGCCGATGGATTAAAAGAAGATACTGAACAATTGCGCCGGCGCGGCTCGCCCCCGAAACGCTGCGTAGGTGCAACCTAGTGGATCGCCATGTTGAAAAGCATGGCGGTCTTTTTAATTGGTACGCTTCGCCTAATGGAATCAAGGACGCTTCCCACAGTTAAACAACCGCCTAGCCACATTCAATTGCTAGAAGATGCAATTGCAACGCTTAAAAATAAATACGCAATAACAAACATTGCCAATGATTTAACCGGCCTGTTGGAAGCAATCAACACAGCCTTGGAACTAACGCGCTTTGGCGATTGCTTGTTTTCTGACGAGTTGCGTAATATTTTGATGGTCAAACACCACCAAAAAAGTTTGCGTGGAACTGAAAAAGATCCGTTGCGCGGAAAGCGTAAATGCCACCGCAAGCGTATTCGTTAGACTGTTACAAGCCCATCAGATTCGGTTGGTGAACCGCTTACAGGCAAATAAATTCCCTGCGCTTCGGTCTTGCACCATCGAGCGAACGATTTAATAAATGTTCCCGTGCTTACTGAATTGCTTACAACCGCAATTGTAAATGAGTCGTTTGTGTTCCAATCCGTTGAACCGCTGTAGGCGATCACGGAAGGGCCGCCACCATACAAGGGAACCATTGGTGAAAAAATTAGTTCGTCAATCATTAAAGAACACGCATTTTTAACCGCCGTGGTACTGTAAATATCAAGGTACAAAGTTGTTGGAAGTGATCCACGAGCAACACTAAAAGAAACGGATTGGATTGCGTAAGAAGTTGTTAGCGTTGCCAAGTTTAAGGAAATGGAACTGCCAACAACATTTCCCGCAGAATCACGCAACGCAACAAGAACGGTTCCGGTTGGTGAAGTTCCCGATACGCGCGCCATAAACATTATGCAATAGTTTGTTTCTGCGCTCACGCTTGCCGGCGCGCCGTTGCTGCTTGCTACTTGCTGTCTAATTCTTGTAAGCGTTGTTCCATCGCCGTTAAATTGCAAATTGTAAGATCCGCGCGCAGGAGTTGATCCCTGTCCAATTTGTGTTCCCGCAACGCCCGTTACAATTTCCCAATTTGTTGGTTCTTGCGCTGCGCTCCATGATTCAAAATCGCCGTTGCTGATTAAGGAAACTCCCGCCATGCCTGACGAAGCGGTAATGCTTGCGCTTGTGCAAGTAATGTTTGTCCTAATTCCCGAACCTGCAACCGGCGTAGTTCCTGATCCCGTTGGGTATTGCGTATTGTTTGAACCTAACGCGCCTAGTCCCAAAATGCTAAAGGTTGCAGCCCCAAAATTAGACACATTTCCGCCAACCGTGCAGTTGCCGTTTAATGTTTCCGTAAACATTTCCTGCAAAAAGATAGACGAAGAAGCCGGACGGTATCCCCGAACAAGGATTGTTCCGTTTCCTTGGTTGCCGCTTGTGGCTGTGTAGGTTAAACTTGAAGTTCCTACGGCTGCAAAAGACTTGCTATTGGCTGTCATTACCGCTTGGAGTTTGCGTAGTGCTGTTCCAATCGTGCCGTCATACACGGATTCTTCTTGGCGAATTGCATCAATTACAAAGTCGTTTATGCTTGAAGCAATGTTTTGATAGGCAACTAAACCAATATTGGAAGGCAATCCCATTTGATTGTTCAATAAATCGGCTAGGTTTCCAACGCTGTTTCGATAGTTTGTGCCGTCAAAAGTTGTTAAGACGCTAGACAAATTTGCCGCGTATAGTGGCGAAACTTGCGTTGCAATGCTGTTTGCATATCCAAACAACTTACCTAGACGAGTACTAAAATTTGCGACATTGAGAGCCATGCGTTTATCCTATCTTTTGTTTACCTTCAGGTAAATCGTTTGCGGCAACGGTTATTTTTATGTTTGCAGGGTTAATTGGCGGAAAACCAAACTGTTTGTTAATTTCGGCCATTCTTGCATACGCCCTAGTTTGTATTTTTTCCGTGTCGATTTGTTGCGGTGCAACTTTGTTTTTTTTGTTAAAAATTAAAAGCGATTTTGCGGTTGAAAATATTCCTTTAATTGCATCAAGCGCGCTTTGGGTTGTTCCCCCCACGGTTTGCGTAGTGTTGTTCCATTTATCCTTTGGACAAACTGCGCCTGCAATAGTGACCTTAGTTTGCAATTGCGCTCTACCGTTTGCCCCGCACCCACAACCGCCGCCGCAATATCCAACGCCCGCCGGATCCACCATGCCTTTGTATTCAACCGCTCTATGCTCGCAAGTCATGCAAACATCCAACCGCTTTTTGGCATCAACATCCGTTACCGAGCCGTTTAAAGCATGATTGTATTCTGCTTTTAAGTATGTTGCTATTTTGTTTTGCATTAAATACACACAGGTTGACATTGATTAGGAACGCTAGTTGTAACAATTTCTCTGTCTGAAAAGGTTTGCCTATTAAAAGGATTTGGAATATCTGTTGACCCATTGCATCCAAGAAAAAAAGTGTCAACTGACGGATATTTATATTTGTAAATTTCAGTTGTATCATATTGTGGGGAAATTGTTGAACCAAAAGGGCAACCCATAAAACACGCGCAACTGTGTGTATATCTACGGCCTTCCCAACGATATGTTCCCGCTGCCACCCACATTCCGCATGGTGGTATAACTATTTGAGCAAACGGTTGTATGGATGTTCTTTCCGTAAAATCAACCGTACCGGCTACCGTTACCCCGTCACCTTCGTAAATTGTTTGTGTAGTGTATACGGTTGAAGACAAGGCATTTGCTAAACATTGGTTGTATCTTGCAACATAATACGGATCGTTTGGATCATATATAACAAAACCATAATTTTGAATATATAATTCTAAACAAGGATCTTGAAAAACTGCACCTTCTGCATAAGACATTTCGCTTGAGCCGCTTGAACTATTGTAACCAACTCCTGCGTTTGGAACATTGTCGCAAAGATAACTTACTACATAAGTTGAGAATGTTCTCATAAGTTCAATGTTTATAATTTTGTTTTGCGGGCAATGCGGCCTTGTTAAACAAGAATTGCAAGAAGTATTTAAACAAGTTCTTCCTTGTTGAAAAATTGCGGTTTGTTGTCCAACATTTAGCGCGCCACAATCACACTTTGTTGCATTGTCAATGCACCTAATTGGGTAACCGCTTGCGTTTGTAACACAGCAAACACCTAAACACGCATCGGGGCAAACAGGGTTTGCGTTCCATACGCCGCCCAATTTTGTGCATTCGCAAACAGTTTTGTTTTCTTCGCAAGTACAAACAGTACCCTTTTGAATGCAACACGCGCCCAAGGTGGGATTGGAACAGGCTTGGCAACAACAAGCCGCCACGCGCTGACTCACTCCATCACTCCACACATCACAACGCTAGACAAAAGATCATGGTCAGAAAATCCGCGCATTTGATGACCAACAGGAACAAGGATATTGGTCAACTCAACAAATTGACCGCTAGAAATTGAATAGCCAAAAATAATGTAGTCCGTGGTAGTGGCAAACGACCGTCCCGAAGTAATTGCCAAATTTACTTTTATTGCTGCATTGTGCAGATTGCAAATCCGAATTGTTTTAAAAAAGTAACTGCCAAGATCCGCAATAACTAGCGCGGTTTCTGCCGTGGTTAATGATTTTCTAAATATGACTGAGGAACTCATAATGAAATGATACTCGCTAAAGAATCGGAATTGGTAAATGCGATGCCCGAAGCACCGGATTTGGGCCATGAACTGTTTGGTGGGGCAAACGGAACCACCGCGCTGCAATCCACGGCAACGCCGTTTGGTATGCAAATCCAAAAGGTAGTTGCTCCGCCCTCGTTAATTACTTCGTAACAGATTCCAAAATTGCCTGAATCACCTCCAACCGGAGTCATAACTATAGAAGGTTGGCTTTGCGGAACTCCACTTGCGGGATAGTATAATTTTCCACCATCGTAATTTTTTGAGGGAGGTTTATTTTGTTGTGTAAAATGTTCAGGTAAATTTAAACAATATCCTGCGGCTCCGTCTATTGCGTTATTTCTGTCGTTAGCACTAGAAAACTTTGGAAATTCAAGGTTTTGTAATTGTACTTCATCAAAAGCATATAACCACATTGTTGGCAAGCCGCTTGCCGCATCAACTGATATTACTTTGCTTTTATAAAACAAACACACAAAAGACCTTACAAGGCCGGCGCGCGGTTTTAAAACTTGTATGTTAAGCGCGCCATAAACATTTCGGCAACGCGCAAGACCTAGCGCAGAAATTTTCGGTTGGTCAAGCAAAGAAGGCAGCAACAAAGAATCTTTTTTGTCGCCGTAAATTCTGTATTGAACTTGTTGGTTCATTTCAGATCCAAACTTTATTTCTTCATGTTGCAACCCAACCGAAGGAGTTTGATCCATGCGAAGCCCGTTACCCGCTGCCGGAATCCGAGACAAAATTAAATTTCCCGAAACTAAATCACGCAACCGCTGATACCTACGGTTTAAAGTTCGGTTTCTTGCTTCTATGCTTTCCGCATAACTTTTAGAAAACCAATAACAATCTTCTTTTTTATTTAAGTTTAAATTCCACGGAACAATGTTTACTACATCGGGTGTTTTTGTGGGAACGCAAGTGTTCCAATCAGTTGTTGTTTTGCTTACACAACCTACAAAAGCGGGAAGGTGATCGCCAATGTACGCCGTTCGATTATCTGTTTTTTTTGTTCTTGGCGAAGTATTGCTATAAAACAATGCTTGAGTAGGCTTAAAGCCTTCAACTCCATTGTGGTTATCAAATATTCTGTAGTCTTGAATTACTTTATCCGCCGTGTACCCGTAGGTGCTTGCCATATTGACCGCGTGAATTGAAACAACGCTTGACGGCATATCAATTGACAAAGAATTTAGTCCGCCCGCAGCCCTGTAAATTTCGTTTTGTGTAACCCATGTATCCAAAAAACCTTCATCAAGGGCGGGGTTTGCTTCTCTTAAAACCAATTGGGAAGCAAATCTATCCCAAGACCAAACGCAGCCGGCGCGGGCGGCAATTTCGTCTAACGCTTCTCCAACGGTGCGCGAAGTCAGGTCTAAATTTATTGAATCAAAAGTGCTTTGCGGATTGTAATTTGCCGCAACCGTGGCAAAATCAAAAGATATATATTCTTTATCTGACCATTGCGAATTTGTTTGAAACGAATTGGTTATTTTTGTAATTATGTCTTTAATTGTGTACGGCGTTTGTTCATACCACGCGTTTGGTTGGACAACGGGCAAATCCGCTGCTATTGCGTCTACATTTGGATTTACGGATAAAACAAAACTTGTTGTGTAATCCGGCGAAACTCTTGTTGTGGCGTTTGTGGTTTCGGGCCGCAGGTGAAGCGGGTTATCCGCAATCATATTAAATTGATCAGTACAAGTTCCGGATTTATAAACAGATCCTGACGAAGGCGTTAAATTCAGCATAAGAGCAGAATTGATTGTGTACCTAGCGTCTACTAATTCCATGACAAACAAGGACGGGTGATACACATTTGGTTGCGGCCTATAAAAGATTTTTTGTTGAGTTGAGCCGGCTGAAATAACCAACTCTTGAATGCTGCGGCAAATCAAATTTGACCATACCAACTGCCTACCCAAATCTTGAATAGGAACCGCTAACGCAACCGTTCCTGTTGCTGCAACAAAATTTTCTTGTGAGCCACCGCCGCGATTTCCACTATTTGTTATTGTTCCGCCATTTGTGCCGGAAGTTGAAACATTTCCGTCAATTGGATTTGTTCCAAGCGTTCCACCTTGTGTTTGTAGGTTTTTTGGCTCTAATAAAGTTAAGAAAAAAAGATCAGTTGTATCAGCATCGGGCGATTCAACAAACGGAACTTCCAAAGTTGCGCCGTTAAACCCTGTTCCGGCAACCAAAACCTTTATGGTTGCATATCTTCCGGCTCCAACTAACGGAGTTTTTATTGTGTTTATTTCGGATGGATCATATCCGGCAGCCGTCAAAACATCGTCAATTTCGGTTGATCGCCGAACCAACAAAGTAGTTTTTTTGGAAGTTGAGTTGTAAAGAGAGCCGTAAAGATTCATGGTTTATCCAATGTAATCTGATTTGGCTCCCGTGCCATGATTGTTTGCGTCCGTAAGGGTGCTATAAACCAAAGATTTTGTATAGGGGGTTCTTGGCGAAGTCATTTGAGCCGTAGCGTAGACTGCTCGTGGAATCCCTGCGCCGTCAAACGCAACCCTAGTAAGATTTATTGAATTTGCCGCTTGTACTTGCAGCGTTCGCGTAGCAACAATGCAAAAATGCGTGTTGCCAACTGTATCAATTGCCGCTCCCGAAATTGAAATGTTTTGATCAACAAGAACACAAGGCTCGTTTATTGTGTCCCAAGGAATTGGAACATTTTTCTTAGTGGATACCATTTCCACGGATTGATGATAAAAAACTTTAGGCAAAGTAAGTTGCATAGGGAATTGATAAGAACCGCCGCAAGTTTCCAAAAAAGCCATTCCGGTGCTTTGAGTATCTTGCGAAGTTTTTGTTTTGATATGTATAATTCCTGAAGAAACAGGCATACCAACATCCGTTTCAATGTCTTTGCCTTTTGGAATGGGTGCGTCAGTATCCGCAGGAACTTCAAAAATAGTAATTGGTGCTTCTTGCGGTGTCCTAGTTCCATTGCCTAAATCTGTAAAATATGTTCCAAATACCCAAGCGGTACATGGATCATACCGATCACGCATAATGTTTTTCATAATGGAACCGCAAGTTCCATACGGGCCCGCATAAAGAAGTGTTCTTGGTGTTCCGCCTTGATAAGTCGCCGAATGCAAAGGGTTAAAAAATTGATGGATTAAAGTAGGTTGAAATAAATCCGCTTCAGTACCTAAAGCAACAACCGTTAATTCAATGGCGTTTCTTGTGTATAAATTCGGCTCTCTTACGGTCATGCTTTGAATCAAGTCAGCATTTGCACCGGTAAATTGTATTCGCGCTTGACAGGCTTCATAGGCCGTAGCCAAAATGTCCGATGCAAAATATGTAGGACTAGATTCCATTTTTACTGTGAAAGTTTTTGTGCCAAGCATATTGTCAATAGATCGTTCATAGGTATAAGAACCATCGGCAATTAAAACAGGGTTTGGCACATCGCGAAAAACAAGTTTGTCTACAACATTAAAAGTAAGCGTTCTATGACTGCTATCAATTGCATATTCTTGACGCTCTCTTACATAGTGATCTTCTTTAAATGGCATTACAAGATTTCGATATAAATCGGGGGAATTTGGGGTATTGCCGCTTACATCGGGAAACGGCAGCACATTTTTTGCAGTTGGAACATTGGTTTGTGTAACAATATCTTGTACTGCGGCGGAATCATAAAATGTTGAAATAACAAGCGTACCCTGATGGGTAATAGACATAAACCCTGCTTGGTCTATGTTTGTTGTTCTTGAGTAGGAAAATCTTTGGATGCGACTGTCGCCGCAAGAAAAGAATGTAAAAGAAAAAGAAACAACAATAAGCGACCTCGTTCTTGATCCAACAATTTCATTTACAACACAGTTTACTAACGGCCCGTTTCTTGTATCTGTATCTTCACTTGCAAGCAAAATATAATTACCTGTAACTCCTGTTCCTTCCCAATCACAATAGATTGATCCTTGCGGGCTATTAAGCAAAGCAGAAATTTCTTCTAATTTTACTTCTGTGTTTGTTGAAGTGTGAAGGTAAGTAGCCGTTCCTTCCATTGTGTGACGACGACCTGACCTGTTAAATTCGTCGCCTTCATACATATTTTCCGTGTTGTATTTAGTTACTTTTGCGTTTGATAAATAAACTTCAGCCGCCAAGGTTGTTACATATTTAATATTCATTATGGGTTTGGCCTCTTACGCATTGCGGGATGAGTCAAACCGTTAAGGGTGGCAATAAATGGCGAATTGCTTATACCTGTGGGCATAGCATTTTTCTTTTTAAGTTCTTCAAGAATTTCGTTTAAAGCATCAACTGATTTTTTTGCTAAAACTTTATCTTCTTCGCTTACATACATTTCTTTTAATGTTTGGGTTACATATCTAAAAAGAGTCTTGATTCCAAGCGCGTCCGAATCGCTAACGGTGTCTTGGTTTAATACCCTAACTCCATTGATGTAATGGTATTTTTGACTTTCAGCGTCAGGGTTTCCAATATCAGCAATTGATTGCATAAAATCCCGCAGGGATTCAACTATTTGCATAATTGCCGGCAATAAGGATTTTGTTATGTCATAAATCTTTCCAAGGAACGATGCAAGTATTGTGGTAACTACAACTTTAATTGCTAAGAAAATTGGTTGAAATACGCTCATAAATTGGCGGTACATTTGAGCAACAACTTGATAAAGCGGCCCCAATATTTTGGCTTCTGATATATCTTGCCGCATTTCTTGCAACTTTGTAAGCATTGCTTCCAACGCCAAGGTTGGGCTGTAGCGCGCCAATTGGGTAATGCGTTCCATAATTCCTTGAACCGCTGAAGCAATGGATCTAATTGCAACTGAAACAGCGGCAACCGTAACGCCAATTCCAACAGCCGCACCCAACAGCCCTGTTGCCCCCGCAGACAATCCGCCGGCAGAACCTTCGGAAAGTCTGCCAATCGCAGCCCTACCTTCTGAAATTGAACCGCCGGAAGCCGCTTTTCTAAAAAGGTCGTTTGCTTCCTTAAAAATATTTACATCAAACTTTTCTTTTTCTCGTTTTTGTGGAGCCGCCCCGCCGCCACCGCCTGCCGCACCACCGCCGCCGCCACCGGACGGAAATCGAATGTCAATATGACCCAATGATTCGTCAGGCATCGCTTTGAATCCTTACATGACATTGAAATGTCGTTGCCGCCGTCGTTAAACCTAGCGCGTCATCATGCGCGCCGCCGTCCATGCGTACAAAGATTTGGCGTGAATACGAAGTTGTGTCAACCATTGCGGCAAGAATTGCGGTAACAAAATTTGCATTTAAAAAAGCGGATTTAGTACCAACTAATCTTTTTGTCATTCTGCCGCCCATGTCATATTCGACTTTTACCACAGCGTGAACTTTGTATTCAATTATGCAAGTATGAACGCCCGTATTTGGCGACATCGGAACCATTGAAACAGGTTCAATTTGAATGTTTGGTACAGCGGCATCTTGCAACCTAAGTTTGTCTACAACATAAACACGATTGTCAGCCAATGTAGCACCGGTTTCAATTGCCAAAGCAACGGCATCAAAAAACAAGGCTAGGGTAGTTGTATCGGATAAGTTGCTCATTACGGAATTACCGAATTTAAAATGGTTGGCGTTCCGGTAGTGGTTGGCAATTCAATTCCGTTTTGAAAAGGCGCAAAGAACCGTTCCGTGTAATTTAAAACGGTTGCGTAATAGTTGTTTGTAATTGCAAGCGTGGCGTAGTCGCCAATGCGCCAATCAGTTGCGCCACCAATAATTTGAATAAATTGACCGTTCACGCCATATTGCAATGGAGCAAAACAAAAAACGCCGTCAATAAATATGTATTCGCCCGCAGCAATTATCAAATTTAAAGACATTGTGAGGGTAGTTGCCGGCGCGTTTGATGGAAACTTATACGATGCTTTAATTAGTGTCCAAGAAGTTGTAAGCGAAGCCCCTGTTGCCGTTGCAACTTCCAATATTGAACCGTTTTGATCTAGTAATTCAAATTCTATATCGTGTGAAACCACGGCCGAACCGGCTGCCTTTTTAATCCAAAAACCAAAAATAATTCTTTTGTTTGCGCCAATAATTGTTGATTTTCCTGTTTGCGTCATTTCGCAATTCACAGCACCAACACAGCCTAAGCATGAAGAACCTCGCAACATTTGCGTAGTTTCTTGTTCAACTAATCCTGCTCCGATGTAAGTCATAACCCAAGAACTTGGTTGGTTACCAACCCACGAATCCAACCCGCCATTGTCTATTGTGTTTATGGTGTCGTTGTAATCGCTGCTTGTAATTGAACCGTTTGCGCCGCTGCCGGCGGGATATTCGTCGCTTGTAATGTCAGAAACTCGCGCGCTACCCGTAACCGTAAAGCGTTCACGGCCTGCCGTCAATCCTGTGGTTGTGTCGCCAACGCATTCAAAACGCAATGTTTCGGTAGGCGACATTTGAGAAGGTATTCCATGAAGAATAACTTTTCCGGTTCCAACATTAGCCGCGCCAAAAGTAACCGCGCCTTGGGTAATTGTGTTTGCAGGAAAGGTTGCGCTTGCTGCAATCATTTGGCGATTTAACTCTTGCAAAGCCGGTAAAGTAACTTTTGGAATGTTTGGGTTATCTATGTAGACCATTTCGGTCAAAGTCTTAACCGCTCCCGAAACCGATTCTGTAATGCTTCTATCTTGCGAAGAACCTAAATTGAGAAAATAGTTTAATACAGGCGTAAACATAAAGCGCGTGGCTGCGGTGTATACGCCGTCTAGGGTGGCAACCCGCGACTTAATAGCCGCGCGCGCGTCAACTTGCACCTTGGCTATGCCCATCAATTTTCCAACACGAGAATAAAGATCAGCAAGGCTTACGGTCATTTGTTACCCATTTCAAAAAAAGCCGATCTAATTTGGTCGCGCACACTCATGGGTTTTCCCCTTAATGCCGCTTCAAACGATGGTTTTGATTTTTCTCCGTTCATAACTACCGAAACTCCTTGTATAACTTGCAACGACTTCCAAGCGTTTGCTAGTTCAATATTCTGCATCAATCCAAGAGCGGCTTCAGGCGGCATTTGCCAAGGGGTTGCACCGTAGACGGCCGTAAACATGGCTACGGTGCGATATCTTTTCCCAATTCTTTAATTGCCAACGAAACACGAACAGCAAGGGCGAATGCCTCGCCATCCGTTAATGTTCCCGCACTTTCCGGCGGTCGAATGGCTCTTTTAACTGATTCAATCAGTTTCGCAGGGCTTTCAGGTTCGCCTTCTGTTCCGTTTAAAGACAATTCAGAAAACACAAGTAGTTCGTCAATTTGAAATATCTTGTCGCCAACTTGGTAGTTTGAAATAAATCCGTTTTTAAGTGGTAGTTCCATAGGTTATGCCATTGTATACAACGCGCCTTCAAACGCTGCTTGATTTACAAACGATTCACAATTAAATGCAATTTTAGTTCCCTTGTTTCCAAAATCAAGTTCCTTGCGATCCACAATCTTACAACGCGGCACAGTCAATGTTTTTGCGGCTGCTCCCACCGTGTAATTTACAATAATGTTTAAAGTGTTATCTTGCGCCAAGGTTCCTACTTGTGGATAGTAATTAACTCCGCCTGTAGCCGCCGAATGACCATCTACTGCCTGCGTAAATGTTGCAATTTGAGCGCGGTCAATAACAATAAGCGAGAAGGAGCAAGTTACTTTTGCGCCTGTTCGTACAGAATCATAAGGCATAGCACCTGATTCATTTGTAAAAATATCGGTGTGCATATATGTAATGTCAAGTTTAAAAAGGTCGTCGTTATCGCCGCGTCCAATTACGCTTGCGCTACCTGAAGTTGCCGTTGACTTTGTATAGACCGATGCGCTAATTGTGTACGGGCCAAAAACTTCTACTGCTGTCGCCATGTTTAAATTCTCCTATTTTAATATTTTACCGTGCGCCCATCGCTCTTGCGATAGCCCGCGCCACTTCTTTTCTTGCAGATTCCGGCATTGCAAATACAGGTCTAGCCGGCACAGTTACTCCACGCTTAACTACTAAATTTTCCCGCGCCCCTTTGGGATCGCCACGAACAGCCCTGCGCGTAAAAGGAATAATTACTTCTCCGATGCGCTTAAAGCCTGCGCTTTGAGCCGCCGCAATAGCGGAACCAATTAAAGTTAGCCTAACCCCGTTGGCAATTGCTTGGGTTTTTGCGGTTAAACTTCTGAACAAGTCGCCGGTATCATAAAGCGGAACGCCACCTTTGCGGTAATGGTCAATAAACTTAGGTTTCTTTTTGGTTCCAACATTTAAGCGGGCGGTATCAGCCCACAACGGCGCATACCCGCCAATATCTGCGCCGCGTTCACGGATACGCTTTTGAGCCTGCTTCTTTAAAATCAAACCAACATCGGAAGCCTGCAACTTCTTTAAAATTTCTCCAAAAGGATCCATTACGCCGTTCGATCCTTGCGATATGGAAAGAATGAGGAATCAGAAACCATTCCAAGGTTGCCGCGCGCTTGGACGGCTATCACGGCTACGCTAGGCAGTCCGGCGGCTCTGTTAGTGTCGTTTGCAAACACTCGTTTGCCGTCCCGTAGATCGCTTAGGGACGCTTGCGCGCGGGAAGCCTTAGCCTTAACGACTTCGGGAACATCGCCGCCTCTCCGCTCAAACAGGAAGCACAAGGCTAGATCAGAAACCAACCCCTCAAGCATTCCGTTGTTGGCGGCCGCTAAGGTATCTAGGTCAACCGTGGAATAGGTATTTGAACGAGTAGCAGCAGAAGCAACTTCTTCGCCGGCGCGCAAAATAGCCGCCGTGATCGTGGTTGAACTTGAAATTGTTCCATCCGTATTGTCATCGGTAGCCAATTCCTGCAAAATGCGGGAATCAACATAGAGAGCCAAGCGGGTGTTAGTCAAAAGTTGATTCATAAATAGCCTTCCAAAGAAAAGGGTTGCCTAGCGTTTAAACTAAGCAACCCTTTGAATGCAAACTTGAGTTACTTAGGATGCCGCTGAAATATCCGCAATGTAAAGTGATGCGAGCGGCGCAGTCAATTCAATCGCTGAATTGTCAACAACTGAACCCTTAATACGACGATTCCAAGGATCTTCCAAGGTTTCAACCGTCATGTCCTCATAAGCAAACACGGACAAACTTGAGAATGAAGGGCCTTCATTGCCGATCAATCCTCCCGGACGACTTACAAACACAACGCCCGGAGTGTCGCCACCGTAAAAGAATCCACGGGAAGGACTCAACGAACCCTTGCGAGTTGTTACCGAAACGGTGTCATCAACAACTACGCCGCCCAAACCAAACAAGGTTTGTGGCAAACCGTAAGTTGCGAATGTTGCATCACCTGTCAACGCGCTGTATGCCATTGGGGTGTTCTTGACATAATCACGAACGCCATCGTCAGAAGCAATTTTGCGCGCCGTTGTTGGGTTCATCACCATGATAATATCCTTTGGCGTAACTACGCCAACGGTATTTTGAATGATTTTCTCCATTGCTGCACGAATAATCTTTTGAACAGGATCAACCACGCTTGCGCCAATGTACGCACCCGAAACCAAACTAATTGACTTGGCAAAATAATTACTGCCGGTTGTGTAGTTGGTTGTAGTGGTTAAAGTTGTTGCTGCACGGTATGCGCGGTGCGTCATCATCTTGGCGGCTTGAATACGAGCATGGCTCGCAACAATGTCCCAAGCGGATTGGCGCGCGGTTTCCTGCGGAATGCTGAACGAATTTTGAAAGCGTTGCGTTGTGTATGCAACAAATTCAAAATCGCTGTTGATTCCGGTTGGTCGATCTTCGCCAAGCGGCCATTGGGCATCTTGAACGGTAACCAATCGGGCTGTTTCCTCTTCGTCAATCTTGAGGTAGTAACCCTTCATGGCGGTCACAGGAACAATTTGGGCATAACGAGTGATTGGAAATTGGTTTACAGAGCGTGTAAATTCAATTTGCAATTGTCCGGTTGCCGGACTAAAGGTGGGAACGAATGTATTAAGTCCACCACCAACTCCTACTTCAGCCATTTTTCATACTCCTTTGTAAGTTTGTTTTAAAGTGTGGTTGGGTAGTAAACCATTCCACCATTTTTGTATGCACGAATAACAACATTTGACGCTTGTGAAGAAACTGCTTCAAGAGCAACATAGCCTTGGTAACGCAAAGCAGGGCCTGCGGTAGCAACTGCTTTAATTGCGTAGCCACTTGTTGAAGCCTGCAAACGGTCGCCCACCGCAATAGCGGTTGAAGCCGTTACGGCAATCAAAACCACATCGCCGCCCTGAAGCGTAATTGGCAAGCCCGTGGTTGCATGATTAGCACTATCAAACTGCAATGTTGAACCATCGGAAACGCCAAGAACTTGGGTTGCAGCGGCGGTTGCCGCCGTACCCGTGTTATCGCCGCTTCCAATGCCTACAAAAGTGTAGGGAAGAATTGTGCCTGTTGCTTGAAGTGCCGGTGTACTTGAAAATGATCCCATTGTATTTTTCCTTTTAAATTAGGCTTGTTTGCCTGTGTACTTGCTGAACAGTTGCTTGAATTTCGTCATGTCGCCGGCTGCTTCACGCACAGCGCGGTCGCTTGCTTCACGATCACCCATACTTGGGCTATCGTTTTGCACAGTCATTTGAGCCAACATTGGCATACCCGTTAGATCGCGCGCCATTGTCGCTTTCCAAAAGGAAACCTTTGCTTGTGGGGTTTCGCTGTCTGCCAACTCCTCAACCATTTGGTTGCGGAACTTAGAGCAACGGAAACCGTCACGCACCATGTTGTCAACTTCCTTGCCAAACCGCTCAAGGCGCAATTGTCGCTCCATTGCAGCGTTGGCTTGAGTTAAAGCCTGCACTTGTGCAAACAAAGCCTTTTCGGATCGGCTGCCTTTGCTGAATACGGGCTGCTTCATTTTCTTTTTGCCGCCGTAAGCGTTCATTTCCTCGTCGTCATCTTCAGCCATAACTTCCATGTCATCATCTTCAGCCATTTCATCTTCCATGTCATCCGCGCCCATTGCTTCGGCATCGGCTTCCATAGTTTCAAGGTCGTCGCCCTCAAAGTTTTCTTCATCCTCGTCAGGGTCAACAGCGCATTCCATAGCGGCATTTTGCTTCAATTCCTCGTCTGCTTCCATTCGCTTCTTCTTAGCCATTTTTGTTTCCTTTTTAATTCCTGACGATGGTACGAAGGTGTTTGAACCACCACCTACGCCAATTTCGTCAAATTTTGATTTCAAGTCAAGTGTCATGTCCAACGCGGACAATTTTCTTTCAAAAATAATCTTATCGCCAAGTTTTGTAAATGAGGTGTCCGGCAATGGTCGGCGCGGGGTATCCCGTCCCAACAATGCCACTTCACTTAAATGATTATCTTTCCAAATTTCAGCGGATCGACGCGGAAAAGCGTTAGTTGCTAAGTATGCCTTAAATGATTCCTTAGGCATAATCACATCGCCAATGACATACGAAACGCCGTTGCGTTCCTCAAGCCATACTTTTTCAATGTCGCCAACTGCCTTTGGGTTGCTTGGCTTGCCATCTTTTTCATGCTCAATTACAAGTTTGGGGCGGCTGCCGCGCGCTATAAATTTGTTGGTACGGCTAACAATGTCTTTTACCTTCTTGGAATCGTATTCCTGCATGGCATCGTCATCCTCTGCATCAATTGAGGGATCGTAACCCATGAACAATTCCAAGTCTTTAATGCGAACCTTGCCGTCCGGCGTAGTTTCTGTTTGGTGGGATGCTGCCATTATTTGAATGCCTTTGCGCCAGCGCGGGTAAATGATCCTTTGCCTCCATTTAAAGACTTGTAATACTTGACTGCTTCCTTCAAGTTTCTTTTGTACATTTCTAATTCTAACTCTATCTTTGAAATTGCCAATTTTAAAACCCTCACTTCGTTTAAAGCCTCGGCCTTGTTTAAAGCAAACATTGCCTTAACGCCTGTGTGTCTATTTTTGGATGCCGCCCCAAACGGTTGACTAAGCCGCGCAGTCATTTTTCTAATCAAACTAATAAATTGTTGATCTGAAGTTTCATAGGAAAAAGCCTCGCCAATTTCTTGCTGAAGTGCTTTATCTTGCGGCGAGCAATTTTTCTTGTTGCTGCAAAAGCCTTTAGATTCTAATTTGCTTTTTAAAGATCGAACAGTTGCTTCTAATTTAAAAGTTGCGTCTTGCTGTATCTTGTTAATTCTGCCTTGTTCTTTTTCATTTGCAGATTTCCATGCCGCCCGCAATTGTTTACCCACATTGCTACCTTGATCTGTATTTTCACCGCCCACCACTTTGTAGGTTTCATTTAGCAATGCGTTCCATCTAGAATCTCCATACTCGCTAGATTTGTTTTCCCTAGCCATTTGAACGCCTAATTGTTTTGCCGCGTTAATTTGGGAAGATATATTTACCCTTGCAAAAATTCCCTTCACAACGCGCTTGCCATAAAACTTATCTTCAATCTTTGCCATTTCGTTTTTGCCTACTTTGATTTTTGACAACTTTCGTTCCAATTCAGTAATTTTAAATTCGTAACTACTGTCCCCTTTACTGCCTAAACTTACCGCCATGCGAATTGCTGCTTTATAATTGTCAAGGGCTTCGGCATGAAACCGTTTACGGTCAGATCCTTCGGGCAAGTTGTTTCCTGCGTTTAGGTTGTCCCAATAATTAAACATCTTTGTTTGAATGCCGTCACGAACCGGCCCGTTTGGAAGGGTTTCCACGGTTGCGTTAATCAAATTGCGGACATCCGATGTTGTTGCAAAATTAGTTTTTGTTTTCATTTTGTACCTTATTGTTGTTTTTCATATTTTTTTGACAAAATCCTTTGTCTGTTTAATTTTTGATTTTATTACTTGCAGTAAATCTTTGTCTTTTGTTTTATTAACGTCATTGCAAATATCTAAAATCTTATTTGCCATCCACGTTCCCTCACTCCAACTTGAGCCTTTGGCTGCTGCCATACGTCTTATATCAACTACTTCAGCCGCTAATGCGGTAAGTTCTGCTTGATCTTTTTCTGTCCACGGGGTAAAACCAAACTCATCTTTGCCGTTGTTTTTATTAAATTTATTCTCGGTTTTAGAGTTGCTTTCTACTTTAACATTCCAATATCGTCCCGCCATAGCCATTGGCGCAGTTGCACTATATCCATTTTCCGCTGCTCTCCTAGCAAAGTTGCCGGCAATGTCGCCATCCTCAAAGGCGATTACCAACGCGCCGCCATCAGTTTCTACAGCGCGCCAACCGCCTTCGGGCATTACCTTTTTTTCTAGCAGGCTTCCAAGAACCGGCGACGATGACGCTTCAGCAAACGCGCCACGGTTGGCAAACTTAGCCTTAAAGCCTTGGCGGGCATTTGGTGTTTTGCGCCTTGTAATTTCTGCGCTTAACCATTTTCTTGCGCCGCCTTCAGTTTTAAATTTTGGCGGGTTCATTGTCATTAGTTGTTGCCCGCCGTCCAAATAGGTAGCAGTAATAAAAGGTTGAAATAGTCCGCTCGATCCTTGATTTAATCCGGCAGTAAGGGTTGTTCCCTTTGGGCTTTTCCATGTTTCAACTTCAATGCGCCGGTCAAAATAGGCTTTGTCCTCGACGGGCATTGAAAAACCCTGTATTTTTTGTATTTTTGACACACTATTTTTTAGGGATGATTCAACAAGTTCGGGTGACATACCATTGTTTAACAGCAATGAGTTTAAAAATCGTAATTGATTTCTTTGGTCTAAAAGTTGTTTAAACTTCTTATTTTCTTTTTCAGCAAGAGCGGGTGATCCTGTCCATTTATCGCCCCATACTGTATTTTCTAATTCTTTTGCTTTTTTATCAATAGTCTTATCAAGATTTTCTATTTCTTTTTTCATATTTAAAGCCACTTTTTCTTTAAGGGCTTCTTTATTTGTGTCCTGAAATTCAAAATACCGTTTGTCCTCGACGGGCTTGGAAAGTTTTACGGAAACATTTTCTTGAACGCCAATTGATTTTTTTAACTCCGCTATTTGGTTGCCGATGCGTTCCATGTCAGCGTCAACTTGATCTTGGCGTTTCATAATTTCCGGCGATGGGTTCGCCATGCCGTGCAAGTTGTCAGCAACATTCATTAACTTGCGCCACGCCGCAGTTAGGTCACGAATTTTCTTTTCTGTTTCAACCGGTAAAACTGCAAAATACGCTTTATCTTCAATTTTCATTGGTTTGCCTTTCGTGCCTTTTCCATTGCTAGGTCAACCGCCTTGCGCGTATCTTCAACCGCTTTTAGATATGCGGCTTGTGCCGCAACAATTGCGGCGCGCTCTTTTTTGGCTTCTCGGATTGCCTTGTTGATTTGCTGAAGGGTCATTTCTGTCATTTGAATCCTGCATCGGGGTAAAGCCCGCGATCAATCACAACTTGCCTCTTGCTGTTATAGCGATTTAGTTTCTCTCTATCAATGTTTTCGTCCTTGTTCAGCAAGCCTAATTCGGCTGCATCGTCATGGGTAAACGGTTCAAGCGATCCACGGCAGTTAAAACCATTGGGCGGAACAAGGTTTTGTTCCTTAAATCGCTGCGCTGTTTCAATGTACCCGTCCATTTGCCAATGGAAACCCTCATTTGCGCTCTTTCCCTTCTGCTTGTAAACCCCGTTTGGCGCGCCACGGGTGCGGGAATCGTGGATTTCGACTAGCCGAAGCAATGGAGCCCAAGTTTGTACGGCGGGTTTGTCCATCGCTTCAATGGTTGCATCGTTATATGCGCTTGCCACATTGGTTCGGTAGACCGTTTCCATGCGCGCGCTAGTCAAACCAACGATTCCTTCCACCTGCGCGCGGGAAATAAATTGGCTCATTCCGCCGGTTCGCAAGCCTTCGGGCAGTTTTTTTAGAATAATGGCATCCGCAATCAACGCTTTAAGTTTTTTAGCCTGCGCTGCGGTAGCCCCCTTGACGCGGAAAGAGCCTTTTAAAGTCTTGCGGAGTGCTTCTAGGCGCGCTGAAAGATCTTTAAGGGCGTTTGCGCTTTCCGCCTTGACGATCTTGGCGGCCAACTCATCCATTTCAAGTTGCGCCTTTTGGACTGCCTTGGACGCTAAGGGAATCTTTTTCTTAAATCCCAAAATGGCTTCCCAAAAATCGCCCACTTCAAAGCCGGTGGTTGCCTTGCGTTCAGCAAAGGTTTCGGGCTTTTTCTTGAGTTTTGGATCAGGCACGATCTTTAAACCTGCCCGCTGCGCTGCCGCGTATGCAACCGCTTCACCATGTAAAACGGTCAAGGTAAGGATCTGTGACAAAGCAAATTCATATTTTCCCCAAGATTTTTTGGCGGCTGCTTTGTTGCCCTTTATTTGATTGGCAATTGCTTGCCGGTAAAGACGGTCAACGATGACTAGACCGCGCTTGTAGACTGCATCGAAGTCTTTCAATTAGCCTTCTTTTTAAATGCTTTCTTGCCGCGCTTGCGGGCTTTGATCTTAGTTGGCGGCTCGTCGCTAGGCGGTTCTTGCTCGTCCATGTCCGGCAGCGGTTCGGGATCTTTGCCCATTGGGCGCACATCAAGCGGAGCCATTCCGCCTTCAGCGGGGGCTTGCAATACAGGCTCATCATCTTCCGGCTCTGACAATCCAAACACCTTGCGGGCTTCACGCTCCGATACGCGCCCGCCCAATTTAGTAAATGTTTCAACAGCCTTCATATATTCTTCAGGGTTTGGTTTAGTAATGCTAAAGGTGAATTGTGGAATTGTTCCTTCATGCCCAAAGTTGTGCAAGTAAAGGGGTTGGATCACTTCACGGTTCATAGTTTCCGCTAGACCGTTGGCAACATATTGCATTTGACGATTTAAAGTTTTGGCGTGTTCATCGGCTACGCTAGATCCCATTCCTGTAGAAATGGCTTCGCTTGTTCCCGTTTGCCCAAGGATTACTTCCTTGATATTTCCAACTAGGTATTCAACCATGCGCGCAAAAGTTTCAGCGTTGCCGGCATTTGGTTCCAAGATCTTGATATCAAAAGGTTGGTCGCCCGTCGCGTTTGGATCACGCGGCATGAGTGCGGAAACATCGCCAAGCATATTTTGCATGACGGTTTCCATTTCAGTTTTGGCTTGATCGTTACCAATTGGATAGGTTCCAATTCGTATTCCCATGCTGTAACGCTCAATATAGGTAGCCCAATTTTGAAGCGCGGCTTGCTTCATCGACCAATAGTACCAACACAGATCACGCATTCCACGCCCCAAATAGGCGTTTTCCGCTTCATACGGATCATCAAAGTCCACGCCCTGCGCTTGATAGGTATGCAACACAATGGTTGCCCGTTGGCGTTCGTCTAGCGGCAACACGCGCGAATCCCAACCGATGATTGTGCCGTTAATTTTGTCCGTGTCAGGATCGACACCGCCGGAAAACTGTGTGTAATAACGCGGGCCAACCTTTAGACCAATCTGATTTAGTTCCGTTGAAACCACGCTGTCGCCGTGAATTGGCAGCCAATCACGGATATAAATCATGTCCTCGCTGCGACCATAAACAATGTTGACTGCGCTGCGTCCGTACCAAAGGGCATCTAGCAAGTGACGAATAAAATCTGTAATGCGGGGAATTCCGCGTACTAACTTTTCAATAATCGCCGCCTTTTGAATGGCTTCAGGATCTTTCATTTTGTCAGACTGCGGCGAAACTGTCCAATCGCTGCAAGCGACACCCAACTGCAAACTTAACAGCGGCCCCATGATGTCAGGGTCAAACCGCATTTGCCGTTGCAGGGTTCGATCTTTGCGAAACGCAAGAGAGCCTTGGCGCAATACTTTGTTGACGCTCGTATAAAACGAACGCTGCATTTCCACCGGCGTAACAAGTTGTTGAAACACCGGCTGCGTTTTAAGCGTGTCGCCTTGTTGTGTTTCCGCCGCTAGGTCTTGTTCTTTTTCGCTCATCGTCCGTACAATCTCCACAATTTAGGCAATTCGTTTTTCACCGTGCTAGGTTTGCTTCTAGGATCGTATCGACTTGTACGCGCATAATCGAGTAGGTCAACCACCGCGTCTACAGTATCATCATGTTCAGCCGCAGGGAATCCGATCATTTCATCACGGATTGGTTCCTGCGTAATTTCAACCCTGCCTTGTGTGGTGCATCGAAGTTTAAGCCTGCCTTGTTCAACCATTGGTTGCGCTTCACTTGCGCGGGTTACTTTGTCTTTGGTTCGATTGATTTGGCGTACAGGGATTTTTGTTGAACTAGCGAGTTGTTGACATAGCCCCATTTGCGGGCCGTTGCCTTCTGCAATAATTAGGGAAACATCTAGCCGCTCACAAGAATCCACAGCGCGCCGCATAAATTCGGGAAATGTCGCTTGCATCCGCATGGCTTCCAAGATCCAAACCTTGCCTTCCCTGTCAAGCAAACCAATAACGCATACGCTAAAATCGCCCTTTTCGCCGCTCTTGGCTGTAAATGCCCAATCAATTGCGGCAACAATGCGACCGTTAGACTGCGCTTCATGTGACGGATCGCCAATGTAGTATCCGGCTTCAATCCATTCCGGACGGAATATCAAACTATCGTCAGCAATGGCAACAAGTTCGTAGGCGCGCGCGTAGCCCATTTGCCCCATTTCTTTGCGCTGCGCTTCTAGGATTGCCGGCGTAAACACTTCGCTCCACGGGCTTAGGTAGTGCTTGCAGGGCTTCCAATAAAGGGAGCCGTCCAATTCTGCGGAACGCTTCCAATCAGCCGTCAGATCATCAGAATGGTACGGGGTGAACAGCCGCCAAGTGCGCGGAACGCCGGCTGAAAAGTCACGCATGGGTAACCAATTGTTGCGCCAAGATTCTTTTACCTTTGCCCGCTCCGCCGGAATTAAGATCGAATTGCGTAAATCGCAGACATCATCGCCAATCAAGAGGTCAGCGCGTCCACCCGCTCGACCAAAGATATTGGCAGCCTGTAGCGTTGGATCTTTGTGCATTGTGTCGCTACGCACAACAATTTCACTAGAGCCGTCATCATCGGGTTTTGGCTTGACGATTTGGATTTCGGGAAACACCAATTTGTAAACTTCGGAGCGCATGATTTGCACAACCATGCGAACTTGTTCTTGTGCTTTGACCACGGTTTGCCCAATATGTTTTATGCGGATTCTTGGGTTTCTGCCAATTTCCCACGCTTCACGGATGCCGATTTGTACTGATTTTCCATGTCCACGGGGCATTCCTACCGCTGCATCCTTGTGCTTAGTTAGGTGCGTTTGCATATCCGTGTGCAATTGCGATTGCTGAAACCCTAGCAATTCCGCAAACACATCAGGACATTCACGCGCGGCAGCGGCAACGGCCGCAACGCTATCGCTGTTCACCTAGCCGCCTTGTAATAATTTCACGGGCGCGGGCTTCGATTTCAGGCGAAACAACAAAGCGTTCGGTTGCTTCCCCACCGTCTAGCCGTTCAATTTTGTCTAACGCAATAGCGGCTTCAACCCTGTGCTTAACTAGGGAAGCAAGAACTTCACTAGCGCGCAGCCGGTCACGGGTAGGCGCAATTCCGTCATTCATAATTTGGGCAACGATTTCCGGCACTTGGTCAATAATCCGTTGCGGAACATCCCACCCATTTTCAACCGCGCGCTTGATAACGGCAAGCGACGACCGGCAACCCCTCGCTTCAATTTGCAGCGCGGGCGAAGGCTCTTCAACCTTGGCTTCTTTAGATTTAGGTTTACGCTTTGCCATAAATTGCCGCCGTAGGGTTTCCCCTGCGGAAGCGTTAAAAGGTGGTCAATCCTTTTTAGTTGGAATCCACTTAGCGAGCGTTCCGATGGGTACAAGATTCCCAAAAATGTAGCCCACCACGCCAAGCATAATTCCAAACCAAACCGAACCTAAAAAACTTTCCATAGTTCAATTCTCCTTAGGTATCACTATATCAGAAACCCGCTCTGATTTGGCTTGCAACCAAGCCTTGTTGAATAGGGGATCACTAGCGCGCTTGGCTGAAATCCATGTAGTCAAGTTATCTTCTTTGGCAGGATCAAGCGCATTCATGGCAATGTTGGCTTCTGTTGTTACGCGTTTAGGAATTAGGTTGAGCAATAGGCGTAGCCAAACTAGCGCGCCGGACTGAATTAGCAGGAAAGTAGCGGCTATAAGCGCAACCATAAAAAAGCCAAACTTTAAAAGCGTAGCCCACCATGGGGTTATATCCGCAACGCTTGGAATGGATTCTTGGATATCGGCAACTTCGGCAATGATCTTATCCGCTGTTGCGCTTATAGATTTTGCGCTTGAAATTACCGCCGGCTCGCTTGCATTGTTTTGAATGCTTGCGCTTTGATCTTTGATTGTGGAAGCGTATTCCCTAATTGCCGTTGCGCTAGTTGCTATTTGTTGCGATGCCGAACAGCCGGCAAGCAAGAGCAACGCTAACCATTTCATGCGAAAACACGCATGGGGGTAACCGGCGTTGGAACTACAATAAACAATTCATCGATTTGGGCTTGCGTTAATTCGCCACCACTTACGCGTACATTGGCGTGGTAACCGCTGTCAATCACCACGGTTTCATTATCAACTGTCCCATAGATCTTGCCAATCCAATCAATATCAATTCGCCCGCCGTCCCATTGGCCAATGACATCACCGCTTGCATTTTTTGCAGCAATACCCGCTGCGATTAAACTTGCCTGCATTTTGGCTAGGGTGGTTGTGCGTAGGAAATAGTCAATCATGTTGACATCGCAATCAGTTGCGCGCTTGTGAGCGCGGTTGGGTAGTACTTGATTTGGCGAATACTGCCGTTGAGAACTGTCGTCAAATCCGTGAGCGTTGAGCCATCGGTGCTAGTTCCACCAAGCACAAGCCATGTTGGCGCAACGCTAAACGCAATCGCTGACGATGTGGCAACAGTCCCACCGTTTAAGCAAAGATTGACGGTGGTTGTTGACCCGACGAATGAGAATGCGCCTTTGGTTCGCGCGCCGCTTGTAATTGTGTTGGCAGTTGAAACGCTGTGAGCCGCTCCAAAATCCGCAACTTTTAACGCACCCGCCGCGCTTGCTTGTTGCAAGTGAAGATGCTTTGTCGTTTGATCGCTAGTCGAAATCACGCTCCGCACAGTCGAAGTAATCCCGCGCACGCCACCGTACCAATCGACGAAGAATGTTCCTGTGGTTCCACCTGTGAACCAACTTGAGAAGTTGGTGCTGGTCATCAATGCAAGGTCGGGATTGCGGCTTACTTGCGCTGTGGTTGTGGGGATGTATGAACTTGGGGAAGTTCCTGATTCCAACA
>Ga0209086_10000503_pt1 | contig 34049 bp, 26 predicted proteins | sample M_130207_XF_Meta_FD_187312 | JGI IMG/M metagenome (GOLD analysis project Ga0209086, IMG submission 187312) | Freshwater microbial communities from Lake Montjoie, Canada to study carbon cycling - M_130207_XF_MetaG (SPAdes) (version 2) | ecosystem: Environmental > Aquatic > Freshwater > Lake... | reverse complement strand
CTTCGGTTCCACGAGATGCCGCTGCCCGGAAAGAATCTTCAACGCGGTGGCCGCTTGCAGTGACGTGACCATGTGAATCGCCGGAGCAATCACGCCCGCCGTGTCACACGTTTCAGTCGTCCCCGGTTCGGGCGGTGACTCGACGATGCAGCGGAGACAGGCAGACTCATTCGGAAAGATCGGCATCGTCTGGCCGTGGCTGCCGACGACTCCCGCATAGACCCATGGGATGCCGGTCTCCAGCGAAACGTCATTGATGAGGAACCGCGTCTCGAAGTTGTCGGTCCCGTCGAGGATCAGGTCCACGTCGCGAGCAAACTCGCGCACGTTCCGCCAATCGACATCGGCCACGTGCGGCTCGAGCGCTACCTGCGAGTTGACTCGCGCCAGCTTGTTCGCCGCAACGATGGCCTTCGGCAAATGCTCGGCCACATCCTGCTCATCGAACAACACCTGCCGCTGCAAGTTGGAGAGATCGACGAAATCCCGATCAACAATCCGCACGAAGCCAACTCCCGCCCGCACCAGCGTATCCGCGAGCACGGTCCCCAACGCACCGCACCCGCACAACAACACCCGCGCCGCGCGAATCTTCTCCTGCCCCTCAACGCCAATCCCGGCAAACCGCATTTGGCGGCTGTAACGTTCGAGTGAGGAATCAACTTCAACTTGAGAGGTCATCGGCGAATCTTCGTCATGTCCCCTCGCCCCGGCTTTGCGGGGAGAGGGTTAGGGTGAGGGGGCTTTTTCTTCGGGTGGACCAGCATAGTCGCCTGTGAGTGTTATGAATTGAGCATTGATGACGGCTCGATTCCACGATAGTGCCGCCCCCCTCACCCAGCCGGACTCTTGAGCCCGCATCGGAGGAAGGTCGGCTCGACGCCGAAAGACAATGGCTTTCATTCGAGCATCACCGACGGACTCGACGGGAATCATCTTGATCCCTCGCAACCGAAGGATCGGTGACTGACGACGATATTCGTCCGCTTGGAACTGATGCAACGTGGGCCCGACCGCAATCGCCGTACTGAATCCCTGATCCAACACAGCTTGCTTTAGGAGTCCCCTCGTGATGCCGACACCCCAGTAGTCGATTTCAAGTCCGCGCCGGTCTGCCCCGTTTTGACCCACCAACTCGTTGTAATAGCCCAACTGAAGGGGGCGAAGTTGCGTTGAAATCGCGAGCGACCACGCCATCACAGCCAGGAGCAGACTGCGGGGAATCCAAGGAAAGCCGAATTGAGAACCAAAACTCCAAGCGATTCGCATCCCGCGTCCCACGAAGATCGCCCACAGCGGGAAGACCGTCAGAAACAGCCGCTCGCCGTCGTACACGGCGACTCCCGGCAGAGCGAACACGATCAGCGGAAACACCGTGCAGGCGAGCAGCAACCAGTCGGAGTGCCTTGTCCCCTCGCCCCGGCTTTGCGGGGAGAGGGTTAGGGTGAGGGGGGCTTTCGGTGGAGGGGCGACATTTGAATCGCTCGAAGAACCAGGGGACTTACGTCCCCCGCTCAGAAAGGCGAAGAGGGGCTGACGCCCGAAGACAGATGACGCGCCCCACGCGCCAAGCAGATGCAGCCCCACCGGCACCGTGACCGCGAACATCACGAACGGGTAGTGCCACGGGACTGCTTTATCGGCGTAGCGGACTCCGAAATAGAAGCAGTGGATCGTCGAGCGGTTGGTCGTGCGACCGAGGTATTCCAAGTAGTGGCCGACCGGGTCGAGCCACAGATACGGCCAGAGGACGAAGAAGACGACATTGGCCGTTACACCCCAGACGAGCAGCGGCACGATCACCTTCGATCGCCAACGCCACAGTGCCCAAGCGATGACGGGGAGCGGAATGAGGATCGCCTGAATCTTCGTCAGCAGCGCGAGGCCCATCACAACGCCAGTCAGCAGCGCGACGCGACGCGATGGCGGCGCGGAGCCATTCCACCAATGAGCGATCGCCAACACAGCGGCAGTACACGTCAGGTTCGTGATCGTTTCCAGCGACGCGATGTGAGCGTGCCCGTACAGACGTGGCATCAGGACGAGGGCGAGGCTCGCGAACAGTCCCTCCCATTTCGCACCCGCATCACATCCGAGCGGGGGACGTGAGTCCCCCGGTTCTTCTGACAGTGAAACCGAGCGCGAACCGCACGGCACATTGATCGAAGAACCGGGGGACTTACGTCCCCCGCTCAGAATGACCGGGGGCTTACGCCCGTTACGTCGAAGTGTGACGAACGCTCCGATCATCCAGACCGTCAGTGCGAACGCCGTGGCCGATCCCGTGCGGGCACATGCCGTCACGCAAGGCCCTTCCGGATCGAACGGCGGGAAGAGCCACCACGTCAAATGATGATGCACGCCGAGCCAGTAGCGTCCCAATGGAGGATGATCGGGCAGGTAATGGTTCTCGGGTTTGAACGCCTCGACCGACGTGCCGGGAACCAAATTGAGCCAGCCCAACGCCTTAGCCTGTTCGACCAATAACACACCTTGCTCGACGTTGAATATCTCATCGACCGTCAGCCCCGGTCCCTCGGGCATGGTCGGGTAACTTCCCGCCGGATCAATCGCGATGACGATACTGACCCACGTCACAACAGCCACGAGGGCCGAAGGCCAAGTGGTTGCCAGCAAATGTCGGAGGGATGTCAGGACGTGTCGCATGGAAGCCGATGTTATCATCCGCCAATCCTCATCGCAGTGAGCAACCACGACAAACTTATCGAGAGAATCGCCATGCCGGAGCTTCGTCGTCTTTGTGTCTTCTGCGGGTCCAGTTCCGGGTTTGATTCCGTGCATCGTCAAGCGGCGGATGAGTTGGGGGCGGTGATGGCTCGCGAGGGGGTTGAGCTGGTTTACGGTGGTGGCAGCGTCGGGTTGATGGGGGCGATCGCGGATGCCGTGCTGGCGGCGAGCGGGCAGGTGATCGGAGTCATTCCGCAGTTTCTGGCGACGAAGGAACTGTTGCACACGGGAGTGACTGATCTGCGCATCACGCAGGACATGCACGAACGAAAGGCTCTCATGGCGGAGTTGTCGGACGGGTTCATCGCGATGCCCGGCGGACTCGGCACGTTTGAAGAGTTGTTTGAAGTCATGACGTGGTCGCAACTTGGACTGCATCGCAAGCCGATCGGGTTGCTCAACGTCGCCGGGTACTTCGATCCGCTCGTTGCAATGATTGACCGTGCGATCACAGACGGCTTCTGCAAGGAACAGCATCGCGGTCTGTTCATCGTCGATGATGAAGCGGCTCGCTTGCTCGAACGACTGCGCACGCATGAAGTCCCGCAGACTCCGAAATGGATTCGTTCGACGAGCGAAACGTAACGCGCGGATTCACGGGGGATTCACCCGTCGAGCCGCATCTCGACGGGTTTGGCGCGTTCACCTATCTTCCGGCGAGGGCACTGTCACACGACGGAGCTGTTGAATCCCTTCTCTTCGCTGGCATCAACCTATCGTGAGTGACTCGCTCCACAACGTCTCGCGCAACCTGCGTGTGGTCAGTCTCTGCACGATCCTCAGCCGAGTTTTCGGGTTGCTCCGCGATCAGGCGATGGGGGCGATCTTCGGGGCGGGGCCGATTCTCGATGCGTTCACCGTGGCGTTTCGACTGCCGAACCTCGCACGCGTGCTGCTGGGTGAAGGGGCGATGACAACGGCCTTTCTGCCGGTCTTCGTGAAGGAATTGAACGAGAAAGGGCGAGAATCGGCGGCGCGCATGACGTGGGCCGTCTTCGTCGTGCTGATGGCCGTGTTGTGTGGCGGCGTGATCGTTGCCGAAGGGCTGCTCTGGTCGCTCGACTTGCTGTTTGTGTTGAGCGATCAAGCCAAACTGCTGCGCAACCTGACCGCACTGCTGTTGCCGTATGTGATCTTGATCTGTCTGGCGGCTCAATTGAGCGCGGTCCTCAACGCACTCGGTAAATTCTTATGGCCCGCTCTCGTGCCGGTCGTGTTGAACGTCGCGTGGCTAGCCGCGCTGTGGTGCCTCGTCCCACTGTGGCCTGATGCGACGAGCCAAATCTACGTGACGGCACTCGTCGTGGTGGTCGCGGGGGGACTTCAATTGCTGTTCCCACTGCCCGCTTTGTCACACAGCGGCTTCGGCTATCGCGGCGACTGGCGCGGGGCACTCGATCGAGTCTGGAAGATTGCGCGCGACATGCTGCCGGTCGTGATCGGCCTCTCGATCACGCAACTCAACGCGGTCCTCGACAGCTTGATCGCGTGGGGCTTCACTCAGCCCGCAGGCGGTGGACCACTGATGCCCCTGCCGGGATCGCCGGCGTATCCGCTCACAGAAGGAACCGCGACCGCGCTCTATCTTGGGCAGCGTCTGTATCAGTTCCCTCTCGGCGTGTTCGGTGTCGCGCTGGGGACGGTCTTGTTCCCGCTGCTCACGGCACACGCTCAACGCGGCGAGACCGATAAGCTTCGCGCCGACTTGTCACTCGGCGTGAGGCTGGTGCTGGCGATCGGCATTCCGGCGAGTGTCGGTTTGATGCTGGTGGCTCATCCGCTGGCGACGCTGTTCTTTCAATACGGCAAGTTCGACGCCGAGGCCGCTCGTCAGACCGGCGACATGATCGCGTGCTACGGCTCGGGCGTGTGGGCTTACTGCGGCCTACTCATCCTGCAACGCGGCTTCTACGCAACGGGAGACCGGCTAACGCCGATGTACGTCGGACTCGGGGCACTGCTGCTGAATCTCGCGTTGAACGTGAGCCTCATCTGGCCGCTGGGTGGTCGAGGCTTGGCAATCGCGACCGCACTGGTCGCCGCGATTCAGTGCCTCGCCACCGCGTGGCTGCTGCAACGCCGAGTCGGTTCGCTGCGGTGGTCCGAAATCGGAGTGACCTTCGCGAAAACGGCCATCGCTACCGTAGCGATGGCCGTCGTGTGCCGACTGTCTTTGCATGTCGTCGCGAATTACGAAAGCTTTGCTTCAAGAGGCATCAAGCTGACGCTCCCACTGGCCATTGGCTCGGTAACATTTTTTTTAGTGGCTTGGCTGTTGCGTCTGCCTGAGCCGTGGATGGTCATCTCTCCACCAAGCCGCATCGAACCTGATGCGGCCTCAATGTCCGACGCGATGTCATGACTGCGGTCAGAACTCACCAATCACCTCTCCACCCGCACGGGTTCCCAAGGCGCGCCAGACGTTGAGATCGATGTTCTCAGAGAGGGAACGAACCGAACCATCGACCAACAACGACTGCACAATCCCGGTGTGATAGCTGCGCGATGTGATCGCGGCATAAGTCGGCGCGGTCGTCGAATCGCCCTCTTCGACCGAGGTGTAGTCGACGTCGTAGGCGCGGCCGGACTCGACGTGAGCCACCTTGGCATTCGGACGAATCGTCGTCGTGAAACCATTCTGATGGACTCGACCCTCGACCCACTCGGTGTGACCGTTGTCGGCCTCAAAGTTGCCCGACCAGCCGCCAACTACCTGCGGACTTGCTGGAGGCGTCGCCGTCGGGCTGCCCCCCTCCTTGATGATGGGCTGAAATGCCTTGACCTCGCTGAACGCCAGTGACTGGCTGGTGCCATCCGTAAAATCGCGAGTTCCAATTCGGCTGTTCGTTCCGAACGCTCCGTCTCCCGGTTGGCCCGTGACCGGATTGAACACCATCCAGGTTCCGAAATTGGCCGCATAGTTGATGGGATACATATCAATTCCGTCTGCCACGCTGCCGCGATCCTTAGTCTCGCTGGGGCACATGTATGTCGGCACGCGTGTGCGGCAGACCGCGAGTTGTGTGTCGTAAGGCAGCGAAAAGTCGATCAGCCGCTGCAGATTGGCTTGGTCCAAGTAGGGCAGCAGTCGGGCTTGCGGTCCCCATTGGCCAAAATCGGCACCCGAAAGTGTCAGGCAAAGCGCGGGGGGAAAGACGTTGTTGGTGTCATGGTAGTTGTGCAACGCCAAGCCGATCTGTTTGAGATTGTTCTTGCACTGCGTCCGCCGCGCCGCTTCACGGGCCTGCTGGACGGCAGGCAACAAGAGAGCGATCAAGACGGCGATGATCGCGATCACGACCAGCAATTCGATCAACGTGAACGCTCGGCGTCGGGCGCGGGAGAGGACATCGGGATGTTGAAAAACGGCGTTTTGGCTCATCAGAAGGGGGCCTTGTCACACGGGTGATTTAAGTTTTAGGAGCGAGGAATTTGATTCCGTTCGGACGACAAGTGGTAACGGCAAAGACGATCGCTCAGAACTCGCCCACGACCTCGCCGCCCGCGCGGGTTCCTAACGAACGCCACACGTTGATGTCGATGTTTTCCGAGATCGAACGAACAGCTCCGTCCATCAGTAACGATTGCACAATTCCAACATGATGGCTGCGAGAGGTGAAGACGCCGAATGTTTCCGCTGTCGCACTGATTCCCTCTCGGCTGCTGACGAAGTCGATATCGCGAATCGTGCCGGCATCGTTGTGAGGGCACTTGGAATTCGGAACGAATGTCGTCGTGAAGGCCGTTTGGTTGGCACGCGAATCGACCCACTCGTTGTGTCCCGAGTTGCGGAGACTCCCCCCGAGAGCACTCACGTCATTCGGAGACGCTGGCATTGCTGGTGTTCCACCAACATCCCTCAGGTAGTACTGCCATGCCTTTACTTCGGACATCGCGATCGAGTTGCTGGTGCCATCGCCGAAGTCCCGCATTCCCGTGCTGGCGTTGGGGCCAAACGCACCGGACCCAAAACGATTATTCGCCGGGTTCCAGATGAACCATTGGCCGTAGTTGGCTGCGTAGTTCAAAGGCCAATATGCCAGTCCATTGTCCAAATAGGCCCGAACATTGATTTCGCTCGGGCACAACAACACCCCCAATTGGGTCGAGGTGACTGTTGGCTGCGCACTGTAAGGCTGGCTGAAGTCGATCAGATTCTGCAAACCAGCCTGATCGAGGTAGGGCAAGATTCTCGACTGAACCGACCATCCCGCGGATTGCGTGACATTCGTTCGGTACGCGCCTCCGGGTGGGAACACCATCGAAGTGTCGTGATAATTGTGCAGTGCCAGCCCCAGTTGCTTGAGATTGTTCTTGCACTGAGTTCGGCGAGCCGCCTCTCGGGCTTGCTGGACTGCGGGCAGCAGCAGCGCGATCAGGATGGCGATGATGGCGATCACCACCAGCAGTTCGATCAGTGTGAAACCGCGTTTTAGCGGCAACAGTTGACGACGGTCGTTCATTTTTGAGGACTCCAGCAAGAGCAGCAAGGAACTGGACTGCCCCTCCAATATTTGGTTGGGCAGTTGTCCGTTCGCATGGCTGGCGCGGTGCTGGCGAGCTTCACGGTGAGCCGGTCAGCCCAATAGCGAGTTGACACTGCGTCTCAATGTCGCGACTATTGCGTCCGAAACGACTCCCGTCAAGCTAGGCCAATTGAAAACTCCGGTGCACCTCTTCGGCCCGGCTGAGAGGGTTCAAATGTATTCGTGGCCATTACCTCTGGAGACCAGCTCGTGGCTGAACATCAACAAACATCGACCATTTCCAACAAAACGCAGCCCGAATCGGCGACACCAATCACGGTGCGTGAAATCACGTCTGCGAGTCTGCTTCAAGGCGAGAAAGAGGTTCTAATCCTTCACGAGGAAGAGGTTTATCGCCTGAAGCTCACTCGGAACGGCAAGCTGATTTTGCAGAAATAGGCAACTTGCCGGTAGGACGCGGCGGGTGAGTCTCGTTCAATTGGGCAAGCCGGGGCGGGAGAGTCATCCTGTGAGAGTTCTCATCAACCTGAAGCAGTCAAGCCTCCGATGAAAGTCGTCTAGGTGGAACCGATAGCTGGCGGTCAGGCATGATGCCGACCAAAGTCGCTCGGTAAGAGCCATCGTGGTAGAGCAGCATTTCCAAGGATGGCATTCGCGAGCCATGGCAATTCCGTCTGTAGGCTCCAACTCGCTCGATAACCGACGTCGACGCCGATTGGCTGTCACGGGCGAAGGCGTGCCTATTGAGGACGATCTGCTTGATGGTGTTTCCGCCTCAGGGCGAGTCATATCGGAGTTGGTCGGGTCAGAAGCCGCCGCTCCTTGGGTTCCCGCCGATGAATGGCGAATTTGGACCTATGGGGCGATGCTCGGGCTGCTGTTGATTGCGGTCTCCTTTGCACTCACTCACCCCACAGCATTTCGACCGGAGCTGGCTCCGTTAACGAAGCATCTGCTCCAAGGAGACCGTCCTGTTTTAGGGGCCGTTGTTCAGGCATCGCTTTGGTTTTTGTGTGCTCAGTTGGCGGTGTTGATTGCGTGGTATCGCATCCAGTGCAAACTCGATTTTGGAGGCCGATATTGGGTTTGGCCATGGGCGGCAGCGGCATTTGGAGTGATGGCCTTCTGCTCCCTGACGAACGCTCACGGATTGTTTGGTGAGATCATCTCCCAACTCCATTGGCTCAGTTGGCGAGGCGACGTTTTGGCGTGGCTGTTCCCGGCGGGTGTGGCTGCTGTCCCACTCATGTTCCTGCTGGATCGCGATGTGCGTCGAGGCCGCTCGACGGTCTGGACATTGCGCACGGCCGGGCTGCTTGGTTTGGTGACAGGCGGTTTGGAGTTGTTCTCCCCCGATCTGCTGAGCCAGTCTTGGTATCCCGCAACACGGCTGATTGTGCCGCTGTTTGCTGCCGGAACATTGTTTCTCGGGTTGTGGTTGCACGCGCGAGTCGTGGCCTACGTCTGCCCTGATCCCCCCGAGTGCGATGAGCCGAAAGCCGGATCGCAATTGCTGGGGGCCGCTCGCTGGTGCTTTCAACTGACGAGTCGCTGTTTCGGTTGGATGAGCCGTTTCTTCGTGAGGCGAGCTAAGTCGGCGGAGATCGACGAGGCGGAAGCCAAGCCAAAACGTCGCAGCCGAAAAGTGGCTGAAACGGAAGAGACTCCCAAGCGGAAACGCAAACCGGCGGCGAAACGAGTCACCAAGCCTCGCACACGAGTCGAGGTCGTTGAAGAGGAAGAAGAGGAAGGAGAAGAACAGCAGGAGGAGATCGAAGACGAGTCCTACGAAGACGCCAGCGAGGGTGCCGATTCTTACGAGTCAGAAGTGGAACCGTCGTCGAGTCACGACAGCGATGAAAATGAGTGGGACGAAGCAGATGAAGAGGAAGTCGAAACGCCACGACCGTCCGGTCGGTCGGCCAAGTCGGCTTCGACCAGTACGGCGAGTTTCTCCGCTTCACAAAAGAAGCCAGCAGCCGAGTCTTGGCAACAGCAGCGACCCGCTTCGCAAGGCCGAACCACACAACCTCCAGTCACCAACCAGTCCGAGTCATCTGACGAAGAGGAAGACTCGGATGAGAGCGATCCGTCGTACAGACTGGATGACGGCCTGACTCCCGATCAGCTTCGAGGACTCAGTAAGCGACAGAAACGCGATTTGCGTCAGAAGATGAAAGACCCGCAACGGACGCCGAAACGCTGATCGGCTTACCCCGTTTGCGGCGAGGAAACCGGTTGCTACACTCCCGCCGCGATCCGCTTGGAAGCCTCTCCCGACCGTCTCGTCTCATTCCTCTTCGCAACATTCTGGAGCCGTTTGCATGACTCACGCATGGCACGATGTCGTCCCCGGTGAAAACCTGCCTGGGGAGTTCACGACGGTGATCGAGATCCCCCGAGGATCGAGCGTCAAGTACGAACTCGACAAGCAAACGGGCATGTTGCGGCTGGATCGAATGCTGCATTCGGCGGTGTATTACCCCGCGAATTACGGCTTTATCCCACAGACTTTGGCCGAGGACGACGACCCGCTCGACGTGCTTGTACTGTGCCAGGAACCGGTCGATCCGCTGACGTTGGTTGAGGCTCGGGCGATCGGCTTGATGACGATGGTCGATTGCGGCAAGCGCGATCACAAGATTCTCGCCATCGCCACGAAAGACCCTGAATTCAACTCGTTCACCGAAGCGGACGAACTGCCACCGCATCGGCTGGCGATGATTCGCCGGTTCTTCCAAGACTACAAAATGCTGGAAGGCAAGGCGGTCGAAGTGGACGAGTTGACCTCGGCCAAGACCGCGTTCCCCATCATTCTGGAAGCGCTCGAGCGATACAGCCTCGTTCGCCGCAAGGGGTTTCATTAGAGGCGGCGTCCAAGCCCGAACACCAACCCGCAGCGTGAGCGAGGACGCTTCCACACGTCCTCGCTCACGCTGCGGGTTGGTGTGGTTGGGCCCTCTTACCGCCAGTCGTCCCGAGATTTCAAAGACCTGCTTCATTGATAAGGCTGAGACATGACCTGGCCCCCGACACTCCTTGCCATTTACTGCGTGCTGATTGCGATGTCGTCGCTGCTGGGCGGGTATCTGCCGTCACTCATCAAGCTGACTCATTCGCGGATGCAGCTTCTGGTCAGCTTGATCGGCGGGTTGATGTTGGGGGTGGCCATCTTTCATCAGTTGCCTCACGCGGTTGAGGCCATGGCCGGGAACGGCCAAGGGCACTCCTACGCTCTGGACTACTGTGTTGCCTGGCTGATGGTCGGCTTGCTGACGACGTTCTTCATGCTGCGGATGTTTCACTTCCACAACCACGAGCCGGTGGCGACGGACGACGATCACGATCATCTCTGCGGACATGACCACGATCACGATCAGGCGTGTCTCGCGAAGCATGACCACGATCATGACTCGGGCCACGTTCAAGATCCGAACCATCAACACAGCCATCATCCGGCGCAGGGAGCCAGTTGGATTGGCATCTTCCTAGGGCTGTCGATTCACACGCTCATTGACGGCGGCGCATTGGCGGCGAACGTCAAAGCAGATGCTCTGCATCACGGTGGCGGCGCGGCGTGGCTGTTGGGGCTGGGAACGTTTCTCGGCGTCGTGCTGCACAAGCCGCTCGATTCGCTGTCGATTACGACACTGATGGCGGCGGGGGGATGGTCATCACGGGCGAGAACTTTCGTCAACGTGGGCTATGCCTTGATGTGCCCGCTCGGTGCGGCGGGGTTGTATTTCGGCCTTCAGCAATTTGGTCCGTCTCAAGATGTGATTCTGGCTGCGGCCTTGGCGTTCTCAGCCGGAGTCTTTCTGTGCATCTCATTGAGTGACCTGTTGCCTGAGGTGCAGTTTCACTCGCATGATCGCGCACGGTTGTCGCTGGCCCTGCTCGTCGGTGTCGCCCTAGCGTATGGGATCGGATATCTGGAGCCGGCACACACACACGGCCAAGGTGGTGGAGCCGCGCAGGGTGAGGCTCAGCCCCACAATCATGGTCACAAGCACTGAGTCCCCGCCCCGATGTGTGGGCGAGGCTCCCGCTAAATCAACGCAATTGACAACCCGGTTGGCAGCCGGATAATCCCGCCGCAGTTCTTCCGTGTGCCCAGATCAGGTGAGGTCCTTCGCCGGAACGGTCTATTCCATCCCTGGGGTTCATGGTGACGCCTTCGCGATGCACTTGCTTCGCGGGGGCGTTTTTGTTGGTGGATCGACAGGAGTCGTTTGACCAACACGAACCCGAAGCGTGAGCGAGGACGGCTGCGCAGTGCGAGCGAGCAGCCTCTGTTCGGCTTCCTCGCTTACGCTTCGGGTTCGTGTGGCGAACGAAGCGGATCGAGCGACTCACTCCGCGCGGCGGATTTGTTCCGCTGGCTCTACTCGTCGCCGACGATCATGCGCAGGTAGCTTTCGTAGCGGGTCCGGGAGATCAGGTCGTTGTGAAGCGCTTCGCGCACCGCACAGCCGGTCTCCATCAGATGCAGGCAGTCGGGAAACTTGCAGTGTGGAATGAACGGCAGAAACTCGACGAAGAAGCCTTCCACTTCGACCGGCTGCACGTCCCACAGTTCGAGTTGTCGGATTCCCGGCGTATCGACGACCCAGCCGCCGGATTCCAACTCGCGCAGCTCGGCATAGCGCGTAGTGTGGCGGCCTTTGTGAGTCACTTGGCTCACGTCGCCGATTCTCAGAGCGAGACCCGGTTGAAGTGAGTTGAGCAATGACGATTTGCCCACGCCGCTCTGCCCGGTGAAGACCGTCTGTTGCCCTTTCAACCGTCGCCTCAGTGCGGCGAGGCCGCGTCCCGCAACGACGCTGGTGGGAACGACGGTGTAGCCGAGCCGAGCGTACATCCCAATCAGCGGCTGCAAATCGGCGAGGTCCACCAGATCGCACTTGTTGAGCACGATCAGGGCACCGACTTCGCCCTTCGCGGCACTGACGATGAAGCGGTCGATCAGGGCGGGCTTGAGCGGCGGGTCATTCGCGGAGACCACGATCGCCACTTGCGAGATGTTCGCCACGAGAATGTGCTGCTTGTACTGATGGCCTCGCGCCAACACGCCGTGCCTCGGCTCCACTCGCTCGATCACGCCTTGTCCGTCGGCGGTCGGTACGAAGAGAACATTGTCACCCGTCACGACTGCGTTCCGTGCGTCTCTCGCAACCGTCCGCACGACGCGCCGCACGGTGCATTCAAAGTGGCGTCCCGGTTCGGGCTGATCGGCGTCCGCCTGTACGGTGCATTGCGTCGAACCGATCGCCGCCAGTACGCGACCGCGTCGGCAAGTCGCCTCGTCCACGTCGATGACGATCTGATCCCCCTCAAGCCGCGCACCAACGACCGTGCGTTTACGAGTCAGCTCCCCCTTGCCGGAGACGCGCTGCCCGCGATCGAGTCCATCGACTCCCTCGGTCTGCACCGCGCGCGTGATGTCATTCCGCCGGGCGGTGTTCCCCCGGTTCTTGCGAAAGGCGACGCGAAGTTTGCTCGGCTGTTTCTTGGCCACGGAGAAGCAGTCTGTTGAAAAACGGTGCTTGGACGCCGCGTCCGAGCGAAACTCAGTTGGAACAGTCGGACGGACGCCTTGTCCGCCCGACTGTTCTTCAACAGACAAGGCACACAGCCCGTCAAGCACAACGTACTCTTTGCAACGAGAGGTATTGCGACCGACGAACTCGTGTGGTCAGGGCAAACGCCCCATGTCGCTCGACAGTCCGCCAGCCGCCGGGATGTAGGCCTTCTCGACGTAGTCCATCACCATGCGGTCGGCATTGAATCGCCAGCCGAGGGTCCGCACCGAGCGTTTCATGCGGGCGATCCACGCCTGCGGTAGGCCGTCATCGTCGTCGCGATCGAAGAAGAGCGGGATCACTTCTTCATGCAGCACGCGCATGAGCGACTTCGCATCGCGATCGTCCTGCACGTCCTGATCGGTGTGGTTCCGACCGTTGCCGATCGTGAAACCGTTCCGACCATCGAAGGCTTCCGCCCACCAGCCGTCGAGAATCGAGCAATTCAGACCGCCATTCAGCACGACCTTTTGACCACTCGTTCCGGACGCTTCCAGCGGCCGACGCGGGTTGTTCAGCCAAACATCGACGCCCTGCACCAAGTGCCGCGCGACGTTGATGTCGTAATCCTCCAGCAGCACGATCTTGCCCTTGAAACCGGGCTCCTGAGTCAGTTTGAAGATGCGTTGCAGGATCGCCTTGCCGTTATTGTCGGCGGGATGTGACTTCCCCGCGAACACGAATTGCACGGGCCGCTTCGAGTCGGCGACAATCTGCCCGAGCAACTCGATGTCGCGCAGCACGAGGTCGGCACGCTTGTACGGAGCGAACCGTCGCGCGAAGCCGATCGTCAGCGCTTCCGGATCGAGACAGTTGTGAATGTCGGTCGTCTCACTTGCGGGCAGTCCCAAGCGTTCGGCACGACGCAACATTCGGTTTCGTGCGAACAGGATCATGCGGTTCTTGAGCGCCTGATGCGTTTCCCACAATTCGCCCGGCGTGACGTTTTCAAAATCCGCCCAGACGGCTGGCTCACCCGAACGCAAGTTCCACTCCAGCGGGAGAACGCGGTCGTACAGCAACTTCATTTGCGGAGCGAGCCAGCTCGCCACATGCACACCGTTGGTGATGTGACCGATGGGAACTTCCTCTTCGCTGCGCCAAGGCCACAGCCCGGTCCACATGCGACGGCTGACGACGCCGTGCAGATTGGACACGGCGTTCGCGGTGCGGCTGCACTTAAACGCCAAAACCGTCATGCAGAAGGACTCCGACGCGTTGTTCGGTTCGACTCGACCCAACGCGACCAACCCGCCCGCCCCGATTCCCAATTGGTCGGCGATCGGACCGAGATGTTCATCGAACAACCCCCAGTCGAACCGATCGTGTCCCGCAGGAACGGGCGTATGAGTGGTGAAGCAACAGTGCCAGACGGTCTTCTGCATCGCCTCATCAAACGGAAGGTTGTCCTCGACCATCCGTGCGCGGATGAACTCCAACACGGCGAACGCCGAGTGACCTTCGTTCATGTGAATCGCACTCGGTTGGTAGCCCATCGCGGTGAGCGCTCGCGCGCCGCCGATACCGAGGACCAACTCTTGCCGAATCCGAATGCGCTGGTCGCCGCCGTACAAGCGCGCCGTGAGTTTGCGGTCTTCGGGCGTGTTCTGTTCGACGTTGCAATCGAGCAGGAACAACTTGATGCGACCCACGTCCGCTTGCCACACCTGCGCATGAATCGGGCCGTTGCGAGTCTCGACCTGTACTACCACGGTCTCGCCCGAAGGCAACTTCGCAGGCTTGATTGCCAGCCGCTTATTCTGCACGAACGGGTAGACCTCGTGCTGCCAGCCCGTCTCGTCGATCTGCTGGACGAAGTAGCCCTCTTGATAGAAGAGGCCGACCGCGACGAGTGGCACTCCCAAATCGGAGGCGCTCTTCAAATGATCGCCCGCCAGCACGCCGAGACCGCCCGAATAGTTCGGCAGCGATTCATGAATGCCGAACTCCGCCGAAAAGTAGGCGACCGGGTTGTGCCCCAGCAAACCGGTGTGCGTGTCGCCCCAAGTGTGCTGCGAAGTCATGTACTCCTGCCAGCGACGGTAGGCATAGTTGACGCGCGAGTGCAGCACGGCTTCGCGTCCCCGATGCTCCAAGCTTTCGGGAGTGAACTCGTCTAACAGGAGGACCGGGTTGTGATCGAGCTCCCGCCACCGCACCGGTGCGAGATCACGGAAGACCGCCACGACATCGGGCTGCCAGCACCACCAGTAGTTGCGAGCCAGGGCGTGAAGCTTGTCGTGGAATGTCTGTTGTTGAGTTGCCATGCAGTGCTGCCTTCTTCGCAAACGTAAAGAGGTCTCCGACCCGCGCCTTCTCAGTTCATCGTCATTCGTCGGAACCCGAAAGCGGGTGGGAGTATATCGGCCGTCCAAACCCCCTTCGAGGCTCGGAATACTCGTGCCAACTGATGTGAGATGCGAACCGAATGCCACTCCGTCAATTCACCCCTCGCCCCGGCTCGGGCACCGCCGCTTCGGTGGTCGGAAGAGGGGCCGCGGGTGAGGGGTTCTTGGATTGGCTTTCTAGGAACGGGGCATCAACAACTGACGGCACCCGGCTCACCAAAACCAAACCGACAAATCACGACAGTAATTGATGCGCCGATCCTGAGCCGGGATGAACCCGCCGTTCGGCAGTTCTTGCGACCCGTGACGACATTCTGAGCGACAAGGCGTTCTGGTCGGCGACCGCATCAGGCAGGTTCTGCCGGTTCAACGAGTTGCGTCGAATTCTGAGATGGCTTCGTCTGGACACGTCTGTGCGATTCCCGTATCAACCGCGCGACGATCTCCCCCTCAAAATTTATTGCCAAACACCTCACCTGCTGACGGCACGGACGCCGTCTTTGCGGAGGCACGGATGCCCATCGACCGCGCGAATCTCGCCGCAGCCGACGCGACCCAACGCGGAAGGATGACCTCCGCGCTGGGGTTGGTGTTTCCGGTGTTGCTCGTGCTGTCGGTGCTGGTCGTAATTGTGCCGGTGCCGCCCATGGTGCTGGACCTGTTGCTGGCCGCGAACATCACGGCGTCAGTGGTCATTCTGCTGACGACTGTCTTCGTGGCGAAGCCGCTCGACTTCAGCGTCTTCCCGTCACTGTTGTTGATCGCCACGTTGGCGCGACTCGTCCTGAACGTCGCCTCGACGCGACTGATCCTGACGCGAGCCGCCACGCACGAAACGCGTGCGGCGGGCGAAGTCATCGAAGCGTTCGCGAAGTTTGTTGCTCAAGACCAATTGATGGTCGGCCTGATTCTGTTTGCCATCGTGGTCGTGATTCAGTTCGTCGTCGTGACGAAGGGTGCGACGCGACTCAGTGAAGTTGCCGCGAGGTTCGCTCTCGATGGGATGCCAGGCAAACAAATGGCGATCGACGCCGACTTGAATGCCGGACACATCACCGCCGCCGAAGCCCGTTCGCGACGGGCCGAGATCGCTGCTCAAGCCGACTTCCACGCGGCGATGGACGGCGCCGGAAAGTTCGTTCGAGGCGATGCGCTGGCGGGCATCCTCATCACGTTGATCAACATCGTGGGAGGACTGATCGTCGGCATCGTGCAGCACGGGATGGCTCCGGCCCGTGCGGTCGAAGTCTTCACGATGCTCACGATTGGCGATGGCCTCGTGACGTTGATCCCCGGATTTTTAATCGCACTCGCGGCGGCGCTGCTCGCCACCCGCTCGTCGTCCGAATCGAATCTGTCACGAGACATGATCGGTCAGACGGTGCGAGAGCCTGCCGCGCTGTATCTCGCGTCGGTCACGCTGATCGCGTTGGCTTTCACCGGACTGCCGATGCTGCCGCTGATGGTCTTGGGTGTGGGATGTGGTCTGGTCGGTGAGAGTCTGCGACGGCAGCAGAAACTCGCTGAGCAGGAGCGTTCTCAGCAATCCGCCGGCGCTGCACAACAGCGTTCGATCAAGCCCGCTGCACGTCCTGAAGACCAATTATTAGTCGAACCGATTGAACTCGAACTCGGCTTCCGGTTGATTCGCCTCGCGAATCCGGAGGCGGGTGGCGACTTGCTCGACCGCGTGACGAACCTCCGGCACCGCATCGCCCAGGAGTTGGGAATCATCCTCCCGAAGGTGCGCATCCGCGACAACCTGTTGGTGAAGGATCGAGGCTATCAGATCAAGTTGCGCGGCGTGACGGTTGCCTCGGGCGAAGTTCAGCCCGATGGCTTGCTTGCCGTCGATACCGGTGGCGTAAGCGGTGAACTGCCCGGCGCTGCGGTTGAAGAACCGGCATCGCATCGCGCCGCCAAGTGGATCGACGTGACTCAAGCCGACCGGGCGCGAGAACTGGGTTACAAGATTGTCGAACCTGCGAACGTTGTCGTCGCACATCTGGCCGACGTGGTGCGGTCTCACGCCGACGAGTTGCTCACACGCGAACACGTTCATCAGTTGCTCGACAACTTGAAGCAGACATCGCCCAAGGTTGTCGAAGAGTTGGTTCCCGCATTGCTCAAGCCATCGCAGGTCCATCAGGTACTCGGCAACTTGCTGTGCGAACGAGTCCCCGTACGAGACCTCGAAACAATTTTGGAAACACTCGGCGATCATGCCGACCGGACACGCGACACGACGCTGCTGACTGAGTTCGCGCGACAGGCACTTAGCCGCACGATCTGTCAGCCGTATCGAGACGCCGCCGGAACGCTGCACGCCATCACGCTCGATCCGGCTCTCGAAGACATTCTTGCGGACGGCTACGAATCGACCGAACGCGGCCCGGTTATCAAGCTGACTCCACAAGTTATCGAAGGCGTCGCTCACGAGTTGGCACGTCAAATGAAGCGACTCGTGCGAGCGGGTCATCTCCCCGTCGTCGTCTGCGGCGCGAAGGCGCGGCGCGGCGTGAGATTCATCACAGCAGGACCGCTCCCGAAATTGGCGGTGCTGAGCCTGAACGAAATCCCCCGTGAGACTCGCTTGGAATCGCACGGCCAAGTGCCACTGAACGCGGTGAAGGTGCCGGTGATGAAGGCCGGAATCGGTGGTCAGGGATCAGGAGTTCGAAGTCAGACAACGGTGGACAATGTCGTTCCCGCGTTTTCGTAGTCGATCACACAACCCCATCGGGCTTGCCCCGGTGGAATCAGGTCTCTGCACTACTGGCCGTCACATACCAATGGCCGTCACATACCAAACGTGGTGTTGAGTAGTGCAGAAACCCGCGAGCCACTGGGGCAAGCCCGGTGGGGTCGCGGGTGACAGAGTTTTAACTGCGTGCTGAATCCGAGGTGTTTATGTCCGACAACATTCGATCCTTCAGAGCAGCCTCCGTCGCGGACGCACTCGCGCAGATTCGTCGCGAGATGGGTCACGAGGCGGTCGTCGTCGAAACGAAGCAACTCGCCCAGCGTGGCCTGTTCTCGTGGTTCGGTGCGCAGTCGGAGGTTCAAGTCACGGCGAGCGTCGGAACGTCGAATCACCGTTCGTCGAAGTCGCAACGCAGCGCAGGGTCTCCGCCGCTGGTCATGCAGCCCACGACTCAAGGAACCGTGGCTGCTGCTGCCGCTCAAGCGCGACGCAGCGTCACAGCGCCGACTCTTCCCGCGCCAGCCCAAGCATCGCCGGAGCGGTCGCGCTCCGTGGTCGAACAACTTGAGATTGACCGCTCGACTTCGTTTCACCGCGTGGGCCACGGCCCGCGCGCTGAGCGACAGTCGGGTTCGCTTGGATTCGCGACGCCGTTGCCCACGCGGTTAAACGGCCGAATCGGACTCACCCAAGTTGTTCCACCACTCGCTCAGGTGGACACGCCGGTTCGGGAAGACAAACCGGAAGCCGTTCCTCCCAATGACATCGAACAGCGACTCGACTCCCTCCACAAAATGATCGCCGAGTTGGGGCGACAGACGCGGCCGCGCGGTCTCGTCGAAATGCCGCCCGGTCTGTTCGCACACTACCTCGCGCTGATCGAAGGCGATGTGGAAGATGAGATCGCTCGCGAATTGATCGCGAAGCTGCAACAGCACGCGACGCCGGAACAACTCGACAACACGGCTTCGACGACGGCGCTCCTCACGGCACTCGTCGAACGCGAGATTCGTTGCACCGAACCGCTGCTGCCGAAGCGCGGATACCGACGCGTGGCAATGCTGGTCGGACCAACCGGCGTCGGTAAGACGACGACCATCGCCAAGCTGGCGGGCCGCTTCGGTTTGGAGGGCGATCTGCGCGTCGGCCTCATCACCGTCGATACCTATCGCGTGGCGGCCGTCGATCAACTGAGAACGTATGCCGAGATCATCGACCTGCCACTGCAAGTCGTCTCCAGCCCCGCTGAACTTCCCGCCGCGTTGGAGCAGTTCGCCGAGTTCGATCTCGTCCTAATCGACACCGCCGGACGCAGCCCTCACGACGATCGGCAGTTGGAGGAACTCAAACAACTCGTGGCGGCGGCGTCACCCGACGACATCTGCCTCGTGCTGAGCCTCGCCTCCGGCGCGAAGTCACTTCGCTCGGCTGCCGACCGATTCGCAGCCGTGCGGCCGACCTCGTTGATCGTGACCAAGCTCGATGAAGCGGCGGGCTGCGGCGGATTGCTGTCGGTCTCACGCGACATCGCGATCCCCATCTCCTACTTCACCCTGGGACAGGAAGTCCCACGCGACATCGAACCAGCAAATGCCTGCCGAGCCGCACGCCTAGTCCTCGGTCGAGACCGCCTCGGACACCAACCCGAAGCGTAAGCGACGATGTCTCGCGATCTGGCTTACACACCAATCCAATCCCATTTCATTCACAACGCCCTACAGCAGACCCTCTCCTTCATGCCCATCTCGATCCTCGAACGCCGCCCCGCCGATCAAGCTCGCGAACTGCGGTCGCTTGTCGCCCAACGTGCCGCCCGCGCGAGTGGCTTGTCGCGCGCGGGGCGTTCCTGTCGCGTGATCGCGGTCGCGAGCGGCAAGGGGGGAGTTGGCAAGAGTGTGATCGCCATCAACCTGGCGATGGCCCTCGCCCAGCAAGGCAGCTCGGTCTGTCTGCTCGATGCCAGCTCGGGCGTGGGACATCTGGAGCTGCTCTGCGGTCGAAATGCCTATTGGAATCTGTCGCACGTTGCGGCGGGATCGCGCTGCGTGGCAGACATCACACAGGACGGACCGCTCGGCGTGCATTTCGTTTCCGGGGCGAGCTGCCTGTTGGATGCGAGCGAGACCCCTGTGGACGTGTTGCCGCAACTGGCCAAACTCGAACACCACCACGACTGGTTGATCGTCGATACGTCGAGCGGGCCGTCTCGCGTGAGCAGTCCATTCCTCCGCGCGGCCGATCGCGTGCTGATCGTGACGACTCCCGAGCCGACCGCAATCGCCGAAGCCTATTCCGGCGTGAAGGGGCTCCCGAACACGGACGGACTCGTGGTTTCAGCCCTCGTCAATCGAGCCGATTCGACCGAACAAGCCGCTGAGATTTTGGGCCGACTGTGCCATTCGGCCCGCTCGTTCCTGCGAGCCGATCTCGACGAAGCCGGTGTCATCCCCGAAGACAGTGCCGTGTCAGCGTCCGTCGCGGCGCGACAGCCTTTGGCTCAGTTCGAGCCGACCAGTGCGGCTCAACACGCGATCAAACAATTGGCGGAGCGAATGACTCGTGCCGTCGAAGTCAGAAACGAAGCAGGGTACTTCGAGCGACTGCTACGGTCGCGCGAGGCACCGTGTAGGGCATGATAAAAGGGGGACTCGTTTCACCACGTGGGCAACGCCCCGCGCGTTGAAGGTGAAACGGCTCTCCACCTCGCTCGACACGCGGGGCGTTGCCCACGCGATTAAACGAAGATGATTGATTCCGAAAACTTGAAAGTATGGGATGTCGATCAACCACATTTTCAAAACTGAGTCCGGTTGTGATATCCGGGAGAAATAGAGTGAATTGACTGAAGGCCGCTGCGACGCAAAGCCGATAAAGAATTGTCGGTGGAGTGTCGAGAGAGGCCCGCTTCGCCGGTGGATTCGGCTCGACTTGCTGCTCTTGGAACGGAGTCGGTCGTGGTGAACCAGTGGGGAGCGGGTGCTGGATTGGTTGGGTTTGTGATGACGGTTGCTCGTGGGTTGTGTTCGTCAGTCGGCTTCGACGCGACGCTCCAAGCCGCGCTGCTCGCCTTGGCCGTGATGTACGGACTCGGTTGGCTGAGCGGTCACATGTGGGGCTTGGCGTTCCAGTCGGCGAGGGCGAGTCGGTGATTACGCAGACGATTGAGGCTCGCCATGACGGCGAGTCTGCTTAGAAAAACTGACACAGAAGTCGCGTGTCTTCGCCCGGGATGGCCCGACGCGGGACACGCATGAGTCCATGGAGGGATTGATGGTCACGAAGGTTGCCGAACTCGACATCGCACAAGTCTGGAACGATTTCAAAAGAGATCAATCAAACCAAGACTTGCGGAATACCCTCATCGAACGCTTCCTCCCGCTGGTCCGCTACAACGCGGAACGGGTTTGGTCGAAGCTGCCCGATGGCGTGGACTTGAACGACCTGATCTCGGCTGGCGTGTTCGGTCTGATCGACGCGATTGAAGCCTTCGATCTTGAACGCGGCGTGAAGTTCGAGACCTACTGCGTCCCCCGTATTCGCGGTGCGATGCTCGACGAACTGCGTACGATGGACTGGGTTCCGCGACTCGTTCGCAGCAAGGCCAGCAAACTGGAGGCGGCTCGCAAGGAAGCCGAAGCCGAGCTCGGCCGCCCTCCCGCAGACATCGAAATCGCCAAGAAGCTCGCCATTCCCGTCGAGGAATTCGAGAAGATGAAGTCCGAGGCGAGTGCGGTGAACCTCGTGAGCCTCAACAAAAAGTGGTACGAGACTGACAGCTACAAGGATGTCCGCGAGATCGACATCATCGAGGACACCAAGGGCGAAGACCCGACGTTCAGCATCCAAAAACGCGATCTGATGCGGCTCGTCACGAAGGGCCTCAACCGCAACGAACGACTCATCATCATCCTCTACTACTACGAAGAGCTGACGATGAAGGAGATCGGCTCGACACTCGGCCTCTCCGAATCGCGCGTCAGCCAGATGCACTCCAGCATCGTCAACCGGCTGAAGGACCAACTCAATTGCCGCCAGCCTGAGTTCGCGTAGGCGACGCGGCGATCAACCTGTTCGGCGCGGGCCTCGCGAACCACCTGCCCCTTCCTCATTTTCTGACACGGCACTTGGGACTGATGCTTCATGCCACGGCATGTTGTTCGAGGACTTCCTCGTAGAGTGCCGCCGTTTGTTCGACCATTCGTTCGACGCTGAAGTCGCGGGCTACGGCCTCGCGCGCGGCGTGACCGATCGCGCGGGCTTGGTCTGGGTTGTCGAGCAACTCCACAATCCGCTCGGCCAGTGATTCGCTGTTGGATGGCGGAACGAGCAGCCCCGTTTCGCGATCTCGCACGGCGTGAAAGACGCCGCCGACCTTCGTCGCGATCACCGGGCGACCGAGCGCCATCGCATCCAGCATGATCGTGCCAATCCCCTGCTGGAGCGACGGCAGGACGAAGATGTCCATCGCGGCGAGAGCGTCGTCGAAATCGAGGACGTTCGGGACGAAGGTCACATGCTGGTTGATCCCCAGCTCGCGCGCGAGTCGCCTGAGATTGGACTCTTCGGGACCGGCCCCGGCGATCACGAATTCGACCTCGCGTCCGGTCGAAAGCACGCGTGCGGCGGCATTCAGAAAGAACGGGAAACCCTTCACCGCCTCGAGCGGCCCGGCCGTTCCCACGACGGGGATGCGGTCGTTCTGGAACACTTCGACCAACTCCTGCGAGGTCACTTGATCGACGCCGCTCTGGATGACCGTGACGAGATCACTTGAGACGCCGGTTCGTTCGATGAGGTCCGACTTCACCGAGTCGCTGACTGCGATGATGCGGCGACACCACTTGGGATCGATGTGCAGTCGTTCGTTCGGTTGCAAATAATCGTGGACGGTGAGCACGAAGGGCCGCTGTAATCTTCTCGCAAACCACGTCGCCTGCGTCAGCGCCGACCGCGACTGCACATGAATCAGGTCGGGCGGGTCAGCTTGAAATTGTCGCAGCATGAGGCGGCGAACGACCGCGCCCCAGATCGGCCAATGCAGGTTGGGGAACTCGCGAATCTGCAACTCGCCCTGACGTTCTCGGTCCACCTTGCTGGCATCGGGGCAAACGACCACCGTGCGCAGTCCACGTTGCGGCAGATTCTCTGCCAGTCGCAATGTGTATGCGCAACTTCCTCGAACGGAGAACCGCCCCGCGAACAGCAGGATGAACGTTTCGACTTCGGACATGGGGCCTGCTTGGTAAAGGATGAGGCCGCGTTGGTGCCGTATCGACGTGGGATGGGACTTCTGCCCGTCTGATTTTCCAAGCTCAAGAGACGGGCAAGAGTGCCCGTCCTACGGGAGCACGATTCGCTTTGAGTCGCCTACCGCAGTGCCTTGGGCTTGCCCAGCACTTCGTTCAACAGAATCGCTTGGCGAATTCCCTGCGGGCTGCGCAACACGGCGACGAGTGGGTGTGGGTTGTCGGCTCGTTGTCCCGTTTCGCGTGATCGGTCCGAACCCAAGTCTTGCAAGACGGCACCATCGATGTCCCGCTGAACGGCGGCTTCGATGCGATTCGGTTCCATGCTCGTTTGCAGGTGCTGCGAACGAACCCCGTCATCGAAGTTGGTCGTCGGCATGGTTGACTGAACAACTCGCTCACCTTGCCGTTGCGAACTGGAGTTTGATTTGGCGGAACGCTGTTGTTTGGGTTTTCCGCCCTTCTTCTCATTGGCGTTGCGGGACTGCTTCTGCTGGGGAACGGCGGGGCGGTTTTGTTCGACGGGACGCTTGCCACCGACGACCTCTTGCAGGAACTTTTCGAGCTCACTTTGAACGGGGTCTTTCGGGCGATTTTGCGGACGAGGTGCCCCGTTCTGCGGGTTGCCTTGGATAACATTCACGATCCAACTGACGACCGAAATCGAGACCACGATCAGCCAGAATATTTGGCCAATGTCGAGTGCGGCAAGAATCGGCTCGGGCATCGAGAGCGACATGATCTGTTCCTGAGCGGGTTGGCCGATCAACAGGCGGTGCCTGATCCCAAGCTTATACCTCACACGGCCATGAGTGAGGCGTTTCTTAAGTTCGAGTCTTGGTGAGCCGGGTGGCGTAAGCCCCCGGACTCTTCAGGTCAGGAGTCCGGGGGCTTAACGCCACCCGGCTCACCAAGAATGTTTCATTGACGAGCGTGACAGGCACGAGTCGCGCCCGATCACTTGCTGGTCCCGGCGATCGTGGCTCGCATCTGAGTATCGGCCTGAACGTTCTTGAGTTCGTAGTAATCCATCAGTCCGAGTGACCGATTGCGGAACGCTTCGGCGATGGCCATTGGCACTGAGGCTTCAGCCAACACAACCTCCGCCCGGTTCTTCTGAACGAGTGCGACCATTTCCTGCTCGCGGGCTGTGAAGTCGGCTCGTCGCTGTTCGGCTTTGGCTTGAGCCACCCGCATGTCGGCCTCCGCCTGATCGGCTGACAATCGGGCACCGATGTTTTCACCCACATCGACGTCAGCGATGTCGATCGACACGATCTCGAACGCCGTCTGCGCCTCCAGCCCCTGATTGAGTACGGTCTGCGAGATCATCTCGGGGTTCTCCAGCACCATCTTGTAGGACGCCGTCGAACCGATGGCCTGCACGATCCCTTGGCCGACGCGGGCGATGATCGTCTCTTCGGTGGCACCGCCGATCAGTTGATGCAGGTTGGTGCGAACCGTCACGCGGGCGCTGGCCTTCAACAGGATGCCATCGGCGGCGACAGCATCGAGCGTACCCGAACCCTTTTTCGGATCGGGGCAGTTGATGACCTTTGGATAGACGCTGGTCCGCACCGCTTCGAGGATGTCGCGTCCGGCGAGATCGATGGCTTGAGCGGTCTGCCAATCGAGATCAATGTTGGCGCGATGCGCCGCGACGAGGGCGCGAATCACGTTCGGAACGTTGCCTCCCGCGAGATAGTGCGACTCCAAATCGCGCGTGCTGATCGGATAGACCTCGGTCAGTCCTGCCTGCACCGCCGTGATCTTGGCTCGCACGATCACCGACGGGTTGACCTTCCGAATCGTCATCATGATGAGGTGCGTAAATGGGATTCCCGCGCCGGTCATCTTGCACTGAATCCACAAGCTGATGAACCGCGCGAAGATCGCGAAGAAGATCAGCGCGACCACGAACAGCACGGCGGCAATTCCGAAGATGACGGGCGGACTGAATGCCGCTTGGGCGAGGACAAAAGGAACAGGCATGGAATTCTCGCGATGGTTGTTGAGAAATTGAGGTGGATCACGCGGTGAGCGGCGTCGTATTCACACCCACCCGCAGCGTGAGCGAGGGCTGAATCAAAACCGCGTGGGGGAGTTGATCAACTCTCGTCCTTGCTCACGCTGCGGGTTCGTGTGGCGAGGTCACGTCTAGCTCTGTGGAAACTCGAAGTCAAGCGGCCTCGTCGCGGTGGCCTCGGCAGTAAACGGATCGTTGCTGGCGGAAGGCACGCCCGGCCGAACGAGCAGCCGACTGCCGCGCACTTCCAAAATTTCGACCGACTTCCCCGATTCGACAATCATCCCTTCACTGAATGCGTGCAGACGTTCACCGTCGAGCAACACCATGCCACCCGGAACGAGTGGTGTCACCGCCTTGCCGAACCGACCGATCAACTTCGTCAGTCGGTCGGTCTCCTTGGTGAACGGCGTCAGTTCTTCCGCCGTCGGTGCTTCAAGCAGCACTCGCCTGCCGAGTGCGGTGTGCGGCAACACGTAAAACGCTCCGCCCAACGCCGTCGGAACCAACAGCAACAGGACGCCGCAGAAGCCCCAGAAAATGCCGGGTTGCGAAGTTCCCCACGCGCGGTAGGCAAACGTCAGCGAGATCGTCAGCGTGACAAATGTGACGATGCCAAGCAGACCTCCCGACGGGAGGAAGACTTCGGCGGTCAAGATGCCGATCCCCGCGATCAACAGCAGGATGGCAAATATGGCATTGGAGTCCATGACGGGCAGAGGCACCTCATTGAGGAAGCGGGGTCGCGTCACATGCTCGAAGTCGATCAAACCGACCGCGAGCAACGCCAACTCAGTGTAGCCAACGACTCGCGCGAGGCAACCGACGAGAGAAAGCCCAGCGCGGGACACCCGCAACCCAACGAGGCCAGAACAGGAAAGACAGAATGATGCGTCACAAAATGATGAAAAAGGCCCGCAAGCACACCGCCCGCCCGACTTGATCATTCTGTACTACATCATTTTGCCTACTCCGCATTGTCGGAATTCTTCGCGTCCGACGAAGAAACGAAACGTGAGTAGTACAACATGCGAGCTACTCGGTCGCGTCGTACAGCGGCCCGGCGATTCGAATGGGACGGATATCGAGGCGGATGTTTTTCACGGTGTAGTCGTCGCCACCGAACGTCCCCGTGTACCACGCAAAGCTCTCGTCATCCCGTTTGAATTTGAACTCGAAGCCGTCCACCGCCTGCTTGCGCGCCGCAGAACCGTCGAACGCGAGTCCGATGGCCTCGCCGTGAATGCTCTCCATCAGCTTGCCCATCAGATCGACAACCGTCGTGTTGCCGAGGATGTCGTTGAAGAACAACGGCCGTTTGAGAGTCGGTTTGAAATTGGCCGCCTTGGGATCGAGCTTCTCGTCATCGAGTTTCTCTTCGGACGGAGTCACATCGCGCGACTTCAGATCGAAGCGGTCGCCGCGATCGAGATATGTGAGGCGGACGTTTTTCAAATTGAACCGCTTCAGCGCGGGATCGTGTTCGGCCCGCGACAGGTCCATGAAGAGGGCGCCCTTGTAACCGATGACGCGCACGTCCTTGCCATTCGTGACGATGATGGCTGAGTTCTCATCGACGCCAATTCCAAACTTGAAACCCTGATCGTGCATCGCGACCAAGGCGCGGGCAAAGCGACCTCGCACCAGACAGTGCTGATCGACGAACCACTCGCCATCGAGAAACCCTAGCCCTCGATCAATCTCCTTCCCGAAGCGGACGCCCCGCAGCATCGTGTCCAACACGGACTCGGCATCGCGGTACATGATGCGGCTCATCACGGCCGCCCCCGCGCTGGTTCCCGCGATGACTCCCCCTTTGCGATAGACATCCCAGATCGCATCGAGCATCGGCGTGAACTGACCTTCAGGTGTGTAGAGCGCTTTCACGATGCGGTCTTGCTCGCCCCCGATCAGAAAGATGCCGGTCGAGCCGCGCACTTCGGCAACCAACTCAGGATCGGAGACCGCCGCCTGCGGTGACATCGGCACCTTGCGCCACGCGACCGGAACTAGGAACGCATCGGCCCCCGCTTTGTTCAGGGCCGAAATCACAAGCCCGCCGTTCTTCACGGGATCGCCGCTCGCCGTGGGAAAGACCGCGATGCGCGAACCGGGCCCACCTGCCAACTCAACGATGTTGTCCCAATACTCGGCGTGATCGAAGCGCTCGCAACCGCCGATGATCACGAGCGATCCGGTGGTGGTGGTCGCCGGTGCCGCCGCATCCGCCACGGAGGATTCCAGCGAGGCGAGTCCAAGTGAGGCCGTCTCTGGTGTCACGGCGACGGATGGCTCGCGCGGCGGAGTGTCATCCGACTGGACGGTGGTGGTCAGCATCGCAATGGCTCCCACCAGGGCCAGACAGGAACAGACAACTCGCAACATGAGACTCATCCTTGATGACAGCGGCCCGGCCAATTCCGTGCGGGCGGCGACTTATGAAACATCGAACCAAAATCGGCAAGGGCAGTTGGGCGATAGCCAAGGCGATCGCCGTTTTCAAGTTGGGTGCCACGGTCAGGGAGCTTCGACGTGTCCGTGTTGGCGCCGTGAAGCGCTGTTTCTCAGTCACACGGCCACGTCGAAGCTCCGTGACCGTGGCACCCCATTTTCCAGATTCAATAAGGCGAGGTCCTGGGCGGCAGCCAGCCCCGCGTCATCAGGATGGACTCGTTACCAAGCGGTGATACGATCGAGCGGCTGATTCTCGTGGCATACGGTGGCGAAGTCGAGGCTCGTCACGAGCGCAAGATTCGATCCGTCGGCTTCCCGAAAGATTCGTGAACCGCACGATCCTCATCGAGGTGCGGGCCGCTCGGGCGGCGGGCCGTGTGGCACCCATTGCACGCTGGCTCCCTGATCGGCCGCCTCGCGGATCGACTCCAGCGTCGGCGGCTGATTGTTGCCGAGCGTCCCTTCGGCGGCTGGCCGTTTTTTGGCGAAGCGATAGACCTTGTTCGGATCGGTTTTGTCGCGCGAGGCGAGCCAAAAGCGAATCCAGCCTTTGGCGATTTTCGTGTCTCGCGGCACAGCCATTGAGATCAGGAACAGCACGATCCCGCCAAACAACGCGCCCCACACGAGGAGCGGCCTCGTCGGTTGATCGACCACGCCCAAGATGATGAACGCACACGAAGCAGCCCCGACGACCACGACAAACGCCGAGGCCAGCCACGTCACCGCTTGTCGTCCCGCTTCGGGGTCTCTGCGAAAGGCCATCGGTCGCTCCTCGCAAACAGCATGGGGTCGGTCCAACTCGGCGGGAATTCTAATCACAGCCACAGTCGTTCCCAACCCTGACTTTCCCGCAGTGGTGACTCCGATGCGATTCGCTCTCTTGCTCGTCGCGACTATACTCCCGCCCCCAAACGCCTCTCCTCATGACAAGGTTGCCCGATGCCGCGCGTTGGTTTGTTTGTTCCCTGCTACGTCGATCAGCTTTACCCGCAGGTCGCGATGGCGACGCTGGAGTTGCTCGAGCGGTACGGCTGCGAGGTCGAGTTCCCTCCCGCGCAGACCTGTTGCGGTCAGCCCATGGCCAACACGGGCTGCACCGACGACGCCAAGCCGCTCGCCGAAAAGTTCCTGTCGATCTTCAAGGACTACGAGTACGTCGTCTGTCCGTCGGGAAGCTGCACCGCCATGGTGACGCATCACTACGAGGAACTCCTCCACGGCAACGCGGACTACGAAGCACTCCGCAAGAAGACGTTTGAACTGTGCGAGTTCCTCGTCGATGTGTTGAAGATCGAGAAGGTCGAGGGGAGCTTTCCGTACAAGGTCGGCCTGCACAACAGTTGCCACGGCTTGCGTGAACTCCGTCTCGGTTCAGGGAGTGAACGGATGGTCCCGGCCTTCAACAAGGCGGGGCAACTTCTGTCCGGCCTCGAAGGAATCGAACTCGTCTCGCTGAAGAGACCCGACGAATGCTGCGGCTTCGGCGGCACGTTCGCCGTCGCCGAAGAAGCGGTCTCCTGCATGATGGGCCTCGACCGCATCCACGATCACGAACAAGCCGGAGCCGAAGTCATGACGGCCGGAGACATGAGCTGCCTCATGCACATGTACGGTCTCATTCACCGCCAGAAGAAGCCGATCCAAGTCATGCACGTGGCCGAAATCCTGGCGGGACGACAGCCGAGTTGATGTGAATCATCGAGCGCTGTCGTCAGTCAAGCACGACCAGTACGATGAAGTAAATCTCAGTTGGAGGAGGAGACGCCATGTCCGCCGTCGTGATGACAAAATCCGGTTTGCTTACTGCGGAAGAGTTCTTCCTGCGCGACGACTTCGACAGCCAAACTGAGCTAGTCAAAGGAGAGGTGATCCAAATGCCACCGGCCGATTCCTATCACGGAACGATTTGCGTCAACATCGCAGTTTTGCTCAAGCAACACGCCAAGCAACATGATTCCGGGCATGTCTTTTCTAATGACGGAACCATCATTACAGAGCGTGGACCTGATTCGGTTCGTGGAGCGGATGTTGGCTACATCAGTTACACCAAAATTCCCAAAGGCCAATACCCGAGAGGGCCGCTGAGCATTCCGCCCGATTTGATTGTCGAGGTGCATTCTCCCACTGACCGCTGGGTAAAAATCCAACGCAAGGTCGTGGAGTACATCGATGCGGGCGTCACGGTCGTGTGCGTGGTCGATCCCACGACGGAAACAGCCCGCATCTACCGTAATGACCGCGACGAAGAGCAACTCAAGAACGGCGACCTCGTCCGTTTCGACGACATCCTGCCCGGATTCTCGGTCCCGTTGAAGCAACTGTTTGAGTGACTTTTTTCACAGAGCCTGCCGTATGTCCAGCACTGCCACTGCCCATCACGAACATCCCGAGAACGCGACTCTTTTCGTCGCCAATGATTCCCGCGCACACTGGCACGACCAGTCGTTGTGGTTTGTCCGCTCGAAGCGCGACAAGGCGGCGGCGACGTTGCCCGAGTGGGAAGAGTTGCGGGTGCGAGCCTCGCAGATCAAGCAGCACACGATGTCGCGGCTGGCCGATCACCTCGAAGAGTTCGAGCGGAACGCCACGAAACTCGGGGCCGTCGTTCACTGGGCGCGGACGCCCGCCGAGCACAATGAGATCGTTCTCTCGATCATCCAGAAGCACGCTGGCAAGAAGATCGTGAAGAGCAAGTCGATGCTCACCGAGGAGTGTCATCTCAACCCGTACCTCGAACGGCACGGGATCGAAGTGACCGACACGGACCTCGGCGAATGGATCGTGCAGTTGCTCGGACAGCCACCGTCACACATCGTCATGCCCGCGATCCACATCAAGCGGGAAGAGATCGGCGAGCTGTTTCACAAGCACATCGGAACCGACAAAGGGGCGACCGATCCGCCGTATCTCGTCAACGCGGCGCGCGGCGAACTGCGACGCAAGTTCCTCGAAGCGGACATCGGCATCACCGGCGTGAACTTCGCCATCGCGGGAACGGGCGGCTTCGTCGTCTGCACGAACGAAGGGAACGCGGACCTCGGTGTGAGCCTCCCCAAAATTCACATCGCCTGCATGGGAATCGAGAAGCTCATTCCCCGCGCAGCCGATCTGGGAGTCTTCCTGCGGCTGCTCGCCCGTTCCGCGACCGGCCAGCCGATCACGACCTACTCGTCTCACTTCCACGGCCCGCGCGAAGGGGGCGAGCTGCACATCATCCTCGTTGATGACGGCCGCAGCGACATTCTTGGCTCGCCCGAGTTCCGCCGGTCGCTCAACTGCATCCGCTGCGGCGCGTGCATGAACACGTGTCCCGTCTATCGGCGCAGCGGAGGCCACAGCTACGAGACGACTGTGCCGGGACCAATCGGCTCGATCCTCGCTCCGTCGCGCGACGCGAAGACTCACAAAAGTCTGCCGTTCGCGTGCAGCCTGTGCGGCTCGTGCAGCGATGTCTGCCCGGTGAAGATCGATCTCCACACGCAGCTCCTCACCTGGCGGCGCGAGATCGCGGTGAGGGGGCTGCTCCCGTGGTCGAAACGCTTCAGCATGAAGCTCGGTCGCGTCGTCCTCGGCAACACGTGGCTCTTCACGACGGCAGGCCGCATTGGTCGTTGGGTCTTCCCGCTGCTGCCACGCTTCCTCGTCTACAACCGCCTCAACCCGTGGGGCAAGCAACGCGAATTGCCGCCCATGCCGAAGCAGAGCTTCCGCGAGTTGTACCGGCAGCGAAAACGCCCGTAGGACGGGCGGCTCGCCTGTCCTTTTCAACGAGAAATACGAGCAGACAAGCCGCCTACTGTACGCTTCAGGCCAGCAGCTTCGTCACGACGTTGCCGTGGACATCGGTCAGGCGGAAGTCGCGGCCTTGGAAGCGGAAGGTCAGCTTGGTGTGGTCGAAGCCGAGCAGGTGCAGGATCGTGGCGTGCAGGTCGTGGACGTGGACGCGATCGGTCGTGGCGTTGAAGCCGAATTCGTCCGACTCGCCGAGCGTCAGGCCCGGCTTGATGCCGCCGCCCGCGAGCCACATCGAGAAGGCGTTGGGATGATGATCGCGGCCGTCGTTGCCTCCCTGCACCATCGGCGTGCGCCCGAACTCGCCGCCCCAGATGACGAGCGTGTCTTCCAGCAGCCCGCGCTGCTTGAGGTCCTTCAGTAATGCCGCGGTCGGCTGGTCGGTGTCGGCACAGTTCTTCTTGAGGTCGTTCACCAGATTGCCGTGCTGGTCCCACGCCTCGTGAAAAATCTGGATGAAGCGGACGCCACGTTCGACCATGCGTCGAGCCAGCAAACAGTTGTTCGCGAAGGACGACTTGCCCGGCTCCGCGCCGTACATGGCGAGCGTCTCCTTCGTTTCCTTCGTGAGGTCCATCAGGTCGGGGGCACTCGACTGCATGCGGTAGGCCATCTCGAACGAGCTGATCCGCGCCGCGATTTCGGGGTCGCCGGTCGCTCCGAGTCGCAATTCATTCAACTGACGGAGTGAATCGAGCGAGTCGCGTTGCAACTGCTCATCGACGCCGCGCGGGTTCGACAGGAACAGCACCGGCTCGGCTCCCGAACGGAACAGCACGCCGCTGTTCGTCGTCGGCAGGAAGCCGCAGCCCCAGTTGGACGATCCGCCGCTCGGCCCCTTCTTCCCCGAACTGAAGACGACGAAGCCGGGCAGGTCCTGCGATTCGCTCCCCAGCCCGTACATCGTCCACGCGCCGAGACTCGGTCGTCCGAACTGCTGTGCGCCGGTGTTCATCATGATCTGAGCCGGAGCATGGTTGAACGCGTCGGTCGTCATCGACTTCACGATCGCAATGTCATCGGCCACGGTGGCGAGATGCGGCAGCAACTCGGACAACTCGGCCCCGCTCTCGCCATGCTTCGCAAACTCGAACTTCGGCCCGAGCAGCTTCGAATTCGGATTGATGAACGCCGCGCGATAGCCCTTCAGCAGCTCGGCCGGCGGCAGCTTGCCGTCCCACTTCGCCAACTCAGGCTTGTTGTCAAACAGTTCGAGGTGTGAAGGTGCTCCCGCCATGAACAGATAGATCACCCGCTTCGCCTTCGGCACGAAGTGACTCGCCCGCGCAGCCAGCCCGTCCGACGAACCCGTCGCCCCAAGAGCCGCCTCTGCATTGAGCAACGAGTACAACGCCGCCGATCCCAGCCCGACGCCGCAGTCTTTGAAGAACCAACGCCGCGTGATGTCGCGCGGCGAAAGAGCGAGTGAACCCAAGCTGTGGTGAGCATGATCATTCGTCATCGAGCAACCCCTTCCTGCTGAGCAACCAACCAACCTTATTAAATACCTTGCGCGGTTCGTGATGAGACATCTGAGCGGGGCGGCGTCAGCCCCCCGGCTCTTCCCAAGAGGGCTAACGCCCAAGAACCGGGGGGCTGACGCCACCCCGCTCTGAAATGTCTCACTTGATGCCGCGTGAGGTGCATCTCGACCTTGAACAGGCCGCACGACATCGCTTCCTAGCGGGAAGGGAACACTGATCTCCGCTGATCGACACTGATCCGCATCAGCGAAGATCAGTGCCGATCAGCGTTCCGATCTCTTCCTGCCTACTTCCCGCTTCACACCTCGAACGATTCCCCGAACTTAGGAACGATGGCCGGTTCGTCGCTGTAGTCGGCGAGCATTTCTGCCAGGGCTTTCGCCGAATCGGGTTCGCCGTGGACGACGAATGCGCGGCCGATGCCGCGATCCTGCGCGAGGCCCTCGAACCACCATTTGAAGTCCTCGGCATCGGCATGCGCCGACAGGCCCTGCAACGGTTCGATCTCGGCGTTGAGTTCGATCTCGCGGTCGAAGATGCGGACGGTGCGCCACTTGTCGTACAGCTTTCGGCCGAGTGTATTCGCGGCTTGAAAACCGATCAGCACGACCACGTTCTTCGGATCGGAGATCGCGTGCTTGAGGTGATGAACGACGCGGCCCGCTTCGCACATGCCGCTCGACGCGATCACCACAAATGCACCGCGCCGGAAGTTCAGCGCCATGCTTTCCTGTTGTGTGCCAACGTACTTCAAGCCGGGGAATGAGAACGGATCCTTGTCCGACGCCAGCGATCGTTGAAGCTCGGCGTCCATCACATCGGAGTGGTGTCGATAGACCGACGTGATCTCCTTCGACAGCGGGCTGTCCACGAAGACCGGAATTTCGGGCAACTCACCCGCGTTGTGCAGCTCATTCAGAAAGTAGACCAGCGTCTGGGTGCGACCGAGACTGAACGCTGGGATCACCACGCGGCTCCCTCGCTCGATTGCGCGCTTCAGGATGCGTTTGAGATGCTGCTTGATGTCGTCCGCCGGAGGATGCACGCGGTTGGCGTAGGTCGATTCGGTAATCAGGACATCGCAACCGGCGACTCGCTGCGGATCGCGCAGCAACGGAATGCCGCGTCGCCCGAGATCGCCAGTGAAGACGACGCGCCGCCAGTCCCCTTTCTCG
>Ga0209086_10000502_pt1 | contig 34078 bp, 53 predicted proteins | sample M_130207_XF_Meta_FD_187312 | JGI IMG/M metagenome (GOLD analysis project Ga0209086, IMG submission 187312) | Freshwater microbial communities from Lake Montjoie, Canada to study carbon cycling - M_130207_XF_MetaG (SPAdes) (version 2) | ecosystem: Environmental > Aquatic > Freshwater > Lake... | reverse complement strand
GATGTTGCACAACTTGTAATGCCTTATAGGCGAATGAGAAATATTATTTAATGGCATCAATTTCAGCAATCAGAACTGGTCTTGCAACAAGACTTGGAACTATTACAGGATTAAGAACTTCAGCTTTTATGCCTGATAACCCAAATCCACCTATTGCTGTTGTTATGCCGTCAAGTGTTTCTTATGACGATACTTTTCACAGAGGTATGCAAACTTATGTTTTTAATGTTTTGGTCATTGTTGGCCGCGTTGATGAAAGAACAGCGCAATCAAGTCTTGATGGATATGTGTCCAGCACAGGTTCATCTAGCATCAAATTAGCAATTGAGGGTGACAAAACTCTTGGCGGGGTTGTGTTCGATACAAGAGTTACTGAGATGAGAAACTACGGCCAACTACCTGTTGGTGAGGTAACATATCTAACAGCAGAGTTTACAATTCTTTGCTACGCAGACTAGGAGTAATAAATGGCAAAATTTGCAGCAACCGACCATAAAATTACTGTTGGTGGAGTGGATTTCTCTACTTCCCTTAACAGTGTTGAATTGTCACAAGAAGCTGACGACATTGAGACTACCGCTTTTGGTTCTTCTTGGAGAACTAGAATTGGTGGCTTAAAACAAGCATCACTAACACTTAACTTTATGCAAGATTTTGGTGCAAGTTCAGTTGATGCAACACTTAACCCTTTGCTAGGATCAATCGCAACTGTTGTGATTGTCCCTACAAGTGGAACAGTAACCGCAACAAATCCAAGTTATACAATGACAGCATTAGTAACTCAATACAGTCCATTCGCAAGTTCCGTGGGCGATATTGCCAGTTTTTCTGTCTCTTGGCCTGTGACTGGATCGGTCACTCGCGCAACCGCTTAACTAAAAAAGGAAACAAATGAAAATCAACCTGCGCGTGAATTACAATGATGGTAATTCAAAAGAAGTCGTTTGTTCAGCAAAAGACCTAGTTGCGTTTGAAGAAAAGTTCAGCAGGTCAGTAGCAAAACTCGAAGCCGAGTTCAAACTAACTGACCTGCTTTTTCTTGCGTGGCATAGTGAAAAAAGAACTAATGCAACTAAAAAAGATTTTGACAACTGGTTAGATGAAGTTGACGAAATTGGCGTTAGCGACAACGACCCAAAATAAAACCGCTCGGAGAATACTCTGAGCATTGGTTCATTGCTTATTTAGCTTGTGAAACTGGGATTGCTCCCTCTTTGCTTTTACAAGAGTCTGACCGTATGCTTTTCACATTAGGTATGTATCTGCGTTGGAGAGCATCCGAACAAAATAAGAGGTAATTGTGGCTATTGGTCTACAAACCGAAGTTCGTGGACTCCGTGAAACTTTACTTGAACTTAAAGCGTTAGATAAAACTTTGTACGACCAACTGAACTCTGATATTAAAAACTCTGCAATGCCTTTTGCTATGTCTATCCAAAACGCTTTACCTAGAACAGCTCCTCTATCTGGTTTCACTCACGCTGGCAAAACAGCTTTTAGACAATCAGATAATAAAGCTGAAGTCAAAACGACAACAAAGAAACCTAGAGCTGATAGACCTACCTCTTTGTTAAAAGTTATTATCAAAGGTCGGGGGTTAGCGATTGCTGATATGGCTGGTCGTAAAGGAACAAGTGGTAATACTGGTCGTTCTAAACCATCAGCTCGTAGACCAACTGGATATAGGTTAAATGGTCAAGGTGCTGCCTTAATTAGAAACTTAAATAAATCTCACGGGGCTTCACGTTTTGTTTGGCCTGCCGCTTTGAAAAATCAGAATTTGATTGATAATAGTATTGAACGTTCTTTACAAGAAGCATCTGCAAAGGTGAACCGAAACTTATTGGTGGTTAAGTAATGGCAATTATTGTACCAATTCTGACGCAATTTGATGATCGTGGTATCAAATCTGCTGTTAGAGAATTTGAGAGAGCCAAAGGTACTTTAGATAAATTTGGTGCAACAGGTAAAATCTTTACTGAAGTTGGCACAAGTTTAACTAAGAACTTAACTGTGCCTTTGATTGGTCTTGCTGGTGCACTTGGAATAATGGTTAAAGGCTCGATTGAAGCCGAAAAATCTCAGCAACGTTTAAGACAACTTTTACTAAATACTGGTGGAGCTACAAGCCAACAAGTTGATGCACTATTGCAGCAAGCAAAAGCGTTAGAAAAAGTTGGTGTTGTTTCTAAAGAAAACATTGTTTTAACACAATCACAATTGGCTACTTTTGATTTACAAGGCAGCACAATTTCTAAACTTACGCCAGCAATTCTTGATTATGTAACAGCCGAAAAAGGTGCTGCTGCCTCAGCAGATGACTTTAAGTCTATGACCAACGGTTTAGCTCAAGCCTTAAATGGCAATTTTGCCTCACTTACAAAAACAGGTTTCGTATTATCAGATAACGATAAGAAACTGATTTCTTCTGGAACTGAGTCTGAAAAAGCTGCAGCAATTGTAAGAATATTAAATTCTACATATAGAGACTTTAACGCTGAATTAGCAAAGACCCCAGAGGGTCAAATGATCAAATTAAAACAAGAATTTGGTGATTTATCAAATGAAGTTGGTGCTGCACTTTTACCTGTGGTTATGCAACTTGTTAAATTCATCAGAGAAAGTGTAGTCCCTCAAATTCAAAAATGGGTTGATTTGTTTAAGCAACTAAGCCCTGAAACTATCAAAGTTGGTTTGTCTATTGGTGCTGTAGTGGCTGCTATTGGGCCAGCATTGATTGCCATTGGTTCACTTATTACTGCGACTAAAAAGTTTATTGAAGTATTCAAATTGTTATCTATTGCTCTTGCAACTAACCCAGTTTATTTGGTTGTGGCAGGTTTAGTTCTTTTGGCTTATGCACTTTATAGGGCTTGGCAAACTTCTGACACGTTTCGTCAAGGTGTTGTAAAAATGGCCAATGCTGTTATTGGTTTTGCTGAGAGTATTGCTAACTTTGCAATCAAAGCCTTAAACAAATTATTTGAGGGTCTAAACTTTTTAATTCGTGTTGGGAATAAAGTTGGACTTAATTTAACTGAAATTGCTAGTATCGGTGAGGTTTCATTTGGTAAGTTAAGTGTTTCCTCAGTTGAAGCCAAAAATAGTATGGGTGCTTTAGCCGCACAAACAGATACTTTAGGTACTGCTGTTTCTGGTACTGTTCCTGATTTTGGCAAATTAAATAATCAGATGGGTGATACCACAGATAAAGCTGGTAAGGCAACGGATTCAATCAAGAAACTTAAAGAAGCTGCTAAGGATGCTGCTCAGGCAGTTGTTGATAAATTAGAAGCATCTTTGCGTTTAGCAGAATCCGCTCTAGATGATGTCAAAGGTAAATTTACTGATTTTAAGAACGCTATTAGTAGCACGATTTCAGGTATTTTAGATTTTGGTAAGGCTGCTGAGTCTGAGAATTTTCTTAAAGGTTTAACTGATCAAGCTGTTCAAGCAACAGCTTTTGCTAACAAGGTTAAACAGTTAGTTGTTTTGGGTCTTAATGAGCGTGCTATCCGTCAAGTTTTGGCAGCAGGTTTTGAGGCTGGTTCAAAGATTGCCGATTACATTATTGCTGGTGGTCAAACAATTGTTGAGCAAGTTAATCAATTAACTGATGCTGTTGCTTATGTTGCTGATGAAGTTGGAACTATGGGTGCTGCTAATTTTTATCAAGCTGGTATTGATCAAGGTCAAGCCCTTGTTGATGGTATTAAAGCCGCTTTAGAAGCAGCTCGTGCAGAATTAAAAGCAATTGTTGACAGTCTTTCAACTAGTTCTGCTGGTGCTGGTGGCGGTGCTGGGCCAGAAGTTCTAGCTCCTACTGGTGGTAATCCACCTGCTAAACAAAAACCTGTCATCAATTTAAGTAAGTTAACAACAAGTGCTGTTTCTAAAATTGCTTCAAGTATGAGTGGTGCATCTGATGTTGCTGCAAGAAGCTACACAGCTCTTGCTCAGGCTTATGGTGTAACACGTTTTGCTAAAGGTGGAATTGTTACTGGCCCAACTAATGCTCTTATTGGTGAAGCTGGCCCTGAAGCTGTAATCCCTTTGACAGGTAAAAATTCTGGTGTAATGGGCGCTATTTACAATATAAGTGTTAATGCTGGTGTCGGAACTAATGGTGCACAAGTTGGCGCACAAATTGTTGAAGCAATTAAAAAGTATGAACGTACTTCTGGTCAAGTATTTGCGAGAACATAAATGGCTTTACCAACAAAAACAGTTGAGATCGGTTTTGATTTAAGTTCTGCCGGCGGTCCTTTTTTTACACTTGATGACGCAGTACAAGGAAAATTAGATAACACAAGTTTCACTCTTGGTGGTTCACTTTTTTATGATGTTTCACAATATGTTGTTTCGATTAACTCAAATCGTGGTCGTTCACGAGAATTAGATAAATATAATGCTGGTTCTTTAGAAGTTGTTTTTGATAATACAACAAGAATTTTTGATCCAATGTATTCATCTAGCCCTTACGCAGGTCAAATTGTTCCCCACCGTGAAATAAGAGTCAAATCTAACGGTTCAGCAGTTTTTTATGGTCTTATTGATGATTGGAATCTTAATTACAATCCAAGTGGTGATAATACTGCTTCAGCGATTGCTTCGGATGGTTTCACTCTCTTAGCACAACAAACTTTGTCTGCATATACGGCAATACCTCAATTAACTGGTGCACGAATAAATGCTGTTTTAGATAGACCTGAAGTTAATTGGGATTCAGCAAGTAGAAATATTGATACTGGAACAATAAGTTTGCAGGGTGATGCAATTTCTGAGGGTAGTGGCGTTCTCAATTATTTGCAAGTTGTGGAAACAACTGAATCAGGAAGTTTATTCATTGACAAGTCTGGCAAGATAACTTTTCAAGATACTTTATCTGGTCCTAGTTCTGTCGGTTTAGTTACTTTAACTGATGACGGAACAGGTGTTCCTTTTAGCAATGTTGCTGTGGTTTACGGATCAGAACTGCTTTACAACCGTGTTGTTGTCACTAGAACTGGTGGTTCACCTCAAATAGCACAAGATACTGATTCTCAAAACTCTTATGGTATTTCATCTTTGAATCTTGACGGTTTGTTATTTAATTCGGATGCAGATTCTTTGGCATTGGCTAACTCTTTACTTGGTTCTTATTCTGAACCTGAATACCGTTTTGATTCTATGACTGTTCAAATGTCTGTACTTTCTACTGCACAACAAAATTCTTTGCTTGCTTTAGATTTAACAGATCAAGTTAAAATAAAATTTACGCCAAATGGTATTGGATCACAGATAGTTAAATATGGTCAGATTACTGGTATTGAACATAGGGTCGGTATATTTGTTCACGAACTTACATTCCGATTCAGAACCCTTGAATACGCAGAGTTTGTGCTTGATGATGCTGTATTTGGTCTGCTCGACACAGGTCGTTTAGGCAATTAGAATAACTACAAGATAGAGGAGTAATTTAATGGCTGGTGCAGGTTTTAAGACTTTTACTGCTGGTGATGTGCTTACCGCAGCACAAGTTAATACTTATTTGATGCAACAAGGCATTATGTCTTTTGCTGGTACTGCCGCTCGCGCTTCTGCTATTACTTCCCCTGCTGAGGGTTATATGACCTATTTGCAGGACACCGATCAACTTTCTTATTACACAGGTTCAGCCTGGGTTAATGCACCAGGTAAGAATCCAACACTTTATGCCCCAGAGGAAGTTGTTAATACTTCCGCTTCAACAGCTACAGGTACGGTGACAATCAACTCTGCAACTGATTCTGTTACATATTTTACAGCTAACGCAGCAGCAAACTTTATTCTTAACTTGCGTGCTAATGCTTCTGTGACTATGAATAACCAACTTGCAACAGGTGAAGCGATCACTTCAGTATTTTTGAACACTAATGGAACTACCGCTTATTATCCAACTGCTATTTGGGTTGATGGTGGTACAGCAGGTGTTTCAACTAAGTGGCAGGGTGGTGCTGCACCTACAGCAGGTAATGCTTCTTCTATTGATTCTTATTCGTTTACTGTTATTAAGACTGCTGGTTCTGCGTTTACTGTTTTGGCTTCGCAAACCCAGTTCAAATAAAAGGGAATCATAATGCCGATTCGTGGTTCTTTTGCTGGTGCTTCAGCACGCGCCTATGGTTTAGGTGCAGGCGTAGCACTTCCTGGCGATTTTGAATCAATTGCTACAACAACACTTACGACTGCAACTTCAACAATAACTTTTAGTTCTATTCCAGCAACATATACACATTTACAAATAAGATTATTTTCTCAAGATGCTCGCGCTACTTATGGAATTACAGAAATAAGAATGAGTTTTAATGGTGATTCCAGTAGTATATATAGAACACATAATTTATATGGTGATGGAGCATCTGCAACTTCAAGCGATGGTGGTGCTTTAGGTTACATAATTTTAGGTGATGGTACTTTTGGCTCAAGTACTGGTGGAACTTTTGGTGTTGGCATTGTTGATATTTTAGATTACGCGAATACTAATAAATTCAAAACAGTTCGTAATCTTTCTGGTGTTGATTTAAATGGAACAATTGCTGGTTTTGGTGGTCGTGCTGGTTTAAGTTCAGGTGTTTGGCGCTCTACTTCTGCTATTTCATCTATAACTTTGACTTCTAATTCAGGTGTAAATTTTACACAATATTCTTCTTATGCTTTATATGGGGTGAAAGCGTAAATGCCTAAAACATACGAACCAATACAAACTCAAACAGTTGGAACAGCAGTTGCTTCAGTTACTTTTTCTTCTATTCCACAAACATACACAGACTTAGTTTTAATTGTCAGCGCAGGATTAACTTCTGCTGGAAATGATTTAAGATTACGATTCAATTCTGATTCTGGAGCAAATTATTCCAGAACAATTTTATATGGTAATGGTGCATCTGCTTTGTCTGCAAGAAATACAGGTTCAGATAACATTATTACTGCATCTTTTGGTGGATTAAATAGTGGGAGTTATGCAACAATAAATGTTATGAACTATTCAAATACAACAACATATAAAAGCACTATTCAAAGGGGTGGTTACGCAGGAAGCATTGATTCTGCTACTGCTGGTTTATGGCGTAATACGGCTGCAATTACATCAATTGAATGTGGTATTACTGCTGCAACAACTTGGGTTGTTGGTTCAACCTTTACACTTTATGGAATTAAGGCAGCATAATGGCAAACACTTTTGTTAAAATTCAAACTGTTACTGTTGGCTCAGGTGGAGCAGCAACAATAGATTTTACTTCTATTCCACAAACATACACAGACTTAAAAATTGTTGCATCTGCTAGAACAAACAGCGTAACAATTACTGAGTCTTGTAAAATAACTTTTAATGCTATTACCACAGGATACACAAATAGATATCTTTTTGGTGATGGTTCATCAGCAAGTTCTGGAACTGGTACTGATGCAGCAGTTTTTAGAATCCCTGCTCTGAACGCAACAGCCTCAGTTTTTGGCAATGGAGAAGTTTATATACCAAATTATACTTCTGCAAATTACAAATCTTTAAGTGATGATTCTGTTGCAGAAAACAATGCTGCTGGTGCTGGACTAATTTTATCTGCAAACCTTATGTCAAATACTGCTGCGATAACGTCAATCAAAATCACACCTCTTGTTGGAGGTTCTTTTGTTCAATACACCACAGCAACGCTTTATGGCATAAAATCTAGTTAAAAGAAAAGGAAAACAATAATGGCAAACCCAACCAAACTCGTAGTCGATTGCTCAACAGGCATCACCGAGACAATAGAACTAACAGATGCCGAAGTGGCACAAATGCAGGCAGACGCAGAAACCTACGCTGCACAAAAAGCAGCAGAAGCAACAGCAGCAGCAGCCGTTGAAGCGAAAAAGATTTCAGGCAAAGCCAAACTAAAAGCACTTGGTCTATCTGATGCTGAAATAGAAGCGTTGGTTGGCTAATGAAACTATCAATCGTGAAAGACGTGTTGATGCGATCCGTTGCATTATTTTTAACAATGGCTTTACCTGCTATCGGTGCTGGTGCTTTCGCTGGTGTTGAACCAGTCCAATCAGCTCTTATCGCTGGCGCGCTAGGTGTTAGCAAAGTGCTAACAGACTTGGCTAAAGCGTTTCTTGATGATGGTCAATTAACTTCAGACGAAGTGGATGCCGTATTCAAACGAGCTAATAAAAAAGGTGAGGGTGGCAAGTAATTGTTACCAATTAAAGATGGCAAAATCACAACAGCCTACAAAAAACTTGGAAAAATGTGGTCAAAGGGTTATCACACAGGAGTTGATTTTGCAGTCCCACAAGGAACAGACATTATCGCTGTTGCTGATGGCAAAGTTGCTAACGCTAACTGGGGCAAAGCCTACGGAACACACATTGTTCAAAAGATTGAAGGACAAGATGTTTGGGTTATTTATGCTCATTTGTCAAAGTCTTTGGTCAAAATTGGTGACGAAGTTAAAAAAGGACAACACATAGGAGAGTCAGGTAATACTGGTAATTCTTCTGGCCCACATTTACATTTTGAAGCTAGAAACAATGTTCGTTGGTCACAAGGCCAAGATGTTGATCCGAAAGCGATTCTGGAAGCATAATTGAATAAGCGCACCAAACTGCGCTTAATCCTTTCTTTACTCTTAGTTGGCTTTGTTATGTCCCCAGCTTTTGCTGATGAGACAACAATCATTCTTAATGATTCAACACCTTATGTTGATATTCCTATTGAGGCTACTGAGCCAACAACTTTAACTGTTCAAACAACTACTGGTACACCTCAAACTAATCCTAGTTTTATTGATTCTTGGATTGAACTTTGGCAAAACACAACAAAACTTTTTGCTAATGATGATGGTGCGCACTCTGCAACAAATGTTTTAGCATCAATTATTACTGCACCTATTGATTCAGGAATTTATTTTATTCGTGCTACTTCTTTTGCTTATATGTGTTGTAATCAATCACCTAATGGTACTTATGTTTTAACTTGGTCTGGTGTTACAACCATTCCAACAGCCACGCCAACACCAACAACAACCCCACAGCCGATAGCAGAGCCGACTCCCACAAGTGAGCCAACTCCCAGCGCAACACCCGAACCAACAGAAGTTTCACCTACACCAACCCCCACACAAGAACCAACGTCATTACCAACCCAAGAACCAGTAACAGATAACTCAAATGACGAAGCGATTTTTGCTGAGGTAATTCCAGAGACATTACCAACGCCAGAGCCGACACAGACAGCAATGCTAGAACCAGAGATAGTTGAGCAAATAGTTGAAACAGAAACAATTGAAACTCCAATCATTGAACCTGAGTTAAGTGTAGAGGAACTGCAAGAAGAAATACAAGAACAAATCAACTTAGAATACATAGCTGAAAATACAATAGAATTAGAGTTACCAACTGCGCTTGCAGAAATACCTGGAATTGCTGAAGTTTTTGCGGCAACTGAAGCGATATTAAATGTTGGATCAGATATGACTCAGGAACAACGCGAGGAATCACAGTCTGTTGTTGTTGGCGCAATTGTTGTCACCCAGATTGCTTCTATGGCTTCTGCTGCATCCGTTCAGGCTTCTAGTAAAAGAAATGCTACGAAAAGGATTAAAAACAAATGATGAATTGGGTTAGAAAATATGTTGTTGCTATGTCAGGTGATATTTGGACTTATGTGGGTTTGCTTATTGCTTTTTTCACTTTGGATGGGTCAGCGAAGCAAGTAACTGGTTTTCTGATTCTCGGTGGTCTTGTAATATGGCTAGTAACTTTGCCTATTAGGGATACTGATGACTAACGCAATAATTATGGGTGGTCAACTGGCTGGTGCTCTTTCAGCTATTGGCGCTGTTGTTTTTGTTATTGTTAAGTATGCTGTTGTTAGACCTATTCAAACGTATATTGACCTGCGCACTCACCAGATTCAGCCTGGAACAAATGGCGGTAAAAGCCTCTCAGATGTTGCTCTTGGTATTCAAAGAGTAGAACGCAAAGTTGAGTCCCTCAATAAACGTGTGGACACACTAGAAAATAGCTTAAAAGTCCCCCAAATCTAGGAATTGTCAGACTACCCTTGTAAGGTCTGTTATACAGGCTCAAGGAGAGGACACCAAATTGCCTAACATTACCGATCCCGTTATTTGGGACAAATTATCTATACAAGCTAAAACAAAATGGTTGGCGTGGCAAGCCGATTTAGCGGATGCAAGATGCCATACCTGCTATAACTGGACTTGCAGTTGTGGAGAGGATTACTAATGGGTGGATTCGATTTAAGTTCATATGCCACAGTTCAGGACAGAATTGCTGAGTTCTGGCAACTTTACCCAAATGGTCGTTTAGAAACAGAACTTGTGTTTCACTCTGATACTTCCTACATTGTGAAAGCCTCAGCGTACAAACAAGCAACTGACCAGTTCCCTAGTGCAACAGATTATGCGCAAGAAACTGTTGGTGCATCAATGACCACAAAAAACTTCCCATTGGAAACTTGTAGCACTTCTGCGATTGGTAGATGTATTGCAACCCTTGGTCTTTCTACACGCAAAGGTGAACCAAGACCATCACGAGAAGAAATGGAGCGTGTTGTTGCAAAAGAATCTAGACCAGTAAATGTCACAGATGGCCCTATGGGTCGTGCTAAAGCAACAGAGAAACAAATAGGTTTTGCAATCTCAATGCTGAAAGAAATCGCACAACGATTGGAGTTCAGCAACGAGGATGTAATGAAATGGGCGTGTGAGGAATACAAGTGCCAAACACTTGAAGATTTCTCTATGAAACAAATTTCACATTTCATTGCAGATTTGCAAAAAACAAAACAACAAGGTGAAGCATCTGTGTTCTACAACTTGGTGAGAGCCAAAAAAGGCGCAGATTATGATCCTTGGGAAACGCCTAAGAACTAACAAAGGAATATATTGCTAGAAACTATCCTTGCAATGCTTGCGCCAGTTTATGTGGAGCAAGACTCAAGAATGGAAATAACAGCAGTAAGAAGTTATGTTCAAGGACAATACTCGAAACGACAATGGGCTTGTATAGACGAGTTGTGGCAGAGGGAAAGTTCTTGGGCTTCAAGTCGGATGCCTTGGTTAGCTGAAAATGCAAGTAGTGGGGCTTATGGAATTGTTCAAGCCTTACCTGCTCGCAAGATGCGAAGTCACGGTGATGATTACAGAACTAATCCAATTACCCAGGTTAAATGGGGAATGGATTACATAACTACACGCTACGGCTCACCGTGTGATGCTTTAGCTTTTCACGACAGAAAAGGTTGGTACTAAAAGATGAATCCTGCGCTCATCTTCCAAGCAATACTTTTATTTATTCTTGGACTCGCTGGTTTTGTCACATTAGTTTCTAATTTTAAGCGCTACTGTGATACAACTGAGAAAGAGGACAAATGAAAGAAGTTAGACCGTATGGCACAGTTGAGAAACGTGCAAACAATAAGTATCGGGTAAGAATTGGTAAGAAACACGGTCATACAACTCTTGGCACTTTTGATTCCAAGATTGAAGCTGAAGAAGCGTTAGCAAGGTTTATTAAAGAGCAAGATATTCAAGATGAGAAGTATAAGAATGTTCCTACTAATACTGATACGAAGCCTTGGGCTGAAATTGGTTTAGATGGTGGTGAACTTGCGACAGGTGTTTTGACTGAGCCTTTAGGTGATGATTGGTCTGCGATTCTTAAATCGTTTGGTCTTGATCCAACAGTTTTTGAAGTTGTTGGCGACAAAGTACGAATGTCGAAGTGGCAGTCATCTAAAAGACTTGAGAATGGTGACAGAGATTTAATTTGGCTTTACTCCTACCGTGCAACTTTTGGTCGCAGAAAAGTAGCCAAGATTGATGACATTGATATTGACACAATAAGAAAGAACATAAGAACTTTTAAGCCAAACAACATTAAACCTAATAATGAAACACCAACAACTTTTGTTGTTCTGTGGGCTGACTGGCAATTAGCAAAATCTGCTTCAGGTGGAGTAAAAGGCACAATAGATAGAGTTCTAGCTTCATTCAACAAAACTGTGCAACGTGTTGAAGAACTTAAAAAGGCTGGCAGAAATATTGAACAGATTGCCTTTATCAATATGGGTGACCCAATAGAGGGTTGTGATGGGCATTATTCAAGCCAATTGTTCTCAGTTGAACAAACTCAACGCCAACAACTTTTAACAGCCTTAGATTTGTGGACAACAGGTGTAACAACCCTTGCGGGTTTGGCTGAGCGCACAAAGTTTATTTCAACTTTAAGTAATCACGGTGAATGGATGAGACGTGGTAATGGTAATCGTTCTGTCACAACTGATTCTGATTCTGCTGATGGTTTCTTAGCTGACACATTGAAAAGAATCTTGGATGGTTATGACATTGTTGATGACTGGCATATACCTCACGATCAAATGAGTATGCAAATAAATCTTTCAGGTATTGAATGTGCTTTTACTCACGGTCATAAAATATCTGGCAAAGAGCTGGAATGGTTACGAGCACAATCTTTAAGACTACTTAGAGATAATGGTTCAGAACCAAGAATCTGGTTCACAGCACATAAGCACCACATAAAAATTGACGACTTTGGTGCGTTCACACGTTTCCAATGCCCATCTTTAGACACAGACGGATCAACTAATGGTGGGTCAAAATGGTTTACAGATATGTCTGGAATATGGTCATCTCCTGGAACAATGACTATGTTGGTCGGTCAGCACGACAAAAAAGGTTGGAGTGACTTAGCCGTCTTATGACAAAAGATGCTTTAGCAAAAGCAATTGCGCACGCCATTTCTTCAGTTGAAAAAAGAATTCTAGGAATAGGTGCAGAACAATATGATTCTGGCGATAAGCAAAAGATTGAAGATAAAAAACCAGCTGATATTTTGGATGATGCGCTAGAAGAATTAGATGACTGTTTAGCCTATGTTGCCTATACTCGTATTCGCATCCAAAGATTAAGAGCGAATCTCAAAGATGTCATCTGAGTCATTCCCTAGTGGCTCAGATGTCCACCGAGACCACCCTGGCGGGGGTCTCTTGTGTCGGGTTGGCACTTGTGTCCCCTTTCCGCTGACCCGACACAACCTAAGTAACAAAGCCGTATAACATTGAACCTAACTGCGAAAGGAAATAATGTCTGACAAATTAGGTAAAGATAATTTGATTGCGCTGCGATTAAATAACACACAAATGCGAGCACTTAAAGCATTTGCTAAACAACATAACGCTTCGATTTCTGAAGTGATCCGTATATCCGTTGAGATGATGATTCCAGAGGCTAAAAGATGAATAGAGCTAAAGTTGCTTCCAATTTAGTAAAGATGACTTGGATGAGAAACCATAAAGCATTTGAAACAACCGATTTAGATATTAACCGAATTGATTGGAAAACAATTGATAGTTTTGAGTGGACTCGTACTGAACTTGTTTTAGTTGAGATTTTACGTTTCATTAACTGTGGTGAGTCATTGGTTCGTGTATCTGAACTTAATCTTTTGTCACAAGATGAACAAAGAATTGTGGCTTTGTCGTTAAATATGCTTTACAACGATTTAGGTCTTGAAGAAAATCTTGTCTGATTTAACGGCAATAAGTTTATTTGCTGGTGTTGGTGGTTTTGACCTTGCTTTCCAAAGAGCAGGAGTCAAAGTAACTGCAGCAGTAGAGATAGATAAAAAATGTAGAGAAGTTTTAGCTTTACATTTCCCTGAAACAAAACTATTTGATGATGTGAAAGAGGTAACAGGTGAACAACTCAGAGCAACAGGATTTATTCCAGAACGAGGAATCATTGCAGGTGGATTTCCCTGCCAAGACCTCAGCGTTGCAGGTCGCAGAGCAGGTCTTAGAGGAGAACGGTCAGGACTCTTTTGGGAGATCGCGCGAATCCTTGAAGAAACAAAAACAAAACATTTCATCATTGAAAACGTCCCAGGTTTATTATCAAGTTCCAAAGGTAGAGATATGGGAATTGTTGTCGGAACGTTGGCTGAACTCGGGTATGGCGTGGCGTGGAGAGTGCTTGATGCGCAATACTTTGGAGTACCACAAAGACGCAGGCGAGTCTTTATTGTCGGATGTCTTGGAGACGAAACCAGTGCAGGAAAAATACTTTTTGAGCCCAACAGCTTGCGAAGGAATATTACGCAGGGCAACTCGCAAGGGGAACACACTGCCAAAAGAATTAGAACAAGTTTTAAGGAAACAATCTAATAATGATGTGGTTCATTAAAACTACTAGAAGCGGTGCAAGGGATTCTGAGGGAAATCTTCCACCAGAAATATGGTCTGAAAGAGAAGTGCATCCAACATTGAATACGTTTGATAGCGGTGACGCAAGATCTGTTGCAATAGTGTTTCATCCACACAGACAAGATGGTGCAAGAATACAAGGATCAACTACTAACACTTTGACAGCTTATATGGGTACTGGTGGAAATAATATGCCAATGGTATCTACAACTAAGGTTCGTAGACTTTTGCCAATTGAATGTGAAAGATTGCAAGGTTTTCCTGATGATTGGACTGCTAGCCAAGCTGATACTCATAGGTACAAACAAATTGGAAACGCTGTAGCTGTACCAGTTGTTGAATGGATTGTAAATCGTATGGTAGAACTTGTAGTCGAGTGACAGAGGCTCGTTAAAGGCTCTGGGCGTGCTTATCACACGCTAAATCTGCGTTTGAGGCAGATGTGTTGTCTTGCAAGAAAATAATCAAGCGAGCACAAAATCGAAAATGTGCGAGTAAACATAAGAGATGTTAAAACTGGTTGCCTAACATTGATCTACCAATCTTGGTTTACAAATGGCGCAATCGTGGTCGAAAGGCCACCCATCCGAAAGCCTCAGTTCCATACTGGGCGTTATTCGGGGTTGGTAGGGTTATTCCTGCCATCCTCTGCCTAGTTTTCCACCTGAACGTTAAACCTTTCGAACAGATGTTCGTTTATAACAATTTGGTAACAATCTGCAAAAAGTGTGTCTTTGGCTTGAGTTTGTCTGACCTAACCTTTAGTATTGTTATACAAGGTCAAGGAAAGGGCCAAAGATGATTAGATCAGGAATGATTCAAGGGTTTTGTGATTATTGCAAAACTGAGGGCGATTACAACGAAATGAAAAAGTATCGCTGGTTTGAAGATACTTTGTATGGTTTCTGTTCAAGAAATTGTGCAGTCAAGTTTGCTAACAAAGAAACTGAATATAGAAAAATGATTAACAAATGGGCTTCAGCTCAATAAAACAAATCTTCTGCTGGTTGGATACCTGCGTAACTGGCCAGCAGAACCTAAAAGGAAAGAGGGACAAATGAGTAAGACGAAAGAAGCATTACCTGATGCAATTTATGAGAACTTTGATTTATTTGCATCAATTATTGATCAATCGGTTAATCCTGATTGTGAACTTGTTTGCCTGGAATGTGGTTTTGGTTATGAACACGACAATTCTTGGCAAGGACAGATCATTGCTGGAACAGTTGTAATCAAGCATTACTTTGCTAAGCATCCTGCTAACCAGAGGGATTTCTAATGTTTGATGTTGTGTGTTCTGGTTGTGCTTGGGTGATAAATGTCAGTCGTATAACAGATAATAGTGTTTGTGGTTGGTGCTACGAACAATTAACAGAAAGGGACAAAGTAAATGCCTAACGTTAAAAGAGATGGTGAGCATATTGTTATTAAAGTGCCACAGGATGATTTGGATTCTATGGTGCGTTGGATTGCTCACAATGTGGTCAATAAAACGGATCGGATTAAAGAATTATCAAACAAAATTGTTGATGGTGAACTTCAATTACAGGATGTTTATGTTCAGTCTTTGATTGAAACCCTTGGCATTGATGAGTGGGCTTTGGTTTATGACGGTGCTGGGGCTTTAGCTTTGTGTGACGAGTTAGCGGATGTTATTTATGACGAAGTTAAGGAATCCTTTGGCCCTGTTCTTAAAGCTAATAATAAAACTACTTTGCGCCTTGTAACTATTTGCGTTGAGTGCCAAAAAGGTCATATTAAAGGCGAATCACACGATTGTTTGGTGAAATAATGACTGCCTACGATTTCATTGTGTACGGCACTTGGTTGTTTCTTTTAACACTTCCTTGGACTATTCATAAACTTCCTGGGAGAAATAAATGATTACTAGAAATAATCCTGATGGTTCTGTGACTTTTATTTATGAGTCTTGGGATGAATTAGTGAAGTCTGAGCCAACTTATGAACCTGATAGCGATTTGCTAGCAAAGGATCGTGCTGATGAAAGAATCTGGGGTTATTAAATGTTTCAAATATCGCAAGGTAATAAAACTTTTGTGAATACTGGATTTGAGTTTATGGAGTATATACAAAATGTTCAGACTTACATTATAGATCCTCCTTACAACATTGGGTATGACTACAAAGGTTCTTTCAAAGATAAGTTATCAATGGATGAGTATGCGCAACAAACTTTTGATTTGCTGAATTGGATGTTTGTGTCATCTACAGATGATTCCTCTTGTTTCTACATAAATTATCCAGAAAAAATTGCTGAACTTTATCCTGTGTTTTTGGATTCTGAATGGAAAATTCACCAATGGTTATTTTGGGTTTATCCAAGCAATATAGGCGTCAATTCTAAGAAGTTTACAAAGGCAACAAGAGCTATTTTATGGTTAGTGAAAGATGAGCCAAAGATTAACATTAAGGCTATTCAACAACCTTATAAAAATCCTACTGATAAAAGGATTCAAAAACTGATTGAGTCTGGTAAAACTGGCACAAATCTTTACGATTGGTGGGAGATAAATATGTGTAAAAACGTTTCAAAAGATAAAAACAATTACGTCAATCAAATTCCTGAGGAACTATTAAGACGATTGATTTTAACGACTACTGATGAAAATGATTTAGTTGCCGATCCTATGTGTGGGTCTGGCAGCACGATTGTTACGGCTGCACGATTGAATCGCAAAGGTTTTGGATTGGATGTTAATTCAGATTTAATTCCTTTGTGGACAAAGCATTGTGAGGACGTTTATGAATGAGGTAATAATTATTATTATGCAAGTTGTAATCTTTTATTGTGTTGTGAAGTTGTTGCGTAGGTGAGTAAAGCTAAACAGAAAGGTACACTAGCTGAGACTGCTGTTGCTGATTATTTGAAGCAAACTTTCCCAGCAGTCGAAAGAAGAACTTTGTCAGGTAAGAACGATAAGGGTGATATTGCTGGTGTTCCTGGCTGTGTTGTTGAAGTAAAGAACCAACGCTCTTACAAGATTCACGAGTGGATGAAAGAAACAGAAATTGAACGCATTAACGCTGGTGAGGAACTTGGTGTGCTAGTTATTAAACCAAATGGTGTGGGAGTGGCAAATGTGGATAAATGGTGGGCTGTTGTAAGTTTGGACACTATAACTGCACTAATTGAGGAACTTCGTGTTAAAAGATTGCAATCATCACCCAATCGAGGGGACTGAGATTTGTGCTGAATGCCCAAAACCTGATGATTGGCAAATACACGCAAAATGTTTGGATGTTAATCCAGAATTATTCTTTTGTGAAGCTGACGATGTTGTTCAAATTAAACGCGCTATCCGTGTTTGCTTGGGTTGTCCAGTTCGAGGTTTCTGCCTTGAGGATGGTTGGACTAACAAGTGGGGAATTTGGGGAAGTTTCACGGCTGCAGAAAGAGATCGATTGCGTAGAGCTTTTAAGTTACCTGAAAATGTTAAAGATAAAAGAAAAGTTATTCGCGTGATTGCACACAGACTATGAACGAAAAAGAATTGTTCCTAAAACTTAAAGAGTTCTATATGCCTGACCTAGTTAAATCATCAGGTGTTTACGATTCGTATGATTGTTTCTCAATCCAAAGACAACTATTTATTGAGTTGAAATGTCGTCACTCTCATTATGAAAATCTGATGATTGAGCAATCAAAATACACTCGCCTCAAATATGAGGCAGGCGAACGCGGAATGATTCCTACCTATATTTGTTCAACCCCTCAAGGTGTGTGGGCCTTTGATTTGCGCTTATTTGAACCTCAATGGAAAGACCAAACAGATTTACCTACAACAACAGAGTTCGAGAACAAAACCAAGAGAACCAAATCTGTTGGTTTCTTTCCTATCACTCAGGGAAGCCGATTAACCAAGATAAAAGGAGAAAAGTAATGCCATTACCAACAATAGTAATTGTGGGCAATTTAACTGCTGACCCAGAGTTACGTTTCACAACGACAGGTAAGTCTGTTGCATCACTTCGTGTTGCTTGTTCTGATCGTAAAAAAGACCCATCAGGTCAATGGGTTGATGGGGATAAAATATTTTTGAACATAAATGTTTGGAATGACACAGCTGAAAATGTTACTGCAACTTGTTTCAAAGGTGACACAGTTGTTGTAGTTGGAAAACTGAAACAACGTTCTTACACAGCCAAAGATGGAACAGAAAAGACCGTATTTGAAGTTGAAGCTGAATCTGTTGGTGCTGAGTTAAGACGTAAATCTTTCAACTCAAACCTTGTTATACAAAAGGATAAGCCTCACGCAACCCAATCGGATAATAATTCTTGGGTCAACGAATCGTTCTAGAATAAACCTATGACTATTCGCCCACGTTCAGCCAAAATGGAGAAACTTTACGCAACTAAGCGTAGGAACTTGGTTAGGAAACTGTTGGGCGATAGACCTATTTGTCAAAGATGTTTATCAGATAGAAGTCAAGATGTTCACGAACTTAAATCAAGAGCTAGAGGCGGTTCAATAGTTGATGAGGAAAACCTTGTTGCTTTATGTAGACCTTGCCATACTTGGGTTACACAGAATCCTAAAGATGCACACGAACAAGGCTGGTTGAAACAATCGTGGGAGTAGAAGTATTTAGTGATCCTGTTGGTCAACGCATCAAAGCATTGCTTATGAACTATGCGTTAGAACATTACGATAGGACACCTGAACAACTTGAACCTGGTATTGACCAAACTCATTTGATTGTTGGTTTCACACGTCAAGCAATCATTGATTCGTTAATGGCTGAGGTTGAGGTTATGACTTTCAGGAATGTTAATAGCACAGAGCATCAGATACCAACTTTGTTTATTGCTGGTGTTTTGCACGCTGTTGATGTTGCTGGTGGTAAAGGTTCTGTTATTGGTAAGGGTGAGTGATGGCTAAAGGTAGAGGCAAGTCAGGTGGTACTCGTAACGATAACCGTAAAAGCGGTAAGGCTTGGAAGAAGAATCCACGCAAGCAACGTAAGACTGGTAGAACCATTGGTGGTTATAGTCCAGCAAAGCTGAAGATTCGTGAACAGAAACGTTACAACTACAAGCACACACCTAATCAAGTAACCATAGATGCTATGGAAGAAGCCACTAATGAGTAACTGTCGTTCAGGTTGTGAAACACAAGACCACGAAACATATGCAGAGTGTTTACAAGACGCAAACATAAGCATTGACCGAGAGAGTCTCAAGGTTAAATGACAACAATAGGTATTGCTTCAACAAACAAACAATGTGTGATGATGTCTGAATCAGGGATAACAGATGAGTCATATCACACAGCTCCACCAATGAATAAGATTATTCGTCAAGGCGAATGGCTTATCGCTGCATCAGGGGCAGATCGTGTTTGTGATGTGTTGCAATATTTAGTTAAGTATCCAGCAGTTCCACCACAACTAAAAAAGAAAGAGGACACAATGAGTTGGTATCAATGGGTAGCGAAAACAGTAATACCTTTAATAAGAAAGATTGCTCAAGAACAACTAACCCTTGATGTTAAGGATGGTGTAGCAGAACTACCAGAATCAGAACTCCTACTTGTTACACACGGCAGAGCGTTCAGTATCTCCAACACATTAGGCATCTCATCCTGCACACCATATTGGGCAATAGGTTCAGGTGGATCATTAGCTTTAGGTTCATTAGCAACTTCATACAGAACAACAAAGGACTGGGGTATTAACCACACCAAATATTTGTATGACGCAGTTCAAACAGCCATCACCCACGACAGCTTCTCACACCCACCAATCTACGGATGGGTATCGCAAACCAATGGGACAATTAAACAATGGGATTCAAAAGACCTTGCCTCACCTGTGGCATCCTTGTCGACAAAGGAAACCGTTGCACGCAACACCAAGCCGAATACATTGCAAAACTTGATCTAAACCGTAAACCAAATCGCACACACTATTCAGGCGATTATCGTAAAAGAGCAAAACAAGTAAGAGAATCAGCCACAATATGTTGGCTATGTAAACAACCATTCACAGACAAATCACAAATAACAGCAGACCACTACTACCCTGGTGTCCCAAACTCACCACTATTACCAGCTCATAAATCCTGCAACTCATCAAGAGGCAACAAACCCCCTACGGTATAACTAGGGTATGGGTAAAAATCTCAATTCTCTCATACACAGGACACCCCGCGCCCAGTTCCTCACGCAGAGTCGCGAAAGTCGGGATTTGGAAAACTGATAACATAAGCGTATGAATCAACTGCGCCTTGAAACTGTTTCTATTTCTTCTTTGTCTTTAGATCCGTCTAATGCTCGCAAGCACGATGCCAAGAACTTAGCTTCGATTGCTGGCAGTTTGAAGTTGTTTGGTCAGCGCAAACCGATTGTTGTTTCTGGCGCAAACGTAGTTGTAGCTGGTAATGGAACTCTTGAGGCTGCTAAGTCTTTGGGTTGGTCTGAGATTTCGGTTGTTCGTATTCCTAATGATTGGACTGCTGAGCAGGTTAAGGCTTATACCCTTGCTGATAATAGGACTGCTGAGTTAGCTGAGTGGGATGCCAAAGTTTTAGCTGAACAACTGATTGAGTTGGATGCTGTTGGTTGGGATGTGTCTGAGTTTGGTTTTGAGCCTATGAATCCGACTGGTGATCTTGATGATGATGAGCCTTTGAGTTTTGATGAAGTGCCAACGAGAGCAAAGTTGGGAGATTATTGGGTTGTTGGAAATCATCACATAATCTGTGGGGACTCATCAGATAAGACAACTCGTAAAAGATTTAACAAAGATTTTGAATTTGCTGTTACAGATCCGCCTTATGGAATTAGTGCGGAAAAAATGGTATTAGGGAATGGTAAAAAAGATTTCCATAGAGGGGATTGGGATTCATTTAAGCCAGATTTAAAGTGGTTACTTGATGAGGCAAAAACTTTAATTATTTGGGGTGGAAATTATTTTGCAAACACGCTTCCAGAAACAAATCATTGGTTGTGTTGGCATAAAAAAATAGCAAATGTTTCATTTAGCGAATTTGAATTAGCGTGGACAAATTTAGGGAAACAGGCAAGAATTTTCTCTCATCATTGGTCTGGTGAGAAAAAAAATCATCCAACTATGAAACCGTTGCCTGTGATGATTTGGTGTTTAGATTTTCTACCAATCGGTATTGATGTTTTTGATCCGTTTGCAGGTTCTGGTTCTACATTGGTTGCGTGTGAAAGAACTAAAAGAAATGGTTACGCAATTGAACTTGACCCTAAGTATGTTGATGTCATACTTGATAGACTTGAAAAAGAAACAGGACTAGAAGCCTCACGCTTGGAACAATAAATGTCACATATGGGCAGACCACCTAAGCCTATTGAACAGAAACGGGCGTTAGGTAATCCTGGTAGACGACCTTTACCAACTGAGGGTTCACTTGTTCTTTTGCCGTCAATGTATGAAGTGCCTGAACCACCAAGACCTATTGTCACTGAAGCTGCTAAAGCTTTGTGGAATAGAACTTGGACTATGGGTCAAACCTGGTTAAGCCCGCAAACAGATATTGAGTTGTTGCTTATGACTTGTGAAATGGTTGATGAGCGTTGGAATCTTCGTATCAAAGTTCTGCAAGATAACAGGCCAGAGGAACGTAAAGGTTTACGCGATTTGGAAAGACAACTAATTGCTAACCTTTCTCTACTTGGTTTCACACCAACGGATCGTTCAAGACTTGGTGTCGCTGAGGTCAAAAAGATTTCTAAACTAGAGGCTCTGCGTGAACAACAAAACAAACCTAGAGATTAAAGGCTGGCCACCTCGCTGGGTCACACCTGTTACTGAGCAGGAGTTATCTGATTCGCGTGGTTGGCAGGTCACAAATTTTGTTAATGCTTTGTGTATTCAAACTAAAGACACGGTTGCTGGTCGTGCTGGTGAGCCTTTGGTTTTGCGTGATTGGCAGTCTGAGTTATTAAATAATGTTTTTGCTGTGCGTGATGATGGAATGTTTAAGCACCGTACAGCTCTTGTTGGTATGGCTCGTAAGAATGGTAAGTCTGCTATGTCATCAGGGATTGCGCTCTGGGGTTTATTTATGGGTGAGCAGGGTGGTGAAATTTATTCCTGTGCTGCTGACCGTGACCAAGCAAGAATTGTTTTTGGTGATGCTAAACGAATGATTGAAGCTGAACCAGAACTATTAGCTCAAGCAAAGTTGTATCGTGATGCGATTGAGATTCCGTCTACTGGTTCTGTTTACCGTGTTCTTTCATCTGAGGCTTACACAAAAGAAGGTTTGTCACCAACACTTGTGATTATGGATGAGTTGCACGCTTTACCGAATCGTGAACTGTTTGATGTTATGACTCTTGGTATGGGCGCTAGACGACAACCGTTGTTGTTGGCTATTACTACTGCTGGTGTTAAAACAGATATGACAGGTCAAGATTCGATTGCTTACAACTTGTACCAGTATGGTCAAAAGGTTTCTCGTGGTGAAGTTATTGATCCGTCTTTCTTTATGGCTTGGTGGGAAGCACCTGTTGAATCAGACCACCGTGACCCTGAGACTTGGAAGTTAGCCAATCCTGCGTTTGGTGATTTGAACTCTGTTGAGGATTTTGAGTCAGCTGTAAAACGTACACCTGAAGCCGAGTTTCGTACAAAACGAACTAATGCTTGGGTATCTTCTCAAACAGCGTGGCTACCTAATGGTGCTTGGGATTCAAGATTCATCAAGAAAGAAATTGATAAAGATACACCTGTAATTCTTGGTTTTGACGGTTCGTTCTCTGGTGACGCTTCAGTAATTGTTGGGGTAACTGTTGAGGATGAGCCGCACGTTTTTATGGTTCAGGCTTGGGAGAAACAACCAGAGGACACAGATGATTGGCGTGTTGATTCTTTAGAAGTTGAGAACGCCATTATTGAGTTTTCTAAGTTTCACAATGTTAAAGAAATAGCTTGTGATCCGTTCCGTTGGCAAAGAACAATGCAAGTTTTACAAGATATGGGTTTACCAATTGTTGAGTGGCCATCAACTTCAGCTTCTCGTATGATTCCCGCTTGTGCAAAGTTTTATGATGCTGTTGTTTCACAAAAACTTACACAAGATGGTGATGCTTTACTGGCACGTCATATCTCTAACTCGGTTGTTAAAGTTGATAGACTTGGGCCAAGGATTGTTAAAGAACACCGTGGCTCGCCTAGAAAAATAGATGCTGCAGTTGCTAGTATCATTGCATTTGATAGGGCAACAGTTCCTCGAAACGAACCTGAGCCTTTGATTCCACAGTTTTTTGCATAAGGAGTATTTTGCTTCCATCCATTATTCAAGCAATCGGTTTAGTAACAATCTCAGTAGGACTAGGTTTAGTCTTTATCCCAGCAGGAATAACAGCTTTGGGTATCTCTTTTGTTCTTGTCGGTTTATCTCTTGAAAGAAGTAAGTAATGTTAAATAATTTGTTTGGTTTCGATAAGAGAGCTATCTCATTCCAGTCCATTTGGGGTGCAGGCGATTCTTACGCTTTCACAACCGACTCAGGTGCAGTAGTTGACGAAAATACGTCAATGAAAATTACACCGTTTTATACTTGTGTGCTTCTAATCTCTGACACCATTTCCACACTCCCAGTTGATTCTTTTGTCAGACGTGATGGCAATCGTGTTCCTTACCGACCAAGACCAGCGTGGGTACAAAAACCTGACGTTGATTTGATGAGAACAGAACATTATCAACAAGTTCTTGTTTCTTTACTTCTTGACGGAAATGCTTTCATCCGTATCTATCGTGATAGTCGTGGTGATGTTGCCAATCTTGTTTGTTTTGATCCACAACGTGTAACAGTTCAAAGAAACGCAACCACGCGTGAAATGGAATATCTAATTGATGGTTCTTCATCAAGCATAGTTTCAGCAAAAGAAATGTTGCACCTTACAGAGATTCGTAAACCTGGTGCTTTAAGAGGTTTATCAAGAGTTAACGAATTGAAAGAAAATCTTGGACTTGCTTCATCTTTGCAATCTTTTGCAGCAAGATTCTTTGGTCAAGGATCAACTACTTCAGGTGTTATCGAATACCCAGGTAACTTAACAACTGAACAAGCTAAGTCTTTGCAAAACAGTTTTGATTCAACACACAGAGGTTTCAGAAAAGCACATAAGACAGGCATTTTGTCTGGTGGCGCAAAGTTCACTAAAACTGGTGTGAATCCTGACGAAGCACAAATGTTGGAATCACAAAAGTTCCAAGTTGAATCTATTGCTCGCCTGTTCCGTGTCCCACCTCATATGATTGGTGTTACAACACCTGGCGCACAATCTTATGCTTCGATTGAACAAAACAACATTAACTTTGTTGTTCACACTCTAAGACCGTACATTGAAAAAATTGAAGAAGCCTACTCAACTTTACTTCCAGCAGATGCGTTCCTAAAGTTCAATGTTGATGGTTTACTTCGCGGTGACTTCACAACAAGAATCCAAGGTTACTCAATTGGTTTGCAGGCAGGTTTCTATTCTGTGAATGATGTTAGACGTTTTGAGGACTTACGACCTGTTGATGCAGGCGACCAGTTCCGTGTGCCTTTGGCAAACATTAACTTGATTGAAGCAAGTGTTGTTGAACAAGACAAGCGTGTATCTATGGCAACCAGACTTGTGCAAACAGGTTTTGACCCAGCAAGTGTTCTTTCAGCTCTTGGACTCCCAGCAATATCACACACAGGAGTTCCATCAACACAATTGCAACAGGTTGCACAAATTGATCCACAAGACCCAACTGCTGTTTATGATGTGACTCGTTCAAGTGAAATCAATGTGCAAATACCTGAAACAGTTGTTAATGTTCCACCAGCAGTTATCAATGTTGCACCACCGACAGTAAACATAAATACCCCTGATGCGAAGCCTTTGATTAGAACTGTTGAACGTGACGAAAACAATCACATTGTCAGAATCATAGAAACAAGTGGAGAGTAAATGGCAACAGGTTTGAGCGCATATTTGGCTAACAGTTTTCTGAACGCTTTAGGTAATGCAACCGCATATTCTGTTGCAACACCATATATTAAGTTGCACGTTGGCGACCCTGGTGTTAATGGCACAACTAATCCTGCTGTTGAAACAACACGCAAATCTGTTTCTTTCGCTGCTGCTAATGCTGGCGCTATTGCCTCAGATGCTGACATTACTTGGACTAACATTGCTGGTTCAGAAGATGCAACACATTTTACCGCTTGGGATAATTTAACTGCTGGAAACTTTTTGTTCTCAGGAACAATCACAGGCAACCCTTACACAGCAGGCGACACTTACACCATTGCTTCAGGTTCTTTAACAGCATCTCTAACAGTCGCTAGTTAAACTATGGCATCAAAATTTGTCCTAGACACAGGACAACTTGATACAGATTATTTAACAACACCACCAACTTTAATTCTTGATTCTTCTCTGCGTGGAAAACTTGACACGAATGTTTTAAGTTCAGGCACATCAATTGTTGTCAATGATGTTGCCACAAGTGCTTTAGGTGGAATGTCTGCCACAGTTCAATCAACACCAACAGTTCACGTCACAGCCACAACTCAACTTGGTGCTATCAGTTCTGTAGCGCAATCAGGTGTAGCACATTTTGTTCAAGGTGCTACTAATCTGGGTGGGTTAAGTTCCTCAGCCTCTGCTGTTGCCACAAAAGTAGCTCAAGCCCAATCTTTACTCGGATCATTGATTGCAACAATTGAGGCTTTGCCTGAAGTTGATGTGACAGCAGTTTCAGAGTTAGGTGCTTTGGTTGCCAATGCTGATGCTACTAGCCCTAATCCACCTGAACCAGACCAACATTACGGTTCAAGGTATGGCTATTACCAGGTTCAAAATAAAAAGAAACCTGAACAAATTGAAATCAAACCTATCATTATCAACTATGAATTTGAACCTCTTGAGCCTTTAGTCAAAACAATTTTTGGAAACAGCCAATCAGAGTTATCGGGTCTTTTCAGTAATGCTCAAAGTCGTATAGACTTTTCAGTAATACAAGATGAAGCAGAATTATTGATGCTTCTTTAAGGTGAGTTATGTCTTTAACCAGTAATGTAGTTACAACAAATGCTTCCACAGCCGTTCTTATTAAAAAAGCAAGCACAAATCCTATAAAATTGAATTTGCATAATTCTTCTGGCGGGGTAATTTACCTTGGTGGTTCAAATGTTTCTAGTTCTAATGGTTTTCATTTAAGCAATGCTGAGAATTTAGATTTAACTTTACTATCTAGTAATTCTTTATATGGTTTATCAGGTTCAGGCTCTCGCGATATTGCTTGGTTTGAGCAGGATATTTAATGCCGTATTTCATTACTGATAAATCTCCTGATTGTTCAGGTTGGGCAACTATCAAAGAGGATGGCGAAGTTATGGGATGCCATACAACTAAACAAGCCGCTATTGACCAGATGATAGCAATTTCCTTGGCTGAAGATATGACTCCTGGTGGTGAACGTATTGATTCTGGCGCACAGGCTGTCATTGTTGATATTGATGGGACACTAATTACTTCAGGTGGCAGAAATGAAAAAGTTTACAACTTCCTTGATGATATGGAAGATACAGAAATCTTTATTGTCACAGGTCGCAACGTAGATGACCGTGAATCAACAATTAGCCAATTAGATAATTTAGGTATTGACTACGACAGATTATTTATGAACCCTGGTTCAACAGCTGACACAGCAGATTTCAAAAGAGTGACAGCAGAAAACTTATTAAAGGAATACAATGTGATTCTTGCGATTGATAACAATCCGACAATGAGAAAAGTTTACAGAGATTTAGGCATAACCGCTTTAGATGTTCCTGATGTTCCAGATGTTCCTAGTGATGAAAGTAATCCTGATGAGGAACGTGCAGTCAATTTAGAAGCACCAGCTTATATGCGTGCTGCTGCTCGCAGAGGTTTAGAACTTAATGCTCAAGGTTTTGGTGGCGACGGTTTAACAGATAAAACTAAACAGGAAGCCCGAGATATGGCTGAGGGTCGTGTGTCTGAGGATAAGTGGCGCAGAATCGCCCCTTGGATTGCTCGCCATCTTGTTGATTTAGATGCACCACAAAATTCTGATTCAAGTGATTCAGGTTATCCAGGTGCAGGTCTTGTTGCTCATTTGCTTTGGGGAAGTGGGCCAAGTAAACGTGCTGCTGAGAGAACACAAAGTTATGCGCAAAGCATTATTGATCAGTTAGATGCTAAACAGAATATGCAACGTTGGTCAACAATCAATGTAAAATCAAGTAAGAGCGAAAAGGAAAAAACTGTGAACAAAGTTGAACGCCGCATTAAAACAGATGTTGATTTTGAACTAAGAGTTACCACAACCGAATCTGATGGTATGAGATTTACTGGTTACGCTGCTGTGTTCAATAGTGATTCCGAGCCGCTACCTTTCATTGAAAGAATTATGCCTGGTGCTTTCAAACGTTCACTCAAGGCAAGAAACGAAGTTAAGCTTTTCAAGAATCACAATATGGATGAAGTGTTAGCTTCTACTCGTTCAAAAACTTTGAGACTTTCTGAGGACTCAAAAGGTTTATTGGCTGAAGCAACTTTGCCTGACACAACTGCTGGTCGCGATTTGGCCGTGCTTATGAAACGTGGAGATGTTCACTCAATGTCTTTTGGTTTCTCCGTCCCAGCGAGAGGCGATTCTTGGTCTGATGATGGTATGACCAGACAATTAAAAGAGATTCGTTTGCACGAAGTTTCTATTGTTACAGGTTTTCCAGCCTATGAAGCAACAACTGCTTCTGTTAGATCGTTAGATATTTTGGCTTCTAGAACAAATGTTGATGCTGATGCTTTGGCTGATGCGTTGAACAAGTTGGAATCAGGGGATAAGTTACCTGATATTCAAGCAGATTTATTGCAAGAAGTTGTTACTAAGTTGAGAGAGAACACACCATCTGCTGATGAGCTGTTGGAACTTAAACGTAAACAACTTGACCTACTATTCAAGGCGGTATAACAATGGACAAACAACAAATTAAAGAAGCAATCTTAAAGGCTGCTGGCAACCCAGAATCAGGTGTTATTGCCGATTTTGCTGACGATATGGCTGAAGCTGTTGCAAATCTTGATAAACCTGTTGAAACAAAAAAGTTTAACCCTATTGCAGAAACAAGAATCACAGAAATTTCTGAGACACGCTAAATCTTTGTTAGACTGATGGTGGTTGCGTGGATGCCACCACCATATTTACTGTCGAGTGAGCCTCGCAGATGTACGAATACAAATCAATTCTATAAGGAGTTCAGTAATGTCTGAATATATTAAACAACAGCACGAAGCTCGTCAAAAAGCTTGGCACGAAGCCAAAGCACTTCTTGACGGTGCAGCAGCAGAAAAAAGAGATTTATCTGCTGAGGAAAATGCAAAATACGAAAGTATTTCTGCTGACCTAGATACAAGAGCAAAAGTAATCGAAACACTAAAGGCAGATGCAGACCGCGAAATGCGTGCCGCAGAAGCAATGCGTGGATTAGAAAACCAAGCACGTCCAGTTGCAGAAGTTGCATCACAAAATGATGACGCTGAAGCAATCCGTGCAATGGCAAGAGGTGAAGTTCGTTCACACACTTTCGAAAAGAGAGATGTTTTAAAAACTTCAACTGGCGCACCAGTTCCAACTTCTTTCTACAACCAAGTTATCTTGCTTGCAAGACAATCTGGCCCAATGTTGGAAACCTCAACCATCTTAAATACAGCTGGTGGAGAAAACCTACAAATCCCATCAATCGGCACATACTCATCTGGCACAATCGCTGGAGAAGGTACTGCTATTGGCGAATCTGATCCAGTATTCAATTCATTCGTAACTTTGGGTGCTTTCAAGTATTCATTCTTGACCCAAGTTTCTCGTGAATTGATTGAAGATTCAGGTGTGGATATTCTTGGCTTCCTAGCAAGTCAAGTTGGTCAATCACTTGGATACTCAGTTAACACAGCGCTAACAACAGGTACAGGAACAGTTGAACCTAACGGTTTAGTTACTCGTGCAGGTTCAGCACTTGTGGGAACTTCATTAAATCCAACAGCAGATAACCTAATTGATTTAGTTTATTCTGTTGATTCTTCAGGTCGCAGACTTGCAGGAACAGGATTCCAAATGAATGGCGCAAGCATTGGCGCAGTTCGTAAGTTGAAAGATACAGCTGGACAATATTTGTTCCAACCATCTCTTTCAGCAGAAGCACGCGACTTGCTACTTGGATACCCAATTTACGAAAACCCAGCAATGGCAACCGCTGCATCCGCTGTTAGACCAGTCATATTTGGCAACTTACCTAGTTACTATGTAAGACAAGTTGGCGGAATCAAACTGGATCGTTCTGATGATTTTGCTTTCAACACAGACCTTGTAACTTTCAGAGCTACATTCCGTGTTGACGGTAACTTGATTCAAACAAGCCACGTTAAATACTACAAGTCAAGCAACTCCTAAACCGAGTTTTTGATTTGAAAAAAGTTCTGGGACACGGAGCGCAGGCCGTGTCCTAGACATACCTCGTCCCCCATCTGTAATAAGGTGGGGGACACCCTGCGTTCATATGGAGTCCTGCGTGAATAAAAAAGATTCTGCAATCAATAAAGCAATTATTAGTTCTGCAATGAAAAATAAATTAAATCCACCTAGACGTATTCTCTGGGTTTCTAATGCACCTTGGGCTTCAACTGGTTACGGTCAACAAACAGCACAAGTGATTCCAAGATTAAAGAAAGATAATAATGATGTTGCCATTGTTGCAAATTATGGTTTAGAAGCATCAACAACAACTTGGAATACTCCTAGTGGCCCTGTTCCTATTTATCCTCGCGGTATGGAGCAATGGTCTAATGATGTTATTCCTGCACATATGCACGATTGGGTTGTGCGGGATAAAGATGCTGAACATTTGTTGATGACTTTGTTTGATGTTTGGGTGTTTAAGGGTGAGAAGTGGGGCGAATGGCCTGTTGCTTCTTGGACTCCTGTTGATCACGTTCCCGCACCACCTGATGTTTCAGCTTGGTGCAGACTTCCAAACGTTTACCCGATTGCTATGAGCAAGTTTGGTAAAGCAATGTTTGAGAATGTTGGTATTGAGTCTTGGTATGTGCCTCACGCTGTTGAAAAAGTTTTTAAGCCAACTGAGAAAATATTTATTGCTGATGGTCAATCAATTAACCCTAAAGAGTTTATGAGATTACCGAAAGACCGTTTTGTGGTTGGTATGAACGCTGCTAATAAAGGTGTGATGCCGAACAGAAAGGCGTTTGGTGAAAACTTGTTGGCTTTCTCAATGTTTGCCCAAAAATATGATGACGCAATTCTTTACATTCATTCTGATGCTTCTGGTGCTTTAGGTGGTATCAGGTTAATGGATTTAATTTTGTCTGTTGGTATTCCTGTTGAAAAGGTTGTGTTTGCTGATCCGTATTTATTGCGCACAGGTTTGAGTCAGGAAACTATGGCAGCGATTTATTCTCAAATGGATGTGTTGCTCGCAACTTCTTATGGTGAGGGTTTTGGTGTTCCAACTGTTGAAGCTCAAGCGTGCGGTGTTCCTGTTATCGTCTCAGATTTTGCTGCAAGTGCAGAGTTGTGCGGAGATGGCTGGAAAATTGGTGGGCAACCTCTTTGGGATGCACCTCAAAAGTCTTTCTTCCATATTCCTAATGTTCCTGAAATAACTGAAGCACTTACACAGGCGTATAACAGAACTCGTGGCCCATCACAAAAAGCAATTGATTTTGCTAAACAATATGATGCAGATTTGGTTTACGAGACACAATGGAAACCAACTTTAGACAGCATATTTAGCAGGGTCGCTTCAGATAGGCTTAAAAAGCCCACAGAAGCAAAATAAGACACTTTAAGGTTCTAGGGGTAGACGGATGGTGGGTCAATTATGAAAGTTGTTATCACAGGTGTAGGTGGTTTCTTAGGAAGCCATCTAGCTGATTCTTTCATTTCTGCTGGCTGGCAGGTGACAGGGATAGATAACTTTTTAGGTGGGTACAAAGATAATGTGCCTGACCAAGTTGATTTATTTGAAGCCGATTTACTTGACCTGGAATCGTTGAAAGAACCTTTTGCAAACGCAGACCTTGTTATACATACAGCGTGCACAGCTTATGAGGGTTTATCTGTGTTCAGCCCAAGTCTAATTGTTGCGAACACAGTTCAAGCAACCACTAATGCTTTAACAGCGTCAATACAAAACAATGTTAAAAAGTTTGTTTACCTTTCATCAATGGCACGTTACGGTGACAAAAAAGGTGAACTGTTCACAGAAGATATGACACCTAACCCACAAGACCCTTACGGCATTGCAAAATATGCTTCAGAACTTGTTGTTAAAAACTTGTGTGAAACTCACGGACTTGATTGGGTAATCCTTGTCCCACATAACATTATTGGGCCAAGACAAAAATATGATGATCCGTACAGAAACGTTGCATCAATTTTTATTAACAGAATGTTGCAAGGCAAACAGCCAATCATTTACGGCAAAGGCGAATCGTTGCGCTGTTTCTCTTTCATTCAAGATGTAATAAATCCTTTGATGGTTGCTTGCGAATCTCCTGAAGCTGTTGGTCAAATTATCAACATTGGCCCTGACGAGGAACATATATCTATTTATGATTTAGCTGTAAAGGTCGCAGAGATTATGGAATTTGACCTAGACCCAATCTTTATGCCTGGTAGACCACAGGAAGTTCTGATTGCTCTATGTAGCTCAGATAAGGCAAGGAATCTTTTAGGTTACAAGACTGGAACAGATTTGACTGATGGTTTGAAACAACTCGTTGAATACATTAAAACTCGTGGGGTTAAACCTTTTGATTATCACTTGCCTTTGGAGATTGTCTCAGATAAGACACCTAAAACTTGGTCACAGAGGTTGATGTGAAAACTTTGCAAGAGATTTATCCTAACTTTCAGGATGCTGATGGTTGGGGTGATAAAGGCACAGCTCATTCTTATATTGATATTTATGCTAAGCATTTAACTAAAAGATTTGGTGTGAACTTTTTAGAGATTGGTGTTCAACTAGGCCACTCGGTTGCTATGTGGCAGGACTATTTTATGGAGTCACAGGTTTATGGAATTGATGTGACTTTATCTAACGTGATTTTTGATAACTTAGAGAACGTTTATGTTTGTGATGCAACAGTTCAAGAGCAGGTTTATTCTTGTTTTGAAGGTAAAACTTTTGATTACATTATTGATGATGGAAGTCATAGGGTTGAGGATCAGATTAAAAGTCTTAAAATTTTTTACCCATATTTGAATGACTCAGGTAAATACTTTATTGAGGATGTTAATGGTGATAGCAATTTGCAATCAATTAAAAACTATTTGAAACAAAACAAAATGAGCTACAAAGTTTATGATTTGAGAAGTATCAAGAATCGCTTTGACGACATTTTGATTGTAATAACTAAGGAGACAAAATGATTCCAGCAATGGTTGTGCCAATAATCAACGGCTATCAATATCTTGACAGGATGATGGAAACCATAAACTACCCAATCCAAAACTTGATAATTGTTGACAATGGTGCTTCAAAGAATGACTGGACACCAACTTGGAATCAATGGGTATCAAAAGTTTGGCATCTCAAGTTCCCCTCAAACTTAGGTGTTCCAGGGTCGTGGAATCTTGGAATCAAATCTTTACCAATGTGTGATTACTGGCTGATTTCTAATGCAGATGTTGAATGGGCTGAGGACTCTTTGAAAATGTTTGCTGAGGAGTCTGATCCGAACAAAATTGTTTTATCTAACGCTGGTGCTGCTTGGTGCGCTTTCACTATCGGTTGGAAAGTTGTTGAAAAGGTTGGATTATTTGATGAAAACTTTTACCCAATCTATTTCGAGGATAATGACTACCAGCACAGAGCTGAATTACAAAACATTGAAATTGTTGAATCATTCATCCCTGTTGCACACGCAAATTCTGTGTCAATCAAAAATGGGTATGCTGAACGAAACAATGTGACTTTTCCAGATAATCAAGAATATTGGCAACACAAAAAGTCCAACAACATTACAACTGAAACCCCTTGGAATATTCGCAGGATTAGGCGTAACTCCTGGGATTAAATTGCAATAGACTAAGGGCTAAGACTTAGGAGTTATTTTGGCTATCACAAACGGCTACGCTTCACTTGCAGAAGTGAAAGCGGCCTTACGCATCACCGACTCGGTAGATGATTCATTATTGGATATGGCAGTTGAATCTGCGTCCAGACTTATAGACGGATATGCAGGGCGACAGTTTTATTCATCAGGCACGGCAACAAGATATTTTGTAGCATTGGATGATTTCAATGTTGAGGTTGATGACTTAGCTAACGGAACTGTTACTGTTACAACAGCTCAAGACGCTGATGGTGTATTCGACACAGTTTGGAAAACAACTGACTACCAACTTGAACCACTTAACGGTGTTCTTGATGGCATTGCTTGGCCTTACACAAACATTCGTGCCGTTGGCGACTACTTGTGGCCTATAACTGGTGGAGAAGCTTTAATTAAGATTCAAGGAACTTATGGTTGGCCTGCAACACCTATCGCAATCAAACAGGCTTGCATAATTCAGGCATCAAGAATTTTCAAACGTTTAGACAGTCCTTTGGGCGTAGCTGGATTTGGGGATTTGGGCGCTATCCGCGTATCTTCACAACTTGATCCAGATGTTGCACAACTTGTAATGCCTTATAGGCGAATGAGAAATATTATTTAATGGCATCAATTTCAGCAATCAGAACTGGTCTTGCAACAAGACTTGGAACTATTACAGGATTAAGAACTTCAGCTTT
>Ga0209086_10000501_pt1 | contig 34097 bp, 38 predicted proteins | sample M_130207_XF_Meta_FD_187312 | JGI IMG/M metagenome (GOLD analysis project Ga0209086, IMG submission 187312) | Freshwater microbial communities from Lake Montjoie, Canada to study carbon cycling - M_130207_XF_MetaG (SPAdes) (version 2) | ecosystem: Environmental > Aquatic > Freshwater > Lake... | reverse complement strand
TGTCATCACGAGACCCTTCAACTAATTGTTCCAGTCGACGTATGATCTCCGCGCTTGATGCAACGTACTTGGGGTCGTCGGGACGCGAACGTTGTCGCGCCCTCACAATTTCAATGTACTTATCAATCACGGCTCGAATCTCGGATTGTTGAGCAGCAGCAGCCGCAGCAGCCGCCGAGGCTGGAGCCACTGGAGAGACCGGACGAGGAGGCGGAGGCGGAGGCGGTGGCTGTCGAATCGGCTCTGGCACTACTGGTTCCGGCTGCTGGCGCCGCTCTGCTTCCGCCGCCTCCGCCTCCTCGGACCAACGTTTTTCAAACCCGTATATGGACTTGACGATGCGGTTCGCTTCATATCCGTATCTCAGTCTCGCAGACGGTTTTGTGTCATCACGAGACCCTTCAACTAATTGTTCCAGTCGACGTATGATCTCCGCGCTTGATGCAACGTACTTGGGGTCGTCGGGACGCGAACGTTGTCGCGCCCTCACAATTTCAATGTACTTATCAATTACGGCTCGAATCTCGGATTGTTGAGCAGCAGCAGCCGCAGCAGAAGGAGGCGGTGCCGGAACCGAAACCGGAACCGGAACTGGAACCGGCGGCTCTTTTTCTTGAAACACGGCAGAGTTGAAGATACGGTCTGCGGCGTGCTCGTACTGCGAAAAGTTGGGGATTGACTCTTCGCGCTTGGCTTTTTCAACCAACTCTTGGCGTAAACGGACACCCAGGTTCGAACGCGAGTGGCGCCGGAGGAACTTCTGGACGACGGCGCGGTCCACGAAAATAGCCCGTATGTTCCCTTCCATCTGCTTCAATTTGTTGTCATCAGCTTCCGACCCGACGGCCGCTGCTGTTTGCCTTACGAGGTTGTTGTAGTCGTCAAGCAGCGCCTTTATCTCGCGAACGACGTTTTTGTCTCCCGTGCGTATGGCTTCTTCCGTCATACCAAGAGTGAAGCGCCCCGCTCGGGCGACGCGTCTCTTCATCGACTCAACCGCGTTTTCCGGGCGCCGCGGCGAGGATGGCTCGGTGAGTGGAATACCGCGGGCCTTCAATTGCTGTTCCGCTCTTTCTTTTCGGGTCTTTTCCGCAGTCTCGGCAGCATGCGTTAAAGGGGGCACCCGTGGTCTTAAAGGGGGCACCCGTGGTCTCCCTACCTTTTTAAGTTGCGGCACAGGAGGGCCAGTCACAGGGGGGGTTAAGTTTAACCGAAAAGACTCCGGCGGCCCCGGCACCGGCGGCCCCGGCACCGGGGGTTTAAAATACGCGCGCCGTTGGCTCATTTCCTCGTATTAGCGACACGCAACTTTGCTTTACTACTTTGCAACAACATTAATTTTTTTTATTGATCGACGTGCCGCCGCAATCGGCATTTTCAGAAAGGTGAGTACCGCCGCCGCGCGCCCGGTGTTTTTCTTCGTTGTGGCGGTGGTACGCCGCGAACGACGAGCCGGTTTCCACCCACGCGATGAACGGGTACATGATCGCGCCGTCCACAAACACGACGGGCTTGAGGTAGTGACCCATGGCGAGCGCGTCGCACACGCCGTGGTAAAAGTTCCACGTCGTGATCGTGATGTAGTACGCGAGTGCGATGTCGAGCGTCCAGTGCATGCGCGTGACGATGAGCAGCTGCGTGCCCACCACGGAAAGCATCCACACAAAGAGTTTCACGGGGTTCACGGCCGCCGCGCCCGTGACGCCCCGGAAGTACGTGTGCCACACGAGCGCGCACAGCACAAACAGCACGGTGTGGCCGGAAAACACAGAGTCGCCGCACGTCATGCCCGTGCCCGTGCCCGTCAGCAGGCCGAGCACATCAAAGGGGATGCGCGCCCACGGGATGCGCGCCCACGTGAAGTTGGCGCGCGAGTTGGCGGCGCACAGCGTGTACGGGTCGGGCAGCGCCGTCATGACCAGCGTGACCGATCTCAACAACACGACAGAGCCGTAGATCAAAAAAATGCGGCGCCAGATAATGCGGCGCCGTTGTGGTTCCTGCGCCATCACGAACGTCGCCGTCGCGTAGCCCGTCGCGCGCAGCAGTCCGTCGCAAATGACGTGTGCGTTTCGGGTGCCGATGACAGACACTTCCGGGAAAAAGTCGTGGCCCACGTCCGGCAGCGCGAAAGCGGACGGCCGGCGGTACCACGCGATCGCCGTCGACGTGGTCATCGCCACGAGACACACGGCACAGTACGCCGCGCACGCGAGCGTGCGCGCGTCGCACAGTTCACGCGTCGCGCGCCATAACCATCTGATTCCTCGTGTCACTCTCGATACCACCATTCAAGCGACGTTTGTTTCTTTTATGGACGGGAAACCTTTTTCCCGCGCGCTCGCCAGCTACACAAAAACCAAAAACGAAAATTTATCTCTACGTCTCATGTCAAACAAAACGCAATGAACATCATGTCTTTGGACGCCGCGTACGGCGTGGGAACAATACGCGAAATGATCAGCGAGGACGTTGACGGAACGTCTGGTGGCGGCGAAGAGGGGGCGAGCGGCGGTCTGGAACGCACCGCGCGAGTGAGCGGAAAGGTGAACACAAAAATCAAGCCCATGGAGCTGTTGTCCGACGCGGAGCTCAACATCCCCTTGGCCATGCGGCAGCAGCAGCCGCAGCAGCCGCAAACGAACGGGTTTTCATCTTTCGGACCGCCGGCAATGCAGCAGGCGCCGCCACCGCCGCTGCCGTTACTGCCGCATCCAAGCCAGTTCCTTCAAGCCGTCGTGCCTCCCGCCGACGAACACTTTGAGGCGCAGCTGCAGCAAAACCTCGCGGAGCAGCACGCCGCGCAACTGCCAGCCGCAGCGGCAATGACGCCCTTAAGGGGCGGCAACGCGCGGTTTGCAAAGTACGACGGCGATGGCGTCGCCGTGATCGTCGACTCCAACAACGCCAACGCACGGCCGACGCCGACGCCGTCGTCGTTCACGTCAAGCGTCTCGTCGTTTTACGAGCGCAACAAAATTGGTATTTTGGTGGTAATTATTTTGTTTTTTTTATTCATCGGCGTGCTGATCGCCGTGCTGGTAAAGTCGGCCGCGTCGAAGCGCGCCCGCGCCAACGTGTCGATGACCGGCGGCGGCGACGGCGGCCCAGATGTCGCGGCGCGACACCAAGCGCCGTTTTCAACACTCGGCGGCGGTGATGGCGACGGAACAGCGGCTTTTGTGCGCGACCTGGACTGGGCCGACAGCGCCAGCCAGCCTCCACGACGCATGCGCGCGCCGCTGCTACCTTCTTAATACGGATACGAGTTGGGGTAGTACGGCGGGTAGATTGGATTTCCGTACGCGTCGTAGTCGACGGCGGCCACCGCCGCGGCCGCGGGGCCGTACACGTAAGCTGGCGGGTACGTGTAGTAGTAGTACCCGTTGTCGTCGTAATCGTACCACGGCAAGTACCCGGCGCTTCCCCACGCGGTATTCAAGGCGGCACTCCCTCCTCCCGAGTGAGCCCACGGGTGGTGGCCGTGTCCGCCACCACCGCCGCCGTGCCACCCCCCGCCGCCTCCACCGTGCCATCCGCCGCCGCCTCCTCCGCCGTGACCGCCGCCGCCACCGCCGCCGTGACCGCCGCCTCCGCCTCCGCCGTGACCTCCGCCGCCGCCGCCGCCTCCTCCGCCGTGACGCCTCGCCGCACCCGGTCGCCGGTCGCCGCCTCTAAAATGCTGCTGCTGCTGTTGCATGTGGGTTCTTTACTGATACGTGTAAAAAAAAAGTTTGGGTTGTATTTAAAAATCAACACGCGTAAAATCTAAAACTCGCGCGCTCGTGTATGTTTTTTCGAGAGCCCGACAATGTTGTTGTTGTTGTTGTCGTCGCCGCGGCGATGGTGCCAACGCGCGCGACCGCGGTCGCCGCGTCGGCGTCTTGAAAAAATCGGCAGCGGCGGCGGCATCGAGCTCGCGGCGCTGCTGCCGCCGCCGCCACCGCGGCCGCGGCGATGAAAACGGAGAAGACGTCGTCTGGTGCTTCATAAGGATTTGAAAATTGTAAATGAATCGACGACGGATTCGTGAATAAAAAAAAGATAAAAATAGAAACTACTGTTTTATTCGGGCAAGAAATGTCTGTTGTTGGCGTCGCAGACGCCGGTGAGAAAGTTGGTCGTGCGCACGTCGCCCTTGTAGTCGCGCGCGTCCATGTCCACGCGGATGCGGTACGCGTCGAACACCCACTGGTAAAAGTCGCTTGTAAACCCCTTGCGCTGGCTCTTGAACGAACCGTCCGCGATTAAAAACACGTTCATCATGAGCTTCAGGTCGTCCATGGACATGTACGCGCGCGCGTCGAACACCAGGTCGGTGCAGTTCTCGAGGAAAAACGCGAGCGCGTGCGTCTCCGCGCGCAGCTTCCGCCGGTTGTCCGAAAAGTACGGCGGCAGCACGTTCCAGATGTCCAGCATGCCGAACGCGTTCGCCGCGTCTCGGTACGCGCAGTTGGCCTTGAGTATAATAAACGCCATCTCGGCCTGCAGCTCCGCAAACAACTTCGGGTTGCCGTCCGTCACGATCTCGTTGAACAAACCGAGAACGATGCGGCGCGACATCGAGCCCGAGTTGTCGCACCACGACGCCACCTCGTTGCCCATGAACATGCCGTGCGTCTTCCACGCCACCGACTTGGCCGTCTCGAACTTCTTCGGGATCGCCATCTGCTCGCCCGACACCATGCACTGGAACTCGCCCTGGTCCAGCCCGAAATCGTGCTTCACCTCGTAGCACACGTAAATCAACTTGTCCACGAGCGCCGCGAGACCGAACTTGTTCTCGATGTTGTTGCTCAGCACGCCCACGTCGTTCGCCTCGTACAGGTACGACACGATCTTGCCCAGCGTCGACTTGCCGCTGCCCGCCACGCCCTTGATGAACAGCAGCACCTGCCACTCGTCGTACTCGCCGATCTCGTAGATCATGCGCCCAATAAACACGTAAAACCAGTTCTTCACCGACAGTCGCGGCGCCACGTCGTCCACCACCTCTTCCAACACGCGCCCACCATCCTCCGTCGCGTACCACACGCGGCGCGTGACAATGTGCTCGTCGTCCGGCACGCGCTGGTGATCCAAAATCTGGTCGAGCTTCGGCGTGGGGATGTCGCGCCACCGCGACACGCTGCTCGCCATCCACTCCTGCGGAAACTCAATGTTGAAAAACTTGCACGCCACGACGGTCGGCGCGATGGCCGCGGCGGGGTCGGCGTACGCGTAGAACTTGTTCGTGTCCGCGTCGTACACGCCGTTGATAAAGGAAAACACGTGGCGGTCGGGCTTGAGCTGCGGCAGCTCGTAGTCGCGGCAGAGCTTGAGGTAGTTCACGGCGCCCGTGACGTTGGAGTGCGCCGACGTGAGGTTGAGCCACATGTCGTAGTCGCTCTCCTTGCACACGGTGCCGTACACAAAGTCTTCAAACTCCGCGTGCAGCTCCCACGCGTGCGTGTGGTACGGCGGCTGGCCCGGGACGTTGAGCACGACCTGTTTGTACAGCCGGTCGTTGTACTTGCGCAGATTCAGCGCGTAGATTTTCTTGAGCAAAAAAAGCAGCAGCTTCTGAAACGAGCTCTCCTCGCGGTCGCCGTGCACGGCGCTGAGCGTCGCGGCCCAGTTCTGGACGGCCGAGCTCGAAACGCCCAAACTGAAGTTGGAGTCCGTGACGAGCCGGCTGCGCTGGTGCAGGTTGACGAGCGCCGCCATGTTGTTCACGGTCTCCAGCGCGCGGACGAACTTGACGCCGAAAATGGAGTTGGGCTGCGCCGGGTCGATCATGGCCTCGCGCACGAGCCGGTAGTACACAAAAAGCACCTTGCTCACGGTGTCCCTCTCAATCGTGTCGACCTGTTCCCGGGACACCGACGGCGCGTCGTGCGTCTCGGAAAAGGCGAGCCCGTACAGGCCGTACGCGCAGGGAATAACGCGCGTCTGCGCAAAGTTGGCCGGCCATCGCACCCAGCGCGCGTGGATCTCGTCCGCGACGCTCGCCAGCACGTCGGGCTCCACCTCCATCGAAAAGTCGCGGATGGCGTCGATGTGCTGGTCCCACAGCGGCGTGCGCGGCGGGTTCGCGACGTCGTCGCCGCCGCCACCACGCTCGGCCTCCTCTTGCGCGGGCGCCGGCTCCGGCTCCTCCGCCGGCTCCGCCGCCTCTCTCATCATCTCTTCGTACGTGTGAAGATCAAAGTCCTGGTCATACGGGTCGTCGTCGTTGTTGTTGTCGTCATCACCGGCCATGTTTGAATTTTGTCTACAAACAAACAACTGCTGCTGCTGCTGCTACTGCGACGACCACGGCACGACACCGAGCCTAAACTATTTATTTAATAATGCCGGCGGAAAAATCGTCGCGCCCGCAGAGCGACGAGTGAAACCTCCAGGGGCGGGAGAGGGGAGAGCCCCGGACTAAAAATAGAAACGAGCGCGGCGCGGCCAGAGTTTGCCGTTAGCGGTTTGCGCGGACACGCCTCGCTTTTCGGCGCTTCTCTGGTAAATCGACACATGACGCGCGACGACGACGACGACGGCAGCGACCCGGAAGAAAAAGAGGACGCGTTGGTCGTCGTGGTCCCGGACGTGATCGGCGCCGCGTACGCGCACGTGCGCCCCGTCGTACGTGAGTTTAGACGAACGCTGCAAAACTACTTGGCGCTGGGGTCGGAGACGACGACGACAGTGCGACTGGGCGCGCGCGCGTTGACGCTGGAGCGGGCGTGTTTTTTCGGCGCGCTGCGCATGCTCGAGGATTACACGGCCTGGAAGACCCGGCGCGTCGACCTGTGTCACGAGTACACGCACAGCACGGACGTGGTGACGACGTCGACGTTTATCTCGTCCGCGTCGTCGTCGTCGTCGTCGGCCATCGACGTGAAACACGTGCGCGCGACCGTTCTGCGCGAAAGGGGCTTGTCGATGTCGGGCGGCCACGAGCGAGACGTCGCCGTGGACATCGTGGCCACTCGTGTCGAGCCCGTGGCGGCGGCGACGCTGTCGAGCGTGGTGCTGCCCGACCGCGTGCGTTTTTTTAAGCAGCTGCGGTTCTACTTGGACGACAAGTGGTGTTTCGTGTTCACAGAGTCGTGGACGGGCGCGACGCACGAAGAAGCCGAACGCAAGCAGTCGCGCGGCGAGAGCGCCTTTGACATCGACGTGGAGTACCTTTTTTCCGCGGGCGCGGCGGCGTCGACGTCGTCGTACCTCACCGTGTCGCTGCTGCTCAAAGTCGGGAGCGTGCTGGGGAACGGAGGCGGCGTCATGCCGGCGGTGCGACCGCGCGGGCAAGAAACAAATTTGTGACACCACAAGACGAGAGAGAGAGAGAGAGCGGAGAGCGAGCACAGAAAAAATGCCGAGTCGGCGTCGCTGCCTCATCCTCGACGCGACGCGCCGCGTGGTTGTGTCGGAAGCCGACGGCGACGACTCTCTCCTCACCGCGGACGGACAGCGCTTCGAGTTTTCGTGCGAGACGGATGCGTTTGTGTTGTTTGAAACAGAATGTGCGTCCACGGCCGACCTCGAGGCTCGAGCGGTGCACTTGCCGTTGGCGCTCACCGCGCGTCTGATGACGACGCCGCTGTTGCTCCTTCCCCGGGTCGACGGCGTGTCGGAAGAAGCGTTGGTGGCGGCGTCTGCCGCGCTCGCGTGCGTGACGACCACGTCCACGTCCACGTCCACGTCGTCGTCGTCTCCGTCCCCGTCGCTGTTGACGTCGGTGGCATTCGACAAATTTTTAAAGAAAAAAAACAACTGTCGGGGAAGTGGAGGTGGGGGTGGGAGTGTCAAGCGCGCGCGCGCGCCGTCGTCGTCGTCGTCGTCCAGGCAGCCGCAGCAGCAGCCGCCGTCGTCGGCAGAAGACGAGGCGTGCGCGCGCGGCGACGACAAGTCGACGCTGCTGCTGCGGCGCCCCACTTTGGAACAAGAAGAAGACGAAGAAAGAGTTATTGTCGCGGAAGGCGACGACGACGACGACGACGCTATGTTTGAAGACAACGAGTCGCCCCTTGAGGTCGCGATAGCAGCGGAAGAAGACACGACCGAAGACATTGAGTTACGCGGACCCGCAAAAGAACACGCGCACGCTCATCCTAAGATAGAAGAAGATGATGAAGAAGAAGAAGAAGGCGGTGAAGAAGAGGAGGAAGAGGAGGATGAAGAAGGCGACGACGACGAAGAAGACGAAGAAGAGGAAGAGGAAGAGGAAGAGGAAGAAGAGGCGATGGCGGAAGAACAAGAAGAAGAAGCGGTTGAGGAAGAGGAAGAGGAAGAGGAAGAGGAAGAGGAAGAGGAAGAGGAAGAAGAGGAGGAGGGGAACGCATGGACGTTGACGATGTATTAAATAAATTGTTTATTTGCTTTTTTCTTGTTAAGCTTTTTGGAATGTAATGTTGTTTTCGTCGCGGCGGGCGTGCCTTCAGCGCGCGTGCGCGCCACGGCCTCGATAGTGGCGGTTTCTGCGTTACACAACGCGACAACTTGAAACGTTTCGACGGGAGTCTCGACGTACACCAGCAGCACGAACTGGTGAATTGGGTTGTACGTGACCACGAACTGCGACGCCTGCTCCTCTTTCATCTCGGCCGATACTTCGAGCGGCATGAACAAAAGGCTCATCGTCTTTTCCGACTGGTTGAGCTCTTTCATGTTTCGGAAGGCGAGGACGACCGCTCCTCGACCCATTTGGATGTAGAAATTATGCGCGACCATCGCGACTTTTTCGCTGCGCGCGAGCAAAGACGCCACCTTCCGGTCCAGTACGTCAAAGGGCTCCATGAAAAGGGAAAAGAAATGAGCGAGACCGCGGCGACGCGACGCTTCTAAAAAAAGATCCTGTGCCCCAGCGAGCGAGAGCTGTTAACGGTGAGTGACGCGTTTGGCAACGGTCTTGTGGCTGGAGAACTTGGTGGACATGCTGTGGACGTTTCGCCCCGTCCGCCGCGTGAGCACGAACATGTCGACGATGTCGTTCATGTCGCCGAGTTTAAGGCCGTTGGTGTACATAAACTTTTTCAGTGCCATCAGACTCATGCCCAGAATCGCCGCGATCGTGGTGAGACCCGCAAAGCTGCCCCCCTCGAGAGAGGGGCTGCCACTACCGTTGCGACGACTACCACTGCGATGGCGACGACTACGACGACTACGACTACGACGACGTGGAGAGTGAATAACCATTTTATTATACGGCACGAAATTTCCCATTGTTACAAAACAGTCGCCGCCGTCGTCGTCGCAGGAGCAGTTGCAACAGCGGTAGTTTTCCTCTTGCGCGTCGTCGCTTTGGTTGCCGCGGCGACGGCGGCCGCCACGCCCGCGGCCGACGCGGCCGTCACCGCGGCGGCGACAGCGGCCGCGTCGTCGTCGTCGACTTGTTGTTTCTGTTTTTTCGACGCGCGCTTTTTAGGTTCCGCTGGAGCGACCGCCGGAGCGACCGCCGGAGCGACCGCCGGAGCGACCGCCGGAGCGACCGCCGGAGCGACCGCCGGAGCGACCGCCGGAGCGACCGCCGGAGCGACCGCCGGAGCGACCGCCGGAGCGACCGCCGGAGCGACCGCGGCGGCGACCGGTTCTCCTTCGCCCTCGCCCTCGCCCTCGTCCTTTTTGTTTTTCTTCGCCTTTGGAGCCGCGCGAGCTTTCCGCTCCCGGGGGACCGGCGGCGGCGCCGTGGCCTTGAGCAAGAAGTAGTACCCGAGCAGAAACGAATCTGCGAGGTCGTCCTTTTTCTTGGTGGACGTCGAGTTGAAGAGCTTGAACGCGCCGTGGGTGGGGGGAAGGAAGCGCGCGAGCAACTCGGCCGTCTTGGCCACCGCATACTTTTTGTTGCGGCCGTACGTTTTCGTCGTCGTCGCCGCCGACGCCGCCGACGCGTCGTCGTCACCGGCGGCGGCGGCGGCGGCGGCCTTGGGCATTTCCGAAAACTTGCTGCTGGCGCTCACAAACGAGAGCAACGGAGGGACCATGATGCTCTGGACGATGTAGCGCGTGTAAAAGTAGCACTGGATCGCGTGGCTCATCACCTTCATGCGGACGTTGGACTGCTGGTTGTGGCCGCCCGCGGGCTGTTGTTCGATGACGATGGCGTCCACGCCCTCGAGGAGCACCGCCGCGCGACGATGCAGCGTGTCCATGATCAGGCGCGCGCCGTCTTCGACCGACACGGCTCCGGTCTTCACGCGCTTGCTCCCCGCGCCGACGCCGCTCGCCGCTTTTTCTTCGTCGTCGTCAACTTGCACGTCGATCGAGTCCCACGTCACGATGTTCACGTCCGCGTTAGCGCCCGTCGTCGTCATGTCGATGACGCAAAAGCTCAGAGTGCGCAACCCGACGTCCCACGCAAGCACACGCATGTGAAAAAAAGTGAGTGAGAGCGCGCGCGCGCCCTCGTCGTATCGTACACGGAAAAAAAAAGAAAATAAATATTTTACTTTTACCACAGCGGGATCTTGCCGCCGTTGGGGTTTGTCAGCGTGTACGAGTCGATCTCCGCGGTGTAGTCCGTGTAGTCCGGCGCGAGCGGCAGCGGAATGTTGTTCGGGTCCGGCAGGCCCTGGCTGCACCAGCGCTTCCAGAACGCCGCGTCGAAGTAGCGCGCCTCGTTCTGGTCGGCGATCTGGTCGGCGAACACGCGGTTGGCGTACTCGAGCACGGACGCGGAGACGTCGCGCACGGCGCGGTACCGGAACGCAAACGTCATGAGCGCCGCGACGATGGCGTCGCTGAATTCGACGAGAGGCACGCCGGGGTTGCGCGTGCGCTCGCGCAGCTGCGCCGTCATCATGTGCTGCACGCGCCGCAGGTTCGCGCCGTTCAGGAACGCGCGCGCAAACGGCTCGTCGCCGTCGCCGACGTTGTCCTCGTAATACCGCAGCAGCGTGGTCGGCCGCGTGTTGTCGCCGCCGATAACGTCCGGAACGTTGAAGCTCATTCTTTCTTTTTTTATCTTTCAGGCCAGATTTTTGCACTCACCTCTCTCTCAAAAAAAAACAAATGATACTACTGCACAACGGGACGCTCAGCATCCGACACACGTACGAACAAGCGCGCTTTGTGTTGAGCCAGTTCACGTGGGACGTGCAGGTGGAGGGCCGGCGCGAGCGCGATGACGACGACGACGGCGATGGCGACGACGATGACGACGACGACGCGGTGGTCTTCACCACAGAGGACGTGGACGTGACGCAGCAGCTCGTCGTGCCTCTCGCCCGCGACGGCGATGACGGCGATGACGGTGACGATACCTTTCTCGGCGGCGCGTACGCCGACCGGACGCCGTACTGGGAAATCCTCGTCGCCGCACGCGAACCCGTCGCCACGGACGGACTTAAACTCGTCGTCGTGCTCACAGGCAAGCGAAGCGTCGGCGACGGCGGCGACGAGGTCCGGTGGACGAGCTTCCTCAGTGCGTTGGACCACTGGGAGCGGCCGTACGAAGTCGGAACGTCGGAGACGGAGCGAACCATGGTGATGAATTCTTTCGACAGCCTCGCGCACGCCGTCGCGACGTACAACAGAGCGCCGCGCGCGTGGACGGGCGTCCGAATAAAGTTGTTGTCGGTCGCAGTCGCACGGTTGTTGTGAAAAAAATATATTAGTATTAAAATGTTGCGATAACAAAAAAAACATGCCGCGTCAAATGAAAAGATCACGTCGTTCTTGTCGTGTCCGCACACGGACCTCGAGGCGAAGGAGATCCGCCCTGTCTGGCGGTACCGCAACCACATCTCAACGGCGACCGCGGTCGCGTCCAGCCACCGCCACCGCCCAACAACAACGCGTGGTCAGCCAGCCACGACGACCTAGAAAACCCAAAGTTCTTCAAATTATCGGCTACTTTGCCACCTCGGAACTGCGCAAAGCTTTGGACACGTACTTTCAAAGTAGAACTGTAATTGGGAAATCGCGATTCGGAAACGAAGACCATTTTTACAATGATCGCACGCCCGCTACTTTCACGGGTAGACGTACCCGGGGAACCGACAACGGACAGGTGGAAGATTCGTACAGCCAACAGTGTCAAGTCGTAGAGTCCACCTTACCGGATTTTTACGACTCGTTTTGTATGTTGTACTCGATGTACAACCAGGCGCGACGAACTTATTTTGATGCGACGCCCGACTTGATGTTCAACGCGCCGAGGTGTCTCCCCCCGTTGTTTACAGTCCCTGACGAAGAGTGGTTGTTCCGCATCTACAAGCCTCATCTTGAAAGCGTTGTTTCATTAGACGCTCGCCAGAAAAAGGAACTGTGTCGACTGCTGTCCAACCGAGACCTGCTCGTAAGGTTGTTTCGAATAATGGATCAAGACCCGCGCTTCTGGGAATTAATGATCCCCATATGGGAAAATCAGGGGTGGACCGAACGCGACCTGCGTCCCCATTTCGAGGCCGCAATCTCGGAGTTTGCGCAGTACACGTTCGAACAGACCGGTGTACCACGCATGACCTTTATCGATTTGCTCGCGGACAAGCGGTGCACCGTCACGGCGGAAGAAAAGGCAGCGAGCGGCCCTTTCACTCGAATAATTTAAAACTTTATTATAAAAAAATGTCGACGATCGCCGCCTACGTGTGTTACGTGTTAAGGGGCTCGTCGACGTCGACGACGCAGCCAACGTACGTGGGCATCACCAACAACTTGGCGCGGCGGCTGCGGCAGCACAACGGCGCCATCAAGGGCGGCGCGCGACGCACGCGGCAGCACCAGCCCTGGACGCTCGTGGCCACCGTCGTCGGGTTCCAGAATAAACAACAGGCGCTGCAGTTCGAGTGGGCCGTGCACCACGTTCGCGCGCGCGGCGTGCGGGCCCGTCTCGACGCGGTCGCGCGCGTCATGGCCAAAGCGCGATGGACCAGTCGCGCGCCGCTGTCACGTGACGTGCCCCTTCGGCTCGTCGCCGCCGACAAACGCGAGGATCTCGGCAAAGCTGGCGTTGGAAGCGATGACGTCCAGCGTGCGCCGCGCGATGACGAGGTTGTTCGGCCGCTGCTTGTCGTCGCGGACGCACACAGGAGTGGCGACCCACCCGCCCCCGCCACCGACGACGACGACGACGGGCTTCTTCTCCACGGTGCACTCGAGCACGGCGTTGTGCAGACTTGTCGGCAAGCGGTCTCGCCAGGCGGGGCACATGGACACGCCGAGGTGACGGGACGCCGACACAAACGGCGCGTCGCCGTCGTCGCGCACGATGAGGCGCTTTTCACGCGCGTCCCATAAAAAGTCAATCGTGTGGTGCGCCTTCCACTTGAACAGGCCCGGCTGCGTGCCGGCGCGCAGCCGCGGCGGCGACGCGACGTTGTCTTCCCATAAAATAAGACCGTCCGAGGGACCCGCCGTCGCCGCCGTGTCCGCGAGGCGCGCGCGCGTGGCCGGGTCGCCCACGCGCAGCCACGTTTTGAAGTCCACTTCAAGCCGGTCGAGCGTGCCCGCGAGCGAGAGCCGCCGCCACCGCGCGCGCGCGTCACTCGCGATCTGCATGCGGCGCTCGAGCGGGACGCCGCGCGTCAAGTCTTGGCCCGCGACTCGAAAGGCGTCGAAGATGACAAACACGGGCGCGTTGGCATCGCCGTCGACGAGCTCGCCGTCGAACAAACTCGACGACGACGACGACGACGCGGACGCAGCGGCCGCGGCAGCGGTCTCCGACTCCGTCTCCGTCTCCCACTCGATCTCCACGCCGCGCATTTTGAACGACCGGTCCACGAGCACGGCGGCGCGCGCGAGCACGAGCAGCATGGCGCGGACGCCGTCGCACTTGACGCCCACGTGCGTCGCGCCGGCAATGTCGGAGAGGCGCGAAAACGTCGCGGGCTGCGGCGCCGGCAAGCGCGTGGGGTCGAGGCGCGGAATGCTCCAGATGGCTTGGATTTCGTCAAAGACGCGCTGCCGCACACACGGCGGCGGCGGCGGCGCCGCGTCGCCGAAAACATCCCACTTGACGCGCGACGCGTTGGCGCGCGGAAGGAACATTTTTGAATCTGCTGCTGCTGCTGCTGCTGCTGCTGAAAGGTGCACGTGCGGTCGAGCCGTGTTTTATTTTATTTTGTTTGCGCGCGCGGCGGTGAAGGGCGGTTCTTTTCGCTCCATTTGTTCAAACGACACAACAACCAAGGGGATGATGACACCACTGAGCTTGACCGGCGGCAAGGCCGCCTCCGCGAGCGCAAACGCGCCGTCGATTCTCAACAACCAAGTTGTCTCCGAGGGCAAGCGCCGCACACAAGCCATCTTGTCGGGCGGGGGGTCGACGCTCGACGACGACGACGACGGCGTGGCCTACGAGCGCGACTTCCAGGCCGCCGACCAGCTCGTGTTTCTGTGGCACACGGCCAACGTGAACTTGCGTCCCGCGTCAACGCGGCCCGCGTTCCGCTTGCTCGGGCTGTTCGAAAGCACCGAAGACGCGTGCGCGCACGGCCGGCGGATCGTCGCCGGTGACCCGTCGTCTCCGTGCGCCATCCGCCTGTCGGCCACGCACGCGTGGTACTCCATTCCGCGCGACCCCTTTGACGACATCACGCCCCACCAGCTCAAGGTCAACCGTAATTTGGAACTGCACCGAAACGTGCTCGCCGCGGCCGCCGACGAGTTCCGAAGACACAAAAAAGAGTTGACGGGCGACCGAAAACCGACCTCGGAGCGGCAGTTGCGCGCGGCCGTCGGCATCGCCGGCGACGCCGCCGACGACGACGATGAGGCGGAGGAGGAGGGGGGCGTGGAGGAAACCAAAAGTTCCGCGTCGGATCCCGCCTTTTCGACGTTTGAACCCACGGCCACGGCGGAGACGGCGGAGACGGCGACGGCAGACCCAGACATGCAAGAGCTGCTCAAAAAAGTCGTCGCCGCCGCCGCGACAGAAGAGGCCACGGCGGCCGCGGTCGTCGCGGCGACCGACGACAACGATGCGCGCGCGCGCATTGCGGTGCCGCCTCTGACGCGCGACGCGGAAGTGCGGAACCAGCGGTACGCCGTGGTAAGCGTGCTGCTCGACTACGAGTCGGTGCGCGACGGCGTCGCCGCCGTGGAGCCGGGACTGTGCGTGTGGGCCGCCTTCGACTCCGAGGCGGAAGCGGTGGTGTACGCGAAAAAGGTGGCGGCGAAAGAACTGCCGGACCACGACGTGGCCGTGGTGTCGATGTACGAGTGGGTGTACCCGCACCTGATGACGTCCGACAAAATCCCGTACGTGTACCGCAACACGGAGCTCAACGCCATCATGAAGAACGCGCGGTCGGCGAAGAAACAAGTGTACGATTTCGGAAAAGAGTGTTCGGCCCAGGGAGTCGAGGTGCCGGTGCGCGAGATCGAGCCGGACCTCGACGCGCCCGCGCCCGTGCGTTACGTCGCGCCCGCGCCCGCGCCCGCGAACGAGCCCGTCTTGTCAATTGAATCAAAATAAAAAAAACCCCAAACCCCCACTTTTTTTTTGCTCTCGCACGCACGCACTTACATTCGCGTCGTCGTCGCGACGGCGTCGGCAAAGTTTAAAAACGCGCGGTCGCGTGGCGTGTACGTGTCGTCGTAGCGCGTCTGCGGCGTGCGGGTGGACAGCGGGACTTGGTAGCACCCGTACTCGTTGCAAAACACGCGGTCGACGAGCGCGACGTTGTCGCGCGCGAGCAGACTGAGCGCGAGCTCGCACTGTCTCCGGTCGGCGTACGAACGCTCCGTCGTTTTCGCGGGCGTGAGCGTGGGCACGCACACGAGCTGGCCGTCGAACGGCGGCGTGTCCGGCGAGAGCCGGATGACGTAGCGCGCGCCGTCGAGCTCGCCGCCCACGCCGCGCTGACAGCACCCCGTGTTGATGCTCATGTAAAAACGCGTCCACACATCTTTGACGTGTCGGACGTCGGCATCGCTGGTGCGCTGCTGCTGCTGCTGCAGCCACGCCTGGGTGAGCACGCGCACAACGTGGTTGAGCGACCGCTCGAAGCACGGCTGGGGCTCGCGGGGCGCGGTCGCAAACGTCCACGCGCACGACGAAAAGGCAGCGAGAAGGTGGGGGCGGCGCGCGTGCAGAAACCGCAGCGCCACCACGATGACGTCGGGGAACGCCGCCGGCGGCGCGTTACCAATGGACGCGTGAAGCTGGTCAAGTTGTGTGCAGAGGGAGTGCGGGGACGACGACGACGAAGACAACTCCATCGGATGATTTACAATAATAGTGTTTAGAATAAATGGCAACGACACCGACGCCCGCTGCGCCCGTTCGCCGCCAGGCCGGCGGCGCCCGCATCATGCTTTACGAACAACACGTGGCCACGCCGCCGGGGCCGGACACCGAATTCCCGCTGCGCTGTCGCGTGACGGGGAGCGGCGTCTTGGAATGCCTCAACAACGAGAGCCGAGGAGAACTGCCGCCCGCGTTCGCACCGGCGTACCGACGTCCGCCGCAAGTACCGCCGCAAGTGCCGTTCGACACGCCGCTCAACCGCATACTTTCGCGAGGCGCCGTGGGGCCGTGGATGTTGGTGGGCGCCGCCATCGCCACTGCCGCGCGCTCTGGTGCTGCTGCGAGCGAGCGCCGCCTTCGCGGTCGCCGACGCGATGAAAACGACGGCGGCGGCGATGACAATGACAAAGAACGACGCGACCGCACGATGCGCGTGTACGCCCAGAGCGTGGATGCCGCGCGCGACAGGTACAACTACCGCGTCGTGGACAGCAACAACGTGCCCCTCGAGATCGGCGAGAACGTCCGGTGGCTCGACGACGGCGACGCGCTGTACGTCCCCGGCTACGGACACTACCGGCTGCAGCTCTACGGCCGTTTTACGTAGTAGAGCCACAAGTTATTTTTAAGGGGAAGAAGCGCTGCGGGGTTTCATTTTTTTTTAATTGTGCCCGCAACCTGGTGCTCCCAGAAAAGAAGAACATGGCGATGGCGGCGGCGGCGGCGGAGGAACAACGCGCGCCGAAAAAACAGCGACGGGGCGAACACCGCCACCCCACCACCAACAACATGACGCGGCTGCGGTCGCAAGACGTGTTTGCCGACGTCGTCGCGCCCACGTTGTTCCACTGCATCATCGACACGCCGGTGTTCGCGACGCTGCGCGGCATCCCTCGACTCGGCGGCCTGTCGGTCGTGTTTCCGGAAGAGCTCGGGGAGTATTCGCTGTACGACACAACGCTCCGCCTGGTGCAGCTGGCGACGCAGTGGGCGACGCGCATGCGGCCGTGGTGCGGCAGCACGCCGCAAGACCGCTTGTGCGTGGAGCTCGCGGCGCTCATCTCCCAGCTGGGACAGCGGTCGTGGCTCCACCAGAACTGCGTGCACGGCGCGTCGAGCGAGCGCAGCGCCGGCGGCGTTCTGGAAAAAAAAGCCGAGGCGATGGCGGTCGCGGCCTCGTCCACGCTTTCGATCGAGCTGTTCAAGACGTGCGTGCTGAGCAACCCGATGATCGCGGTGCAGCTGGAGATGTACGGGCTCGGCGCGCGCGAAATGGAGCTCACGTACTCGTTTCTCCGCGGCTCGTTCAACGACAACCACTCGTACTCGCTCGTGCTGCACAACGGCGCGACGAGCATCGACGCGAAGACGCTGGAGCTGTGTCTGTGTCTGTCGGCGTACTGGCGCACCCGCGACGACGTGGCGTACCTCGCGTGGACGGAGGCGGAGGTGAACCGGCTGCTCGACGGCAGCGGCGCCGTCGTCGCGGCCGACGGGACGATGGTGATGGCCTTTGAACGCTGGACGGCGCCGCTGCTGCAGAAGCTGTACGCGGGCGTGAGCCACTTCCAGACGGACCTCAACACGCACGCGGACTTACACGCGATGCACCTTTTCAAGGCCGAGCTCGATGCGGCGGAGGTGCCGCAACGAGTGGCGTGTCGCCGGGAGTGGCCTTTTGTTGTGGCGGAGAGGTTTGTGTACACGGCGCCGGACGTGTCGACCGCGGGGTACGAGATGATGTGCGCCCACGTGTTTAGCACGCCGGGCGTGCTTTTGGAAGACTGGGTGGTGTCCACGATGGTCTACAACTGCACGGTGGACGTCCTTGCGTCGCGCGTGTACGCGCTCTGCAGCGGCGGCGGCGACGATACTACTACCGGTCTGTGTCTGTCGCCGTTCAATTTGTGCATGCCGGCGTCGACCGTGACGCTCCCGCTGTTCGGAGTTGTGCGGCTGTTCCGTCGCCGTCCCGTTTCCCATCGCACTGTAGTACCGCCAGAAAAGTAGCGGGTATGTTGACATTTTGCGCGGCGTAAATAAAACACATTATGGATTATTCGACTCTACGCCGCTCGCGCCGTGTGTCGCGCGACTACGTGTTTGAGCCCGGCGATCACTTGTTTTACATGGGGGCCTTTGGCGTCAAAGAGCTGTCGCACCACGGCGTGTACGTGGGCAACGGCCAGGTGGCGCACTTCTTCCCGGTGACCGACGCGCCCGCGGCGGCGATGCCCGCGGACGCGCAGACGCTGGAGGTGTTGGACCACAATAAAAAAAACGCGCGCATCCATTTGACGCCGGTGGAGGAGTTCAGCAAGCACGCCGCCGCGCGCGCGACGAGCGGCGTGTACGTGTACAACCACGCCGCGCGCGACCGGCTGCCGCGCGTGGAAACGGTGCGGCGTTGCTTGACGCTGCTGGGGCACGACAAGTACAACGCGGTGTCGTACAACTGCGAGCACTTTGTCAACTACTGCGTGCTGGGCACGAAGACGTCGAAACAGATCGAGTCGCTGCTGGGCGGCCTGGTGATTTAGCCGTCGTCGTCGTCGTCGTCGCTGTCGTTTTTTTGGCAAGGTACTGATAAACACAACAACAACATGCTTCGGCCCGAGGTAATTGCCGGCGACGACGAGGACGGAGCCGTGTACAACAACATGCGGGACGTGGCGTGCACGCGCTCGCCGACGAGCAACATCGGCAGCGCGTGTTTCAGCAGTTGGAGCTGGGACGAGACGAAGTGCACCGACATGCTTCCGTTTTCGCTGGAGGGGCGCGCTGTCCGCGGCATGTTCATGCAGGTGTCGTCTCTGGCGATGTCGCTGGAAGTGACGCCCGGCAGCTTGTACGAGCTGTCCTTCCCGTCAAAGTGTTCGTTTGTGTTGAGACTGAAGGGCACGCGGCGCGCCGGCTCGTACAACTGGACGCGCGCGTCGCGCACGAGCCCGACGGACGGGAAGGGGGGCAACAACATCTACGGTACGTTAGAGCTGACGTTTGACGACGGCGGCGGCGGCGGCGCCGAGGCGGCGCCGTTGGCCAGCAGCGTGTGGATCGCGCGGGAGCGCGAGCAGGGCTCGCTGCAGAGCAACCTGGGCATCGCCACATTTGTATTTCAAAGCGTGCGTTTCCCGCGATGAGCGTCGAGAGAATAAAAACGAATTAAAACAGCTCGAAAGGCGTAAAGAGTTTGTTGTTTATGAACAGCGTGAACTTTTCCGATCACGTGACGGTGTTTCCGGCGCCGGCGGACGTGAGCTTGGTCGGCAGTGGCAGCGGCGGTGGGTCTGTGCTCGGCGGTGGCGGCGGCGGCGGGGGGATGAACAACAACAACAACAACCCCGTGTCGGCGGCACTCCCGACGACGCCCCCGTCGTCCAAAAAGTGGAACGGCGTGTTACTTTTGGTGATAGGCATCGTGTTCGCGCTGTGCTTGATATACATTATTTCGCGCGTCATCGGGATTTCGCGCAAGTTGAGCTGCTTGAAATCCGACGTGAAACAACAGGCGTCTTCTTCTTCTTCTTCTTCTCCTCCTCCTCCTCTTTCTCCTCTTCCTTCCGTCATTTCTGTGTCGACGACGTCGTCGCCGCCGACGCCGACGCCGCCACCGCGCGCCGCGGCCACTGTGTCTCCGCCGCGGTCGCCGCCGCGGTCGCCGACGTCTGAATTATTTTGCTCGCCGCCGCCGCCGCTGGGGTTCCGTGTAATCATGTTTCGCGGAGGCAGCGACGACGGCGACGGTGACGGTGACGACGACGCGCGTTTTGAAGAAATCGTTACCGAGGAGGAAGAAACTAGCAGCGGAGACAACGGCGGCGACGACGACAACAACGCTGCCGCCGTCGTCGTCCCGGTTCCAGAACCAGAAGCAGAACCCAAACCAGAACCGAAACCGGACCTCGCTCCAACACCTGCACCGGCGCCTGCGCCCGCCCCACCAACGCCGCCGTCGCTGCCGTCGCTGCCACCGCCGCCGCCGTCGCCGTCGTCTTCAAAAAGCGTCACTGAGATCGTCACGGACGGCGTCCAGCCGCTGACCGCCATGCTCAAGACAATGCAAGCCGAGCTGCCGGTATCGCCGGTGGTCTCCTCCTCCACTCCTCCTCCGAGTGTTCCGAGTAGCGTCAAGAGGGGGCGGCGAACAGCAGCAGCAGCAGCAGCGACACGCGCGGCCTCGGCGGCGACGGCGTCGACCAAAGACGAAGTTGTGATGTTGTAATTGTTTTACGCGTGCTAATAAAAACCATACTCTTCATACGTGGCAACGACAGCGCCGTCGTCGTCGGCAGCGGCAGCTTGCGTGTCGTGAGCTTTCTGCTGCTGCTGCTGCTGCTGCTGCCACCATTCGTGTTGATCATTCAACGCCTTTTGCGCGGCGGACTCGTAGACTTGAATGTACTGAAGCAGCGAATGCTTCTCGTGGGCCGCGTGCTCGCTCACGGTTTCTTGCTGTCGTAGCGCGTCCGCGAGCAGGCTCTGCAGTTTTTTGTTTTCCTGTAACAACTGCCGCTTCTGCGTCAGCACGAGGTTGAGCGCGGCGGCGCTACTATTACTACTACTGGGCGCGGTCAACGGCGGCGGCGGCGGCACCGCTGCTTTGGGTCGCCGCGACGGCGCGCCGCCGCCGTTGTTCACCACGATGCACATTTCGTTGCAGGCGTTGCACACGCACAAAGACCCGGGAGTCGCGGCGGAACCGCCGAGGCACTGCGCGTGCCCCACGTGGCCGCACTCCAACTGTTTGACTTTCGTCCCCGACAGCCGCATGTTCTGGAAACACACGCAGCACGCGCGCGCGCGACCGACGACGACCGGCGGCCGCGAGCGCACCGCCGCCGCCACCGACGGCGACGACGACGACGACGATGCGCCAGCGCCAGCGTCGCCGCTGCCAAGTGCCAATTTTCCGAGCAAGTAACCCGCGCACGAAGCAGCGCCCGCCGCAAAAAGGGCTGCCATTTACCCTGCGTCGGGCAAATAAAAAAACGACTCGAAACCTTTTTTTTAACACACAAACAAACGATTTTTTTTTATGAATGAGAAGGGGCTGGTGGTGGCGGCGGCGATGGCGGGTTTAACTTGCTGTAATGGTTGTAGCGCTTCAAGTGCTGCCCCATCACGAACTTGAGCGCGAACTGCTCGCACGTCATCGTCTCGTCGCCGTTGTGCGCCGTCGTCGTCGTCGTGTCCATGACGCTGCTCAAAACCAGGGGCGCCGCCGCCGTCTTGTCCTTCGCCCGCTTGCGCACCTCGTTGAGCATCTGGCGCACTTCCGTCACGCGGAGACCCGCAATCGCCGAAGTTACGTTTCGACCGCTCTTGTGCTGCTGCTGCGGCTGCTGCACTTCCGCCATCGTTTATCGGTTCGTCCAGATAATGTGAGGGGCCCGGCGGCGGCGGCGACCGCACGCGCGTGTTTACAGCAAGTACGGATCGTAGATGGGCGCGAGAGGGAAGTCGGATTTGGGGCGCTTCTTGATCATGTAGAGGTCCTGGAACAGGGGCAGGTCCGGGCCGTTGGGACACGTGGAGCCGCCCGCAAACTCGAACGGCCACATGCCCGTGTTGTACTCGTACGACTCGGTGGTGCAGCACGGCGGGCCGGCGTCGCGGATCATCATGCGCGTCGCGAACCGGTCCACCTTGCACGGCGGACACGAGGTGCAAAACCGGTGCTGGCTCGACGGGTTGTCCGACGTCACCACGCCCCACGCGTTCTCGCCGCCGCACGTCCACTGCCCGCCCGCGTTCGCGTCAAAGTACGGCTGCTCGTTCAGCGTAGCCCACGCCATCGGATTTTCGTCGCTGAAACTTGTCGTCTGCATGCTGTAAGACTGATTAGACGTCATGGTCAACAACAAGACACGTTTACTACTTTTACTTTTATAGAACCGGATAAAATCTGTTTGTAAGAATAAAGCAAGAGAAATGTCGTTTTTGAGCAGAGCTTCGAGTCCGTCTTTCGCGTCATCGATGGCGTCGTCGTCGCCATCGCTGCACTTGTCCGGCGGCGCCTGGTCCGCGCCGCCGCTCAAGGGCGGCGGCGGTGGCATGTCCGGGGGCGAACTGGCGCTCACCATCACCGTCATCGTCTTCATCATCATTTTGTTCGTGATGATCGTCGTCGCCGCGTGCTACAACTCGCGGACCGTCACCCAGCCTCCCATGGTGGAGTACATTTTTATTGAAAAGCAGTGTGATTCGGGCTCAAGATCGGGCGTGGGAGCGGGCGCGGGCGCGGGAGCGGGAGCGAGCGACGACGGCGACGACGGCGTCGTCGTCACGCCCGCCGCCTTGTCGTCGTCGTCGCCCATGCCTTCTCGGCCGCAGCAGCCGCAGCACTACCGCGCGCGCCGTGCGATGCGGACCGCCGCGGGCACCGTGAACGAGCTGCCGTCCGACGCGGCGGCGATGCAGCTGCTCGGCGACGCGTCCACGCCGACCATGCTGTTTTTGTACATGGACGGGTGCGGGTTTTGCAACAAGGCCAAGCCCGACATGGCGGAACTGGCGGCGCAGTTCCCCGACGTGCAGGTCGTGGCGCTCAACGCGCGCAACGCGCAGAACATCACGCGCGACAACGACATTACCGGGTTCCCCGCGTTCCTGTGCAACTTCGGGTCGCAGCGCAAAATGGTGGGGTACAAGCCCAAAGACGCCATGGCGCGCGTCATGCAGCAGGCCGCCAGCCATGGCAGCGCCGGCCGCCGGATCGTCGTGTCGCCCGTGCGCGCCGACAAGGGGGGTCGCGGTGGCGGCGCGCGCATCGTCGTGTCGCCGGTGCAGCCCGACGGCGGCCCCGCAAACGGCGCGGCGGCGGCGGCGGCGGGCGCGCCAGAGGTCACGGAAAAAGAAGCGATGGACTTGTTGGCGAGCGACTCGCCCAAAGCCATCGTGTTTGTGTACGCCGAGTGGTGCGGCTTCTGCAAAAAGATGCAGCCCGTGTACGACGCGGCCGTCGCCAAGTACCCCGACGTGCGCATGGTGAAGCTGGACTCGGCCAAGGCGCCGACGCTCGTGAAGCAGCACAAGATCAACGGCTTCCCCACGTACATCATGAACTTCGGGTCCAAGCAGGAGAGCGGCTACAAGACGCCCGAGCTCTTTGCGTCGACGGTCATGTCGCAGCGTGACCAGTAACAAATTTTATACCGCTTGTTAGTAAATACTAGTCTTTCTTTTATCATCATGGGAAACATGAGCAACAAGTTAACTCCTGTCAAAATGAAGAACAATTTGGTGAACAGCCAGTTGTTCGCGGCCGTGGTGGGCGTGACGGTGCTGATCAACGGCGTCATGGGCATCATCATGTACAACAACATCGGCGAGCTCAAGGACGAAGCCAAAGATCGCGCCAGCGTGGACAAGGCCGACAACGTGTTCATCATGAGCACGGTGTTCGGCTCCGTCGCGGTGGCGGCCAACGTGGGGTACGCGGTGCACTTGTACACCAAAGGCAAGTTATCGCAAGCGTGGACGCCGACGCCGGAGACGATGGGCTTTTTCGTGACGGTGACAATCCAGCTCATCAACCTCATGGTCCAGACGTCGTGGATCATCCATGTCCATCGCAAGGTCAAGTCGTGGGTCAAGTCGTCGAGAAAGTGCGACGCCGAGGGCACGGCGGATGAAAACGCGCGTGCGAAGAAGAACGCGGACGCGGCGGAGGGCGTCGCGATCGCGACGATGGTCTTGGTGCTCGGTGTGTTCGTGTACTACTTGGTGGCGCTCGGGATCGTGGCAAGTGCCGCGGCGCGGGCGCGCAAAATGTACAACAAAGTGTTTCCTGAGACCACAGTTACTACTAACATGATGTCAGGGGGCGGAGGAGGAGGCGGCGGCAGCCACCTCTCAAACGTGGGCTTTTCGACGCTCGTGGGAGGGTGCGGCGGCGGCGGCGGTGGTGGCGGAACCGAGTCGCTGCTCAGTTAAAAAGAGAAAACGGGATGTACTTGCCCGACATGATCATCTCCACCGGGTTGCATTCCTCCTCGAACGGGTTGGGACACTGCAGCGTCACGTGGTTGATGTCGCCGCCGTAAATCGCAAAGGTCTTGGGCGGTTTGCCGCCGCCGCCGTCGCTCGCGTCCCACACGCGACACGTCATCACGTGGCCGTCCGCGAGTGTTGTGAAGCTCGGGTTCGTGCCGTGCTTGTTGCGGATCACGGGCGAGCTGGGCGCGATGACGCCGTCGTAGTGCACGTCGACGCCCGCGATGGTCGTCGAGCACGCGTAGCGCAGCGGCATCCCGGTGCCGTTTTCAAGGTGGTACTTGTACATGCGGACGGTGGTGGTGTTTAATAAATCTCGTTTAAAAAAAAGTTACATCTTTTATTCGTTCGAACTGCTCGACGAAACGTCGTCGTCGTCGTCAATGTAATTGACGCGCGGCCGCATGCGAAGGCGGTAGCGCGGAAACGTCAGCTGTGTCTTGTCGGAGCGCAGGAACGGCACTCCCATGTGTCGACAGTAGGGGCACGACACGAAAGACTCGTTGCTGCCCGCGCGCGCTTGCTGCTGCACCTTCCAGCACGCACGAACACACTGCTGACAGCCAAAGTGGCGCGCACACCCGAACGCGACGTTCGCCTCCGTGTCCATGCACATAAAACACACATTTTCATCGTCGTCACCGACGCTCGGTTTGCTCGACTTGCCGCCGCCGCGCCTCGCACGCGGCCTCTTCCGACAACGACGCGCTCTTTTTTCTTCTACTACTTCTTCTTCTTCTTCTTCTTCTACTACTACCATGACGGGCGCGGACGCGACGGCGGACGCGGCGGCGACGACTTCTTCTTCTGCTACTACAATTACATCCTCGACAGGCGGCGGCGGCGACGACGCGGCTGCTTCTTCTTCTTCTTCTTCCACTATAACTAAGACATCACGGAGTTCCTTTCCGCCGCACGAAACGTCGTCGTGCGCGCGCGTGACAACACCGTTGAGACAAAACAATTCCCATGCGGTGTCCAAGTTCCGGGAGACGAGCTTCGCGTGGCGACGCAGCACCTCCGCGCTGTTCATGATCTTCGCGCCCCGGAGAGCGGAGAGCGACACGCGCGCCTTCAACAACTCGTCTCGCTCCCGGCGGGGCAGCGCGTCAAAGGCGCGGCCGTCGTAGCCGCCGCCGCCGCCGCGGCAAAGCGTGCCCAAGTAAAAGCGCCGGACGCGGGAGACAAAGTTTACGTACAAACGAAAGAGCGAGCGCACCGCGTGGCGCACGAGCCGACGCGCCGCGCGGCGACACCTCCGCTGTGTCGTGAGTGGCTCGAGGTAGTAGGTGAAGCCCGTCAAGCGCGTGACGTCGGCGCACTGCATCCCGTAAATGTCGTTCTTGAGACACACGCTCGTCCGCACCGAGACGGTCTGGTCCACGAGCGTGCTCACGTAGAAAAGCACCGTGTTGGTGGCGAAGCACCGCTTGTTGCTGAACGAAGAACATGAAAATGAATACTTGGTTTTCTTCGTCAAAAAGGCCAGCAAGTGCTGCTCGAGCGACGTCGCGTTCGCTTTTGCGTTCGCGGCGGCGGCGGCACCTCCCACAACATGCTTCTCGACGCGACACCCAAAGTCACTCATTCTCAAACCACAAAAATGAAAAAATGAATTTTGAGTGGTCTGGAATGCGTGGGTTCTGAGCCAATCAGCGTGGGCCAATCAGAAACGAGCTGAAAATTTGGTCTATTTTTAGAACTTCTGGAACATCTATTTTTAGACGCGCGCGTCATTAGAATTCCGAGTCGAGCGAAAAGACTTGCTCGACCGTGTCGGCGCCGACGCCGGCTTTGCTGTACTCGCCCACGCGCTTTTCGAAAAAGTTGGTTTTGCCGGACAGGCTCAGCATCTCCATCCACTCAAAGGGGTTGACGGCGCCGTAGAGCGGCGGGTGGTCCGGGCCCACGAGCTCGCGCAGCAGCCGGTCCGCGCAGAACTCAATGTACTGCGACATGAACGCCGCGTTCATGCCGATGAGGCTCACGGACAGCGCGTTGCTCACGAACTCTTGCTCGATGCTCACCGCCTCGCTCAAGATCTCGCGCACGCGCTCCACGGGCAGCTTGTTCTCGATGAACGACGAGTACAGGAGGCACGCGAAATCGCAGTGGAGCCCCTCGTCCCGTGAAATGAGCTCGTTGCTGAAGCCCAAACCAGGCATGAGCCCCCGCTTCTTAAGCCAGAAGATGGCGCAGAAGGAGCCGGAGAAAAAGATGCCCTCGACCACGGCAAAGGCGACGAGGCGCTCCGCAAACGACGCGATGGACGCGTCGCACCACTTGAGCGCCCACATGGCCTTTTTGCGGATGCACGGAATGGTGTCGAGCGCGTTGAACAAATTGCTCTTGGTCTCCGGGTTTTTGACGAGCGTCTCGATGAGCAGCGAGTACATTTCCGAGTGGATGTTTTCGATGGCGATCTGGAAGCCGTAGAAGCAGCGCGCCTCGGGGACCTGCACCTCGCTGCTGAAGTGGGCCGTGAGGTTTTCGTTCACGATGCCGTCCGACGCGGCGAAAAAGGCGAGCACGTACGACACAAAGTGGCGCTCGTTGTCGGTGAGCACGTTGTTCCAGTGCTGCACGTCTTCGTTCAAGTCCACCTCCTCGACCGTCCAGAAGCTCGCCTCGGCTTTTTTGTACATGCGCCAGATGGCGTCGTATTGGATGGGGAAGAGCACGAACCGGCGCTCGGTCGACACGAGCAGCGGCTCGGGGACGAGCTCGCCGTTGAGCTCGCGTTGCTTGAAAACCGAGGGCACTGGCGGCGGGGTCGTCGTCATCGTCATCGCGGTGGCGTCGCTGCTGCTGCTGCTGCTGTTATCCATTGTTGGTGTACGAAAAAGTGAGAAAAAGAAGAAGAGCGCGCGCGCGTCTGGATTTATTTATAAAGTTTGTTTTTATTTTAAGACGCTGTGGGCAAACGACACCATGTCAGCGGGCGGCGGCGGCAGCAACACCCGAGATTCTAAAAAAAGAAGCAGCGGCGGCAGCAGCATGAAAAAGAAACCCGCGGGCGCGTCGCGAGTCTTGGAAATCACGGTGGCCACGCCGCCGGCGAGCGTGGCCGTCGCCGAGCCTCCGCTGGCGGCGACGAGGAGCCGTACCACCAGCAGCAGCAGCAATCGGAAAGACATGTGGTCGAAAGCCATTCGCGGTGGCGACGGATCAAACGTGGCAGGAGGGCCGTCGTCGTCGTCGTCGTCGTTGGCAGCGGTCGCTCCTCCGCCGCCACCGCCAACGCCACCGCCAACGCCAGCGCCAGCGTCGTCGGCGTCGAGTGGGAAGGGCGATGGCGGCGGCGTTCCCAAGCGAGCACCCGCCGCGTCGGCGGGCCGTTCCAGAAAAGTGGGGTTCCAGCAAAAAGTCACGGATACCGTGGCGCAGATGAAGCGAGTGAGCGTCACGATGCTCCAGTCGCGCATCCTCGTGGCCGTCTTGGTTTTTCTGATCACGATTGTGCTGTTGTTGTGTTTGAACCCGCCCATGGCGCAAGACGCCGGCGGCGGCGGCGACGATGTGGAAGCGGCCGCGGACGGGACCGCGGCGGGGCGCCGCAGCTGGACCAAGATCATGGTGTGGTCGTCGCTGGCGTTCGTGCTGGCGCTGGCCTTGCCTTCGCTCATGCCGTCGACGCAAACGATGAGCAACACTTGAAGCACTGCACCACGTAAGGCTGCGGCAGCATCGCGTTAAAGGACACGACGGTGTGCGTCGAGAGGATGCCGACGGGCGCGCCGCAGAAGCTGCACGCGAACGACGCGACGTTTCGGCAAACGCCGGTGCGTCGTTGTCGTCGCCGCGGTCGAGCCCACAGCAGGGGCGACGCGTCAACGGGCGTTTCGATGACGACGGCGACGTCGCGCTCGACCTCCTCGACCTCCGCCTCCGTCGGGAAGCGGTTGACGATGGAGGAGGAGGAGGAAGAAGAGGAAGAGGAGGAAGAGGAGGAGGCGCCCGACGACGGTGCAGTCGTGTGAATGAGTTTTTCAAAAGACTTGAGCCACTCGAGTGTCTGGTTGCGCACCTGCTCGACGCGGTCCAGCGACGCCGACACCATGTTGCCCGTGCGTCGCGTCGCCGTCGTTGCCGTCGCCGTGCTCATGTGTCTGTCTTTGCTCTAGTACGCAACAACAACAAGTGCACGGCGCGGCGGCGGGAACAACAAACCGAGAAAAACACGAACCTTTTTCACGTACCGGGGCCGCAGCTCCGTCCCGCGCGTTTGGGCATTTTGGCGATGTACGCCATCGTGAACTCGCCGAACGAGATGCCGGCGCGCGGGAAGATGTAGTTGGTGTTTTGCTGCGGCGCGTTGCGCATTTGCGCGAACATGGCGCGCACGTGACGCACCTCGAGGTTGCTCACGACGTCCGACACGACGTCCGTTTTGGTGTTCATGTCGCGGTTGATGTCCAGCTGGTGTCGGTCTATCATCGTCATTGAATAAAATCAAACTTTGTCTTTGTTCCGGATGTTTTTTTTAAGACTTTTTTTTATTTATCATTACATCAGGCCGCGACCTGCACGGGCACAATGTTCGTCATCACAAACTGGATGATGGACGAGCCGTTGCCCATCGGAATGAGCACCGTCGCGTAGCCGTTGGTCAGGTTGATCTCCAGCACGGCGCGCTGGTTTAGTTCGGGCGGCAAGTCCGGCATGAGAATGCTGTAGCGCGTAATCAGCGGCGCAAACAGGTCGACCGCGATAAAGTCGTTCTGCGTAAACACCAGGTCGTACGTGTGCGGCACGCCCTCCACCACCGTCGAAAACGTCAGCTCCCCAATGTTGCCGTTCATCATGAGCTTCAACATCACGTCGTCGATCGTGTACCACGAGTTGTTCTGCACGATCGACGTCGAGTCGAGCACCTGCGGCAAAATGTCGGCCGGCACGCCGCCGCCGCACGCCATCGGGTCGGCCGCGTACGGCATGTAGTACGTCCACACGCCGTTGATGTACCGGGGGTCGCACGTCGTGTCCGCCGGCGCGTTCAGCGCACAGGCCGCCGCGTCCGTGTACCACTGGTCCATCGGCGGACGCACGCACGCCGGGTTGTCCGTCGGCAAACTCGCACCCGTCGACATCATTCCGCTGTTGCTCATCCACTGCCCGTCGCGGTCGGCGAGAGCGGCTTGCGTCTGCACAGACATGTCGTTGCGACGGAAAAATCGGCGAGTGCAAGACATGTCGTCGTTGAGTTTGTTTTTAGTTTATATACGGACATTAAAAAAAATCAACGTTTTACTTTACGACGCGTTGCCGCCGCCGCCGCCGCCGCCGCCGCCCGCCTCCTCCATGATGTGATCCCGCAAACTCTCGAGCGAGTGCACGAGCGGCCGGAGCACCGCGCCGCCGTCTTCCCCGGCCGTCGACATGAGCATCTGCGCGCACTCCACGTAACACAACGCGTACGAAACTTGCATGCCCAGCTGCACCAACGACCCCGGCGCCGGCACCGGACCGCCGCCGGTATTGAGCGCGTGCAACTGGCTCGTCGTCGTGTCGTGCAGCGCCCGCGCCTGCTCCACGAGCGCTCGGACAGCGCGACCGTGGTCTGGTGGCATCGCCGCCGCCGCCGTCGCCGTCGTCACCGCCACGACGGACGGTGATGGCGCCGACGCCGCCGTCGTCACCGCCACGACGGACGGTGATGGCGCCGACGCCGCCGCCCCTGTCCACTTGGAAAACAAGATGATGACGAGACACACGCACAAAATGATGAGCGCGTACCTCAAGTGACACGCGAGGCTTGCAAGCCAAAACGCCATTCACACACGTGCGTGTCTTTTATAACAAATCGAACACTTTTTATGGAGCGCGCGCACGCCGAAAAATACGTTTGGCGTTTATTTTTCCGAGTTTTTTTAAAGAGTGGCGTCCGCCATTTATTGTGACGAAATGTAGTAAACCATGGAGAAGTATTCATCCAAACTGCTCGAGGGCGCGGCGCGCCCGGAAACGTGGCCGGCGGCGTGCGTCCAGACAAACACGAAGCCGTGGTTCCGCACCGCGACGCACCTCGGGTCGGGCGAGAACAGCGACGTGTTCGCGCTCGGACACCGCGACCGCGACTCGTGGAGGTCCGACGACAGCGATGACGACGACGACGAGCACAGCAGCGACGAGTGCTCCGACACATCGTGCAGTCAGTGCGGCGGCCCCAGCGGCGGCGACACCGGCACCGGCACCGGAGGCGACGACACTGGCGACGGCGACGACACCGGAGGCGACGGCGACGGCGAAGGAGATGGCGACGGCGACGGCGAAGGAGATGGAGATGGAGATGGAGATCACCATCACAGGCGCACGCGCTCAAAAGCGACGACGACGACGATGACGGACCTGGAGCAAGTGCGCATTTACCGGAAGCTCGCGCTGGGAAAGACGCAGCTCGTGGCCAAAGTGTTCGAACACCTCGACGAGGACACCTGTTTCGGCGTGTGGGTCACGGACATCGACGAGGCCGTCGTCGTGCTGCACGACGAAATCGAGGCCGAAGACTTTGTGCGCAACATGACGCCCGCGCCCGCGACGCCGCCGGAAGTCCGCGAAATGCCGCCCGTCTACGCGCGCGGAGACGCCGTCGGGCTCACCGCCTTCGACAACGAGGCCATCGTGCACCTGCTGCTCTCCGACCTCGCCGCCGAGTACACGCCGCACATCACACAAGCCACCGACGCACTGCGCTGGCGCAACACGGGCTACCTCATCATGGAGCGCATCGCGTGCACGCTCGAGGACTTGCTGTTCAAAGTCTGCGGCAACGCCACCAGCGGACTCCGGCGCGACTTCACGGACGCCGCGAGCATCGACCGCGTCGACAAAGACGCCGTGGTCAACATCGTGTTCCAAGCGCTCTTCGCGCTCGCCTTCATGCAGGGCGCGTGCAAGCTCAAGCACCACGACCTGCACACCAACAACGTGTTCGTCAAAGAAATCACGGCCGACACCGAGTTCCGCGGCAGCGCGCTCAAAGACGCGGCGTGGTTCCACTACCACCTCAACGGCCAAGACTTCTTCCTGCCCAACTGCGGCTTCCTCGCCAAGATCGGGGACTTTGGCATGGCCAGCCTCGACGTGCACGGCAAGCGCATCGGCCGCGCCGACATCACGCTCTTCAACGACAACCCCAAAAAATGGGGCGCCTGGTCCACGGAGCTCGACGGCAACGAGGGCTACGACACGCAGCTGCTCTTCGCCGACACGTGCTCCACGTGCAAGAGCGCGTTCGGCGAGTTCAAGGCGCGCGTGCGCCGACGCCGACGCAACCGCGGCGCCGACACCGACGACGACGACGACGACGACGACGACGCGCGTGCACGAGCGTCCTCTATCGAGCACGATAAAGATGCGCTGCTCACGTTCTTCGGGCTCGTGCGCACCCTGAGCGGCAGCGAGCGCCGCAACGTCACGCGACACAAAAAGCGACCGCTCGTCGACAAGGTCTCGCGGAAACCCGCGGCGCAGCTCCTCGCCGAAATCTTCGGCAGCAGCGCCGGCGCCGGCAGCGCGTGGTGGCACGGCTTCGTGCGCACGTCGAGGCCAACAGACGGCAGCACCATCGTCACGCTCGGCTCATCCGCGTGGCTCATCAACGCCTCGTCCCGTCCGTCGTCATCGTCGTCGACGTCGCGTTCGCGGCGTCGTCGCCGGACTAACGCCGCCGCGAACGCCGCCGCGAACGCGAACGCTTAAGCGTGCAGGCGTCGGGCCGGCGACGCCCGTGAGTGGCGGCGCGAATGCGATTTCCGCCGCCGGGACTGCTGCTGCTGCGGCGGCGGCGCGTGCCGGGACCTTTTCTTCCCCCGGGACACGCGCAGAGGCGAGCGCCGGGCAGAACTCGTGACGCGGGGGTGGCGTTGGTGGTGGGGGCGGATCATTTGTTTTTTTACATGCAGCGGAGGAAAAAAATAAATCATACAAGTCAACAACAATCGATGTTCGTCGTGGAGTGTCCCCACTGCCACCTCTTGGTGTGGATCGAGGCGGTGAACTGCGCCATCTTCCGCCACGGCGTGTTCCGGGACACGCACGACCAAGTACCGCCGCACGCGTCCAAAACGGAGTGCGACGACCTCGTCGCGCGAGACCTCATCGTCGGGTGCGGCAAGCCGTTCCGCGTCGCCACCGTCGACGGTGACGCGAACGCGAACGCAAACGCGATAGCGGTCGTGTGCGATTACATTTGAGAGGGAGAGAGAGAGAAAGAGTTTTATTAGAGTTTAGTTGTACCCGTTGAAAATAAGTATGTAACAATAAATGTCCACTCCGTCTCGTCGTCGTTTTCTTCGTCGTCATCGACGTCGTTCGCCCTCCGCGAGTCGTCGCCGTCGTCTCCACCGCCGCTCCCGCACGCTACGCGCCGGTAGCCGCCGCGGGTCGTCGTCGTCGTCGATGCTCAAAAAAGCTGTCATCGGAACAGGAATTTTGGGCCTCGGTGCCACCATCGGCGCCGCCACCGTGCACAATCGTGCAAAACAAGAGCTTCAAAAAGAGGCGGCGACGGTTAAAAAGCTCGAAATAGAGTTGGCGGCAAAAACAACAGAGCTACAACAAAAGATCGCGGAGCTCAGATCACATCAGGCTGAATGTGAAATAACATGGCCAGGGGATGATAAAGATCTTCCTCGAGAAACATGGCGAGAGTACATCTAAGAGAGGTAAAGAATTTTATTATTAGTTGTACCCGTTGAAAAAGGTCTGCGCGGCGTCCGAGTAGCTCGGCTGCTCGTACACCGTTTTCATGAGTTGGCCCATGGGCTTCGTGCTCAGCGTGGACGCGAGCGCCTGGCGCTGCGGGTAGGGCTGGTTGCACTCGTCGAACGAGTCAAAGTAGCAGCGCACCGTCTCGCCGTCGACGCACTTGTGCGGCGGCAGCGGCCGGCCGTTCGACGGGTCCACGCCGCCACACACCGCGTCGAAGCAACGCGTGCACACGCCGCCCGGCAGGCGGCCGTACTTGCCCAGGTCCGCCGCCGTGCGGCCCGCGGACACGGCCGTCGTCGCCGACAGCGGCGCCGACGGAGACAGCAGCGCCGCCATGGAGAGGCTGCCCACGCCGATGCTGTTGGAGGGCGTGGACAGTGACAACGGCGGCGCCGAGGTGCGGTTCCAGAAATTGCTCATCGCTTTCGTTTTGTTTTTAACACGTCGATTATTTTCTGGCGAGTAAATAAAGCAACCCCGCCGACATGCAGAGAATGAATGTCCGACCGACACGCAACAAGCCGTCGCAGGGCGACATCCACGTGCACCACCGCCACATGCGCGCGCTCACCGCCGAGGACAACTACCGCATGGCGCCCATCATGAGCGAGCAGCAGCTCTACGACTTTGACGCCACCATGAGCGGCATCAACCGCCCCGCCGGCGGCTACCTCGGCTGCGGCTACGCGGGCTACGACCAGGGCGTCGTGTGCCAGAACGCCGTGGTGCCCACCTTCGCGCCGCGCGCCGAGTCCTTCTTCTCCAACTGGGTCAGCAACGTGGACTACCCGTACGGCCCCAACTTCCCCCAGCCCAACGTCATGGCGGACGGCACGCTCGAGCAAATCTTCGCCAACGGCGGCAGCGGCCAGAACCCGTGTCTCGACGACTGCAGCTGCGAAAACGACCCCGACTGCACGTGTCGCCAGAGCGTCCCGGACGTCAAGTGCGGTTACCCCGCCGTCAACCAGAACTGCCTCGAGCCCGTGCCCAACGGCGCGTACCCCTCGCTCACCGCGTGCGAACAAGCCACGTCGCTCGGATTCTACGGCCGGTAAAAACAACAATAAAATAATGATCACGTTCTGAAACGTTTTTTTCAATCGAGCCGGCGTCGTCCCCTTTTTAAAAGCGGCGGCGGCGACGGCAGCGACGGCGATGACGATGGCGGCGACGGCGGAAGAGAAACAAGCGGACGTCGTCGCGGCGGCGGCGGCCG
>Ga0209086_10000500_pt1 | contig 34120 bp, 17 predicted proteins | sample M_130207_XF_Meta_FD_187312 | JGI IMG/M metagenome (GOLD analysis project Ga0209086, IMG submission 187312) | Freshwater microbial communities from Lake Montjoie, Canada to study carbon cycling - M_130207_XF_MetaG (SPAdes) (version 2) | ecosystem: Environmental > Aquatic > Freshwater > Lake... | reverse complement strand
AAACACGAGCTTCGGTGTTCACTACAGGATGGTCACCGTGATGCCGGGTTGACTGACGGCCTCGCCGATTTTGAGCTGTAGCGGGACCGCGGCACCGGGGACAGCCGCTTCGGGCACGCGGACGTTGAGTTGCAGCAGGCCCGCGGGCAAGCCCGGGACAAGACCCGCGTAAAGAATCTCGCAAAGTTTGCCATCAATCCGCACTTCCACCGGCAGCGTCGGCTGTTGAATCGTCGTCAGCAGGCCATGACCCGTGGCGTAGAACACAACAATGCCCCCGCGCGAAGTCGGCAGGCTGGCCGCGGCCGGGCCGATGCCAGTGGCGTTCGCAGCGTAGATGCCCGGAGCCGCATCCGCCACCGCCATCGGGTAGGGCGGGCTTGCGTCGATCGTAACGGCGGCGGTCGGCTGGGCGGAGACAAAATCGGGCACGATCACGTTGATCTGGTTTGCGTTGGCGGCGATCACCGTGGCGGTCGCTCCGTTGATGCTGACGGTTGGATTTTCAACCTGAGAGCCAAAAATGGAGATGACCTCGCCGGGCGAAATGGGCGCATCGGCATAGCTCGCCGCGTTGCGCACCCCGGTGAACGCAATCCTCGCGCCAGCCCCGGCGCGGACCGCCCGGAGCCGCAGCCGATCGGTCTTTGGGTTGTAGCTCACCACGCCGTTCGTGAAATCAAGGTTCCAGGCGGTGACACCGTTCTGGCCGATCTGGGTGGTCGAGGACCAGAAGATCGCTTGCGCCGTGTTGGGGAAAAACTTGGTGTCAATCGAAGGGCGGACCGCGTAATCGGTGTGGAGAGACCGCAGTTCCTTGATGTTCGGGATCCGCCAATCGTTGTACCCGGCCAAGGCCAGCGCGCCGGCCACGGCGAAGGACTCTTCCCAGGTGAGGTTGGCCGCGGTCTCCGCTTTGGACCACATCAGTCCGGTTTGGTTATCCGTGGCGGTGCCGTCGCCGTTGTCGGTGTAACGGCTCGGGAGTTCGGGGCCAGCGACCGCGTGGCGGACGCAACGCACGTGGAACCGTTTGGTCCCGCCGGCACTCACCGTCTCGCTCACGGAGAGGGCCCCAATGCCGCCCCCGGCGTTGGCGGCCCAAGCCATCGTCGCGGAGTCCGCGCGGGGTTCCGTTGCCCACCAGTATTCAGCGGTCGAACGGGTGAACACGGCGGTGTCAAGCGACGGATTGCCCGCGCCGTGATTTTGAATCGTGAACAGCTCCTGGGCGTAAGGAAGGCGCCAGCCAGAAACGCCGCCGAGCCCCAGCGCCGCGCAGTAGCCGCTCCCAGCGTCCCACTTCATTTCGCCTCCGTCCACCTGCTGCCACTGCAGCCCCGTCACCGTATCGGTCACCGTCCCGTTCCCATTCAATGTGAACGCGGGCGGGTTGATCGTCACCGTCGAATCATCTCCGTTAGCGACGGCGTAGCGCCGGGTCTGCCCCGTGTCGGGCAGACGGTGGATGGTCCAGGGGACGGCGAGGAGAAGCAGGATGGGAAACATAGGTTAGCGGATCGTCACGTTCACAACGTTCGAAGTCCGGTTCGCGATGGTGACGGAAACGTCGACTGTGCCCGCGCCCGCCAGCGACGGCGGCACCAGGATGTTGTACTGCGCCACGCCGTTGAATGGAGTCAGCGGGCCGGCGTAGGCAAGCTGGGTGGCCACCCCGCCCACCGTGGCCGTACCCGTGGCGTTCGCGCCCAGGTTGCTGCCATAGAGAACCAGATAGACTTGGCCCGTGGCGACATCAATGGGCAGCGCCGCGGCGTTGTTCCCCGTCCGCTGGACGAACTGTTCGCTTGTCTGTTGTGTGCCGTTGACCCGAGTCAGGTAGCCGGTCGCGAGGCCCGTGCTATTGACCGTATACAGCGCCGGACTGGCCGCGGCGCGCTGGAAGGTCTGGCTGGTGGAAGCGCCATTGGGGTCCACGTTCGTAAACGTGTAGGAGCCGTCGGCGTTCAACTGGTAGTTGACGAAATAGCGTCTGCCCGTCAGTTCATATTCGAGCGAGTATTGATTCGGTCCGGGCCACGTGAAGCCGACGATCTTCGCGCCGCGCAACGGATCCCCGGCGGGCCGAATCGGGACGGTAAGGGGTTGGGGCGTAATGGTGTCGTTGACCACCTGCACCACCCCGCGCAAGCCCCCGTTGACGTAGGGATAAGTCTTGGTGGAATGGTAGTGATACACCCCGTTCACCGTGTGGCCGTTGAAGGAATCGAGGTCCTTCGGGGTGCTGCCGTCCGCGTCCGTCAGGCCGTAGAGAGCGAACCCATCCAGGGCATAGCCAATCGGGTTCGCCGCGCCCACCGTATCCGTTAGATGCAACGGGGCGATGTGGTAGTGATAGTCGTCAGCCCGGCCGCAATGCCCGCCGAACTCGTCGAGCTCCCCGGCGACCAGCGTGTCCGTCACGCCGTCGTTCTTGATCGGGTTGAAGATCGGCACACCGTTCGCGGCCACCGCGATGGCCCCGCTAAACAGGGCGTTTTTGGCCGAAATCGGGTTCGCCGCAAACTGAGGATTGCGCGGGATGCGGAATGCGTTGCCGCCCGTGAAATCCTGGGGCAGCGGAAACTGCTGCTGCCAGGACGTGATGCCGACCATCATCTTGTGCGTGGGCAGTCCGTTCGACTCTAGGTAGTAGTAGTTGGCGTCGGAGCGCCAGCGGATCAGCTGCGTAAACGACGTCCCGCGTTGCGAGAACAACGCCGTGAAAAGGGCGAGCGCCGCGCAGGTACGAATGGCAATAGTAAGTTTCATTGGATGTTCACGGTAACCGGATTGGACGGCTGACTGTTGACGGTCACCACCACTTCCGAAGCACCTTTGCCCGCCAGCGAGCGCGGGATCAGAATATTGAACTGAGCTACGCCGTTCGACGGCGTGAGCGGGCCGGCGAAAGCGACCGTGGCCGGCGTGCCGGAGATGGTGGCGCTGACGGTTTTCACCTCCGGCAGGTTCCCGCCGTAAAGAACGAGATACACCTGATCGGTCGCGGGGCCGAGATCAATCGGCGTCTGGGCGAACTGCTCGGTAGATTGCACCGAACCGCGCACGCGGGTGAGATAGCCCGCGGCAAGACCGTTGCCATTCACCTGGAACAGAATCGGCGCGGTGGGCGGGGTCAGGCGGCCTTCGTGGACGATGTTGGTGATGTTGATGTCGCCATCGGCGTTCCAGGTCTTGGTGTACCCGGCCGGCTTTTGCGCGGTGTAGCGGAAGATCACCGTGTTGTCGAGGTCGATGTCATCGCTCCAGATGAACTTGGCACCGGTGAAATTGGCCGCGTTGTAGTCCCCATCCGGCCCCACGCGGGCGTCGGTATATTCGGTGGCGTGGGCCCAGGTGGAGTCGTCGAAATCGGGGGCGAACCAGTTGGCCGGCACCGGAGTGTATTCGACCTGCGGGTTCGTGATGGCCCGGTTCAGCGGACCTTTGAAGAACGTTTTTACCTTCCACGCCGAAGAGGTCGCCGTGCCATCCGAGAGCTTCAGGCTGAAGCCGGCGTCGCCGATTTGCGTGCCGTACTCCAGCCCTGTTTTGGGGTCGGCGTTGTCCTTGGCGATCACGGCGATCGTCATCGGGTAGATCGGCAGGATGGAGACCGAGACGACGTTGTGGGGGAGAAATTCGATCGAATCGGTGGCAATCAGTTTGCCGTTGATGTAGATCATGCACCAGTTGTCCGCGTAGGCGTTTAGCTTAATGGTGTTGTTGAAATTCGCCTTGATCAGGTTAGGGTCCGGGCGGGGGGGCGGCCCCTGCGCCAGGACGACGAAAGTGACCGAAAGAAGGCAGGAAAGAGTTCTCACACCCTATCTTTAGCACGTGATTCTTACGGCTGGATGTGGGCGGCGGGAGAATTGTGAGGGGAGTGTAAGTTTTGCGCAGTTCGCATGGGTTCGTCGGCTATTCTAAAGCTGGCATGGGAGCAAACGTACGAGCGCTGGTGATTGACGATGATCGATTGATGTGTCAATTCTTGGCGGAGTATTTGGCGCCGAGCGGATACACCGTCACGGCGGCGCATACGGATCCGGACGGCGCGGCGAAGGCCGTCAGCCCGGATGTGGACGTCCCAGCTTGACTAAGGGCGCACCCACAGGAGGGGTGACAGCTAAGTTCGGCGAGGATTGACGAACAGCCAGAGGAAGGCGGCGGCGAGGGTGGTGGCGGCGGTGAGGTAGAGGACGACGTGCCAATGGTGGGTGCGGTCGAGGACCCAGCCGAGGAGGACGGGGGCGACGAAGCCGGCGGCGTTGGAGGCGGCGTTCATCAGGCCCGCTACCGTACCCCCCGACGATCCGCCGATGTCGGTGGCTGAGGACCAAGCGGCGCCGAGATATAAATCGACGGCTCCGGCGGCGCTGCTCATGAGGAGGGCAGCTATGGCTGGCTCAGGGTAGCCGATGCCGAGAGTGAAGAGCGCCGCGGCCGTAGAGAGGCCGCAGAAGCCGATGGCGGTGCGGGCCGGCCGGGGGCCGAGGCGGCGGGTTAACAGATCGGTTAGGAAGCCTCCGGCCCAAGTGGCAGCGACTCCGAATAAAAGCGGGAGGCCGGCGTAGTAGGACGCCTCCGTGAGAGACATGCCTCGCTGCTCTCGGAGGTAAGTGGGAAACCAGGTGATGTAGAACTGCCAAAGAAGCGTGGAGCCAAAGGCGGTGCCGAGGAGCGTCCAGAGACGGGGGTTGCGGAGGAGGGCGGGCCAAGGGGTGGCGATTGTGACTGGGGGATAATCTGGGGGGCGGTTGCGGTAGACGGCGAACCAGGCGGCGGCCCAGAGGAGGCCGAAGGCTCCGAAGACAACGAACGGGGCTTGCCAGCCGTAGTGGAGGAGAAGATAGCCGGCGATGGGCGGGGTGAGCGCGCCGCCGAGACGGCCTCCGCCGAGGAAGGCTCCGAAGGCGGTGGCGCGTTCGTGAATGGGGACCCAGCGAGAGAAGGCGGAGGCGATGGAAGGGGAGAAAGCGGCTTCGAGACCGCCGAAGACGAAGCGGATTGTGAGGAGCGAGACGTAGCTCCAGGCGGTGGCGGTCAGGGCCGTGAACAGCGACCAGCCGACGATGGCGAAGGTGACGAGTCCGCGGGCGCCGTGGCGGTCGGCGAGGATGCCCCAGGGGGTTTGGCCGAGGAAGTAAGAGAGGCTGAAGATGCTGAAGACGAAGCCGAGTTCGGTTTGGGAGAGGTTGAAATTGCGGCGGAGTTCAGGGCCGGCGATGGCGATGCAGACACGGTCCGTATAGCAGACCATGTTGATGAGGAGGGCGAGGAGGACAATCCGATGGCGATGGGCCATGGGCTAGAGGCCTTCGGGCGTGGGGGTGTCGGGGTCGAGGGGGTAGAGGGGGCGGGACACCTTTTTGAAAGGGAGTTGGCGGAGGTTGGCGGAGGAGACGCCGGGGGTATCCACGACGAAGATGGCGGCGGCGAGGGGTTCGTAGGCGGCTCGGAAACCGTTGGGGGATTTGACGACGACGATTTTGCAGTAGACGGGGTCGATGCCGTGGGAGCGGAAGAGTTCGGGGTCGACGGTCATGGCGGAGCGTTCGGCGACTAAGATGTGGACATGGCCGGAGACGAGGACGGCGGTGCGGCCCATGGAGGTGGTGATGCCGGTGTTGTAGCCGCGGGCGCGGGCGGTCCAGGAGCCGTCGGAGAGGAGTTTAACGTAGGCGGAGACTCGGACGGGTTTCGAATGTTTTTTGTCGAAGGACGCGCCGATTTTGCGGGTGATGGTGGCTCCGACGCCGGCTTCGAAAGCGGCGGCGACAGTGGCGGGGTCGACGAGGAAGATGGCGGCGGGGCCGGAGAGGGGGGCATTGAGGAGATGCTTCAGGACGCCGGTGGAGTCGCCGGGGGAGCCAGAGCCGGTGGAGTCCGAGGACTCGGCGAGGATGGTGGGGCCGGTGGGGAGGGAGAGGGCGGCGGCGATGGCTTCGGGGACGGGCGTGAGGGTGATTTCGAAATCGTTTTTGCCGCGCCACAGGCGGCGGGCGAAGGTGTCGGCGTAGCGCTGGGCGGACTTGGGTCTGTTGTTTGTGACGGCGACGACGGAGCAGCCCATTTCGGCGATGTCGAGCCAGGGTTGGACGGGGAAGATGGAAATGGCTTCGGCGAGGCCGGAGGCTTCGACTGCTTGGGCGGCGGTGATGAGGGCGTGCATGGGCCCGCGGTGGGTTTGGGAGTTTTCGGGAGGGATGATGAGGGGGAGTTTGCGGTACGCGATGGAGGGGCGGAGTTCGCCGGAGAGGGTGCGAAGAAGGAGGCGGGCCGCTTTTTGCCCGGTTTCGAACATGTCGATGTGGGGGTAGGTGTGGTAGCCGACGATGGCGTCGGCGAGGGTGACCATGCGTTGAGTAAGGTTGGCGTGGAGGTCGAGGGTCAGGAAGATAGGCTTGCGGGGGCCGAGAATTTTGCGGGCTATTGTGAGGATACTGCCTTCGACGTCGTCTTCGGCGACGGCGGTTTGGGCTCCGTGCATGGCGAGGAGGAGGGCGTCGGGGTTGGCCTCGGAGAGGTGATGGGCGAAGTCGTTTTTGAGGCGGGCAAAGTCGGTTCTGCGGAGGCGGTTGGCGGTGATGGCCCAGGCGGCGCAGACAGGGGCAATTTCGATGCTCGGGGTGGCCGAGAGGATGTCGAGGAAGCCTCCCATTTCGGTGAGTTTGCCGGAGTGGCGGGCGAGGACGGCGGGGCCGAAGACGGGGTTGAAGTCGTCGTAAGTAGTGGGGACGGGGGAGAAGTTATTGCTTTCCTGGAGGATGGCGGCGACGGCGATTTTCATGGGTTAGGCTCGATGGGTTCGTGGAGGGTGAGGATGCGGTCGGCGGCGACGTCTTTGATGCTTAGCTTGGATCCGCCGGGCCAGATGATTTCAATGGTGGCGGCCTTTGTTTCGGCTCCAAGGCCAAAGGTGACGCGCGGGTCATGGGAGGAGAGGAAGCCGCTGCTGGGGCTGAGCCAATCGTAGAGTTTGCGACCGGAAGGGGTGGTGATGGTGATGCGCGCGCCGATGGAGTCGCGGTTGGCTTTGTGGCCGACGAGGCGGAGGGTGAGCCAGTGGCCGCCGCTGGAGGCGGAGTTTAGAAGGATGGCGGGTCGGCGGCCGAGGGAGGTGACGACGATGTCCTGGTGCCCGTCGTTATTTAGATCGACGATTGCGGCACCGCGTTGGTAGCCCACTGTTTGGAAGTGATCGCCCATCTTGCTGGAGACATCGAGGAAGCGTTTGCCGTCGAGGTTTTCGAAGATGGTGTCGTGCTGGGCGGCGTTTGACCGTAGGGTATCGACGTCACCGTTGGCGGAGAAGATGTCGCGCCAGCCGTCATTGTTGTAATCAAGAAAGGCCGCACTCCAGCCGGAGAAGGGCAAGCTGAGCGGGCCGAGACCGGTGGCGGCGGAGGCGTCGCGGAAAGACTGGCCGCGGACGTTGCGGAAAAGGCCCCAGACTTGGTCGGTGAGGTCGTTATAGAAGACGTCGGGCCAGCCGTCGTTGTCGAAGTCGCGCAGGACGGTGCCCATGGCGGAGACGGTGGCGGCATCGTCGTTGAAGGCGACGCCGAGGGCCAAGCCTTGTTCCAGAAAGGTGCCGTTTTTTTGGTTGATGTAGAGGAAGTTGGGCTCTGTATCGTTGGCGATGAAGATGTCTTCCCAGCCGTCTCCGTTGACGTCGGCGACACCGATTCCCATGCCTTTGCCCAGGGCGGTGCCGAAGCCGGCGGTTTCGGTGACATCTTGAAAGGTACCGCGGCCGGTGTTGCGAAAGAGGCGGTGGGGGACGGTGGGATAGGTCTTGGGATGGCAGTAGTATTCGACGCCGTCTTCGCGAAGGCAGCGTTGGTCGGAGGCCGGGGTCCAGAGGGTGTAATTGGAGAGGACGAGATCGAGATGGCCGTCGTGGTTGTAGTCGAGCCAGGCGGCTTGCACGCTGAGGGTTCCGGGCGGTTTGGTGCCGAGGCCGGAGGCGACGGTGACGTCGCGGAAGGTGCCATCGCCCTGATTGCGGTAGAGGGTGTTGGTGCCGGCGTTGGCGACGAAGAGGTCGGGGAAGCCGTCGTTGTCATAGTCCGCGGCGGCGGCACCGAGGCTGTAGCCGAGGGTTTCGCCGGCGAGGCCCGCGCGCTGGGTGACGTCTTCGAAACGGCCTCCGCCCAGGTTGCGGAGGAGGGCATTGTGGAAGGCGGGATTTGCTTTTTTGAGGGACGGGAACTCGGCGCCGTTTGTGAAGTAGAGATCCATCAAGCCGTCGTTGTCAAAATCGAGAACAGCGATGCCGCCGCAGAGTGGTTGGGGGAAGTATTTGCGACCGCCGGAGAAGCCGTTATTGGTGATGTAAGTGAAGGTGCTGTGGGTGGCGACGTCGATGAACCCGGGGCGGATTTGGGCGAGCAGCAGGAGCCAAGCGAAGGTTTTCATTGCGCCGCTCCGCGGCAGGGCGGGGTGAGCCAATCGGGCAGGTTGCGGCACGCGGGAGCTGAGTTGGGAGCGGCGAGGGCGGCGGCGGTGCGGAGGAGGGGGGCGGCTTCTCTGGGGGGCAGGAGGAGGCCGTGGAGGTGATAGGGCCGGTCCCATTCCGGCCAACGCTCTTCGATGCGGCGCAGGCGTTGAATGGCCTCCGCAGTGCGTTTTTCGAGCGCGAGGACGACGGATTCGGTGAGGAATATGCCGCGGTTTTCCGGGGCGTCGGTTATGGCGAGAGTGAGCGTTTGGGCGGCTTCGCGGTAGCGGCCATGGGCGGCGAGGAGGAGGGCGGCTTGCTCGACGAGTTGCGGGCGTGCGCCGCGCCATGACGGGGAGGGCGCGACGAGTTTGAGGGCTTCGTTGCCGCGTCCGAGGCGATCGAGGATTCTGGCCTTGAGAAGCAGGTATTCGGCGGATTGCTCGGTGGTGGGGATCTTGTCCAACGCCGAAAGGGCGGCCGACGGCTCGGCAGTTTGGAACAGGGCGATCGCTTGGTCGAGTAAGCTGCCGGAGCGTTCGAGGAAGGGTAGTGCCTGAGCCGGTCGGCCGGCGTCGAGAAGCGCGCGGCCGACTTGGGATAGTACATCCTGGTCGGAGTTTTTTGTCAGAAGGGCTTGGAACTCCGGCGTGGCGTCGGTCTCGTTTCCATCGGCCAGTAGGAGCTTCGCCAGATGGAGGCGGAGGAGAGCGTCATCGGGTCGGGCGGCGACCATGGCGCGAAACCGGGCGATTTCGCGGGCGCGGCGTTCGGGCGGGGATAAGGTGGCGAGATCGATCATGCCGGGCTCACGGCGGGGATCCCGTTGGCGGGCGGGGCGGAGCTTTTTATATTGTTCGAGCCAACGTTGTGCTTCCTGCTCGTGGCCGTGCTCCATCAGGATACGGCCGAGGTGGAGCCGTACTTCCCAACCGGTCGGGTCGATTTCGGCGGCTTGGCGGAAGGCTTTTTCTGCCTGAGTGGGGCGATCGAGCGCGAGCAGAACCAGCCCGTATTGATCCAGCGCGCGGACGTCTTTGGGGTTCAGTTTGAGCGCCGTTTCGAGGTGAGCGATCGCGTCTTCATCCCGGCCCAGTCGGTGGAGTAACCAGGCTCTGGCGGTGTGGGCGGGTGCTAGCGCGGGGTTGAGGCGGACTGCTTCGGCGAGGTGGGCGAGAGAGTTTTCCGGATCGGTTTTCCAGCATAGCTGGGCGAGCTGAAAGTGTCCAGTCGGGTCTTGCGGTTGGCTGGCCACGTAGGCTGCGAGGGCCGCCATTCCTTCCTGCGAACGGGCCTGGGAGCGGGAGGTGGAATTGGCGACAGCGTAGGCGCGATCTCGTTGGGCGTTGAGATCGGCGGGTTGGAGTTTGAGATAGCGATCAAAGGCCAGGGCCGCGTCGCCAAAGAAGCCGGCATCTTCGGCGGCGCGGGCGAGAGCGAGGGCGATACCGGGGTGGAGCGGAGCCTGGTTTTGGGCGCGGGCGAGGAGAAAGACGGCGCGTGGGGAATCGCCGCTGGCCGCGTGGGCAGAACCGAGTTCGAAGAGGACGGCCGGGTCGTCCGGGCGCAGGCGGAGCGCGGCTTCCAGCGCCTGCCGGGCGCGGGCGAAATCACCGGCGCGGGCGGCGGCGCGGCCGAGGTTTAGCAGGACGTCAACGTCCCCCGGTTTCTGTATCGCCAGACGTTGCCAGAGTTGCTGGGCGGAGCGAAAGTTGCCCAGGGCGGCATAGAGGGATCCGGCGTCAAAGAGGTGTTGGGGGTCATTCGTCTTGCTGAGAATGGCGAGGTGTTTTTCGGCAAGCGCTGGCTGCTTCCGCTGCGCGGCGAGGCGGGCCAGTTGGAGATTGGCGTTGGGATGGGCGGGGAGCCGCTGGAGGAGACGGTCAAAGTAAAACGCGGCTTGAGCCGCGTCTCCACAGGTCAGATAGTGGTTCCCGGCGTTGTTGAGCAGCGCCGAGGAAGGGGAGGGCATTGCGAGAGCGCGCCGATAGATGAGCTCGGATTCGGCGCACTTTCCCTGTTGGTCGAGCCGGGCGGCTTCCCGCAAATCCGGCGGCGATTGCGCGAGGCAAACGAGCGCCGCCGAATAGTGCAGGAACCGCCAGGGGTTTACGAACATGGACACAGCCAGACGGCGTTAAAACTCGACGCGGAGTCCGAGTTGTGCCCGTCGGCCAAACGAAGCGGGTAGAGTGTTATTGGTGACACCGAAAAGGCTGCTCTGCACATTGGTATTCGGATTCGCCCAGGTCATGTTGTTGGCGGCGTTGAACACGTCCATGCGAAGTTCTCCGCGAACCCGTTCAGTGATGGGCATACGCTTCACGATAGAGGCATCCATGTTGAACAACCCGGGGTTAGTCAATCCATCATACTGCCACGGATTGGTGCGGGGTGTGAAGTTGGGAAGGCGGGAGAAGGCGGCGGTGTTGAACCATTTTCCCGGGGTTGGGTTTTCCAGGAGGGGGTCTCCACTGACGGCCATCGCGCCGAAGCGAATATAGGCACCGGAGCGCCACGTGACAAGGCTGGTGATGTCCCAGCCGCCGAGGGCGAGGTCCACTACCCGTGGCATGGAGGAGAGGAAGTTGCGGCCCCGACCGACGGGTACCTCCCAGGTGCCGGCGAAGGTGAGTCGGCTGCGAGCCTTGTCGCTTTCCTGCCAGGTCAATTCGCGGTTGAAGCTGGCGATGTCGTTAAAGAAGACCTCGTCCTGCTGGCGGGCGTAGTTGTAGCCCATCATAATGCTATAGCCGTTGGCGAAGCTTCGATTCAGGCGGAGTTGGAGCGAATGGTAACGGGAGGAACCACCGTTGATTCCGTCAATGACGGTGAGGTTGCCGTATTGCGGATAGGGCCGCATCAGGCTTGTCATGCCAACGTTTTGTTGGAAGCGGAGTGCTCCGGGGAACTTGTCAACCGTGGAGAAGTTGTAGAACGGATTTGCCACGGCGCGGTTGGTGGCATCTTTGAATTCGTAGGCCACGCGCGGATCCACTTGGTTGATATTGAAGCCGCCGATATTTTGGCCGGATAGATTTAGGTAGTAGGTGACATCAAGCACCATGTTCTGCATCAACTGGCGTTGGAAGGACACGTTCAACCGGTCACTGTAACTGCGGGGGCGATTGCCGTTGACGTAGGAGAAGGAGTCTCCGAGCGAGGTGTAGCGACCGAGGCGTTTTTCATAGGCCGGCACGATGGGCGTAGCGGCAGGGAAAGGATCGCGGAGGCGCATTTGTGGAACTCCCAAGACGCTCGGATAAGCGGCGGTGACGTTCTTGTAGCCGACGTAGAGAGTGTCGAAAATATTGAAAGTTCCGCCTGTCCAGGGGGTCAGGTAGCGGCCGTAGCCGACGCGGAGTGACGACTTATCGTTAAGGCGGTAGGCCATGCCAATGCGCGGAGAGAAGCCGCCGCGGCCGGCGTTCCATTGGCCACGGTTGCTCGAATCAGCGAACTGGAAGGCACCGTTGAGGAGGGTTGGGCCTTTGTAGAACTGGGTGACGTCGGCGGGCAGTTTGGGTGCGTTGGCACCCTGCATTTCCGGAATGGGCGACGTGAGATCGAGCGGTCGGGTGAGGCGGTCCTGCGGGTCGGTGTAGGCCGTTTCATACTCGTAGCGCAAACCCATGTTGATGGTGAGGTTGCGGCTGACCTTCCAGTCGTCGTTGATAAAGGAGCCGTAGAAGCGATTCTGGCCTTGGGGAAGGATGGAAGCCGTCATTGATGTTGATCCGCTGTCCCAGCTATCGGCACCGCCGCCGGCCGGTTGAACGGCGCCCATCAGGAAGGTGGCAAAGCCATCGCCGGAGGTTTTCAGGTCCGGATTGACGAAAGTTGCGGCGGTGGCATCGGCTTGGAAGCCGAAGCCTGGATTGTTGCTGACGGTGAGGCTGGTGGTACGGGTTCCGCGGGTATCGGCGCCCATCTTGAGATAGTGTTTGCCTTGTTGGTGGGCGAGCTTGACGCTGACGCTATCGGCGGTGGGGCGTTGGTCCCAGGTGCCGCCGCGGGGCCCGAGATTGGTCCAGTATTCGCTGTTTCCTACACCCATAATGGACATGCGGGGCAGTAATTGAGGTACTGTCTTCCCATCGAACATGGCCTTGGAGAAGTTGGAGTTTGGCCAGATCTTATCCCATGCGGTGTAGGCGCTTTCGGCATATTTAGAAGCGTCGACAAAGCTATGGTAGGTGGCGTTGACGTTGAGGATGGTCGAAGCGCTGACCATATAAACGGCGTCGCCCGAGATGGAAAGGGCGTCCCGCTGGCTTCCGCGATCATTTACGTAGAAGTCAGAGCCGGTGGGGTTTGACGTCGTCACCGGAGTCCAGAGCTTACTGTAGCGGCCATAGAAGCGGAGCTTTTCGCTGGGGACGTAGTCTGTGCGGTTTGATATGTTGTGATAGTCGTAGCGGATGGGCAGCGGGACGTAGTAGTTGTTAACGTTATAGGGGCCTTGGCCGGGGCGGTTGGGTTTCCATAGCTTACTCATGTAGAGCGTGGCCACTGGGTCCTGCATGGATTTAGGGAGGATGTTGCCGGGGATGGGCATACGCGTGACGGTCCGGCCGTCGGCGGAGGTTTGAGTGGTGAAGGGGTCGTAGATTGTGCGGAGGCCGCCAACCGCATTTTTCGATTGCGAGAAGTTTCCTTCGCGCTCCAAGTCGGTGGGTAGCGTTTGGATGAGATCGTTCGGATCCGTTTTCCGCCACTGCTCGTAAGAGAAGAAGTTGAAGAGTTTATTCTTTTTGATGGGGCTGCCCAAGGTGCCGCCGTACATGTGCACGCGGCCGAGGTTGGTGGTGCGGAAAACTCGGTTTTCCAGAGCATTCGCCCATGGGTATTGCCCCTGGTGAAAGAGATTGCCATGCCAGTTGTTGGTGCCGGCCTTCATCGTGAGGGTGATGGCGGATCCAGAAGAGTGTCCGAACTCGGCGTCGACGGCGTTCTGCTGGACGGCGACTTCTTGCACGGCGTCCGGCGAGGGCATATAGCTGGTCTTATAGCCGATGCCGATCGGGCTGCCATCGATTTGCAGATCGTTCGAATAGTCGCGTCCGCCGCCGATTTGTTGACGGTTGCCGGACCAGGTCATGTAGGGCTCCACTTCTCGGGCGGTGTCGCTTTGCACGACGGCGGGGTCGAGTCGGGCCAAAAGTAAAGGGTTGCGGGAGATTTGGGGTAGGTTGCTAACGAGTGCGGCGTCCACCGTAGTTTCGAGCTTGCTGGAATTGAACTGGACGGTACTGGCTTGGGCTTCGACGGTGACGGTTTCGCGCACGTCGCCTGGACGCAGAACGGCGTCGACGGTGACGTCGGAGCGAGATTGCAGGACGACGTTTTCTTGAACGAACTTGTTGAATCCTTGTAGTTGCACGGAGACGCGGTACTTTCCGGGAAGAACGAGATCGAAAAGATATCGACCTTGATCGTTGGTCTGTCTGGTGTTTGAGACACCAGTGTCCCGATTGCTGAGGGTAACTGCGGCTCCGGCAACGAGCGCCTGTGTCCCGTCCGTAACGGCGCCTTGTACGCGCCCTCGATACTCCTGTGCGGGCAGGGCGAGAGCAACGGCAAAGAGGGCTATCCCTCTAAGCGAACGATGTTTTCCTATCACGTGAATTCTCCTGTAAACTTCCATGTCTATGGCGCGCAGCGTAACGGGGGTGAGCGTCGTCGCACATTGAGCGGAGCAGGCACAGTATATGCTATTTTTCCGGAGAATCAACCGGGTGTATCGTCCCTTCGAGAGTCGCGGAAACAGTGGCGCTACACACCGAAAGCTGACCCCGAGAGTGCTCTCTTGTCATATCCTCGGCAGACGGTTGGCGTTTTGGCCGTTCAGGGATTCGGCCGTTACCTGAATTCAGTCGTGCAACGGTTGATCCGGCAGTAGCTGGAGAGTTCGCCAGCAATTGGTGGGGGTTCTGGAGTAGGCTTCGGGAGCGAGTTTGGTGCGGTTGAAGGTGCATAGGGCGGGGTCGAAGAGGAGGGCCTAGAACGCATCGACGAGGTCGCCCTGGCGGAGACGGTTGGTGATGGTGATGATGATGGGGTAGTAGACGAAGACGGTGGAGCGGCCTTGGGTGAAACGGACAGATTCGGCCTCGGAGTTGAGGGTCCCTGTGGAGGTTGGCGTTTGATCGGATGGGCGGAGGGATTGCCAGAAGGTGTTGAGTTCGGGGCGGTAGCGATCGTTGTTGTAAGTGGAGAGAACGGTGAGGCGGTGGGTGGGTCCGGAGTAAGTGTGGAGGATGGCGGTGAAGTTACCGGTGCCGGGGAAGGAGACCTCGGAGGTGGAGACGGCGAGGTGCCAGCCGTTGGGGAGGGTCGAGATGACGGGGTGGCGGTGGAGCGGACCGTGTATTGGGCTGCGACGACGGACTTGAGGTCGGAGGCGGAGTCATTCGCGGCGTCGCCGGTGGCAATGGGTCGTAGAGAGCGACTTGGGCGAAGGTGGGTCCGTCGGTGCGGGTGTAGGATTTGACCTTGCCCGAGGTGGTGTTCCAGTTGGGCGGAGGGTTGAATTGGAGCGCGGTTTGGGCCGAGAGCGTGGAGGCGAGAAGCAAGAAGACAAATAGACGCACATCCGGTTCCTCTTCAGACAGCAGGGCTTAGACGGCCATATTATATATTGAAGGTCCGATTTACAAGGTTTCTCTCATGAATAACAGATCTTTTCCCTTGGTATTCAGTGTCGCGATTTGTGCTTGTTCGCCGATGATTTTTGCGCAGAGCGGCGCGGGTTCCATTCAAGGGACGGTGCAGGATGCGACGGGGGCTGCGCTCGTGGGCAGTTCGGTACGGGTGGTGAACCAGAAGACGGGTGTCTCGATTGAGACTACGTCGAATAGCGTGGGATTCTATTCGGTCCCGGGGCTGTTTGTGGGCTCTTACACGCTGACGTTCAGCGCGCCGGGGATGAAGCGGTTCCAGACCACGTTTACGCTGGAGAACGCGCAGAGCGCGATTATCAATCCGAAGCTGAGCGTGGGCGACGTGGCGGAAACGGTGACGGTGACCGAGAGCGATCCGCAACTGGTGACCTACGACAGTGGAACGGTTTCGAACGTGCTGGACCGCAAGCGGATTGATCAATTGCCGCAGAACGGGCGGAATGTGCTGGGGTTGCTGGCGGCGACGACGCCGGGGTTAGAAGGCGGGGGCCAGCGAGCGAACGGGCTGATGGGGGAGGCGCTGGAGTATACGCAGGACGGGGCTCCGATGACGAGCCGCAACTTCGGCGGGGCGGGGAATTCGACGCGGGCGCAGTTGCCGGATCCGGACGCGGTGGAAGAAGTGAAGATTGAGACGCTGAATTCGAGCGCGCAGTTTGCGACGCCGGCGACCGCGATTTTGACGACGAGATCGGGTACGAATAAGCTGCGGGGTTCGGTGTTCGAGACGCATCGGAACAACGCGATTGGAATTGCGCGGGCGCGGCAGGATCCGGCGAACTTCGCCGCGCCGCACCTGGTGCGGAACGAGGTGGGCGGTTCAGTGGGGGCACCGATCATGATTCCGAAGCTTTACGATGGCCGGAACCGGTCGTTCTTCTTCGTTGCCTATGAGCGATTTTCGATTCGGCAGGCGGCTAATCAACGGGTGTTTGTGCCGACGGTGGCGATGCGGAATGGGGATTTCAGCGGGCTGATCAACCGGGCGGGAATTCGGTCGACGCTGTACGACCCGAACACGACGCAGGCGGACTTGCAGCGGCAGCCGTTTCCGAATAATCAGATTCCGATTGGCCGTATTAGCCCTTTGGCGAAGGCGCTTTACGCGGCGACGCCGTTGCCGACCACGAATGACAATCCGCTCGTGAATTCGAATATCACCGATGTGAACAACATCAAGCAAGACATTCCGAATATCAATCTGCGGCTGGACCATGTGAAGGACCAGAACAACCGATTTTATGCGCGTTTCACGCAGATCAACCAGTTTCAGCAGGCGCTGCGGAACTATCCGAATGCATCGCCGGCGAACATTGCGGGCGGTGGGCTGCCGGCGGGGGCGACGGGCTATCAGGAGATCCCAATCACGACGATCAGCGTGGCGTTTGGTTATTCGAAGGTCTATTCGCCGACGTTGTTTTCGGAGACGATTGTGAGTCGGCAATGGATGAGCCAGTATGTCCAGGGTGCGGGCGATGTGAATCAGAATTATGAAAAGCTGCTGGGGCTGCCGAATAACTTTGGGCAGTCCGGCTTTCCGGAGATCGGCGGGAATTTGATCATGCCGTACGGGGGATCGCAGTACAACTACGGGATGAACCAGATGCTGACGAACTTCGACCACAACATGACGAAGATTGCGGGGAAGCATCAGATCCAATTTGGGGGCCGCTATCGCCACGAGCGATTCGGCTATTTGCCGGACCGGGCGGCGGATGTGATCAATTTCAGCAACCAGGCGACGGCGGTTTATGATCCGGCGACGGGGGCAAATTACGGGGCGCGACCGAACACGGGTTTTGTGGATGCAGACTTCTTTTTGGGGGCGGCGAGTTCCTATTCGCAGCAGAAGAACGCTCCGTTTGGGCACTTTCGCGAGCAGGAGTTTGATCTTTATGTGCAGGACAATTATCGGGTGAATCGGTCGCTGACTTTGAACCTGGGGTTGCGTTGGGAGGGGCATCCTTCGCCTTACACGAAGGACGGGCTGAACGTGACGTTTGATTTGAAGAACAACGCGCTGGTGCTGCAGAATCCGATCCAGTCTTACATCGATAAGGGCTTTACGACGCCGACGATTGTTCAGAATATGAGGGATCTGGGAGTGAAGTTTACGAACCCGGAGGCGGCGGGGGTGCAGAATACGGGTTTGAACAATAGCTGGGGCAATTTTGGTCCACGGCTGGGCTTTGCCTACACACCGTTTCACGGCAAGTGGGGCACGGTGATTCGGGGCGGCTACGGAGGCTATATCTATCCGGTGCCGATTCGGAATTCGATGCGGGTGGGGATTGCGAACGTGCCGTTCCGGGCGACGTATACGCGCAGCTACACCAATGCGAACCAGTCGCCGGACGGGTTGCCGAACTTTCTGCTGCGGAGCCCGCTGACGGTGATTGCGGGGCAGAACAGCGCGAATGTAGTGGACTCGACGAACGTGAACGCACTGCTGCCGGGCATTGGCGTTTCGACGCTGGACCCGAACTATCCGCCGGCGAAGGTGAGGCAGGCGACGTTGACGATTGAGCAGCCGTTGAAGGGCGGTTCGGTGATCCGAGCGACCTACCTGTTTGTGAACTCGATCAACCTGGACCAGAACTACCAATACAATGCGGCTCCTTCGACCTACGTGTACATGGTGCGGAACGGGGTGGTGCCGCCGACGGGTCAGTTTGCTTCGACGGCGACCCGACCCTATGATCAGCGCACCTGGGGGACGAATCTGATTTCGACCAAGTACGGCTGGGCGAACAACAGTTCGCTGCAGGTGAACTACCAGCGACCGTTTCGAAAGGGTCATGCCTATCAGGTTTTCTACGTCTTCTCGAAGGCGTTTCGCGTGGGTGGGAACACGTTCCGGGACAACGTTTTGTACCCGGGCGAGTTGTTTGCGCCGGGTGCCTTGCCGACGGGTTTGAATCCGGGCACGATTCTGGAGCCGAGCCGGGAGCTGAACCGGGCGTTGAACTATCGTCCGGACACGGCGATTCCGGTGCATCGGGTCAGTTTCAATGGGGTAGTTGACCTTCCGTTTGGGAAGGGCAAACGGTTCCTGCGGAATTCGAACAAGTGGGTTGACGCGCTGCTGGGCGGGTTCCAGGTGGCGGGTTTGGGCAGCGTGGTGGCGCAGTCGTTCTCGCCTTCGACGGCGAACTGGGGGCCGACGAGTGAAATCCAGATCTACAAGGATTCGGTGCCGGTGACCGATTGCCGGAGCGGGGTGTGTCGACAGGCGTACCAGTGGTTCAATGGCTACATCGCGCCGCCGCTGATCAACAACGCGGTGAACGGGGTGACGGGATTGCCGGCGAACTACACGCCGTATCAGACTCCGATCAACAACACGCCAGGGACGGCGAACTACGGGACGAATAACGTGCTGGTGCCGCTGCGGAATGGGACCTCGGTGCAGACAGGCTTTTCGCCGGGTCCGGCGGGGGCACACCCGTATTGGAAGACGACAATGCTGGGACCGTTCAACTACATTGCTGACATTTCGATCTATAAAGAGTTTGCGATTAACGAGCGGATGAAGTTCCGTTTCAACGTGGATGCGTTTAACGCGATGAACATCCAGGGCTACCAGAACCCGAACGCGCTGGATGGGATTCAGCAGTTGCAGAATTCGTATTGGACTCCGCGGCAGATTCAGTTGACGGGGCGGTTTTCGTTTTAGGTCCCTATCGCTTGCGGAAGGCCTCGCTTTGGACGATGAACTCGACGAGGTCGCGGAGGCCGTTGCGTTGGTCGCCGACTTTGGTGGCGATGGCTTCGACTTGTGGGCGGTCGGCGGCGTCGAACTTTCGTCCGCAGGCGTAGGTGAGAAGTTTCTGAGTCAGGGTGCGGGTGAAGTCCGCCTTGTGCTGGAGGAGGGCTTCGCGGAGGCCGACGATGTCGGAGAACTTTTCTCCGGAGGGGAGTTGGCCCGAAGCATCGATGGGTTTACCGCCGGGGTACTTGGTTCGCCAACGGCCGATGGGATCGAAGTTTTCGAGGGCGAAGCCGGGCGGGTCGATGGATTTGTGGCAGCTCATGCAAGCGGGGCTTTCGCGGTGTTTGACGAGGAGGTCGCGGACGGTTTTCGCTCCGCGGACGTCGGGGTCGAGGGCGGGGACGTCGTCGGGGGGAGGGGCGGGCGGGGTGCCGAAGATGTTTTCGAGGGTCCAGACGCCGCGGGTAACGGGCGAGGTCTCTATGCCGTTGGCGGAGACGGTGAGTACGCTGCCATGGCCGAGGAGGCCGGCGCGGCGGGCATCGGGGAGGTCGACTTTGCGGAAGAGGTGGCCGCCTACGCTGGGGATCGAACTTTCGAGGCCGTAGAGGCGGGCGAGAGGCTTATCGAGGAAGGTGTAGCGGGCGTCGAGGAAGTCGTGGAGGCTTTTGTTTTGGTCGAGGAGATGGCGCATCAGGAGGCGCGTCTCGGTCTTCATGGCGTTCTGGAGATCGTCCCAGTAGTAGGCTCCGAAGGCGTCACGATCGGGGGGCATGTCGCCGAGGCTGCGGAGGTTGAGCCAGCTATCGAGGAAGCCTTCAACGAAGGCGCTCGATTTGGAGCTCGCGAGAAGTCGCCGGGTTTCTGATTTGAGAACATCGTCGCGGAGGAGGGCTCCCGTACTGGCTTGCTTGAGGAGAGCTTCGTCGGGGGTCGTGGACCAGAGGAAGTAGGAGAGGCGCGTGGCGAGGGCGTAGGCGTTGGTTTCGCCTGTGGAGATGTAGAGAAACTCCGGGGAGCAGAGGACGGCTTTGAGAGCGTCCTGGAGGGCGGTTTCGGCGGGGATGCCGGCGCCTCGGCGCTTGGTGGCGATGGCTTCGAGGCGGTTGATTTCTTCGGTGGTAGCGGGGCGGCGGTAGGCTCGCGTGGCGAATTTGGCGAGGATTTCGCGGGTGCGTTCGGGGGCGAAGGGGCGGTCGCCGTAGAGGATGCGTCGGCTCGGGGGAATGGCAGGCTGGTCGAGCGGGCCGCGGATTTCGACTTGATGGATTCGAATCTGGGGAATGGGCGCGAACTTCATCATGGCGATGCGGCCGAGGACGATGCCGGGGCCGACGTTTCGCTCGGCTTCAGGGAGGAACTGGGGGAAGCGGCGGCCGTAGCTGCTGAAGACGTTCCGCACGTTGTTCATGCCGTTGGGGAATATGAACCGGGGTTGATAGCCGGCGTCGAGGCGGACGCGGAAGGTGAGCCAGTAGGGGCCTCCGTCGGCGAGGTCGACGGGTTCGGCGAGGAGGGGTTGGAGGGGCTGTTCGTGTTGGAGGTAACCAGCGCGGGCGTCGCCGGCGACGACGCCGAAGCGGAAGGGGGCTTCGGGGTCCATGCCGAAGAGTTTGGGGTCGTAGGGGTTCTTGCGATGGAGGGCTTCGACCTGGACTTTTACTTCGTAGAAGCCGTCGGCGGGGACGCCTTCGGCGAAGGCGTGGAGGGGGGCGTAGGCACCTTCGTAGTGGGGGGTGCGGGGGTGTTCGAAGAGCGACATGTACTGGGTCAGGTTGTTCTTTCTGCGGGCTCCGTCGAGCTCTTTTTGTTGTTCGAACTTGTCCTTGAAGGTCCAGGTTTTAGGGGGAGGCGGGGGCTGGGCGGGGAGGGCTTTGCGGATGACGGCATCGGCGGCGTCGAGGTACTGTTCGAGGAGATAGCCGGAGGTGATGAGAGTGTCGCCGATGTTGTCCATGTGGGCGAATTGCTGGTCGCGGGGGAAGCGGCTCGTGGGATCGAACTGGTCCATGTCCATCTGTAGGAGATCGCCGATCGTGTTGCGATATTCGCGGCGGTTCATGCGGCGGAGCGTGACTTTGGCGGGGGCCTGGCTGGCGACGGCGGAGAGGAAGGCTTGACGTTCGGCAGGGGAGGGTTGGGGGGACTTCTGGGGGGGCATGGTGCCCGATTCGACGCGGCGCGAAACGGCGAGGAGGTCGGCGGGGGCGAGGGGGCCGCGGTCGAAGCGGCGATTGGCCATTTGGGCTTTTTCGCCGTGGCAACTGGTGCAGTAGGAGTTCAGGAAGATGGTGGCCGGGTCGAGGGCCGCGGCGAGGAGGAGGACGAACGTCATTTCCTTAAACTCCGCGCAGGGTTCCGGTGGAGAGGGCGAACTTCTTTTGCTCGACGCCGAAGCGCTGGAGCATGCTGAGGAACAGATTGGAGAGGGGCTGGCGCGTGGGTCCGGTGGTGGGGAAGGCTTGATAGGTGCCGTGCTTAAATCCGCCGCCGGCGAGGACCACGGGCAGATTCACATTGGTGTGGGCGTTGCCGTTTCCCATGCCGCTGCCGAAGAGGACCATCGTGTGGTCGAGGAGCGAGCCATCGCCATCGTTGATGGACCTCATCTTGCCCAGAAAACGAGCGAATTGCTCGGTCTGATAGCGTTCGAGCTTAACGAGGAGATCGATGCTTTCCTGGACTTGGCCGTGATGGGAGAGCGAGTGGTATTCCTTGCGGACACCGAGTACGGCGGCTTCGAAACCGCCGGCGATTTCGAGGGTGGCGATGCGGGTGGAGTCGCTTTGGAGGGCGAGGGCCATGAGGTCGTAGAGAACCGGGATGTCGGTGACGAGGCCGCGATTTTCCGGCTCGGGGATGGGGGCGTCGGGCTTGGGAATGCCAGCCCACTTCTGGCGCTGTTCGAGCACTTTTTCGACGTCGCGGACGGATGTGAAGTACTCGTCGAGTTTTTGCTGGTCGGGCGCGTCGAGGCGGTGCTTCAGCGAGCGGGCGTCGCCGTTGACGGAATCGAGGATGGAGCCTTGGAGGGTGAGACGGTCTTTGGTGCGCGCTTGTTCGGCGGGACTTTCGTTGAGGAAGAGTTTGCGGAAGAGTTCGCGAGGGCCTTGGATGGGGTTGACGCGGGTGCCGCTGCGGGTCCAGGACATCATGCAGCCGCCGTGGAGGCCTTCTTCGGAGCCGAGATTGAGACAGGGAAAACGGGTGGCGCCGCCGACGGTTTCGGCCATGCGTTGGTCGAGGCTGATGTTGCCGTCGGGCATGCCTTTGGCGTCGACTTGGCGGACGCCGCTGAGGAAGGAGTGGACGGCGAAGTGGCCGCCCTTGACGCCGTGATCGAGGCCGGCGAAGACGGTGAGGTCTTTGCGATGTTGGGCGATGGGCTGGAGGAGGTGGGGGGTGTCGTAGTCGGGGCCGGTGGTTTGGGGGAAGAACTGTTGGGCGTAGAAGCCGAAGGCGTTGCCGATGGCGACCATGCGCATGGGCCGGACTGTTTTTTCGTTGGCGCCGAGGGCGGAGAGGGCGAGGCCGGAGCCGAGGGCGCTGATGCCGAGGGAGTCGAAGAGGGGGAGAGCGAGGCGGACTCCGGCGGCGCGGAGGAAGAAACGTCGTCCGGGGAGGTTGGGCCGGTTGATGGGCATGAGGGGATTTTATCAGGCCTACAATGGAGTTGCTTATGGGGCATGGAATCGTGGTGGCGTGTAGCGTCGAGATCGAGGCTTCTTGCGAGGCGGTTTTCGATGTTATTCATGACTACGGGATTCGGCTGCGGTGGGATACGCTTTTGAGTAAGGCGTGCATTGTGGACGAGGGGGTGGCGGAGGCTGGGTTGGGGGTGAAGACGTTGTGCGTGGGGCGGGCGGCGTTCGGGAAGGTGGGGGTGGAGACTGTTTACGTGAGCTTTCAGCGGGGTCGGGTGGCGGCGGTGAAGATGACGCGGGGGCCTTGGTTTCTGGGGGATTTCGCGGCTAGCATGGTGCACGCGGCGATTCCATCTTCGGCGGGGGAGAGGAGTCGGGTGACTTACAATTTGCGGATTGCGGCGCGGCCGAGGTGGCTTCGATTCGTGATGAATCCGGTGCTTGGATTTGTGTTTCGGGTGGAGACGGGGAGGAGGTTGGCGGGGTTGAAGCGGTATGTGGAGGAGGGGTGACAGGGGTCTAAGCGTTCCGAAGTGGTACCGCCTGTGATACCCTCTGATTGTGTCGAACGCAGCGAAACTGGTTGCGAAAATGCGGAGAAATCCTCGCGATTGGCGGATCGAGGATCTGAAGGTGATCGCGCACAGCTTGGGAATTGACCATGATCAGCACGGAACAAGCCACGTGATTTTCTGGCACCCTTCGGCGGGGCGTCTCTCAGTTCCTGCGCATCGACCCGTCAAACCAGTGTATGTTCGTTTGTTTGTGGAATTCGTCGACTCGGTAGGTGAGAACAATGAAAATTGATAAGGCCCTGATTCATTCTTACCCGTTCACTATTCGTCCGCTCTCCGAGGCGGACGGTGGTGGATTTGCTATTGAATATCCGGACCTGCCTAGGTGCATCTCTGATGGGGAAACTCCGGAAGAAGCATTGGAGCACGGCTCAGATGCGGTGAAGGCTTACCTCATGAATTGCGTTAAGCATGGGGACGCGGTTCCGAGTCCGGCTGCGGCGAGTGGGCAATGGAGGCAGCGGGTGCCTCGGAGCCTGCACTCGCGGTTGGTCGCCAAGGCTCGTCAGGAGGGTGTTAGCTTGAACACGCTTGTTACGACGATGATCGCGGAAGGGCTGGGTCAGCGGCGGGCTTCGTAGCGGCGTCGTTCTGATTGAAGAATGAATGTGATCGCGAGTTTCTTTACGGGTATTCAGTCGGCAGAAGGAGTCAATCCTTCGTTCGGGGGACGTTTCGTGAAGGAGATTTCCAAAGCACCGCCCGAGAGAACCTTTACTCCCGCGTTTGTGTTGCGAAGGAGCCGATGTTGAATGCGGTGAGGTCGGCACCATCTTTGCCGTCTAGCAGCAGCAGGACGAGCCTGCCCATTTTCTTCTGCACCACAATGTGCCGATGTTGGGCTACGACCGAGGTACTCATCGAATCGAGGGAGCCCTGGATGACATTCAGCGGGAACAGTAATGTAGTTTCCGCGGAGGAGCATCCCAGGCAAAGGTATGGTTGCTCGGCAGCCTTAAGAAAGTCCAGTTGTCTGGGGTGAAAGCCGAACCAGAAATAGGGCGTCTCTCGCGATCCTTCGTGTATTGCTGAGACGGCGCACATTAGCCGAATCCGACCATCGCTTGACTGGTATCTGGTTTGAGAAAGCTTCGAGACGTTAAGCCCCAAATGTTTCTGCGCCAGCCTCACACAGTCCCCGTGGAAAGCCGCCCGGGCTCTCCTATCGATTGCTGCGGACGCGTTCGCAGACATAGCAGCGATCTCTGGCCGTGGCCAGAGATCGAGTGCGATGTTGAAAAGTTCTGTCGCCCGATTCTCTATCTCAATCGGACCCCAGCGCTCTTCGTCGCGGAAATGGCGATTTAACTCGAAATGGCTCAGAGCAAGCGTAGCCCGTTTCTCTCTGTAGGATCGGTTGCCAAGCTCGGGGTTGTACCCCGTCAGGGTCAGGTTGCCGATCGTGTGCAGCCATTCCCCATGAATCTCCCCAGCGTCTGTTCCGAGCATCTCGGACCACTCCGGCGTCAGGGACTGGGGCATCACGTGCTCAATACTCGATTCGGCGAAACCGACAATTTCGTGATGCCCATACGACTCTTCGAGACATTCAAGGACGACTTGACAGGCTCGGCTTCCATACAAAGGTGAACGGGACCAGCGTTCAGCGAACTCGGCATCGTTTGGCCATCGGCGGTTTTTGTCTTCGCGTATTAGCACCTCTGATAGCCACTCGGAAGGTTCTTCTGTGACCGGTTTTGCTTTGCAGAGCGCAATGAAAAGGCCGGAAAGGGCATTCGATGGTACGCCCGCCACCATTCGACGGAGGATGAACGAGTGCAAAACGCCCAAGGTGCTGACAAACTGGCCGAGGTCGAACTGACCTTCGTCGTAGTCCTCGTAGAGCGCGAGTAAGAGCGGGTAAACGCTCCCGAAATCCAGCCGGCGAAAGTGATCAAAGTATTTCGCGAGTTCCGGTTGCGGTTCGGAGGCGGCTATTGAGATTTTGGCATAGAGCACCGAGAGCCGTTCCATCCGCGTCATCAGCAGGCGCACCGAGGACGGGTCTGGATCCGCGGCCAGCCTCTTTATCGCAGCGTAGACATCCCCTTTGCGCACTTCGGCACCTTCGGCGCCGAGAAAATGTCGCATGAACTCGGTCAACCCGCCTTCCAGCCGGGATTGCATCGGAAGCCACAATTTGTCGTAGACCACTTGCTGATCCGCGAGCGGGAACCGCATGAGGAAGTAGTTGCGGACGAGGTCCGCCTGCTCCAGTGGCGAACCTTTAAAGTTGAGGCTTTCAAAAATAAGATAAGGGTCGTCCGTTTCGCTTAAGTTGATCATGACGACCATCAAGCGCTTCTCGACAATCTCAAGAATTCGCTCTGGATCGATCCTCTTACCGTCGTCAGAAGTATCTCTCAGCCGCTTTCGGTAGAAATCGTATGATTTTCGGAACGGGGACTCCGGCACGGTGCTGATGGTTTCGTGAATCAAGGTCGCATAGGCATCCCTGTCGCCCTGCGTCGGCAAAAGCTTGAAAAAGTCGGAACCTCCATATCCAGAGTTCGTCAGGTAGTGCTGTTGTATGCGGTTCCGCGGACCCTGCTGTTCCGGACTTAGACTGTCGCGCAGCGCGCACATTAGCAGCGAGACCGTTGTAAGACGCTGTTGGCCGTCGATGATCAGATACTTCGAGACGCCGACAGGTACGCTGCGCGCGGGCATCGTAACGACAGCTCCCATGAAGTGGGTAGCTCTGTCGCTGAGATCATCGAGGGAATAGAGGGCCATGACGTCATCCCACAAGGTCCGCCATTGCTTCTCCGACCACGTATACGGGCGCTGAAACAGTGGAACAAGATTTTGCTTGAAGCCGCTAAAGTATTCGATAAGTCGGGTAGGTGCAGCTTCCATGGGATGTCTTCTTCATTCAGAGTACAACTCTCTGCGATGCCGATTCCTCTCCCCCGAGTCTGCGATCTTCGACACCGGTCGAAAGAGTGGGAGTTCAGGACCGAAGGCGGACGTTGAACGCGTTTCCAGGCAAAACGCTTTGGTGTGGCATGATCACTCGAAGGTCTCGTATCCATCCATGACATTCGCAAAGCTTCTTTCCTTTCTGTTGATCCTGCTTCCGTTACGGGCGCAGCAGACGGTCGCGTTCCCTTCCGAAACACCGGCGAAACTGACGATTCCCGCAAACGCGTTTCAGTATACGCGGCATCATGTGATGATCCCGATGCGGGATGGGGTGAAGCTGTTTACCGTGGTCCTGGTGCCGAAGGGGGCGAAGCAGGCTCCGATCCTGCTTACGCGTACGCCCTATGATGCCAAGGCGCTGTCGAACCATACGCAGAGTTCGCGGCTGGGGCCGATCCTGCAAGGCTACGACAACGCGACGGACGTGATCGTCAACGGCGGGTACATCCGCGTGCTGCAGGACGTGCGGGGGAAGTATGGGTCCGAAGGTGACTACGTGATGAACCGACCTCTACGGGGGAAACGGAATCCGACGACGGTGGACCATGCGACCGATACCTACGACACCATCGACTGGCTCGTGAAGAATATCCCGGAGACCAATGGACGGGTGGGGATTTTGGGCATCAGCTACGACGGGTTTCTGCCGTTGATGGCGCTCGTGGATCCGCATCCGGCGCTGAAGGTTTCCGTGCCGATGAACCCGATGGTGGACGGTTGGAAGGGCGACGATTGGTTCCACAACGGCGCGTTTCGGCAGATCAACATGCCCTACATCTGGAACCAGGAGGGGACGCGGGATAACGACTCGATTCTGGGTTGGTGGTCGACGCACTTTGACGCGTACGACATGTACTTGCAGGCGGGTTCGGCGGGCGAACTGGGTCGGAAACGGGGGCTGGAGCAGACGGGTTTTTGGCGGAAGATTGTCGAGCATCCGGGGTATGACGCGTTTTGGCAGGACCAGGCGGTGGACCAGATTCTGGCGGCGAAGCTTTTGGCGGTGCCCGTGTTACTGGTGCATAGTTTGTGGGACCAGGAAGATATCTATGGCGCTCCGGCGGTGTACAAGGCAATTAAGCCGAAGGACGTGAATAACGACAAAGTGTTTATGGTGATGGGGCCTTGGTATCACGGGCAGATGATTGACGACGGAAGCACGCTGGGGGCGTTGAAGTTCAATAGCGATACGGCGTTACATTTTCGGGAGGAGATTCTGGCTCCGTTTTTGGATCAGTATCTGCGGGAGGGGGCTCCGAAGGCGGATGTGGCGACGGTGACGGCTTTTGAGACAGGCACGAATAAGTGGCGGCGGTTGCCGAGTTGGCCGCCGGCGGGGACGGCGGAGAAACGGCTGTACTTGCAGGCGGAGGGGAAGGTCGGGTTTGGAGAGCCGAGCGGCGAGCGGTTTACGGAGTATGTTTCGGATCCGGCGAAGCCGGTGCCGTTTCGGCCGCGGCCGATTCGGCCGATGGGCTATGACGTGGCGAAGGGCCTGACTTGGCCGCTGTGGCTGGTGGACGATCAGCGGGAGGCGTCGGGGCGGCCGGATGTGGCGACGTTTGTTTCGGAGGTGCTGGATGCTCCGCTGCGGATTGCGGGCGAGCCGATGGTGAATCTGGTGGCGTCAACGACGGGGACGGATGCTGACTGGGTCGTCAAGTTGATCGATGTTTATCCGGACGAAGTGGCCGATCAGCCGACGATGGGAGGCTATCAACTGATGGTGGCGGCGGACATTTTCCGGGGGCGGTATCGGGAGAGTTTGGAGTTTGCCAAGGCGATTGAAGCGAATAAGGCGTTGCCGTATCGGTTCGCGCTGCCGAACGCGAACCATGTGTTTCGGAAGGGGCATCGGGTGATGGTGCAGGTGCAGTCGGCTTGGTTCCCGCTGTATGACCGGAACCCGCAGACCTTTGTTTCGAACATCTTTTTGGCGAAGCCGGGGGACTATAAAAAGGCTACGCAGCGGATTCATCATGCTGCCGGGGAGGCTTCGTTTATTGGGCTTCCGATGTTGCGGTAGTCAGCGGCGCGGGGGGACGCTGCGCGATTCGGCTTTGTATTTTTCGAGCAGCGTCTTCATCTGCTTCACTTTGTCGGGGTAGGCCGTATAGAGATTTTTGAGTTCGCCGAGATCCTCTTGCAGATGGAAGAGTTCGCCGGGGTCGTTGTGTTTCTTGATGCCTTTGCGGTCTCGCCACCAGGCGGGTTCAGCGGGGCCGTGGGTACCGTTCGAATCGATGAAGACCCAGTCGCCTTGGCGGAGGGCGTACTCGTTGTTGATGCTGTGGTGGACGGTCGCTTCGCGGATAGCTTTGCCGCGCTTGCGGCCGAACCAGGCAGCGGAGATGTCGTAAGCGTCTTCGGCGGAGTCTTGCGGGAGTTTGTAGCCGGTGATGGCGGCGACGGCGGCGATGACGTCGGTGTGGCAGACGGTTTCCGACTCGGTGCGACCGGCGGGGACGCGACCGGGGCCCCAGACGATATAAGGGACGCGGTGGCCACCTTCCCACAGCATGCGCTTCGCCCCTCGGAGAGGCCCTTGGCTGGCGTGGTTGAACTCCTGGAGGACGGGATAGGTTAGGTTCTCGGGGCCGTTGTCGGAAGTGAAGAGGACGATGGTGTTATTGGCCTGGCCGGACTTGCGGACGGCGTCCATGAGTTGGCCGACGGACCAATCCGTTTGGAAGACGAAGTCGCCATACTTGCCGGCTTTGCTTTTGCCGAGGAACTCATCGTCGGGAGCGATGGGCGTATGGGGCGAGGACATGGGGAAGTAGAGGAAGAACGGCTGGTTGGTTTTGGCTTTTTCGGTGACGTAGGAGACGGCCCGGCGGGTAAGTTCGGGGAGGACACCTTCGAGGCGCCAGCCGGGCTTCATGAGGCCGGGCCAGCCGAACATGGCGTCTGGTTTCATTTCGGTGGCCGGAGCCGTGAGGCGGTCGTTTTCGATGAAGGTATAGGGCGGGAAGTTGGGGAGGTCGACGCCGAAATAGGTATCGAAGCCGCGGGTGGTGGGGCCTTCGGCGATGGGTTGATCGAGGCGGACTTTCTTGGCGAACTCATTGCGGCGTTCGCGTTGAGGGTCGCCGATTTTGACGGTGGTGTTGACCTTGGATCCGTCGGTGGTGGCCCAGTCCCAGCCGAGGTGCCATTTGCCGATGGCGGCGGTGGAGTAGCCGAAGGTCTTCAACATGCCGGGGAGGGTGAGGCGGCCTTTTTCGATGAGGGGGCGGTCCCAGGGCCAGAGGACTTGGGTTTTGAGTTCGGTGCGCCAGGGGTAGCGGCCGGTGAGGAGGCCGTAGCGGGTGGGGGAGCAGACGCCGCAGGGGGTGTGGGCGTCGAGGAAGCGGGTGCCTTCTTTGGCGAGGCGGTCGATGTTGGGGGTGGGGATTTTGGAGTCGGGGTTGTAGCAGGCGACGTCGCCGTAGCCGAGGTCGTCGGCGAGGATGACGATGATGTTGGGGCGGTTGGCCGGGCGCTGGGCGAGTAGGGGCGCGGCGAGGGAGGAAAAGAGGAGGGAGCGGCGGGTGAGGGGCATACGGCTACCGATTGTATGTCAAGCCGGGGGCGGTTGGCGGCGGCGGGGACCGGTGTAGGGGAAGGTGTCCCAGGGGCCGGGGCGCGCGGGGTCGGCGGTGGCTTGGCGCCAGTGTTTGACTTCGGCGCGGAGTTGTTGGAGAGCCATTTGGTGTTGGGGGTGGGTGGCGACTGGCTCGGCTGCGGTCCATCGAACGAAAGATGGATGGGTTCAGACCGGTCGTGAACACCCCGCTTCGCGCTTGAAACGTTATGCGCGGCGCGCTCTCGCGGTGCCAAACGGGGCGGAAAGGAAGGCTGTCGAAGGTCGAAACACTTCAGCAAATACCGATTACCCCCCCCCCCCCACGCACTGCTTCCGGTGCGCGGGACGCTAAAGCTTTCCTTGCTGTGCACAATTTAGGTGACAGCTTCCCCACTGCGTACCTCGAAGGGCTTCGCGAAGTTCTCCGCGGCTTTTCAATGTGGTTGGTCAATACCGCTCCAGCCGGTGAATTAAGATACACCTCGGGATCACTCCGGAATGGTGCAATGACGGGACAGCAATTAGGCCACTATCAGATTCTCGAAAAACTCGGCGAAGGCGGCATGGGCGTCGTCTACAAGGCGCGCGACAGTCATCTCGACCGGCTCGTCGTGCTGAAGATTCTACCGAAGGGTTTCATCGCCGACGAAGAACGCCGTAAGCGGTTCAGACAGGAAGCGAAGACGGCCTCGGCGCTGAACCATCCGAACATCGTCACGATCTACGATATCGACCGGGTCGACGGCGTCGACTTCATCGCGATGGAGTACATCGAAGGCAAAACGCTTGATGCGCTGATCGGCAAAACTGGATTGCGGCTCAGCCAGGCACTGGCTTACGCGGTGCAGATTGCCGATGCGGCGGCGGCGGCGCATGGCACGCGGATCATTCATCGCGACCTGAAGCCATCGAACGTCATGGTCACCGAAAGCGGCGTGGTGAAGGTGCTGGATTTCGGCTTGGCCAAGCAGATCGAGCCTGCGCCCACCGGGCCGGGCGAGGCCACGCGAACCGAGGCCGCGCCGCTGACCGAGGCCGGCGCGATTATGGGCACGCCGGCGTACATGTCGCCGGAACAGGCGGAGGGCAAGAATCTCGATGCCCGGTCGGATATTTTTTCTTTCGGGACCATTCTGTACGAGATGCTGACCGGGCAGCGGCCGTTTAGTGGCGAGACGAACGTGTCGACGATGGCGGCGATTCTGCGCGAGGAGCCGAAGCCGGTGACGTCGCTCTCGGTCGCGCTGCCGCGTGAAGTGGACCGGATCGTGTCGCGCTGTTTGCGCAAGGCGCCGCCGCGACGGTTCCAGACGATGGGCGACCTGAAGGTGGCGCTCGAGGAGTTGCGGGAAGAGGCGGAGTCCGGGAAACTGAGCGCCTCGGCTCCCGCGATGCTACTTGCCGTGCACCCACGACGATGGCCGTGGGTCGCGCTCGCTGCGTGCGGATTTGCGGCGGCTGCGGTGGCAACATGGTATTCCACCCGCCCGATCCCACCGCGTCCGGAGTATTCGTTCCGGCAGTTGACCTACGACTCGGGGCTGACCACCACGCCGGCGATTTCACGTGACGGCAAACTAGTTATCTACGCGAGCGATCGCGCTTCGGGCTCGAACCTGGACCTTTTCGTGCAGCAGGTGTCGGGCGGCAAACCGGTTCGGTTGACCGATCACGCGGCGGACGACTTCGGCCCCACGTTTTCGCCGGACAGCACGCAGATCGTGTTCCAGTCGGCGAGGGACGGGGGCGGCCTTTACATCTTGTCCGCGTTGGGTGGCGATGCGCGGCTGCTGGCCAAGAACGGGACTCTGCCGCAGTTCTCGCCCGACGGGAAGACTATCGCGTTTCAGCTGGGGGAATTCTTGCGCGAATCCAGTGTGTTTCTCGTGCCTTTCGGAGGAGGTCCGCCGCGGAAGCTGGAAACAGATGTTCCCCACGCTGAGAGCCCGGTGTGGTCGCCAGATGGAAAGTCGATTCTTTTCGCCGGAGCCAGGGAGGGACGTATGACTAATGACTGGTTCGTGGTGGCCGCGGAGGGAGGGCATGCGACCGCAGTCGGTATGCCTGACCGGTTCTTCAGGGATGCGCCCGGCCAATGGCTGGCGGACGGAAGGGTGATTCCCCGGCCGGGCAGGTTCGCCAGTCAGAGAGCTCAACTCATATCGCTGGGTAAGGACCACCGATTCCTCTCCGCCGAATCGATCGCAGCCGGTGTCGGGGCGATCCAGGGACTCTCGTCCGATCCGCAGGCGGACCTGTTCGTGACGGCTGAAGTGCAGACGAATATGCAAATCTGGTCCGTGCCCATCGACGGGAACAGCGGACGAGTGAAAGGTCCCATCGCGGCCGAGACCCAGGGGCCCGGCCAACAGAGTTACCCGACTGTTTCCGCCGATGGGCGCATGCTGGCGTATAATTCGCGTAAATCCGGCATCTCTGACGTGTACTTACGGGATTTGAAATCGGGCGTCGAGCGGGCGCTCACTTCTTCGCCGATCGGAACAGGCCGAGGCGAACTGAGCCCAGACGGCGGCAAGGTTGCCTACGGCCGGGACGGCTCAGGTCGCCTCGGCAGTCTGTTCACGATGTCCACCAAGGGAGGAGTGGAGGAAAAGGTGTGTGATGCCTGTGTCGGCACGGTCCTGGGTTGGACTCCAGACAGTCGGCAGATCGTGACCGGGTTTGGACGGCCGGTCGCGCTAATCCTGATCGACACGCAGACGGGAAAGCAGACACCGCTCTTGCGGCAGCCCTCTTTTGATTTGCATCGCGGGCAGTTCTCTCCCGACGGCCGTTGGCTCGCCTTCAATCCCAAAAGTGCGAATGGCACGCAGTCGTCCATTCGAATCACGCCGTTCCTCGACGGCGCCGCCGTGCAGGAGGGCGCCGCCGCGCAGGAGAAGAAGTGGATCTCGATCACCGATGGATCCGGAGACGACGGTGGCCCCACTTGGTCGCCCGATGGGAATCTCTTGTACTTCTACACTGGCCGCGCCGGATTCCAAGACATGTGGGCACAGAAACTCGATCCTGCCACCAAACGGCCTGCGGGCGCGCCGTTCGAAGTCCTCACGTTCCACGCCGCTCGGCGTCGGCTAAATTCTTCGTTCGGCAAAGCGGTGACCCGCGACAAATTCTTCTGGGCGATGGAAGAGATCACCGGGAACATCTGGGTGGCCGAGCGGCGAGTGGCGAATCCATAAAGCGCATCAATGACCGGACATCAACAGGGGCATTGGTACCTATCGCCGATACCGAACTGCCGATACCGAGCTGATTTCCCGGTACCGGGAAACGCTCCACACGAAACGGCCGGTAAGCCGGGGGCTTTTTTTCATCGTTGAAAGAGGGTTTGCGACGATTTCGTTCCCGCCAGTTCACTACGGCCTGGTAACTGCGTTTTTTAGGCATTGCGGAATCTATCCCTGCCCATCGTTCACGATGAGTTCCGACCGGCTATTCCTTGATCGGGGTGCTCGCCAGCCTTGTCCGTGTCCGCTTCACCGGCAGCAACAGACTGACATGCAATTTCCACCAGCCCAGCCCAAAGGGGACATTCCTATTGTATTGGATCAAACGAAATCGGAGGAAAGCGGATTGACGTTACGAACTGCCATTCAACCGGAGGTCTGCATTGATGCGGACCTCCGCATTTGGACTTCCGGCGACGCTCACTCTCCCCAGACGAGTCCGCGCCCGTCATAGAGCTCTCGCACCGTGCCGATTCAGGGGGTTTTCAGTCTCGGCCCAAGAAACCACCAGCCGCGCGCCGGCAGGGAGTATCGAATCGATAGACCCCCATGCCTTACAAATCCCCGCCCGCAGGGCGGAAGCTTCTCTCTTCCTCCTGTTTTCAACCTCATATTTACGCTGAACCAAAACACTACTTTGCCTTGACACGCGCCCGCGGAGCCTTCAACCGGCTCTCAGCCGGGATATACTTCAGGCGGCTTTGGCCGCTCCCCGCGACTTTCAGTCGCAACTGAACCCCACCGCCTTGAGGCGGTGGGTGTTATCCAGGTTCGGAGAGCGATCAGTGCGGATTGTATCGTGCCGAAGCTCTTGCGTACGCTTTGGCCTTACGTTCTATCGGGGGCCATGACATGGACCACGACAGTATCTTTATGAACATCGAAGCTGCAACAGCGGCGGGATACAAGTGTTGGTGTTCCAGGCAGCATAGGGTACTCCGAAGTACCGTTGAGCGAAGGACGCTTCGAAAAAAACAACTTTCCTTAGCGGGCTGAACGAAAAGTCGTTCGCCTCAATCTTGGGTTCTGAAAACGCGCCCAAGGCCACGGCCTCGATCGCCAACGGTCCTCCTATCTTCGCGCCTTTGGCACCCTTTTTCATCCCCTCGGGTGCCGTTTTGGGGTACCCGGAATCGGGCTTCCTTCGAAAATTACCGCCTCTAACCCTGGATGCTGCTATCACTTAGAGAAAGCGCCGTGGATCCGTTCCCCCATACCCCCCCCGGGCCGGGAACGCAAGCAAATCGCGGACGACACCGTCAGCCGCTGCCAAAATCGCTCGGGTACCGAACCATTTTCATCCTTCGCTTGTGTCG
>Ga0209086_10000498_pt1 | contig 34150 bp, 42 predicted proteins | sample M_130207_XF_Meta_FD_187312 | JGI IMG/M metagenome (GOLD analysis project Ga0209086, IMG submission 187312) | Freshwater microbial communities from Lake Montjoie, Canada to study carbon cycling - M_130207_XF_MetaG (SPAdes) (version 2) | ecosystem: Environmental > Aquatic > Freshwater > Lake... | reverse complement strand
CTAAATGTATAAAGTAAAGTAAAGTAAAGTAAAGTAAAGTAAATTTAAGTGTAAGTGTAAGAGTGAATGTAGAGGTGTCTAAAGAGGGGTGTGGTATTTCAAATGTAGATGGGTGTAGAAGTGTGAGTGATTTCTTATCGCGCGGTTTGTCTTTATGTTGAAGTATGAGCGATATAGCGTAATGTGACTGATTTCTTATACCGCCATTGGGTCGTACGCATAACCCCGAGATGTCCCCTCCCGAAGGTAAGGTGGCAAGGGCCCTTTAAACAAGATATCTTACTTTTTCTCTCGCGAAGCATAAATCCAAAGTATAAATATAGTGTTGTTTTTTGTAAGGATTAGGGGTCTGCGGGGTTACCCCGCAAGCAAAGGTTAAGGGTCTGCGGTGTTACCCGCAAAAATACTGAAATTTTGTTTGAATTTATTATTAATTGTTTCTTGTATACACTTTCTTTTTGAAACAATTTTACCATTTTTATTAATCATCAAATCATCTTTGATTAATCCGCCAGTTGTTTTATATGATTTAGAGTTCCAAACATCTTCTCTTGTACCATATAATTTTTCATATATTTTATTATCAATATCATATTTACCATTTTGGTTTTTTATAATTTTACAATATTTTTTTTTTAATTGATTGATAACCGTTTCATAATTCTGAATATCATTTTGAATTAGATTATCTTCATTCTCGATATCATCCATATTAATATCGAGAGATGTATTTTGGGTTCTTGTTTTCAATAAATTATATTTTTTAATTAATTTAATATTATCAAACTTTAATCTTTTATTTTCTGCAGTTAAAAATAACAAAGGCGTTGTATTATCGATTTCATTCTTTTCTTCAAGTTGTTTTTTCAATAATAAATTATCTTCAAGTATTTTGATATAATTCTCTCTACTATATTCAATACAAGTGATAATTTCTTTAATTATTTTATCTAATTCTGCAAAAGTAATACCATCAATAGATAATAATTCTATATATTTTTTATTTTTTAATGTAATATTTCGTTGTCTTTGTATAAATAAAGGATTTTCTTTAATGGCATTCTCAATTTGAAATTTATTTTCTACTTTAAAAGCATTTATTAAACGAAAATTCAAATAAGTATCTTTATGTTTTGTTACGCGATTTCTTAAATGATTCGAATTCCCAAATTTAATTAGTTTTTCATTTTGTCCACTAACATTATCTATGATGCCATAATAAACACATTGAGTATTATTAGGGAATTGTTCAAGTAATGTTTTCTCTCTTATTTTTTCTTTATCTTTTCCAACATTTTGTAATTCAATGTTTTTTTGTTCTAATTGTAACTTCAATTCATTGCTTTCTTCTTGAATGATTTCTTGAAGTGTTTCTTCCAAATGAATATAATAATCGTGTATTTGTTCGGCCTTTTTTGTTCCTGCTTTCAAACAAAATAATTTAAATGTTCTTATTGTAAGCATAATTATTTCTTTATTATTACCTCCTTTAATGTGCAAAGATTGCTTATGTTGTAACATAAGCGATGATTTTACATAATCTTTATTAATAACGAATTGTTTTTCTAATAAAACCTTTGCATTTTGTTTTGATGAAAACGCTAACCATTTCCAAACATCATCTAAATCAATGACAAAATCATTTTGTTGATTATAATTTAAAAAACAATAAAAACTAGCAACAAACATTTGTTGTTCATTGTTGGTAAATTTTTCTTTTATTTTGGTTAATAATTTGTTTTGATAATTACCTGTTAATCTAGTAATTGGATTATTTTCAATGAGTTCTACAATATTTATTGAACGTTCCATATTTTATAATAAGTATACACTCATTTCTTTATATTATTTATTGCTTTTAAAAACAATAATCAATAATATATTTTTTTGAAAAACTATAGCATAAAAATAAATATATAATTATTCGTTATATAGGATTAACGGTCATATATCGTAATGTTACTCATTTCTTGTACCCCCCCGTTCGGCCGTACGCAACACCTCGATACCCCGACATCTCCCCTTCGGGGGGCAAGGGCCCTTGAAACAAGATATCTTACTTTTTCTCTCGCGAAGCATAAATATAAAGTATATTCTAGTGTTTCATTTTCTTTAAAGAGAGAAAATATTGAAATTATGCCATTGCATTTTGTAAGGATTAAAGGTCTGCGGGGTTACCCCGCAAAGAAAATTGAAATGCTTTTTCCTTTTCTCTCGAAAGATATAATTAAAAACCAATCTTTAAAATAATCAAACGAACCATGGAAAATAATATGAGCTTATACATCCCTCACGTTTTTGTAAACATTACAGAAGAGAGAATGATCCACTACTTTGAGACAAGACAAATCGGCAAAGTGAATCACGTTGATTTTGTCCCCAAGTTCGGAAAGGGCAACAAAATCCATCACTCGGCCTACGTCCACTTTGACTACTGGTACGAGTTGGAAGCCCCGCGAAATGAAAATATGCAAGCAGACCTAGAAGTAGGTAAAGAAGTCAGAATGTATTACGATGATCCTTGGTACTGGAAACTCTACAAGAACGAGACCAAGAAATTCGGCGGCAACGGACAACGTAAAGAGAGATTAGTCCTTGAGAAACCTCTACAAGAAAAACCAGAAGAAAAAGAGAAAGAACCAGCAAAAGAAGAAGAGATTTTCAAAGAAGAAGACTACTCAAAAACCTTTACCCAAGAAGAGATTGATGAAATCGAGAGAATGATCTTGGAAGAAGAAGAAGAAGAAGACGAGTTCCAAGAAGAAGACGAGTTCCAAGAATGTTTCGGCTGGGTAGACGCACGTTATGCAGAACTTTTGGAAGCCAAACTTGCCTTAGTAGGGGGATATACATCCCCCCTACGACCCCCTCATTGTTAAGGGTGTTGGCTTTTTAGTTAATTGACTCTGTGCTGGCTGTACAATCATTTCTACAATAATATTTCGCAAAGCAGAATATTATTGTTTTTTTTGTAGAAACACGCGCACCAATACAACAATCCAAAACAGCAATGTGGGGGTCGTAGGGGGGACGTACGTCCCCCTACCCGTGTGGTTCTATTTTTTCTCTCGAAATTCTTTTTTTCTCTGTAGAAATAAATGTTAGAAAACAATATAGAATTAGAATTATTATATCTTGAAGAGAACGATTTTTTTATGAAAAATAACCGTAGAATGATAAGAAGACAATATACATTGACATGCGAAGACGATTTCATAAATATTCAAAACGGATTATGTCCAGATTATGCCCTCCATTGGCCCAAGGAAGAAAACGCCAAATACTGGCCTGTCAACCACGACTTCCAAGGTTCCTTAGAAAAACGTCTCGCCAACTATCATTTGAAACGCGTCCTTCGTAACAAAATAAATCGAATCAAGAACGATGATACGATTTCTCATTATATAGAAGAAAACAAACAGATAAAAAAAGTACGCTTTCATACATTCCATGAAATCCTCTTCTTTGACGAAGAATACTCCACATTACATGAAACCTAATGTCACCGATATACCGTTTTGTCACTCATTTCTTGGCCTATAAGAAACGGGGATCAACCGGGGAAATGGGGATTCGAACGGAATACGGAATACGGCGAACGGGTTATAGGGGGGAAAGGGACGGATGTAGGGGTTAGGGGTAGGGTTCCATAGTACCTTGGCAAAGTATACTTTGTAGATACTTTGCGTGCCAAAAAGCATTCCACCTTATCAAGGAGGGGGTATCCCGTAGGGAAGGGGGGACTCCCTACGGGCGTCACCCTACTAACTTTAACATGACTTCATAAACCAAGCGAATAATATTATTTTTCAAATCCAATAATTCAGGAACCTCTTTCATTTCTTCTACATATTCCACACTAAAACGCTGATATTTATCTTGAACATAATTGAAGACGTAATTATTTTTATTTTGTAGATAGATGAATTTTTTACGAAAATAAAAATCATTTTTAATATATTCAAATTCTTTATGGATTATCAAATAGAGGCGATAATAATGGACGAGTTCATAATGAAAAAGAGAGAATTGTTTTTTTTTATCCGTAGAATAAAGCCGGGGTTTATTGGAAATAATTAAAAGAATTGAATTAATATTTCGTTCCACCACAAATCTCTTGCCGTAAATTTGATATTTTAATTCTAATTGACTCATAAATATTTCTTCTTCAGTCATTTTTTCTTCGATCATTTCTTCTCTTTCTTTCGCTCCTTCAAAATCTCCTTCCTTTTTCTCTCCTTCTTCTTTGGAAGAGAACCCTAACATATGATAAAAATAAGACATCCACTCAAATTAAAATTATTATAAGATATATTGTTTTTTCTTTTTATTTGATAAGATAATGAAATGAAATGATCTTAGGGGAACCTAGGTTTCCGCTTCTCCCTACGGGACGCCCTATAACCCCTCCTCTTTATACATTATTAACTCGGCGCAAAAATTGACAACTATTTCTAAAATATTATTATTTTGCAAAGCATAATATTATTTTCTTTTTCTTTGTAGAAACTCGCGCGCCAAAAATGTATAAAGAGGAGGGGTTAAAGGGGAACCTTAGGTTCCCTTTCTAGGGTAACAACCGTCTCTCTACAACAAGGACAAGAGGATTTCGTTTTCAAAGATTTCATAATACATTGCGTACAAAAGGAATGATTACAATTGGTAAGACAGAGATTGGAAGGAGGAATCGATTCATAACAAATCGGGCATTCTTTATACACCATTGGTAATTCATTCTCCTTTTCTTTTCTTGGAATAAACTTCACCGTACGCGAATGTGAATGTGAATGAGAATGGTACATAAACTGCATTCTTCGTAATCTTCGTGTTTCTCTCTCTAACAAAATACAACGAATCAATTCAGTAATTAATATTTCTTTGGTTTGATTCAAATGAAATGCATCCGTGATAATGACAATCATCATACGAATATCTCGATAGGAATAATTAGATAATAACTGATGAAGACGTGTACTAGAATAAAAACAATTGATATTCATCCATCCTTGTAACTCATACTGTAATTCAAAGGAACGTGGTGAAACACATTGCCGAATGTTATGACCCGAAAATCGACAAAAGGAACAAGATGACATTTTTTTAGAACAAGGAACAAAGAATAAATAACAAGCAAAATAATTTACTAGTAAATCAAAATGCCAAAAAACATTTCAACTTTCTTTGTAGGGGGACATACGTCCCCCCTACGACCCCCTCCTTGTGAATGGAGAATATATTTTGACGCGGGACTATCTACAAAGAAAAGGACAATTATATTTGCTTCGCGAAAATATGATTGTATATATTTTTGTAGAACCCGTGCAGAGTTATTTAAGTAAAAAAGCGATGAGGGGGTCGTAGGGGGGACGTATGTCCCCCTACTAGAAAGTTGAAACAAATTAACATATTCTTTATCAAACAAACAAACAAAACAAATAAATGACCTATCCATCCATCCTTTTCATACCAAGGGCTTCCTCAAATATAACCAACCATGAAATAAAAAATATAATTAGCAACTTAAAAATAGGCACGATTAAACGAATTGATTTAGTAAAATATCATAACCAGCCAGAGTATCAAAAAATATTTATTCATTTAGAAAAATGGCAAGAAAATCAACGAACTACTTTTATGAAAGAACGATTTGAACAAGGAAAAGATATCAAAATCATTTATGACCCAAAAACACTCTTTTTCTGGAAAATAACACCTTATCTACCTTCACCTTTCTCTTCCAATATACAATAATAAGAATAAAAAAGAATAATAAGAACAACAAAAGAATAATGACAATAATAAATCAAATGTCCCAAATAAAAATAACAAAACAAAATCAAACTTATCAAATCCATTTTGCAAAGAATGCTAAAATATTCATCCAATCTTTATTCAATGCCAAATTACTTCAACCACATACTTCGACAATTACTGACAATTATCAAACCATCCTTATCCAAGCAAAAACGGTAACCAACTTCAACGATTTTTTAATGAATCAATATCAAACCAATACACAAGAACAATTCGAAAATAAAAAATACGACATCGCTTTACAAATAATTCAACACCTTATGAAACAATTGAAATCACTTTTGGATTATAAACATACTTTTTACGCTTTTTCTCTCGATCATCTTTTTATCATAGACAATCAAACTTTTATTTATTTAAATCTAGAACATCTTTTACCATTGGATCCAAAAACTAAAACAATTACTTTGAAAATCCCCTTTCAGAGAGAAATCAACGGACTTTTTTTATCCCCGGAGATTCAAGAAATGAATGAACTTCCTTTTTCTCTCGATTACAAAAGCATCTATTATAGTTTAGGAGCACTGATTCTTTATTTTCTTTTCGATAAACAAATTGTACAAAGTAATGAAAACAACCATACAAAAATTGAGGAATTATTAAAACCAATCAAAGAAACGAAATTGTATTGGTTTTTACTAAGAATAACGAAAACAAACCCACAAGAAAGATGGTTATACTTTTAGCAATTTTTAACTTTATAGAAAGGCATTGGATAAATTCAAGGGATTTGTTTTAAAGGTATATTTCTAAAGGTATAATATATGTCCATTGTAGCATTTAAAAAAAAATCAGTCATTCGTTTTGGTGCGAATGTTTCAGGAAAACCTCCAGGCGGGTATTGGTTACCACAAGGTCCATTTGGTAGAAATACAGTTTCTCTCCAGAATGCAATCAATCATCCAGGTTCAGTAGGATTTTCAATCAATGGTCCACATAGAAATATAGGTTATGTAGGTAAATGGAGTGGAATGTCAAAAAATGGTACTCCTTTTCGAGGTGTCCATGCAATGGGTAGTGGTGGTTGTTGTGGAACTTATGCACAACCAGAACCCGTATTTAATGTCAATGAAGTAATTGTTTTAGGAGAACAAGATAAATATGTGAAACCATCCGTTTTATCTACTTATGGTATGCTTGCAAAAAAATACAAATGGATTCATTATGGTAAATACCCGAATTACTGGGTAAAACCAATCTATGGACAAACAAATCAATCAGATACAAAAAGTCAAGGATTATATGTACATAATTTAACAACAAGTAATATTTGTGTAACAGATACCAATAACCCAGTAAAATACGAAGGATACATTAAACGAGGAGGTCCAACCCTTTGTCAAACAGCAACCGCTCGTTTTAAATACAATGATATGGCGAGAAATGCACCTTATACAAAACAACTTTATCAACCACAAACGTCATCCCAACATACGTTAAGAATCCAGAAAAGATGTACTGATCCATTACCTTATCAAAAACCAATCCCAGGTCCAGTCAATGGATGTGCTTGTCAAGCACCAGGACTTCCTCTTTCTTCAAATGCAAGTAATTAAGAAAAACAAAAAACAATTTAAATATAAAAATGATTGAACAATAAGAAGCAATGCAAGAAGAATCTCATAGAGAAATCATAAATACAGATTTAGAAAACATTGCACAACAACTGAATCTGATTTATAATCACTTCATGTATTTGAAAATATTTATTGATAGTAAAGATGAAGAGTTTCATCGGGTTTATAAAGAAGCAGTTAAAAAACATAATGAAAAAATAATGAAAAATCCAGAAATGATTGATGCTGGTTTCGATTTATTTACACCATTACAAACGGAAACGGAAACGGAAGACAAAACAATTATTTTATACGAAGACTCCAAAAAACCGAAAAAAACACACACTATTGATTTTAAAGTGGTTTGTTCAGCACAAATGGTTACCGATATAGATATTACAAGTCAAGAAGAAGTATTGTATCATACAGGATATGATATGCGCCCGAGGTCAAGTCTTTCAAATACGAGTTTACGTTTAGCAAATTCAGTGGGAACCATTGATGCAGGATATCGTGGTCATTTAATGGGAAAATTCGATTTAATCCATTCGGAACTTTTACCGAATACCGATTTTGCGAACTTAGGTTATTCATTGGATAAATATGTAAGGCTTGTACAAATATGTGCACCAAATCTACTTCCAATTTTAGTAAAAATCGTAGATACCAAAGAAGAATTAGGGACTAGTTTGAGAGGTGAAGGTGGATTTGGTTCTAGTGGTAAATAATACCTACTTGTGAGATGTGTTGTAAAAATAAAAATAAAAATAATATAAAATGGAAATACAAATTTTTATTATTTTTCATAAAAACATTTTTGATGAATGTTATACAAATATACCAGATGATATTCTTTATAAATATTTTACATTTTTTGGAGTAAATCAAAAGATTGAAAAAAAAATAGTTGGTGAAAATTCAAATCATTCAAACAAATACAAAATTATGAATGAATGGGAATTACCAATTTATGACAGTACATTTCAAGAAAGAGGTTATAATGAAAATTCTGCGTTATATCATATTTACATGAATGAATTGTATAAAAATTATAAATACGTTGGTTTTTTTCAATATGATATGAAATTTGAAGAAAATATAATAGATTTTTTACAAAAAAACATAAATGAAACACCAAAATATTTTGGTACTGAAATTTATAATTTTGATTTTTGTAGTTATTATACTTGGAATGAACCGAATACATTAAATTATATAATAAAAGATTATGAAAATTATTTCAATAAATCTTTTAGTAAAAGTAAGTATTATCCATTAGTAAACAGTTATATTATTCCAATAGAAACTTATAAAAAAGTAATGGGATGGATTATACAATTATATGATAAACTATATCCTTGGTGTATTGAACCACCTAACAGAAGTCATTTTGGTCATATAGGAGGAATATATGAAAGAATAATGGCTTATGCAATAGGAGAAGAAATTCCAACTTTTCAAGATCTTATAAAGTTAAATATTAAACACGATAATTATTACAAAGGATTATCTTACACCGATGAACATTTGAAATAAAATCTCATTTATCGGTAACGGTTGACCTTTCACATCTTATGGGACGCCTTCCAAAGGGAAGGCGTCCCATTATAAATGTTCAAGGGTGTATAATGAAAATATATTTCTTTAATATAAGGATACCCCCCTCCAAATCTGAAACCGATATTTTCTTTCATCAAAAAAAAACCAATTCTTTTCTTCATTTTTATATCTATTGCAATCATTGTCATTGTAACCATAATCGTAATCAATCCAATGAATAAACACCCTACAGAAACATTTATCACATCGCCAAATACAACCAAAAGACTCGACCCAAATACAACGACCAATAATCTTACTTATTTAGCAACGACGTGGGAACCAGAAACGGTTTATAACTATCTTCTTACTCAAAAAACAAACAATGAACATATTATTTACGACCCAGTTATTCTTCAACAAAATGCGACACAAGAAGAAGCCGATTTTTTCTTAACCAATGGATATTGGCCCTGGTCCCAAGAAACCAAAGATCAATATATAAATACACTAAATAAAAACACGATGGTAAGAAATTTTGCACCAAAATCAGTGAATACTGATCAAAAAATTTATCCAGAAAAAACGATTCAAGAAATATTGGCGTTTAATACCTCAGAAGGTAAATTTGTTCTTCAAGACGCAATTTCAAATGAAAACCAAAATAAAGAAACAGCATCCAACCAAGGAATAGGTATTTTCGGTTTTACATCTGGACTGTTGAATCCTTCCTCCAATAAAATCGTAGGTTGTCGTAAACTCCCAACGGACCAAATGGATCAACCATACCTAATTACACCAGGGGAAGGGACCTATTCACAAGTTTTACCAAAAGCGAGAAAACTGGATTATGCAGAAATTCCAGAATTAGTCGATGGTTTCAAATTTACAAATGAGCCTTGTAATCCTTGTTCTATGTTAAATTTACCTCCAGATTATTCGTGTAAATTCAAAATAGATAAAAAAGTACGTTTTGCTTTATAAATAGATAGATAAATAGATAGATAAATAGATAAATAGAATACAAATAAAACAACTTAAAAATTTGATCATTATTTAAATAAAAATGGAACAAGAAAACGAACAATTACAAACATCAACAACCCCTCAACAAACAAAATTAGTAGATGTACCAATTACAAATGAAAATATGGCATTAAATGTGATTATTTCTTTTGTTTCTTTGGCACAAAAAAGAGGTGCGTTCAGTATTGAAGAATCCTCCAAAATCTGGGAATGCATCCGAAAATTTCAAAAACCAGAAAAGAGTAGTGATGTATAAAGAATAAAAACAAAATAAAACAAAAACAAAAACAAAACAAAAACAAAACAAAAACAAAACAAAAAGGATATAAATTTTATATAATATAATATTATATGATATAAAATGCAGTTCAAGAATTTATTCACAGATAATTTATTTCCCAAGAAAACCTTTTTCCAGAACATTTCAGATTTCAATCATACAAGTGATTATCTATCCATTTTTAATGGTATATTAATAACGGATTTAATCGTTATTTTTCTACTTCTTGCTGGGGTGATCAATTCCAAAGTACTAAAAACTTGGTACAGAAAATTCAATCTAAGTGCAGTTTTAGCAGATGTATTGATTATTTTTATTGGTATTATTCTAACACGTTTCTTATATCCTTTTATTTTTAAACAATATTCATTGTTCAAATTCATTGGTTTAGCAGTTTTTATTCAAATCATCCATGATATTTTATTTTATATATTCTGTAATTCGATTCCACGTGGAAAGTCACAAATACTAGATATATTTAAAGATTATGGAAAAGAAGTAAGTTATAAAGCAATTCTTTCCGATAGTGCAATGATGGTATCTTCCATTCTAATTGCATCTTTTTTGAAAGGTCAAAGTTTGAATACAAATATAATTACAATGATTGTATCAATTTATCTAGTCCCATATTTCATTTATAGTATTTAGACTTTTTTATTATTTTTCTCTTCTTGAATCGTTTTCTCCTGGATTTTTTACTTTTACCACATTTCTTAATAATAAAAATATTTATATCATGATGTAAAATAATAATATAAATAATATTTCGCTCCGGGTAGGGCTTGAACCTACGACCTTGTGATTAACAGTCACACGCTACTAACCAACTGAGCTACCGAAGCATAAAGTGAAACGACTGTAAAAGTGAAACGACTGTAAAAGTGAAACGACTGTAAAAGTGAAACGACTGTAAAAGTGAAACGACTGTAAAAGTGAAACGACCGTAAAAGTGAAACGACCGTAAAAGTGAAACGACCGTAAAAGTGAAACGACCGTAAAAGTGAAACGACCGTAAAAGTGAAACGACTGTAAAAGTGAAACGACCGTAAAAGTGAAAACAAAAATAAAAAACAAAAAAGATGCATTAGAAGGGAATCGAACCCCTAGCCTGACTTTGGTAAAGTCACATGTTACCATTACACCACTAATGCAAAAGCAAAAGATACACCAGAGGGGAATCGAACCCCTAGCCCAACCTTGGAAGGGTCGTATGTTACCACTACACCACTAGTGTATAATTATCCGGGCTGCTAGAATCGAACCAGCGACAATTCGATAACTTATATGAAAACAACTACAGTCGAATGCTCTACCAACTGAGCTAAGCCCGGGTGAAAGAGAGAAAAACAAAATACTGGTTTCTTTGATTTTATTTTAAAAATTTAAGAATAATGCTGTATGAAACCACTCCCACCTTCCAAATACATTATATTTTTTGTCTTTAAGTTATTTTAATGACTAAATATAAATACATAAAGTATTTAAAGAGATAAAGATAAAAAAATCTCAAGAAAAAATAATGAATAAATATAAATGAATATTTATTACAATCTTTTTATTTTTTATATTTTTTCAATCAAAATATTATTTGTTTTATGTTCAACCTTAGAAATGTATGATCAATGGAAAAATAAAAAATTAGAAAAGAGAGAAAAGAGGGAAAAGACAGAAAACATAAAAAATTTACAACAAATTACTGATTTAGACTACTGGAAAAGACGATTTGAATTTATTTACATTATGTGTATGTCTATTTTATTAATTTATTTATTTAATCCTTACCAAAAAACATTACCTTTAATAACCAATGAAACAAGATATCTTATTTTCTTATTTGCTTTTATATTAATAACAACCGCCAATTGGAGTCTTTTCTTTAAAGAACCATCGTTATTCAAAGAATTACAAAAAGGTATCGGGAGAGAGAAACTAGAAAATAGAAACTAGAAGTAAAATAGATATAGCCTTGAAGATTTATAATCGTTTTCTTCTTCCTAAATAAGCAGCGGCGGAAGTTCCAACCATTCCATAGGCACTGTGTGGTTTATAAATATAATTCTTACTATAAGTATAACATAATGTATTACTACAATTGTTGTATTGTTTATTGTAAGGAAGAAGAACCGTATCGTACATTGTACTAAAATAAGTAGCCCTTCCTAAACGATTGGAGGGATAAGAAGGAGAAGTAGAGGTGGAATTCATTGTTAAACTCATTCTAACAGTCATTTTATATATATATCCACTTTTTATTAAGGGAACCTACGGTTCCCCTATGACCCCTCCCTCAATATAAAGGGCAATCACTTTTTTGGCGCGCGAGTTTCTACAAAGAAAATGACAATCATATTATTTTGCTAAGCATCACAAAATAATATGATTGTGAAAAATTGTTGTCAATACCCGCGCCAACTAAGGAAATAATATCATAACCCCGAAGAGCAAAGGGAGGGGGTCGTAGGGGGGACGTATGTCCCCCTACCTACCACATGAACCACAACCAGGACGAATGGTGTGAATACGTTGAATCATAGAAGCATTTAATGCAATTTTTGGAGGTGGAGTTAGCGTCGTTTTTGGTAAAGGTGGTGCAGCAACCCCAGAATAATAATTTCCATTGGAAATTTGCATAGTCATTTTAGCAGGCATGATTATATAATAACAATATATTTTTATAATTTTAATTTTAATTATGAAGATATAAAAGAATCAGAAAATGAAAATGATTATTTTTGCATAAATACAAAAAACAAAATATTACTAAACAACTGGAACACAACTACAACCATTGACAATATTGGTCTTTACTGTTTTTCCACCATAAATAGGGAAAGCGCGATTAAAAGGAATATTTTCACCAAAAGTAGGAGGAATAACCCCACGTCGAAGTGCGGATTTTCCTTTCAAACGATTCAAATAACGGTCATACGAGTTATGTTTAATATCTACCCCAATCCCACCAGGAGACATTGCTCCAGGTCGCATTCGAACTAAAGAACGTCGTAAACTATTTCCACCATAAGTAGAACCAGAAGAAGTAACTACTTTTTGTACATGAGGCTCTTTACGGTCACTCATTTGATTCCAATTGACACGAGGAGGCGCTAAATAATAGGAACCACCAGCAACCGGAATAACTTGATATTTATCTTCAGGTCTTTGATAAGCATTTAATGCAGCAATATTCATCGTATATTCAGAAGAAGGAACACGAACTTGATTTTGAATTACCTTTAAAGTATGATACAAGACTTGTGGGGAACTAGAGGAATAATTGGCACAAAAACGACATCCAGTTTTTAGATGTTCTGCTTCTGCCAATTTATTACATTTCCTAAAGTCCCTTTCATTGATAAGATAAGGATTTTTACAATTATCAATATTATTCGGATACAATGTGTTATAAACATTAGTAAAGATTTCTCTCTCCGAAGCAAACAATTGATTCTCGGAAGCATAATCTAAAATGTTCGTTACATCATTATTCAGATTTGACATATATATATTATCCACTTTAAAAAGTAGGGAACCTAGGTTCCCCTACGACCCCTCCTCATCATATTTTTACTTTGTTAACTCGGCGCGGATATTGACAACAATTTTTACAATAATATTGTGCTACACATAATATCATTGTCTTTTTTCTTTGTAGAAACTCGCGCGCCAAAATGCAGAGATTTTTGCTCCACTTTTTTCTAAAAAGTGGATATAAAATTGAAATTCAAACATATGTTTTTTTAATAATCAACTAAAGTAAGCAAGCAAACAAAGTAAAATGGAATCAACTTCAAATATAAATCAAAATCCACATCAAAATTTACAATACATTATGAAAAAGAAAAGGAAACCATCCATATGTAAACATTGTAAAAAAGAATACAAAAACGAGGTTACCTTAAAAAAACATCTTATCTTATGTGAAATTTTACATAACGCAATGACACAATCACAATCAAATAATATCATCGATACAAACTTTGTATTACCAAATCAAACACAACTTTATCAAATCATTCATGAATTAGTAATCAAACAAAATAAAATGGAAGAGAAAATAGACCAACTACAAAAATGGGTAGAAGTGAAAAAGAAGAAAATTAATATTATCGAATGGTTAAATCATCACCAACATCCAGGTTATTACTATAAAAACATGATTGAATTATTTACAATTCAAGATACAGACATTGACTTTATTTACAAACCAGATAATTCCATGTTAGACCTCATTCTACTTTTATTAGAGAGAAATTTATATGAACAATCCTCCATCCCACTTTTTGCATTTACACAAAAAAACAATATGATTTATTATTACGATGGTTCCAACAACCATACAATACAAAATCAACCGACACAAAATACATGGAGTGAACTTCCAAAAGAAAAACTGACTTCTTTATTGAATCAAATTCATTCGAAAATATTGAATGTTCTTATGGAATGGAAGAAAAAACATCATGAATTTATTCATTCCAATGATAAAAATGAAGTTCTTTATTGTAAAATGATGGGTAAATTCATGGGAATCGATTTCAAACAAGCATCAATTTTAAACAAAATCTATTTCTCTATTTACCATAAAATCAAAACGGACAAACAACATTTTGTAGAATATGAAATGGACTTCTAGGATACTTTTTGGAAAAAAGTATCACAAAAACCCCTTGTAAAAGTAGAGTGAAAATCCAAGGAAATATTATTTCCACTTTTTTCTCGATTTTTTATCGGGATTTTGCTCCACTTTTCTTAAAAGTGGATTTTGCGCCACTTTTTTACCAGGATTTTGCTCCACTTTTCTTAAAAGTGGATTTTCTAAAAGTGGCTTTACATTTGATAAAAAAATTTACATAAATAGTAAAAAATAACCGTACCGTTCAGTTCTAAAAGAGCGTGAAATGGAAATCCTGGAAACATACGCAACATACTTTTACAATTATATTTTTCATTATAAAGCAAGAAAACAATTGAGATTCCTAATAGTAAAATGGTTACGATATAAGATTGTTTATTTTTTGGAATATATGGGTAATAGTAAATAATTATGGATAAAAAAATGAGCATCGAGGATGTGACATAAAAAACAAAAGATAAAAACATAAAAAAATAAACGTCAATGACGATTAAACCAAATAAAAATATTAAAAAATAAATACTTGGTGCGTGATGTGTATAATTATATAATGTCAATAAGTAAAATACATTAACGGTATAAGCAATACAATGGGTTATATTATTCTGTACATAACCAGGTAAATGAATCGTATGAGAAAAAGCGTGGACGCATTCAAACGCGAGAAAAGAAAGTAGTAATAAAAATGGATAGATATTTTTAGTTTGAAATAAGAAATACATTATCACCAAAATACTTAATACATTTGCGAGAACCGAATAAGGTTGTGAGATACCTTCTTTATTGGGTGTTTCACAAGTAGAAAAAGGAAATAGGAAATCGTCGTCTTTTTCTTTGTTTTCTTTGTTTTTTTTTTCTTTTTCATACATTTGCATACTTAATAAAGATAGATAATATATTTTGCTTCACTTTTCCAAAAAGTGGAATTAAAAGTGGATTTTTCAAAAAGTGGATAAATCATCCAAGCAAACAATAGGAACACCTAATTCTTTCGCATCTTTCACTTTACCAGTCATTGCCTCTTCACCTTTTTTGTCTTTCACCAAAACCAAAAAGGTATTCTTGGAAACACTCGAACCTATTTTCACACCACGTTTCTTTAATTCTTCTTCCAACCCCGCATCACGAAATCCAGTCATTACAATTGTTTTTCCGTTCAACTTATCACCATCTAATACTTTCAGTTTGCTGTTGCTAGGCAATTCCACTCCGATTTCTTTCAAAAACCCTAAAAATTCCTCAATCCCCTCCACAAATGCTTGAGCAGACTTGACCGCCATTCCTTTGACCAATAAAACACGCGCCATTTTCTCTTTCTTCGATTCTTTGGAAACCAAAATATCTGGACACTGTTCCATAATCAGCCCCAATTTTCTCTCCCCGAATCCTCTTCCAAACACATTGGAAGCGGACATGAATTCAATCAACCCTACTTTTTGTAAACGCTCTTTTAAACCGTCATGAATCTTACAAGCCAACTTTTTCTGGAATCCATCGATATGGATCCAATCTTCCATTTTCATCATCACGATTTTCGCAATGGTATCAAACCCACAAGAAATCAAACGAGCAACGAGTCCACTACTCAATCCAACCACGCCGATTCCTTGAAAGAATCCGGTCAATATTTTCTCTCTTACGGTTAAGTCCATGTCAAAGTCTTCTTTACTTAATAAAATATCTACACCGGTTTCATTCCATACATAAGAAACCTCGGGCATCTTCGCCCCCCCACTACTCTCTAGCAAAACTCGGCGAATATGAGGAATCACATCTCCACTACGAATCAATTCAATCAACGACCCAACCCCAATATGATTTTCTTTAATAAATTTCGCATTGAATCCAGTCGCGTACTCAATACACACGCCGCCCAAGGTAATGGGCTCAATACGAACGCGCGGTTTTAAATAACCATCTTTACTCGGAGACCATAAAACATCAACCACTTTCGCTTCCGCAATTTGTTCAGTCAATACCATTTTAAAGGCAAATGCGTGATCCGGATTTTTCTCTTTTCTTTCATAAACGAAATCACTCGAACAAATAATTCCATCAATTTCATAAATACTGGATTTACGTGCATTCAAAAGAAACTCCGATAAATATTCATTGGAGAGAAGATCAGACTTTATGAATCGTGACTGTACCTTTTTCATACCAACCAATTTTTCCAACATTTGCATTTGTTGACTAGGTTTTACATGAACCGGAAAAAGAACTTCATAAGAAACCAAATGAATATTTCCTACGACTAACCCAACATCTAAGTTTCCTACTTTTTGATTCACAACACCGGAAACAAAATTACGTGGATTTGCAAATTCCGAGGCAAATTTATCTTGAAAGATTTGACGCGGGACAATTAATTCCCCGCGAATAACAACCTTTTCCTCTTTACCAATGCCCATATCCAAAGGCAATTCCAAATAAGGAATCAAATGACTAATATCTTGACCAACGCGACCGTCTCCGCGAGTATACAAGAATCGACCCCCATCATTTTTAACAACCAAGAGACAACTGACTCCGTCCAATTTATGAGAAAGAACATAAGGCCCTGGATATTTTTCCTTCCAACTCGCCAATGCTCCACTATCTGGCTTGATTTTATTCATCGAGGGCATAAAATATGGTAATACCACCTTTTTTCTCTCTCCTACTTTAGCACCGATTTGATGAATTTCTTGATTCTTTGGCCAACGAGTCTCCATAAACTCTTTCAGAATGTCGTATTCATTATCAGTTAATAATAAATGAAAGGAATCATTGTAATAACTTTCCCCCGCAGAAATCAATAAATTGGTCAGTACTTTTTCACTACATTTTTCTAAGAACCCAATTCCACCTTGACGAAAATTTTCTACTAGTTGTTGAGTCGACATTAACTTACAAAGAATAAGAACAAGAACAATAATAATAATAACAGTTTATAAATATTTAAATAGTTTTTAAGCCACTTTTGAAAAAGTGGCGCAAAACTAAGGGGGTACCCCCCTTATGATCCCCCACTTCCCTTTTATTTAATAAATAATTTGAATATACTGCCCCTTAGTTTTGCGCCACTTTTTCAAAAGTGGCAAGGAAAGTTGAATTTGAATTTTAAAATCGTATCAGAGAATATGAACAATAAAGAAAGAATGACACAATCACAAGCCGCCTATTTAGAACTTATCATTGGTCCAATGTTTTCTGGAAAAACCTCACGTCTTATTGAAGTGTATAAACAATGTAAATTTTGTAATATTTCAACCGTAGTGATCAATCATTCGATGGATACAAGATATGACCAACATTTATTATCCAATCACGACAAAGTAATGATTCCTTGTATTCAAACCAAAGATCTCGTAAATCTTTTAACAACCCAAGAAGTCGAAAAGGCCCAGGTCATTTTGATCAATGAAGGCCAGTTTTTCACAGATTTATATGAATTTGTAGAATTATGGTTGAAAGAAGATAAAAAAATTTATGTTTGTGGTTTAGATGGTGATTTTGAGAGAAAAAAATTTGGACAAATATTGGATCTTATTCCCTTATGCGATAAAGTAACCAAAATGACCTCTCTTTGCTCAAAATGTAAAAACGGGACGCAGGGTATATTTTCAATGAGATTGACAGAAGAAAAAGAACAAACGATCGTGGGTTCGTCCAATTACATCCCGGTTTGTAGGGGGTGCTTCAAGTAGGGCCTCTCCTCCTTGCTTTTAATCAGCCAATTTACCTGAACGTTTTACATATTTATTGATTTCATTATAAACTTCTTCATTATTTTTTAAATTATTTCGTTGTGCGTTTCTTGTCATTCTTTCAACATCTTCATCATCAAAGTAATCATCTCTTTCATCTTTATCAAACATTCTATTATCTCTAAACCATAGATTTACGATTTTTTGAATACGTGATTTTGTCATCATAGGGGAACCTCCTTTTTTATTTTTGCGTGTTTGTCTTTTTTTTAGATATTTTCTTGTTTTTCCGCGTGAGAAACGTGATTTCATTATAATATATAATAATCAAAAAATATTAAATAATTCCTTTTAACCCTCCGTCCCTCTTCCTCTTCCTCCTTCAATTACCATTTAATCGTAAGATAATCGCAACAATTATTATCAATTTCTGTAAGATGAATGTCTGGAAAAATTTGATTTAACTCATTTGTCACATTTGCGGTATATTGTTTGAATGTAATATATGAGTTATATGAGTTTATGGTGGTTATAATATTGATTGGGTGATTTAGTGACCAACCTTGATCTTGATTGTTTATTTTATTTATTTTACAATTTTGAATGGTTGTTTCTTGACACATAAGAATGATATGACAATCGTTTTTTCCTTTTCTTGCGGATTCTACTATTTTATGATAAATCCTTTGAACCGTATCTTCAATAGATTCTCGTATTAATCTTTTTAATTCTTCTTGATGTAGACCTCTTAATTGATATTTGTATATTTTCTCGCCAAATATATCACTAAATAAACGTATACAGAAGATAACAATCAATAATTTCATCATACCTATGTATAATTTTATAATAATTATGATAACATTCTATTTATATTCAATTTTTCAAAATCTAAAATATTTTTTAAATAGGTTCCGCGGTTACAATAGGAATATTATTATTTGGACAAGCAAAGGATTGAAATGGATTTGAACTTTTTTGTATTTTTACTTCTCTTTGTTCTTCTAACAAAATAGGTACCGCAATAGGGATATTTTCAATAACCGGTTGATAAGTCTCCCAAAAAGCCATCAAATCATCATAATAATTCTTCACTTTTCGACTAATCTTTATTCTGGTCGGGTCAAACGAATTCAAATACAATCCATCCAAGGAACGCACACGTGACAAAGCGACATATGTTTGTCCGCACTCAAAAATTCCACTACCAATATCAATCTCAGCAACATCCAAAGTTGCTCCTTGACACTTATGAATCGTTAAAGCCCATGCCAAAATTAATGGAATTTGACTAATTCCAACCCCAGGAATATTATCACTGATCCAATCGTGACGTACCATAATAATATCTTCATATTTCCCTTGAATCAAGAAACGAACCACCGGTAAAGGATTTCCCATCACGATACTTATATCCACTACAATCCCTTGACTCCCATTACATAAAGCAACTACTTTTCCACTAAGCGTATTCATTTCTTTATTCACAACACACATGACTTGAGAACCAACCTTCAATGGTAAAACAGAAACACATGGTAAATTATTGGACATATATTCCAATTCGGTTTGAATATCACGAAGATCGATATCCTTCTTTCGATCTTTATCAAATTCACTGGTAAGAGGATAATCATCCACTCTCTTTACTTTAAATTCATAGAGTTCTCCAGCCAATTTATTCATTTCCAAATGATTCACCATATCTACTTTGTTTCGAGTAGGAAATAATTTGGTAGGAAGAATATTACGATCAGGCGCAACTTTTCTTCCCACGTATTGAAGAAGTATTTTATTCGTACTTTTTTTGATGACCCCCTCGCGAATTTGATTCAGTATATTACAATACGTCATATCGGTTTGACGAAATATCTTGGTCAAAGGAATTTGATTTTCCTTTTCAAAAACGGTATACCAATCCTCACTTTCAAAACAAAATCGACAAGTATCGATTTCATCTTTATCCCCTACAGGAGGCAATTGATAAAAGTCGCCCAAAAAGATGACTTGAATCCCTCCAAAAGGTCTACCATTCCCACGAACCGCTTTTCCAATTTGATTCAACATATCAAATAATTTTAATGAAAGCATACTTACTTCATCTACCACCAAAAGATCGATTTTTCGCCATAAATCTCGAATTCCACGCATGGAATATTTTTTTTTATCCATAATACGGTCTACATTAAATTGGATGGATTTTGCACCCAATCCAATCCCAGACCATCGATGTAGTGTTTTGGCACGACAACCGAGTAATAATGTGGCACAACCAGTCAAGGCCGTTACTTGAATATTTTTCTCTCGTTCAACCGCATTCTCAAATATTTTTTTTATCAAAGCCGATTTACCAGAACCTCCTGGACCCGTAATAAAAAGATTTTTACCTTCTTGATATTTATGAAAAGCGATTTGTTGTCTTTCAGACAGTTCTATATTTTCTCCTTTATTCATATTCATTCTTTTCGTTATTGTTATTGTTATTCTTATACTTATAATAAAAATAACAATAACAAATTTCAATTTTCTCAGATAATAGTAAGCGAACCAGATATCTCATAATAAACTTGACATGAATTACCATGAAACAAATTCAAAGGAGAAACAATGACAGAGTCATTCGTATTATTATATACATCTAAAAGTACATCTCCTGAAAAATTTTCTGAACTAAATACTTTTAATCCATAATTCGGTGAAATAAGATAAGCATTATCCACATTAGAAATACTAATCAAAGTATTATTATAAATACCTGGAGTTCCCAAAGAAGAAGTACTAGGTAAAATATTTTCACTGGGATTCGTATAATATTGACTATAATTTGATAAAGAAGAATAAATAGGATAAAAACATGATGAGGAATCGAATAAATAAATACCGGGTAAATTAGAACTCATGATAGATGCGTTAAAAATGGAATTTCCATACATATCCATGTTACTTTGAAATACTAAATTAGAATTTGATTGCGTTCCATTGGTAATAATATGAGAAGATAATCCAATACGATTGGAAGACGTTAAATTATCACTATTTGCGTAATGATTTCGAATAATATTATTTGCGGCAGAAAAATTCATTCCTCCATATCTTCGAAAAGCCATTTACATTATATCATTATTTTTTGGTTAAGTAAATACATATTACTTAACGTTTTTATAAATTTATAAACATTATTTTTTGCTCCACTTTTTTCTAAAAAGTGGATTAATTTCTTTAGCGATAGTAATGGGGTACAATATTGAGGTGTCGTTTAATACAATTAAAAATCCAAATGTGACGGAATACGAGCAAGAAATAATAAAAATCGCGGAAAATATGGATTGTAATGGTTTTTATAAATTATATGATTTTGAAAATAATTTATATCAAGACCGTAATCACATCATAATCAATGTCCATTTTGAGAATATAACTCAATTTACCCAATTCATAAAAAAAATTAAAAAAATCAAAGGAATTTATATTGAAATCATTTATAATGATAGCCTCAAGACGGATATATTATATGCATCTCCTTATTATTTGAAGACGATGGATAAATATTTATCCAAGTGTTATAAAAAAAATAGGAGAGAAAGAAGTTATTCCGAAGATGAGACGATTATTCTAGATGAAATGAAAAAATGATCAAACCATAGAAAAATCATTGATTAAACGTTTATCCAAACGATGTTTTACACTTGGTTGACTCAATAATTGTTCAATTTCTTGGTTATTCATTTGAATATGATATTTTTGTTTTTTTCCATTTAAATTTGTCATTAGATTTAGATCCGCTTTTTTTCCATCATACATACTATTCCATTCCATATCTCTCTTATCCTTTATAGAACCATTCGACATGATTGTTTTGGTAAACCCTTGACTTTGAAATTGAATTTTTCGCCTTTTATACGTTTTTCTTCCCTTTCTCTTTTCTCCTTTTTCTCTCTTTCCTCCTTTTTCTCTCTTTTTATAAGTTTTAGACATCCTTATATATTATATTTAAAAATAAAAAATATAATATATTTCATAAATAACCATTCGAAAGACATGGAAATAATGATTGAAGAGAAAATATCAGAACCAAAAGGATTAGATCCGTTTAAAGATTTCAAATTACCTACGTTTACGAGACAACCCCACCCCCACCCCCAATTAAATAAACCCCAACATCTTCCAAGAGAACCTTTCAAACAGCAGAGTTATCATCAAAAATACCAACAAACCTATAAAACCCAAAGTCAAGAACAACCTCCATTACAAAAACACCAACAACCACAATTTTCTTATGATAATATCTTAAATTCTTTGAATATGAAAGTGAATGATGGTAAATTGGAATATACAAATTCTTTGGAAAAAACAAAAAATAAAATTATTAATCATTATTTTCAAAACCAACCGCAACGTCCTCAACAACAAGTACAACTACAACAAGAGAATCCAACACCGACACCAACACCAAGAACGAGAGAAGAACATCAACGAAGACTGGCCTATTATTACTGGCAACAACAACAACAAAGAAAAAGAATATCACAAATCAAATCAAAAAAAATGTTATATCCAACGGAGAATATAAAAATCAGCCAAAGTAGTTTAAAATCCCTTCCTTTCCACTTTTAAAAAGTGGAAAAAGGATCCATTAAATTTCGAATGAAAGGGTTAATATCCAATGGATTGGTCAAATTTCTCCTCCAATAAAAATTACAATCACAGAAAAACTTGAAAAAACTCTTATTCAATATTTCTGCATTGGCCATTTCTTGATTAAACATTTGGTCAATGATGGAGAAGGCGGATTTTAACAATAATATTTCATTCACTAATTCTCTCTTTAATCGAAATAACTGAACTAATCGACGATTCTTTTTTCGATATTCTTTAGAGTCCCTCGAATTTTCACGATGTTGAAAATGAACATAACGAATTTCATTTTTGACATTTTTCAAATTGGTAATCATCTTTTTTTTATAATCATCAATTTTCTTAATAACAGAAAAAATATTTGTATTATAAATCACTGGATAACGCATACGAATTTCGTGTGGTATAATAAATTGATTCATTTCTTTGATTTCAGATATTTTTTTTTCGACGTGGTCCAATTGATCCATTACATTTTTTTTCAATTCTTCTTCACACTCATTGAATAATATTTCTTCCTGATCGATCCTGGAACTATAACAACTATTATTTGAACTATGAATCATTTGATTCGGATTTAAAAATCCATCCTCTTTCATATAATTCACCTCAACATTTAATTCATGATTGTTTTTCTTTTTCGAACAACGATGAAATAACAAAACGGAACCGGACATAAATTCTACTGAATTTTGTAATTTATCATACTGATGAGCAGATGTTTTATGCGCTTCAGAAACAGCATCTAATTTAAAATAATTCACTAACGCTAATAAAAAGGAGATCGAAGCATTGATAATAGACACGATTAAACCTCCCCAAGAATATTTAATAATAACAAATGCTAATACGGTAGCAGCACTAGAGAGAAAAATTGAAGGCATCATTAATAAATTTAAACGCTGTTCACAGTAATATTTGGATTCCATATAAATGATTTTTTGACCGCGTAAATAAGTAGACAATATATCGAGTGCACTCGAGTATTGATGATTGATATCAAAATATCGTTTGTTCATTTTTCTTTCTACTTCTTCATAAGTTAATTTTTTATAAGAGGAAGGAATATTCCAATCCTTTAGTTCCAATAAAGAAGGATTTTCCTTATATTCTTTTTCTTCTTCTTCTTCCTCGTCTGTATCGGTTAAATCACTGTTATAATCAATCGTAATATTTTCAATTTCTTTATCTTCTAAAATAGATGTTTTTCTCTCTATTTTTAGATTTCTTATACTTGCTTTAAAATTATTAAATACATTTTTTAATGAATTCTTTCTTTTTTCTTCCGTGGTACCTTTTTCAATATCTTTCCATTCATTTTCCATTTATTTTTTATTATTTCAATTTATAATAAAAAATAAAAAAATAAAATTATAAATATATAAAATGGTTCAAACAAAAAAAATACGCACCTCACGTTTACGAGGTTGGTCAAAACAAGACCCTGGATATCATCAAAGAACAGTGATGCTTGCAAAATGCGGTAAAAAATGCTTTTTAGGGCCCAATAAAACTTTTCCTATTTGTACAAAAAATACATGTAAAATAAATAAAAAGGGTGTTTTGGCTGCTTATGCAAGAGCAAGGGAATACATGACAATAAAACCAAAAACACGTAAATATCGTAAGATTGCGAAAAAAGCCCATAATCTACTTAACTAACCACTTTTTAGAAAAAAGTGGTGCAAATCCACTTTTAAGAAAAGTGGAGCAAAATCCAATAAAAAATATTTTACCAAATCCACTTTTAAGAAAAGTGGAGCAAAATCCAATAAAAAATATTTTACCAAATCCACTTTTAAGAAAAGTGGAGCAAAATCCAATAAAAAATATTTTACCAAATTGAATACAAATTCTTTCCCGGGTGGTTTTGCGCCACTTTTCCAAAAGTGGCCTTTTCCCGGATTTTTGCGCCACTTTTCCAAAAGTAGCCTACATAAAAATATATTTATGAAGCCGTTCAATATGATATCCTTCGATAGGATTAATAGAATATTCCAATATTTTTACGATATTTTCATAAAATTCTTTTGGTTTTTTTAATATTGTATTTCTTGAAACAATAAATTGTGCACCTGCACCAAATACAAGTTCGTGATTAATCGCACATTTTATACCAAATATTTTTTCAAAAGTACTATAGATATCTTTAATTTCGACAAAACTTTGACAATGTAATTCAAAGTTCGTATAATGAATATATTGACTCAAATACTCAAAATCAATATTCAATTCTTTATTATTTATATATTTATTTACATCATTTATTATATTTGGTGAATGGTCAAGAGGAAATCCCTGTAAAAAAATGGTATAATCTTCTAAATGATCATAATTATCACAAATGTATTTATAATAAGTATGACCTTCTCTACCAACATTATCTAAAACAATTTCATTATATCCTTCTTTTAATTTCGTTCCTTTGTTATAAATGATTACATTTGGGAAATGTTTTGTCCATTCTATATCTTCATTATACCTTGCCACAACAATAATCATTATATAATTCTTTTTAGAAAAAAAATAGCAAAACATTCTTTATTGGATTTTTCTCTCCGCTTTGTTTATGACTTTTTCAAAGGTTACTAAAAAGTGGTTTCCTTTCAGGCCACTTTTCCAAAAGTGGTATTTATAATATTTGTTTTGCACCACTTTTCCAAAAGTGGTATTTATAATATTTGTTTTGCACCACTTTTCCAAAAGTGGTATTTATAATATTTGTTTTGCACCACTTTTCCAAAAGTGGTATTTATAATATTTGTTTTGCACCACTTTTCCAAAAGTGGTATTTATAATATTTGTTTTGCACCACTTTTCCAAAAGTGGTATTTATAATATTTGTTTTGCACCACTTTTCCAAAAGTGGTATTTATAATATTTGTTTTGCACCACTTTTCCAAAAGTGGTAGGAAAATTGAATTACTTTTATACTTTTTTATAAAAAGTATAAAAAAATATAAATATAAGTTTAAAATAATGAATCAAAAATTTGTTCCAGTTCTAGAAAAAGTGGAAGAGGATTATGTAGAATGGGGTCAGTTTGTAGATTTAGATAAAACAGATAATAATAATAATACAATACCAAAAAAGAAATATAAAAAAAGAATCATTGAAACTTATGTTTATCCTTATTTAGATGAAGAATGTATAGAAGAGAAACAAAACAACGAAGAACAAATACAAGAAAATCAGGAAAAACAAACCATATTTAGCATTTCAATTCCATTTACTAGAAAAAAAATGAGAATTCATCTTGAAAAACCTAAATTATTTTCTTATTTTTCATTTACCATTATATCCATCACTGCTTTCGTAACGATTACTTTTTATTTATAAACCATATAATTCGGATAATTGTTGATTCCACAAGGACGATTCCCAAATAATAACCCATCCGGGTCAATGTTATATGTCAAATAAAAAATACTGTTTGGATTGATGGTAGTAGGAGTAATAGGATTTGAAAGAGGGTAAATGGTTTGTAATACATTCACTCCTGTTAAATCCATTTTTTTTACCAAATTATTATTTAAAATCGCTGGGTCAATCGTATTATCACAACATCTTTTACAACATGAAACACTTTGGGTTTTATAAATGATAAAATCCCCCGCATTTCCCTGATTATTCAAGGTTCCAAAGGTTCTTTTAGCGGATACATAAGGTACTCGAAAAGTCATTACTTGTTATAATAAGAATAGAATAAATATTTCCTTCATCCTACCCTTGTTATTTTACCCTTCTTATTGTATATCATAAATCGATTGGAAGGTCAAACAAAAACTATAATCCATATTATTTAAATCTAAAATACGGCCGTACTCATCCAACAATTGTACATTGATTTTTTGAATATTTACTGGACCAAAATATTGACGAGGAGAAGTAATAATGGATAAATTATTTTGAGCCAATACATTAAAAATACCAGTCTGGAGAGAAATTCGGGCCAAAATATTCTTATTTAAAATAGAGGAATTAAATGCACTATAAAAGCCATCATTTACATTATTATTGTAATCATCTACGACTAAATAAATATAACGAGGTCCTACCAAACTTAATAATCCTTCACTAACATAAGTATGATTATTTACATACAATCCATTTCGAAACCCTAAAATCCAACCGAATTTCAAAGGAAGTGGAGTAAACGTATCATCTAACCCATTTTTACCAACTTGAAAATTCAAAGTAATGATAGGTAATGCCAAATCAGGATAATCCGTTGTAAATTGTGTATTGATTCCTACAATGACTTGACCACTCCCGGTCTTATCTTCATAAATATTGGTTGTAAAATAGACATATTGATAAAAACCACCTAATCCAGACATATAGGTATTTAAAAAAGTCATCAATGTTTCTGGAGTGTAATTACCATCACTTACATTCACCATACTTGTAAAGGTTTCTTTATTCCCTGTAATATCAACGGTAATACTTACATTGAAAAAACTATTTCCTAATTGTTTTGAAATGGTATAAAAACTAGTAGGTAATTCTAAAGCATTTAACTGCATGGTAACAATATCTTTTAACAATAAGGGTAAATCAAAATTAAAATTAGAAGATTGAGTAGAAAAGTAATTATCTCTAAATCGTGTATCCACGTTTAAATTTTGACGGTTGATTCTTCGTTTCAATGGATTAATGACTCCAGGAAAGAATTCACTTGGAAAAGAAGAGAGAAAAGGACTCTTTTTATCTATTTGAACCATATGTTCTTCTGGGCTTTCTAATTGTGTTTTTTTCAATTCATAACTGGAATTATAGAATTCTTTATAGACATTTTTTAAATCATTTTTAATGGAACTCCTGACATTTTCACTTATTTTTTGCAATAATAATTCTTTTGCTTTTGATAAAAAAGCAATGGTTTTCATTTTAAGTTCCTGGTTAATTTCCATATTGGTCAAGACTGCTTCTCTCAATTTGGAATCTTGGGTTTCAATAGATAAAGAGTCGTAATTCATTGGCAACTCAAATAATTCTCTCAATTCATCGAATTTATAATTTTGAATATTCAAATCAAAATTCATATTATAATAACTTATAATATGAAAATAAAATTGGTTGTTTTCTACAAAGAAAATTGATTCCATAAGTGAACCACATAAACATAAACATAAACAAAAAAATAAAATGTCAATTGAAAACAAAACCATGTTACATAATACTTTATCCGTCTACAATCAACATCCTAGAGACCAATATATTGATTTTGATGAGCCAACACACATATATACAATCAGTATACCAACAGATAAAAATCCTGTTTTACCATACACTTCAGTAACCACGTGGATTCATTCCAATTTTCCACATTTTGATGCGGATGCGGTAATTAAAAATATGATGAAAGGAAGGAATTGGAATGAAAAAAATAAATATTGGGGTCTCACTTCTGAACAAATCAAAGAACAATGGTCACAAAATGGAAAAAATGTATCTTCACTAGGAACAGATATGCATTATGAAATTGAATGTTTTATGAATAATCCGGAAGTAAAACAGGGATACACCCATAAAGAACTTCTTGAACATTATCAACAACCCCAAGATGAAAAAGAAAAACCAACGTATTCGCCTCATGAAACAACCGAATGGAAATTCTTCTTGAAATATTTGGAAGAGACCCAAGATTTAAAACCATATCGAACAGAATGGACGATTTTCAATGAAGATATTCATTTGGCTGGTTCCATTGATATGATTTATGAAAATCAAGACGGAACTCTTGCGATTTATGACTGGAAACGTGTTAAAGAAATTAAAAGAGTCAATGCTTTTAATAAATATGCAATCCCTTTTACAATCAGTCATATCCCAGATACGAATTTCTGGCATTATGCGATGCAATTAAACACTTATAAAGTAATTTTGGAGGAAAAATACGGTAAAAAAATAACGAAATTATGTCTAGTACAAATTCATCCAGAACACGAAGAGGGAACCTATGAAATCATTGATTTACCAGATTTATCCAATGAAATTAAAGAATTGTTTTTGGAGAGAAAGAAATTATTTATTTAATCGGTATAATATAAATGAATGAAGAAATAAATATATCAAATGAAAAGTTATACGGTATAAATATAAAAAATTCAAATACATTTGTTTCAAAATTTAAAAGTAATAGTAGATATAGTACTTTAATTTACGGAGACAAAGAAAATAAAATTTGTTTTTCTTTTTCTCCAAGAGGAGGGTGTAGTATTGCATTTAAATGTTATTTGGATTTGGTTCATTTATTAGAAGATGCAAATAAATATAGTCCAAATTGGGTTCACACTTATAGAATGAATCTATTTCATCCCCACACTAATTATATAGATATAGATGAACTAATAGAAGAAAAATATACATTTATTAAATTCATAATGAATCCTTATATACGCGCTGTATCTATATTTCGAGCGCAAACTAGTCATAATTTAAGTTTTCGTGAATATTTAAAAGAATTAGTAGGAAATAAAATAAATTATTTTAATGATAATGATAAATATCACTTCCATAAACAATATATAGAAGGGGAAGAATCCATGATAACAAAATATATACGTATTAATGAAAATGAAACTTATACATATAAATTAAAAGATGATACAGATTACATAATAGACGCTAATAAATATAGTGCAACACATCACGGAGTAAAAACAAATAATACTGAATTTTGTGGAGATATCGCAAAAGATATAATTAATGAAAAATTACCTATTTCTTATAAATACTTTTATGATGAAGAAATAAAAGATCTTGTAGAAACATTTTACAAAGATGATATTGAAAAATATAATTTTTCTTTTGATAACTTTTAGATATTTTGATAAAATCATTATTCATTTGAATAAAAATATAAAGATAAAATATTGTTTTTAATAAACAAACAAAAGACAATAAAATCAAAACAATGATAAATTTATTTTTTTTGAATGATTTTTTAATACAATTTGTATTCATTCTTGGAGCAGCAAATCTATTGTTCTATTCTTTATCTGCGTATTATGTTTTTTTTGATGAAGAAGAAGAAGAAGATGATTTGAATAAAGATAAAAAAAACAAACCCATACCAAAACCAGTACCTTATGAAGAAAAATATTTGAAAGAATATAAAAAGAGATGTGAAGGTGAAAAACATGAAAATTCGGAAAGTAAAAGAAACTTGAAAACCAGTTTTTTAATTGAAAAAACGCCCTTAGGAAATGTAGCAATGTATTACAACCAAGAGAGAGAATGTTTTGAGTATTATAGTGATCATACCATTCCTTATCGTTATTTGGAAACAATCGGGAGAAAATATGTATTGACCTTTGATTGTATTGAACTTTATATCGATATGGAAGAAGAAGTTCAAAAACAAAAAGAAAAGTTGGAAGAACATAAGAGAATGGAAAAAGAACGAGAAGAAATCCTTGAAAAAGAAAGAAAGGAACCCAAAACAAAAGAAACAGAAACAATCAATGAAACAAAGGAAACTAGAAAAAATGTATTTGCCAAATTAAAAAACTATAATAAATCGTCAAATCCAATACAACCTTCTTCACAACCTACTAGACAAAATCAAGACCAAGAAATAAATAAACAATCGAGTTCCATACAAAGCCAAAGCCAAAGCCAAAATATAAAAAAACCAAATACAATTCGTTATAATCAAACCAATTCAAATTCTTCTTCGTCCACGGTATTATTAAAAGAAAAAGCAAATAACTATCTTTCCAAAGGTCGTTTTTCAAATTTAAATTTTCTACAACCCATAAAAAAAGAAATCGTGGATAAAAATTATAAAATGTCCTTTAAAGATTTCAAGGGTAGGGGGACGTACGTCACTACGCCATCCCCCTCCCGAAGGTAAGGGGGATGGACTGCCCCTTCCCTACGGGATACCCCCACATTGCATTTTTAGGGTGTGGGTATTGACAACAATTTTTACAATCATAGTAGGGAGTCCCCCACCCTCCGGGAGACCCCCTCCTTGTTAAAGGCTTTATTAACTCGGCGCGGGCTCTACAACCATTTCTACAATGATATTTTGCGAAGCATAATATGATTGTTTTTTTCTTTGTAGAAACTCGTGCCCTAAAATGCAATGTGGGGGTATCCCGTAGGGAAGGGGCAGTCCATCCCCCTTACCTTCGGGAGGGGGATGGCGTAGTGACGTACGTCCCCCTACCCTTAAAAATAAAAACTTGTGTTATATTAATATGGTTAATAACAAAACAAAAAAAAATAGATACAAGAAGAAACAAAAAGGAGGTATCAATAATATGAGAATTCAAAATAAATCAATGTTTAATCGTAATAACAATTCAAATAAGATGATTCCTTATTCAAATCGTAATACAATGAATCCTTATTCAAACCCTTATTCTAATCGTAATACAATGATTCCTTATTCAAGCCCTTATTCAAATGATAATTCAAAAACAAATATCAATCTAACTCATGATAAAATTGCAAATATCATTCCGGATAAAAACCCTAATCAAAAAAAACAAACATTACGTGATGCTTATAATACTACCATTATTCCTCATCAACAACAATATAGTTTAGTTCAAAGGGCTTATGATAATCCAGGATTTTTTGGTAAGTTAGGACAAGTGGTAAAAAAAGGATTATTAAATGCAATTGAGAATACTGGTAATTATGTAGGAGTTAATTTACAGAGTCCCAATGAAATAACAGATCAATTAATGGCCGTTAAAAAAACATTGGAGAATACAACCAATTTACAAGAAATCGCCATTATCGGTTCTTTAGTACTAGAAGCCTCAATGCCTTTTATTGAACCCCTCGTTGATAAAGTAATTTTTTACGGAGAAGAGGCGGGTGAAAGAATAGGTAAAGCAATTGTCAGTGTAATTTTAAATACATTGGAAGCAATACCAATATATGGGATTCTTGTAGGAACTATAAGGACATTTAATACGATTGTCGTAACTGTTTTAGCATCGATTAATACAGCGGCATTAACCATTCAAGAAATTCGAAATACGGTACAATTTACAATGGATGAATTTGAAGGATTAAAAAGAGAATATATGTATCAACTACAGAAACAAAGAGAAAAATCAGTGAATCGTATACAGAATTCGATTCAAAATTTTAATGGTGGTGCGAAGATTTGATTTCCAAAAATCTTCAAAGGTAACTGTTACCGATAAATCAGTTGAATAGAGACGCATCTAAAGAGGCGTGTCCCATTTCAAATGTTCATCGGTTTATAAAGTTTTACTTTTCCATTCTTTGTATCCATTACTTCGAAAAATATTAAAGGAGGAGCCCAAATGTTCTTTGGCAATTAAATACGCTTTTTTTTGACGTTCATCCATGGAACTCAAATAATCAATGATTTCTTTTTGTAAATTACTGGTTAAAAAGTCAAAATTATCGGGCAAGTAACAGTAATAAGATTCTGTTTCTGTTTCCATTATTTTATAATATTAATAAATAGATATTATTATAATATTGTTATAATATTATTTAAATTCAATTTTCTTTTAGGGGAACCTAGGTTCCCCTATGACCCCTCCTCCCTTCGGTGATGGAGGGAGACACTCTCCTCGCTTTTTACTTAATTAACTAGGCGCGAGTTTCTACAAAGAAAAAAACAATAATATTATGCGTAGCACAATATCATTGTAGAGATGGTTGTCAATATCCGCGCCAAGTTAATAATAATATCTATCCCCGAAGGGAAAAGGGAGGGGTCATAGGGGAACCGTAGGTTCCCCTACTAACAAAACAAATGAGTTCTGCATTATTATTTCCATTATTCAACCGAATTGTACTACCATTGGTCATTTTAGTAAGACTTGTTTCAATCTTATATCCATTCGATAATAAAAAGGAATATAAATCAGGTAATTCTTCTACCGACATCAAACCGCAACCACCCCTCTGAAAACTTCGTAAAGCAAGACCACACCTTTTTCTTTGGTCACAATCCCCCCCAAACGTCTGAAAATGACTCAATGGTTTGAATTCAGTTCGAACAACGAATCTGCTTAAGGGTCCTTGAGGCATCATATTCAACGTAATAATATTACGATAACAACCATCGTATCCATAATTGGTTAAATAAGGTTGACTATATAATGCAAAAGTTGACATAAATTATATAGAGATAGGAAAAAATTGAAACAAAAAGTATTTAAAAATGAAATCTATAAATTAAAAATAATATTCTCAAAAAATGTCAAAAGATTCAAATCAATTAACAAAAACTCCAACACCACCAACACAATCAAATAAACAAATTTATCGTTATCAATTAGGAGAAGAATTAAATGGAGAATTATCACGTTTTGCAAAAAACCATCAATACGACCATCGAAAAGATTTCAAACAGGATTGGATAAAATGGAGAGAAGAAAAGGATAAATTATTTCAATTGGAAATAAAAAAACATCAAGCATTAGGTTACGAAGGAGACATTGAAGATAAAATATTCAAAAGTGCAAGATATTATTTCCGTAAGAAACCCATGGCAACTGAAAAAAAGGCACCTGCAATACCGGAAAAAGAAACGACGAATTCATATATCAATGTAAACAAGGAATTTTTGGAAATAATAGATGAATACTTGAAAAAAAATATTCAGTTAAAACCAACAATTTCTTTTACTAATTTTTGTAATGAAAATCAAGAAACAATTGAAAAAGAAATTGAATTTTTATACAAGGTGAAAAATATAAAAATAGACAAAGAAATTAATGAAAAAATTAAAAAAACATATAAAAACCGTTATTATAAAATTAGAGAGACAAATATAAAAATATAGATACATATACAAAGATAAATAAAATGCAATGGAATAATGAAAAAAAAACAATTGAATATTTACTAGAAAATATATCCAAAAGTAATAAAAAAAAACCAAAATCAAAATTACGTCAATATAATGATAATAAAAAAGAACAAATCATTCGTAATGATGATTTTTTTTTTCAAAAAAAAATAACAACAA
>Ga0209086_10000497_pt1 | contig 34195 bp, 62 predicted proteins | sample M_130207_XF_Meta_FD_187312 | JGI IMG/M metagenome (GOLD analysis project Ga0209086, IMG submission 187312) | Freshwater microbial communities from Lake Montjoie, Canada to study carbon cycling - M_130207_XF_MetaG (SPAdes) (version 2) | ecosystem: Environmental > Aquatic > Freshwater > Lake... | reverse complement strand
TAAAGAAAGACTATAAAGCATTGTTAAAGTCTTTCCCTGAAGTTAAAAAAGAACTTGAGAAATTAACTCCTAATAAAGATTTCACATATGATCAAGCTATGCGTGTTGCAATATGGGATCAATATGGAGTAGAAATACCTGGTTTATCCGCAAGAGATAAAACTTATTTATCAGATCTTGTTAATAATAATCCTGAACTTTCTGCCTTTAAAGAAGGATTAATTGTAATGGGTAGACAAAAAGAAGGATGGTTACCACCAGATAACTTTTGGGATGCTAATACTATTGTTTCAGATTTATATAATATAACAGAAGGATCAGGTAGAAAAAAATTTTTAGGCGAATTTATTGAAAATGCTGAGAATATTTTTGGTAAATGGGAAGACGGCAGATTAGTTGGTCCTAATATGAATAAGGTAGAAGCAACTTATGGAACAAATGTTAGGGAAGCATTAGAGGATTCTATATATAGAATGACTAATGGTAAAAACAGAAGTTTTGGCCAGGACAAAGAAAGTGCGGCTTGGTCTAGTTGGGTGAATGGTTCTACAGGATCTATCATGTTCTTAAATACCCGATCTGCAGCATTACAATTATTAGGAGCAGTTAACTTTTTAAATTTTAGAGATAACAATCCATATAATGCAGCTAAAGCATTTGCAGACCAAAAACAATACTGGAAAGATTTTTCTCGTATATGGAATTCAGATAAATTAAAAGAAAGACGCGGTGGATTAAGAGAAGACGTTGCCTCTGCTGAAATTGCAAATGCAGCGGCGGGAAGTAAAAATAAAGTTGTGGCGGTAACATCGTATTTATTAAAAATAGGTTATACACCAACACAAATAGCGGATAGTTTTGCTATTGCTTCTGGAGGTGCTCCGTTTTATAGAAATAGAATTAAAACTTATTTAAAAGAAGGATTACCAGAAGTAGAAGCGGAAGCAAAAGCTTGGGAAGAGTTCTCAAAAGTTTCAGATGAAACACAACAATCAGGAGATCCAAAAGATATATCAAAACAACAGGCAAGTAGTGCCGGTAGAATATTACTTGTATTCCAAAACTTTACCATGCAACAATCCCGTATTGTTAAAAAAGCTGCGCTAGATCTTAAAAATGGAAGAGGTGATGCTAAGACTAATATATCTAAAATAGCTTATTATTTAGCTGTCCAAAACATAATGTTCTCCACATTACAACAAGGTTTATTTGCGGTTATGTTTGATGATGACGACGACGAAGATAAAAAGAAGAAGAAAAAAACAAAAGAAGATGCAGCTTATGGCGTTGCAAACGGAGTATTAGATAGTATACTTAGAGGCACAGGGTTCGTTGGTGGAGTTGCTGCAACATTAAAAAATACTGTTATTAAATACTTTGAGGAACAAGCAAAAAAACAAAAAGCAGAATATGCAAAAGTTGTTTTAGAAGCGGCAAATATGTCGCCTCCTATTGGTTCTAAATTTAGAAAAATATATAGTGCATTACAACAAACTAAATATGACAAAGACTTAATAGCAGAAAGAGGTTGGGGAGTTATGCAAGACGGGCGGGTTCATTTAGGACCTATGTACTCTGTAGGCGGAAAACTTGTTGAAGCAACAACTAACTTTCCAATGGACCGATTAGTTAATAAAGTTGAAAATGTATCCCAAGCATTTAATTCTGATAACACCGCGGTACAAAGACTTGCTGTAGGAATGGGTTATTCTCCTTGGACAGTTGGTATTGAAGGAACTAAAGGAGATATACTTATAAAAGAAACTGCTAAAGCAAAGCGTAAAGAGGAAGGTATAATAAAAGCTAAAGAAACTAGAAGAGAAAATGCCGAAAGATTAAAAGATAGTATTGAAGGTTTATCAGTGCCTGAAAGACGAGCATATAGACGTAAAATAGCTTTAGAAAAAAGAGAAAAAAGAATAAAAAGAGTTAAAGAAAAACGCGAGGAAATGCGTAAAAGAAGGAAAAGAAGAATGGGAGAATAATAGGAGCAGATAATAATAGGCACCATACCTAATAGTTCCTATAATTGAAAAGGGGACGCACGCTTTGTGATCCCCTTTTTTTATTAAATTATAATTCTAGTGTTGGTTTTTCAGGCTCTTCATTTGCAACCTTACTTTTTTCCATTAAAGCTTTTATTGCATCATCATACCCTGGCATAAGTTTTATTGTTTCTAAAACTCCCATTGCTAATGTTGTTAAATGCTGTTGCTCATTCATTACTTCTTGCAGCACCCTTATTATAGCTTCTTGTTTTTTCTGCATATCTATTAATGCGCTTTCTTTCATACTATTTAATTTAAGTTATTTGTATTAATTGTTAATGAATAAACCCAACAGACTGTTCCTAAGTAACTATACAATCTCACAATTACCTCCTCCGCATGCTTGCGAGTCCGAAAAGTTAGTATTATCTTGTACTTCAATTACTTTAGATAGATCAACATTATGCAATGTAGACATCATTTGCTCGTATACTTCCTTAGTACAATCTTCAAACGGCGTTTGCTTATAAGTTCCACCGTGATAAGGCAATACAGATAAACCATTATAGTATTCTTTATTTGCCCACATCCATTCACCAACAATTTTCCACTCATCATCACGTACAGAAACAGTACAAGAAACATTGTGGGTATTGTTGCCTTTATCATGACCTTGTTTAACCCAATCTTTAGAAATCAATTTAACTCTTTCTAATAGATCTAGTGTTGACTCATGACGTGTTATGGCTCCATCTGGAGCTTTCTGCGGCACAGAAATGACTGCTTGTAGTGTTGGATTAAAATATTCATCTTCGAGCAATTCTGGATGATTTATTGCAAGATAAGAATAGATTGCTTCATTCTTGCCTAATCGCATACGACGTATGTAGTAATCATTGTGCCAAGCGTGAATACCACTAGAAGTACCCAATACCAGAGAAGTAGTTCCGGCTGGTTTAACCGCTGTTGTTCTTGCTGCCTTATTGATTCCAAGCGCTGCGGAAATAACATTATTTGTGTCTTTAACAACTTGAGCTGCTTCTTCATAATTTAAACATTGTATATTGTGTTTTGATGCAATACCTGTCATTGATACACCAAGTAATGCATCCTTTTCTGTATTTTTTTTCCATATATCTCTTAAGTAGTGAAAGTCAGAGTATGATGCTTGTAATGTACCAATGAATGATGCAGCAGAAGCTCTTGCATTAAAATCCTCTTGACTTTCAATATCACTCATATTAATCTCAGTAAGATTGCAAAATTGATATGGTCTTAAAGCAATCTCACAACAAGGATTGGTTCCCCAGTCTTTATCATTAGTTAGGTAGATACCAGGCTCGCCAGATCCAGATGCTTCAATACGTTCCCATACTTTATCAAATGTTTTCTTATCAATCTTATGTCTTAACAATACAACTGAATTATTTGACCTGCCTCTTTGTGGATTATCTTCCCACCAATTACCAGCTTTACAGTTTAGCATTGCATCTGAATCAAGATCAAATAAACTAATCATCGCCGCTCTACGAATACCCCCGGCTAAAACCGCATCGGCAATATGGCATTGAATATCATGGCATTCAATATCTGTTAGTTTAGATCTATCTTCCTTCTCGCGTAATACAGCTTCAATCTTTACTAAGGCGATTCTAAGTGGTTCAGGACCAGGTGCTTTACCACCCGCGGTTATAAGTAAAGCTCCTTTAGGTCTTATATCTGAGAAATCAAACTCTATATGTGAGGTTAATCCACCGGTATAGGATTTAAATAAAGCTTTAACCGCATCTGCCCAACCAATTATACTATCCTGAACAACATACTTTTTTTTACGATTGTAATTAGGTTTTCTAATTTCAGGAAGTTTTTCAATGTGGTGGTTCTGGACCGAATAACCAACGCCAGTTCCTCCAAGCAATAGAAACATAGTCTCAGGGAAACTATGAATACTATCAACAGGTAGGAAAGCACAGTTATAAACACGAGCATTATTAAGCTCAATAGCTTTACCGCCAAACTGTAGGCTTCGCATTGAAGGTAAAACTTTTTTAGTAAATACAAAATTCTTATAAATTTGTTCAATTGATTCTTTCATTTTAGGGAACTTAGTAGTATGCATTTCCATATTGCGTGTTACTAATTCATCCCAGGTTTCTCTTCTTTCTTTTTCCGGTAAATATTTAGCATACTTTGTGTATACTGTAATGTCACTTAATATTTGCTTGTCTAAGCTTAAACTCATATTTATATTGTTGTTATTTAATTATCAATTTCTAATGCAAAATCTATAAATGGCAAGTACAATACATGCGTTTTAAAATCCGCCTCCTCATAAGTTCTAATACCAAACAATATACCAGGATATATACCTATGGAGAATGTCCATGTCTTTACTTGCGGTTCTTCCGGCAATGGAGTTGGTACAACTTCTTTTTTCTTTTTTGTCATAATTAATAGTTATTATTGGTTAAATTTAATTCTTCTTGTTTCTTTAATATATCCTTATACTTTATTCTGCCTTTAATTTCAAATGACCATCTGATCCATTTATCAAATTGTCTTTCAGCGTATTTTTTTCTTGCTAATCTTTTCTCTTCTTGAGAATTAACTTCACTGTCTTTAAGCATTCATCTTGATTTTGCGGTTTATATAATGTTCTTTTGTCATTCATTAAGTGCATTAAGTATTTAAACATTTTCCAACGTAAAGGAAACGATTCATTAGCTCTGCCTTTTGTTTCAATAATAAAGTCTTCCCCAATAAAATCCGGTGTATACTTTATATTAAGAACTTTCTTATTGCCTCTATTTATAAAATCACCTTTGCCATTTGACTGCCTTTCATAACAATCATTATTAAAATTAAAACTAGGTAATAATTCAAATGATTCGTCTTCATATCTAAATTCTATTTTAGCATCCTTTAAAGACTTATACATAAACTTTTCAAGGCCAGAAGCAAAGGTAATACCATTATATATTACCTTCTTTGCAACTACTGGACCTTTCTTTTTTGATCGCTTAATCATCTATTTCAACTGTATACCAAAGATCACGCCCAAGACCATGATAATAACGAATTGCTGGGTCAAATGCACTTGGGAATTTTTTTATACCTGTATTATCCCCACGACCAGGCCTCTCCTTCAAGTTCTTCTTCTTTTTTTTTACTTTAACTTCAAAAGCATCTATAACATCAATATCATTTAATTCTCTTAGCAATGCTTTTTCTTCTCGTAGATTTGTTATTTCTTCTTTTAATCGTTGTAAATATAATGTAGCATCCATAAGCTCTTCTTGTAGATGATTAAGCCAAGCAAATATATCAGAGCTATCATCGCGTAATGTTTTGCCATACTTTGCAAAGCCAACATCAGATCTATCTACAAACTTATTTACTACAGATTGTACAACTGGATCTCTAAATTCAATTTCTTGTTTTGTCATATTATAATGTTGTTTTAATGTGATTGGTTAATGATGGCGCTGTAGTGCCTGCATAATCTTGTTTAACAAATGTACCATTGACCATCGATCCTTGTCGTGACTTAATAACATCATAAGCTGATACAACACACTCTTCTATTTTTAATCCTTCTAACGCAGCTAGATTAGTTAATACAACAACCATATCGCCAATAGCATCAATTAATTCTGCTCTATCTTTTTTAAGTATTGCTCTTGCTAATTCACCAGATTCTTCACATAATTTTGTATATTGTGTTTTAGAATCGCCACTTGTATATATACCTCTATCGGTTGCCCATTGCCTAATAAGATCATATACATTATTAGGATCAAAAGTTAAAGGATTAGTTGCAGTTGGTTGAGTCTTATTAGTTGCTTCAAATAATACTTTATTATATACATAACACGCGGTATTGCGGTACATTGATTCTCTGACATTAGCCATTAATATTTTAACTAATTCAGGTGTTACAGTATATTTACCATAACTTGTTTCAAATGTATGCCCTAAGTTATCCATTAAATAACCTTTTAATTTGTTTACTGGAACATTAAATGTTGTTGTTTGATCTGTTACATTAGTGTACATAGTTTTATTTGATTTAAATTGATTAATAGGACTTTTTTCTGCATTATCATAAGAAGCAAAATCTTTTTTATATTTAAAAAATTCTTGCCATTGGTGTTCTTTATTCTCTATAAATTCTTTATCATAAGATGATTCTAATATCTGAAATTCACCAGGTTTGTATCCTTGGCATTTAATGACCCTGTTATTAATATTACGCGTCATTCCAATTTTTTTGCCTGGAATATGATAAATATAGTATAAATTCTTAGTTTTTTCCATATTTTTTTTTATTTATACAGCAACTGGAGCCGAAATAACTGGTCCGTGCTCATAATTGATAATTGTTAATATTCCGTTATTATACTCATAATTTGGTAAATCAAATGTTTCTTGTTGCATATATTTCCTAACAGCATGCATACTAGTATTGTAAACGTGAGCATCAACAATTTGAATATCTAATCTACTAGGTTTATAACCCGTTTTTTCAGCTACATATATAAGTACCTGTGAAAATAAAGCAACATCATAAGGTATACCTAAAAACAAATCACCAGATCTTTGAACAACAAACATATTTATATAATCACCTTCAACAAAGAATTGAAAATACAAATAGCATGGTGGTAATTTCATATCTGCTAATTGAGCAGGATTCCATAAGCTTATAATGTGTCTACGGCTATCTGGATTGTCTATTATGCCATTTAATAGATTATGCATCTGATCTATATTTTGATCATTAAAATTGCGCATTTGATGACCATATACAGGTCCTAGATCACCATTCTCATCTGCCCAAGCATCCCATATCTTTACACCAGCATCTCTGAATCTTTGTATATTGGTTTCTCCATTCATAAACCATTCAAATTCAGTTTTAAATGTTTTTTCATACATTTTTCGGCCGGTTAATAATGGAAAGCCATCATTTAAATCAATACTCAGGCCTGCATTGAATATAGAATAACATCCGACGCCTGTTCTATCGTGACGTTCAGTTCCAAACGCAATGCATTGCTCAAGTATATCTTTGTATTGTTCTTCGTAATTATTTTTTTTCACCATATTTATTGTAATAGTATGTATAAAATTTATATAATTGTTTCCAGATTTCTACTTTCTTATATGTATCAGGACTTATACTTATTTTCTTATTTATTTCAATAAGTAAATGCCAAGTGGATGTTGTTGATGGTTTTGGGGATATATATATACCATTGTTGATGCACCATGAATAAGCTAATTGTTCTTTTATAGTAGGAACATAAAATCCCATATCTATTTGAGTTGTTTTTTTATATCCGCTACCCATTATACTTCCCATGGTAATTTATCATCACTAATTATATTAGGATTATGTGGGACAAAACAACCAGAAGCTAAGTCCCATTTAAAATGACATTCAGCGCCATTCTCGCCTAGGTTTTGAAACTTACATTTTAATACTTTTACTTTAACAGACTTTTCTTCATAGTTTCTGTGAACTAATAATCCATGGTAAGAGGCATCATACCATTCACCCCCACCTTTAATGTTATACATAGTAGGTTCTTCAATATTACCTTTTGCATCTTTATACATTTTAGTAGGGTGAGCAACAACAATAACTAGTACATCGTATTTCTTAGCAAAAATTTCTATTTGGCTTAAGTATTCTAACGTATAAACATTAACATCACCGGAAGCATCTTGTGCTCTTACTTTATTAAATGGATCTATAACCAAACATTTAATACCTTTACGTTTAACCAGCTCAGCTCCCTTACGTAATACAGATTCTAATGTGTAACGTTCCATGTCAATAAAGAAATAATTATCATTAACATGATCAGCAATCTGATTCCACTTATCAGTTTTAATATCTGCTACAGTAGGCATGCCTTGCCATGTTTTACGCATTAACTTATGAGCATGCAAATAGGTAGGCGTATTCTCAGGTGAAGCATAAGCAGTTTTCCAACCATACTTCTCATTGTAACCTACAATCATTTGATCAACAAAATCAGATTTACCAGAAGACGGAATACCGGTAACAGTAATGAACTGACCAGTGTACGTAGAAAAAATACTATCAAAATTATCCAAACCAATTTGGAAACCAGGTTTGAAACCGTTTCTGACAAAGTCTGTAACTTCATCTTCAATGTCCTTAAACGTAGTAACGTTTTCCAACGGAACTGGTTTAGCTCTTGATATTCTTTGTGATAATGCTTCTTTTCCATACTTAATTAAATATTCATTAGCGTCTTTACAATCTTCAAATGATGCTAAATAACAAACTTCAGCGCCTAATCGTCTAACTAATTCTGTTTGTAATGCTTGACCTGCTGTATCTGAATCAACTGCAATAATAATCTTTGATTTATCTTCAAAGTAATCAATACAGTTATCTAAATATTCTAGGTTATTAGATCCTAACGTTGCGCCGTTTGGCACTGATATTGCGTTTGTAATTCCAGCTTCATGCAATGCAAGCACATCCATCTCTCCCTCAACAATAATGCAATATTCAAAACCAACGATACTATTAATATTATAAAAAATCTTTTCAGCCCCTTTGTACAATTTAAAGTTTTTACGTCCATCTCTGTATTTAATATTTATTAATTGATCGCCAATGAAATAATTGAAATGTATAGCATTTTCAGTTTTGCCAGTTTGTGGCATAAACTCTGGTCCATCTGTAATTTGTAATTCATAAATAGTTTCTTTAGAAATACCACGTGCTTGAAACCAATTAACAACTGGCTTACTTATTTGCATTTCTTCTACTTGCTCTTTTTGTGGTGGTTTTACATATACTTTTTCGCTTTTGCCTTTTCTTTTATATGTATGTAATTGAAATGTTTTATTACAATTGTGACAGGTGCCAATACCTCGTTCCCAATCGTAAGAAGCACATTTAGCTTTTTCATTCTTAGGTTTTCTATCTGACGAGCATATAGGACATATGCCCTGTGTCTTACCCTCTTCCAATTTATATTGGTTAAAGTTATCAATAAGGAAACCATTAATTTCAGTTGTCTCTATTAGCATAGGAATTTGTTAAGGATTATTTGTTACAAATATATTATCAATAAGTCTTCGTGTTTTGATTGTAAGACTTATTGCTTTTTATAGTTAGAAAAACCCCAATTAATGGGGTCTAACTAACTATGAATGGTAATTTTAAAATGGCAAATCATCTTCGACTACTTTAGCCGGTGCTCTTTGTGGGGTAGGAGCAGATTGACCATCAGTTCTTGGAGCAGCTTCAACATTTTGACCGTTAGTCCATACAACTTTTACGTTGCCAAGATATACTTTTGCTGCTTTTGATTCTCTTTCTTCTTTTGATTGTTCAACCTGTATTGGTCCTTGATTACCAAACTGATCTACTTCATCATTAATCGTTATAGTTATGGGAAGGTACTTTCCTTTCTTGCCATCTATAATCTTGTGTTTAGGAATTTCATTTAAGTTAATACTTGCTTTAATAATTGAAGCCATTTAATTAAGGGTTTTAGTTAATAAAAATTGTTTGGGATCAAATCCCTCGGTTTCATAAAATAATTGATAAGCATCTACTGCTCGTCTGACTTTGTCTTCACCACTTAATAGGAATTTATCTGAACAATCAAATATACCTATTTGGTTTGTGCTTTTGTCTATTGCTATAAATATTAAGTCATACCCAAATAATAATCTATATATATAAGCTTGACTGTCATAATTATATTTCTTTGCTGAATAAGGGAATGCTGATATATCAGACGTTGTTTTTAAATCTATTACCAATTTATGGTCGTGATTAATTATATCAGCCTTACCCTTCCACATTGCACCAAATATTTCAGCAATACCTGGTGATTCGTATTCTATATTCAAACCTCTTATAAGGTCTCTGCAAATATCATTATCTAATACTACATCCCGCATTTTTTCTATCTTATCGACCTCATGTTGTAACAAACATATTTCGCCGCCCGATAATTCTTTATACTTATTAGTATTTCTAGTTGTTGCATCTATGACTTTATATTTTTCTAACTTATCAGGTTCTAAAACTAAAGTATGAAAGTAACCACCGATAGCAAAATTAATATTTGGAGGTTGAGGTTGCCTTAATAGCAAAGGGTTAGTTAATAATGTTTCTATATTAGAGTTGCTTAAATACTGTTTACCAAACTCTCCATAGTAGTCTTCATCATTCCTTAATCTTTCTATTATTTTTTGTTTATTAGTCATATTATAAAGAAGCTAATATTTTTTCCGCTTCAGGAGACAATTTATATTTCTTCTTAATTGTATCAAGTGACCCACCATTTGTAATAAAGTCTTTAGCTTTAGCCAATGCTACTTCGTCTAAGTACAAAAGATCTTTATTGGTTTCAGGTTCTGCTTTGCCATGATCTGGATCTTGCGTGTCATCAATTAAGAATAGATTACCTAATGCGTACTTCTTACCATAACTTGATGCTGACCCAAACTTCTGTGGCATCTGCATACCCTTTTGATCTAAGTCTATACCAACAATTGCTGTTGCACTTATTGAATCTAAGTTATCTGATATAGTTGCGGTTGATTCTAACATAGGGAATTGCAAGAAGTTACTTTCCAATAGTCTTTCGTTAATTGTTACTGACACATTTAATTCTAATAGGTAAGGCTTAGTGGCTTCTAAGATATCTTCTGCCGATCTAAAATTGTACTTACCAAATGAATTAAATCTAGATTTTTTAGATTTAAACTTAGTCTGTATAACTGCAAGTTTTTCATTTAATGTTAATCCTGTTTCTTTTTTTTCCATATATTTGATTTAATTGGTTTAGTTTATATATTATTATAATTACGTGTTTTGTCCCATATTTAGTATATTTTTGGGACTAATTTTATATTTAACTTATAGGTAATCAATGACTTGTGAGGAATCTACATTGTCAATTAATTTTTGAATTGCTTGCTTTTTTATCTCTGAAATTTTAACATAAGCTGTTGCTCCTTCAATGCCCAATTTACTTGCAATTTCGTTAGCTGAATGTTTATCACAGTCTAATCCATAGCTTAATCTTAATACTTCAAACTCGCGATTATCTAAATGTTTTTTAAGTAAACTAGTTAAGTAAAGATTCATTAAGTTTATATTGTAAACTTCGGATTGGTCAGGAATTTGATATAACATATTGCTATCGTCATCATCATTAATTTGTTCATCAATGCTTAAGAATATAGAATTAAAAAACATTGCAACCAATCTGTGATCTTTATTATTATCTTTACGTATTTCATTTAACTTATGCTCAGGAATTTTAATAGACCCTCTATTAATATCAATAGCACGTCTAATAGATCCTTTAATTCTTTTTGATAGAAAAGATTTTAATGTACTTTCTTTGCGATCGCTTTCTTTAATAGTATCCCATTCTATTTTATCCACTGCTTGTATAAGGCCGATTGAACCGCATTGAATAAGATCTGTAATATCTAATATACCACATGCTTCTGTAGTAGTGGAAAATTTCTTTGCAATATTCTCTACCAATGGAAGAAAACGTGCAATAAGATCATTTCTTAAATATAAGTGGAAAGAATCTGACACGTTATCTTTATTAACTTGTTTTATATCTTCCTTGTACCTTATATAGTTTTGTATGTTATAACTTTTCATAATCCTTTTTCTTTTTTATAGATTTCTAATAATTCATTCATTTTATATTTACTGACATTACCATCAATAGTATATGTTTCTCCAATTTCCGTACTGTCAAAGAAATCTATTCTTTTTTTAATACACCACTCTGCAAATCCAATAGCAAATTCATCTGCAATTATTTCACATTGGGCTTCCCTAAGAGTTACAGCATCTCTTAAACTATATGGTTCTGTTCTTAACCATTGATGAAACTTTTCTTTTAATGTCATATACTTTGATTTAGTAATTCTTTTTCTTTTTTTAGCTCATTACTCATGTTGCGGTGTATTGTTCTCGTCGTGCATCCGAAATGATTTGCTAATTTGTTGATTGTTATTTTTTGATTAAGATCATGAGTGTATAGCATCGCATCGTATATATCAGATTCACTAATCCGTTTAGTTCTACCAATCATCTTACCTACAATAGATAACTTTTCACTTAATGTTAATTGGCAACTGTCTTTAAATATAATCTTACGTTGCTTGTTATTAGGAGGTTCTTCAAGATCTTTTAATGAAACTTCATACATCATATTCTGTAGTAATTGTTCGCTAACATTGAAAGTTACAAATCCATTTTTTCTATCACATACATGCCTCACGGTTGTTTCAAACTCATTCTGATCCATATTAGGATTAAGATACCATAACACATACAAATGCCATTTTAATGACTTATATGTTGGTATTTTAGCTTTGCTTCTGAATAGTTCATAACACTCATGTGTGCCTTGTTCATAATAATAACCCCATTCAAATTCTTCAGAAGGTTTATCATTAATTGGTCCTCTTCTATATATCACTTTTCTTTTATTTAGAAATTCTAGATTACGATCGTGTGACATTAGCTTATTACTTTTATATATTAATTAACTAACGTCGCATTTTTGTTTTATATTTTACTATTAATAGTAAATAGTAAAGTAACGCTAGTCCTTATATTTTTTTAGTTGTTCTTTTATTCCATCTATTCTTTCTTGTAATTTAATTAACTCCTCATAATCTTCTTTTTCTATTAGCTCTTGTTTTTCAATATTCAATGCTACTAATCGCTGCATTAATAGATCTTTACTAGATCCTGAACTTGTTGGACCTGAGAAAGAAACTTTATACCAGTCACCAGTAGTATCATCTGACACCCATGTAATAGGTAATTCCATACCATCAATATATTCTTTTTCTTTTTGTAATAACTTTTGGAATATTAATTCTGCAAGTTTTTCGATTTCTTCATCACTCATATTAATTTGTTTTTATATTAATATTATCAATTGTTATTCGTGTTTTGTTTGTAAGTATTATTTCTTTTTAAATTGTTCAAATAAATTTTTAACTCCTTTGGAATGTGCTAATAGAGTATGTTTAAATATAAACTCTCCAAATGCTAACACTTCTTCCTCACTATAACTTCTTTCTTGTTGCCATTTAGCACCTTCAATAAAACCAAGTCTATTTTTTGAATATTTATCATTCAAACCATATTTTTTTTCAGCAGCTTCTTCAAGAGTTTCTTGTTTAGAAGTTTCTTTACCAATATAATCAGTTACAGCATCAATGTCTTTTTGATTAAAAATGTCTTCTTCAGTTAAAACTCTCTTACCCCAAGTTTCAGGATTACCTATTGCAGATTCATCATTATCAAATCTTTCAGAATACTTCTCAAGTGTTTCTTGTTTCATAATATTAGTTATTTAAATTACTTCTATTTTGATGAACTTCTTTATCCATTTGATCATAATATGCTTTTACTTCATCATTAATAAATATAGTTGCTTTTCTAGTTTCACAACCCATTTTATGTACTCCCCCTGCTAAATGGCAATAAGCACACTTTTCTGTAATGATTTTATAACCGGTATCAATCTTTTGAAAGTCTTTAACTACATAATCTTTAAATCCAAAACTACCTAATGACATACCTGTTGTAATATAAGGACCACCACTTGGATCAACCATGTCGATTTCATTAGATAATGATTCAACCAATCTTACATACTTAGGGTAATGATAATCATTAGTTTCATCATCCCATTCGTGAACTGCTTTTTTAAATTCATTAAAACTAAACTTACCACCATCAGCAACAAATGCATTGTATGCTTTAGTATAATCATTAGGCATACCAAATCTACAATATTCAAAATTACCTTCCCATAAAATATCATGGTTGTCATCTTTAGTAAATGTAAATTTATCACCATATCTATTTTTATATGTTGTCATACTATTATAAGTTTTTTAATATATTACCTTCTTTATCTAACCAACCACCTTCTATAAGAGCGGATGCTGCTCTGCCATAAGCTCCTTGTAATGACCATGCCACATCAGTTTTTACCATATCCGAAAATAGTTCTATTATTTCTTTATCATTAAGCATACCAGATTCAAATTGCATTATTTGATCTACAAAGTCTTTAGTTCGTTTCATAATCTATTATCTTTTTCTATTAAACCTAATATATAAGAATACACGGCTACTTCTTTATCGTGTGCTTTTTCTAATTCAATTGCTCTATCTGGATCAACTTTCCAGTACTTGTCTAGTTGTAAACTTTCACGCATTAGATTAAAGTATATTGCGTAAATTTTATCTTGTGCTGCTTCTTTAATTTCTTTATCCATATTAAAAATTGTTTTTTACTGAATTCCATATAATTGCTTGATACTCAAAACCTTTTAAACCTTTGGCTTTTGCTTTGTTAATTGTTAATTCTTTGATCTGTGCATAAACGGTAGGTGTAGGCACATTTTTAATTGTTTTACCAAAGCAAGCGCGCAAATGCCACACGTCAATAGTAATTGAATTCTCATCAAGATCAGCAATGTTGCGTACAAAGTTAAATGTTTTTAAACTTTGCTCAGTGATTTGAACTTTCATTTGGCCTAATAGAAACGCTTTACGTTTATTTTTATGGAATGTGCAAACTTTGATATCGTCAGGCGAAAGATTATTGTGTATAGCATTTAGCACAGTTATGGTATCTTTAATGTTTTGATTCCATTTATTACGTGGTGATAATGCACTAACAATACTTGCGACAACTGCAATAGGTACATTATATTGTTTAGATAGATCTTTACAAATATAATGTGCTTGCTTATACCATGCGATACCGTTATCAATATCGCCGTCAGTTGCTAAGGAAAAGTAATTATCAAGATTACTATTTATTTCCGCTAATTGAATATCAGTTAATTGTTTCATATTATTTAGGTCTAGTTATTATACTTTCATTTGAATTTTTTACACTTACTTTTTCTACTTCATAATAATTCCAATATGCTTCTACACTATTGCCAGGTACTTTGTATTGATCAGGCATGCATTGCGGCATAGGTGTTAGATCAACTTTAGTAACATTGTTCGGGGCTTTGCATAATGCACCGCTACATTTTAATATTGTTAAATGTTTTTTGCCATAACGTCTGGTATACTCGTTACCTAATGCAATCATATGATCATACAACCATATATAATTAGATACAGACTCACGTGCCCATATTGCAGACGGGTGATTTTTATGTGTTGCTTTGTAAGGGACATCAGCAGCTTCCCCGTCAGAAACAATATGAGCGGTACATAATAATTGCGCAGACTCAAGAATCATTTTTACTACATGCTTGTTATACATATACTTAGCCGCTTCATTAGGGTCTTCAGATAAATAAAATATATTCATAGTTAATTTGTTTTTGTTCATTTATATTATCATTCTTTGATCGTGTCCAGACTGTAAGACTTAATTTAGGTCGAGATAAGGGATTCGAACCCTTATAAAGCGTAGTATTACACCGTGTTACCCTAGCTGGTATTCATTCCCAGTTACATCAATCTCGACAATTTGGAACTAAAAGGGGAATCGAACCCCTTAACCCGTCGGTTGTACTAGCTCTTCAGAGCCCCTATACTTAGTTCTTAGTTGACTCGCAAACCGGTTATGTTCTTTATTTGCAATTCGATCACAACCTAATAAGGTCTATCTTTACGTGATCCCAGATAATCAACAATTCATTCAGCATTACGTGCTGTTTCCCACGCTTAACCATTTGCTACCTGATTAAATGTCAGCTTGCTTTATTACCTGTTAACTTAGGTGCATTCCTCATCTCAAATGGTAAATAACACGGCCTCTACACTACCTTACCGCGCGGATCAGCAGGACAACCGTGTATAGCACTGCAACTACTCGACTATAGTAGTTTCTAATAAATTCACTAATTCTTGCGCTTTCATTTTTGCGTACGCTTTCTTTTGTACTTCAGTTCCTGCAGTTTGAGGTGCAGGTAAAGATATGTAGTTTTTAGTATAACAATCATAAATACATTTTTGTTTATTAATAATACCGGTATAACAGGCATTTGTCACATCCGTAATGTTTACTGAAATATCTAATACAACTTTGTAAGTATCTTTGTCAAGCCAAGCACCTACAAATCTATTTTCGCCCCATAGATTATGCGCATTGGTTGAAACAAAATCTTTAATATCATTATCAGATATTTTATCAGCGTCATATTGTTTTTCAAAACCTAACATACTAACCATAAAGCCGGTTTTAGGATTGACTTCGCCAGTAGTTATATTATAACTTATACCACCTTCAAAGAATATCTCTTCTAATACAGTTTTTAAATTTAATGTTTTCGCTTTTGCCATATTATTTATTTTTATATTTACAATTAATATATCCATTTACTGCAAGTATTGTGCTCATAATCGGAGCTATAATACTAACTATTATCAGAACTTTCATCTACTATAAATTTACCAAAATGTTCTTGAAATTCATCAAGCAATATACTATGCAACTCGTCCGTTATATTGTCAGTAAGTATATCTAAATTCTCAAGTTCAATTCTATTATCATAGTTAATACTAAACTCAGCAGAACTAGTATCATATACTTCAACATTGCCTCGGTTTATTTGTTCTTCAAGATTTTGCGTAACACTTGATGCAAAATTTTGGAACTGCATTTCAGTTAATCCAACAGTAGGTTTTAATTCAGCTGCTTCAAATAATACTTGAGTTCGCAGTGTGGCTAGTAAATGTACAACGTCGTCTTTAGTATATATGCTTGGGAAAGCGTCTAATACTCGGGTTGTTTCTTGATCAAATAGGTTGTTTATTTTTTCCATTATATTAAATTTTATTAGTTACATTTATATTATCATTTTTATATCGTATTATTATTGTAGATCCAATACTCTACCGTATGCTTTTATTCTAGTAATCTTTGCAGCAGTTACGGTACGGTAACCCTTATCCTTCATTGAAAACACTCTAACCATACCTCGTGGCTCAGCATCAAACTTTGATCCACCACCGGTTAAATACTTTCTTACGCCTAATCTTGCGGTCATAGTACGCAAACTACCATCTTTTTTTTCAAAAGTTACGCTAAATAACTTTCCTTCATCGCCTACAAATTTTCTGAATTGTACAGTGCTAAATTCTTTCTTTAAGTTTATCATATTAAATTTTATTAGTTACATTTATATTATCAATTATAATTCGTATTTTGACTGTAAGACACCATGATCTTCGGCGAGCTCGCAAAGAAAGGTGTATAGCAAATCTTCAAATTCGCAAAATCTATCTGATTGTAGCGGTGTTAATTGTGTTTGGCAAATTTTAAAATCTACCCATAATCTATCTACAATGGTATCAATACCCTCGTATGCTGCTAGTCTAACTAGATTTGCTTCTTTTTCGCTTAATGTTCTCATATACTATAATTTCTAAACTGTTACTAAATACTCGGTTGTAGGCCTCAGCCATTAATTCATTGTTTGCATAATGCACAGATCGCACAGTGTCGCGCATCCATATTTCAAATGCCTTTGATTCCTGAAATGCTAATTGTTCATTTGTCATATTAATCTATTTTATATTTGTCAATAAAGTTATAATAATAATCATACCAGCCATCAAATACTTTTTGTCCATATTCTGTATATTCTATAATTTTACTGTTTGTTTTATATATTTCAGCTTCACCCATATATTCAGATGTTAATTGCTCATATACTCTGTCATTAGCTAATTCAGACGCTAACTCTACTAAGTTTACTTTTATATCCATAATTATTCGGTTAAAGTTATATAAATAATGCCGTCATTGCCACGAAGCATAGTTGTTTCATCATCAAATACTAATTTAATACCAAGATTTCTAGCTGCTTTTGCAGTGGTATAACTAAATGTGCCTTGTAATCTGATTTCAGGTTTATTAGGGCGTATGTCTATATTGTAAAATTCATTGAGAGAAATAAGTTTAGACAACATTGCTAATTCTCTAATTGCATCAAAAGTTTTTGTATCTTCCATAGTATTTGTTTTTATGTTCAATTATATTATCAATTTGTTATCGTGTTTTGGTTGTAAGATTATTAACTTTTTCAATCGCGTCTTTTATAACCATATCTACATAGCCAGTGGTCATTAATGGCATCTTACCTTCTGCTAAGGTTTTTTCAATACCTTCTTTCATACTAGCCGCTACTTCTTTTAATCCTTCAAGAATTAAATATGCTTCAAATCCGTTAAACTTTTTCATATTAATATTGTTCTCTAATTTGTTTATAACTTAGGTGATTGTGGTTCCATAATTTAGTTACACCAAAGGTTTTGGCTTTGCGGTTTGATGCACCTTTCATTTTGATTTTAATCTTACGGTCTTCCGCAACATTTAGTGGTTTACAGTAGCCGCTGATCGCTACAATTGCTCGGTGATTCGCTACATTGCGTGCTTTCTTTTCTTTAAGATATTGACACGCTTCTTTCATATTACTCGCTACTACTATCATTATGGTTTGATTATATAAGTTAGACCTTTGAAGTTAAAGAATTTTGAGATACCGTCTTTTTCGTTTTCAGCATCGTAGATAAATCCGAAACTTTGCGGTAGATCGCCAACAAAGTATGGTGTGTATAGCACGCCGTTGACTTTAATAAAATTGTTTTTTAAAAATTTAATTGAGTTTTTCATAGTATTTGTTATTAATTACATTTATATTATCAATTTATTATCGTATTATTATTGTAAATCAATCTTTATTATTTAGGTCTTTGACAAATGATTCCATTGCCATATCATTAGCTACTTTAGCTTGAGCACGGTAATCAGTGGTGTCAACCATTTCTTTTCGCCACGCTATAACTGTATCTAACTCGGTATTATGGTAGGTTATATTATCAATAACACATTTGTAATATGTTTTGTCAGGGAAACAAGGGTTAGTATACTCTACTATTGGGAAATCATAATATCTCATTCTTCATATATATTAAATTCAACATCATCGAAGTCATTAGAGTCTAATACTATTTCTTCGCCACAATACATTTCTTCCACTAACAGTCTTGCATCAATTTCGTCATCTGCTTCCACTTCAACTATTTTACTTAAATACTCGGTTATTTTTACTTGATATTTCATAATTTACTTTTTAATTATTAATCTTCATCTTCTTCATCGTCATAAAATTCGCAATGTTCCATACAATCTGGGCATAATCCATACTCTGTCATATCGGTATATGCACCACAACAATCACTTACCATACTCATAATTATAAATATATTTCATAAATCTCTAGTACGCCTTCCCCATCAACAATAAATGGATCTTCCTCTGATACAAAACCAAATTTACCATTATCATAAACCATAAACTTATCTACTTCAACTCGTTCAATGTTAAATCCATTTTCAATTAATTCCTTAAATGCTTTTTCTACTACCATATACATAATTTCTATTTTTTATTAGTTAAACATTATCTACTTAGCGCATATGAGGCACTTTTAGCACCCTCTAAGACCTCAAATTTAATTTTTAGTATTACCACTCTAAATGCATTGTTAAATCTTCTCATAATTAGTTATATTTGTTTGTTATACTTACATTTATATTATCAATCTTAATTCGTATTGTTATTGTAAGAGGTTGAACTTTATTTACTTCATAAATAGTTAGTTAGGTATAACCCCCTCGCTATGAGCGCATAAACCCATATTTTCGCTCGTGTTTACGATTTTTATAGTCAAAATGAGCCCAAATTGCTTGATTTATCCTACTTACCTCACATTTACCACTTAAACAGTACTTAACAGAGTTATAGAAGTCAGTTAAATCATGGTCAATGTCGTTAAAATCGCGTTTGAATAGGTCTAATTCGTCACCTTGCATGAAGTTTAACCCTACAATCTCATTTTCTTCTTTAATAATTAGTATATAGCGGTCATCTTCGCCGCTCCACACTATTTCTCTACTTTCTATTGACTTATAACTCATATTGTTTGTTTTTAGATTCATATATATTATCATTTTAGTGCCGTGTTTTGATTGTAAGGATCAATTTAGCGTGAAAAGTGTATAGCATTTAAAGACGGAGTGCAACGGAGTCTACTCTTCCGATGATATTTCAACACCAGGCCCATTAATATTATCAAAATATGGTCGTGTTCGTCCCGTAAGTGTATAGCAATTACTTAAGGGACCGAAGGGACCGTTAAAAGTGTGACATTAGGTACTTAATTAAGTAAATAGTAGGCTAACGTCGCACTATCTTTCCATCTCTAGGATGAATGTTATGTAATTACCGATCTTTAACTTATCAGAGTATGATAACATTATGTATTCGGTTGTACGTGTGTACTTGTAGCCGTGTTTAGAGGCTAATTTCTGAGCTAATTTCTGTATATCCATAGTTGTATATTTAATTACATTTATATTATCATTTGATCTTCGTATTCGTCTTGTAAGTGTATAGCAACGCTTCCAACGATTACAGCGTGTTGAGGTTAAAACAACGGCTTATTCAGCCGCTGCTTCAAGTTGTTCAACTTTAGCTAGATGTCTAACATTAGCTGGCATATCAGTAGATTGTGACCAGTACTCACGTTTGATCCAACATGGCATGATAGATAGCTTAGGTAACATAACTTTTAATACTTCATCGTGATTGTAAGTTATTTTTTGATTTTTGTTATTTACAAAAGTGATAACTTGATTACGACCTAGCCAAGATTTTCTGACTACAAAGTTAGCTCGTTCGATCGGCGGATAGATTGCAGCCAATTCTTCAGGACTTAGCTTAGCGATTGCATTAGCGATTAATTCTTTGCTTGTTAAAGCTACTTCAACTTGATTTGATTTTTTAGACATAGTTTATTTATTTAATTGTTATTATTTAGATTCATTATTATTATCAATTTAACTTCGTATTCTTACTGTAAGAACTTGAATTCTGTAATATCTAGATTCAAATATTCCATATGATATTTCATTTCGTATGGTTCTACAAATTCAATTGTTCCATTATTAATAAATGCGATTTGGTGAAATTGATCATTTCGTACGGTTATTAAGATTTCGTCAAACATAGTTATTTAATTTTAGATTCATTATTATTATCATTTTCTATTCGTATTTATACTGTAAATACTTTGTATTTATGAAAGTTTCTAGTTAATAATTTATCGACAATTTCAAAGTCGTTTGAATTAATTATTAATTTATTATTTATCATTTTAAATTCAAATTCTAATTTGTTAGAATTAATTAATTGACTACAAATAATTGATCGAAAGTTTTTGTTAATTGTTAAAATTGTTAATTTCATAATTGTTATTTTATTTATTTATATTAATTTCTTTATTCATATATATTATCATTTATACTTCGTATTTTGATTGTAAAAAAGTTGTAGGAATTTACTTGTTAAAATGCTATACGCTCCGCGTGCTTCGCACAGCTCCGCCTGTCCATTCCGTCGCACGGAGTAAGTAGATCCCCGAAGGGACCTGTTATTTATTTAGGTCTAGAGCTTAGTTATATAATCTATCTGCTCTTTGTTTAGTCTGTTGTTATATCTTCTTATAAACTCTGACTTTACTTCGCATATGCAGTCTTCATCATATTCTTCTCCTCTAGCTTCTAGTAGGTTCTGGTAATTAAATGCTGCGATGATTCTTAATTCTAGGTTGTTGATTAGATCTTTCATGGTTAATTTATTTATTTATATTAATTTCTTATTCATATATATTATCAGATCTAGGTCGTACTCAGACTGTAAGTGCTATACGCGTATGCTATACGCAACGCTTCGCGCTTCGCGCTTCGCTTGCTATCGTATCGTACAACATACCATACACATGCACACATATCGTATCGTATCGTATAACATACTATCCAACGCACACGCATGCAATCGGACCGATGCATATGTATGCAATCGTCAAACATAATAGCTGGAACCGATTCGCCACGCCGTACAAAAAGCCGAAACGTTTTACGATTCTTCCATTTCAAGCCGGGGGGTGGGTCAAATCAGATTCGTTTTCCTTTTTAAAGTTGTTGTTAGAAAATAGTATATAACCCCTTACTTCTATATTTGTAATAAAATTTTTTTTAAACTTATATCTCATATCGAAATATGAAATATGGTTTTTTACAATGCGTTATATTATACCCAAAAAGACCAATAATGTATATTATATGATACATTAATAGTGTGACGTTAGGTAGTTAAATATAATAGTAATAGGCTAATGTCACTATTTTTTTATTTTAAGAATTGGTATTTATACGTGATAGTATATACTATAACTAAATTTAGTAATATGGCACAGAAATTATCTCCGAAAGCTGCTAAAGCAAAAGCGGAAAGAGACTTACGATATGCAAAGACCGATGATAGGAGGATAAAGAAGGCGCACTCACAAAGGATGCATCGTAAAAACCCTGGCAACAAGGATAAGGATTATGATCACAAAGATGGTAGATTTGAAAGCGTGAAGCAGAATCGTGGTAATGATGGTGAGGGTACTAAAAAAGAAAGCGGTAAAAAATATAAAATAACTAACACTAAAAAATAATGGCAGTAATATATAGTTATCCGTTAGCGGATGAGGTAACAAACGATAGTTGGGTTTTAGGTAGTGAAATGGAAAATGGTTCCCGTGTAGTTAAGAACTATAGTGTAGGTGACCTTGCTTCCTTTACACGAGGATTTGTAACACTTAACGATGTTTTAGATAATGACAATGTATCCCAAATTAATGCAAAAGTAGGTCGTATATTTTTATATAACCCTCATCTTGGCTCTGGTCTTGGCTACCCTTATATTACAGGAGATAAAAATAGATTTAATTTCTATAATAATGTAGGCGAGTATTATGGTAATTTAAGTCAAGACACGTTGAGTTTGGCAAATGCTGAGGGTGATCACCAATTCAATATTCAGAAGCCTTCTAATATTGAAACAAATAGAACGGTTACTTTTCAGGATGCGGATGGAACCGTTGCTTTAATTAAATATAAAGTATATACAGCCTTATTAACTCAAACAGGAACAAACGCACCTGTTGCTACTGTATTAGAGAACACAATAGGTCCTATTACTATTACAAGAGGAGGCGCTGGGGAATATACAATAACTTCATCTGGATTGTTTACACTTAGTCAAACTACCTTTGACATTACCCCAATACAAGGATTTATAAAACAGAGTGGTCTTAGCAGTATTAATACTATTGTTTTTGAAACGAGAAGTACATCAAATGTAGCGTCAGACGGATTGCTTGCGTCAAAAAAAATAGAAATTAGAGTTTACAACTAGCAATGGCTATAATATATAATTATCCTTTAAATTCAATACTCCTAGCGGAAGATATGCTCATTGGCACGTCCACTAAGATTGTTAATGGGCAGCCTAAAAATGCAACCAAGAATTTTAGCATTGGGGATTTGACGGGATTTATTAAACAGAATGTATCTTTAAACGATGTATTGCTGGTTGATAACGCATCGTTATTAGATGCAAAAATAGGAAAGTTATATTTATATGATACGCCTGTAGCGGATTATGGTAACATCGCATTAAACCAGAATAGATTTTCTTTTAGTACAGTTACGCATGGGGAAGTGTTTAGAGCACAAAGAGATATGTTTAGTTCTTTCTCATCATCTGGCTACAGAGGTTCATTTGAAGTAAGTAATATAACGGCTAACCGCGTATGGGATTTTCCAAATAAATCTGGTACGGTAGCTTTATTATCAGATGTGCCGGTGGTTAGCACTCCAACGCTTCAAGAAGTTACAGACATTGGATCTATAACTACAAACACAATTACAGTAGGATCTTTATCGGGTTTATTTAGTCAAGTATTATCATCAGCAATTGGTACTGAAAATTATACAACAGGAACATACGCATACTTAGATAGTTCAGGTTATTTAGGGTTAAACAACGGAGCTGTAGAGAGTTATTTAAAAAATACTAATATAACAAATGCAGGTGTTGTTTTAGAGTTCCCTAATAAACCAACGGGTAGTTATACAATAGCTACAACTTCTGATATACCAAGTATTACACCAGCTGCTCTTACAAATATAAATGATACAAATGTAACACTTACGTTAGGAGGAAGTCCTTCTACAGCTTTGTTACAAGCAACATCCTTAACTTTAGGATGGACAGGCACATTAGCAGATTCAAGAATAGCTAGTGCTTCAACTTGGAATGCAAAACAAAATGCACTATCAGGAACGGGAATAGTTAAGTCTACAGCAGGGACAATATCATATATAAGTGGAACCACTAGTCAATATATTAGAGGAGATGGCTCATTAACTACATTTCCTACTATACCCACTGTTGGCACTTGGGGAGCATTAAACTATCCAACTTGGACAACAGGCACTCCATTTGTAAAAATGACTGCTGCAGGCACATTTGCATTAGATACTAATACATATTTAACCTCAGCAGTAACATCTGTAACAGCAACATCTCCTATAACCTCATCAGGAGGTAATACTCCTGTAATTTCTACAAGTATATCTAGTCAAAGATTAATCGGTAGATATTCTTCAGGTACAGGTGTAATGCAGCAAATAAAAATTGGAGAAGGATTAACATTAAGTGGAGATACATTATTTAGCACATCAACATCCCCATTAACTACTAAAGGAGATTTATATACAAGAGACGCAACTGCTGATACAAGATTACCCATTGGCACAAATGGGCAAATATTATCAGTAAAAGATGGAGCTGGAACAACAAATTTAGTTTGGGTTGATTTTCCTGTTCGTGTAATTGAGGTAACAGCAATAAGTCCTATAACTTCAACAGAAGGAGTAAATCCAGAGATTTCTACTTCAATGGCTACTAATAAATTGATTGGTAGAAGTTCTGCAGGTACAGGAGTAATGGAACAGATAACTATTGGTACAGGATTAAGTTTAAGTGCAGGTACATTAACAAATACAGCAACATATACATCTCCTCTTACTACAAAAGGGGATATATTTGTAAGAAGTACAGTTGACACAAGACTACCTGTAGGACTTGATACACAAATATTAATAGCAGATAGTACAACATCAACAGGATTAAAATGGGGAACTAATACTGCAGCCACGCCAACAGGGTATTATTTAGCAATATCAGATAGTACAACACAAGATAATCCTACAGCAAATATACCGAGAGCTGTAAAGTTTAATACTACAGATTTAGCTAATGGATTCTCTTTACAAACAGAAACTGCTGTTTTTACAGGCACTATAAATAATGGTGGGGCAGGGGCAGGAACTATATTAACTGTTACAAGTGTTACATCAGGAACATTAAAAGTGGGGATGGTGTTAACAGGTGGTAGTATAACAGCAGGAACTTTTATATCTGCATTTACAAGTGGCACAGGTGGTATAGGTACTTATGTAGTGTCAGTTTCTCAACTTAAAACATCTGCTACATATACAGGAACAATGACTTCTCAAATTGTAGTTTCTAATACAGGAATTTACAATTTACAGTTTTCTTCTCAAATGGATAAGAGTGATGCAGGAGTTGATTATGTAAATTTTTGGTTGAGAAGAAATGGAACTGATGTAACTGCAAGTTCAGGTGTTATATCATTACAAGGTAATAGTCCTGCATATATGATGGCTGCTTGGAATTATCTTATAGAATTAATAGCAGGAGATATAATAGAATTATATTGGGCAAGTGCAGATGTTAACATGTCTATTATAAATGAAACTGCTCAAACAAGTCCATTTGCACACCCTGCCGTTCAATCCACTATATTAACTATTACACAACAGAGTGGAATAATGGCAGGAACAGGAATAACTGCTCTTAATAGTTTAACAGGATCTGTTCAAACATTAGTAACTAATGGAAGCGGTACAGATTTTAATATATCATCATCAGGTACAACACATACATTTAATCTTCCTACAGCTTCTGCTAGTAATACAGGAAAATTAAGTTCAACGGATTGGAGTACATTTAATTCAAAAGGTAATGGAACAGTAACATCTGTAGCCGCATTAACATTAGGAACATCAGGAACAGATTTAACATCAAGTGTAGCAACAGGGACAACTACACCTGTAATTACATTAAATGTGCCAACAGCAAGTGCTACAAATAGAGGGGTATTAAGTTCAGCAAATTGGAGTACATTTAACGCTAAACCTAATTTAGGATTAGTACAAGCAATGACAGTAGGATTACAAAACATATTTTAAAAATAAATAACTATGGCAGCAAATACAGCACCAATATTTTCTATTGCAGGAGATGTAGAATGGGGAACAACAGCAATAACAACTCAAAATACAGCAAAAGATGGAACAGGAACTGTTCTGACTGTTTTTACAGCAGATGCTGATGGAGGTTTTGTACAAAGAATAAGATTTAGAGCAGCAGGAACTAATATTGCAACAGTAGCACGTGTCTTTATAAACAATGGTTCTACTAATGCAACTGCAGGTAATAATATTCTTTATGATGAAATTACTCTTGCAGCAACAACTCTTTCTGAAACATCAGCTCAACCTGTTTATGAATTACCATTAAATTTTGCATTACCTGCAGGTTATAAATTAAATATAACATTAGGTACAACAGTTGCAGCAGGTTATTATGTAAGTGTAATTGGAGGAAAATATTAAAAGCTATGCAATACATATTAATACAGTTTACACTTGGATGGGATTTCCAAGCGTATCAAGAAATTAGCAATGGTAATCTAGTTAGAATAACAGACTTGGATGGTAATACATTAACCTATCCTGACTTTCCTGTTGAAAGCCACGTAATTGATGCTAATCCTCCAACTCCAACTTGGGCAATATAATATATGCTAGACTTATCAAACATACCATCTCAACAACAACAAACCTATACATTCTATGCTGCAGGTAACTGGATAACATGGAATAAACCTCGCAATGCTAAAATGATAGAAATATTCTGTTTAGGAGCTGGTGGTGGTGGGGCAAGAGTAAGTGGAGGTGCAACAACAAACGGTGGTGGAGCAGGTGGCTCTGGTGGAATTGTTAAAGGAATTATACCTGCTTTTTTGCTTCCCGATACAATTTATATTTTAGTAGGTAAAGGAGGAGCGGGAGCAACTACTACTACCACAGCGGGAGGTAGTGGTGGTATAAGTTACATAGGATTACAACCATCAACATCAGAACAAACACTTATATGTAAATCATCAACAACAGTTGCAGGGGGAGGAAACACTACTGGAACAGGAGCTGGTGCTAATACAATATCAACAATATCTTTATCTGCTTTTGGTAATTTAGGACTTTTTACTGCTATTGCAGGAGTTGCAGGAACTACTGGCACAGGGGTAAATCAAGCAGCTTTAGCAACAAATTTAATTACAGGCGGATGTGGAGGTGGAAATAAAACAGCAACAATATTTGTTGGTGGAGGAAGTATAACAGCAGCATCAGCAATATTAACAACACAAGTAAATGGAGGTGTAGCATCAGGGCAAAATGGAGATTCAGGATATGGAACATTTCAACCATTTTGTGGAACAGGAGGCGCAGGAGGAGCAGGTTCACTAACAACAGGAGGAAGAGGTGGAAACGGTTGGTATGGATGTGGCGGTGGCGGTGGCGGTGCAGGAAACACAGGTACTGCAGGTAATGGCGGTGATGGTGGTGATGGATTAGTAATAATTACAGTTATAACATAATGTTAGATTTATCCTATTTTCAAACTCAAAACTCAAATGTACAAGGTTTCTTCAATGGAGGAACTTGGCAGACTTGGATAAAACCTCGTGGAGCTAAACTTGTCAATATTATTTGTCAAGGTTCAGGATCAGGAGGTGGCGGCGGATACCTTAACACCCCAGGTAACAGACCTAGTGGAGGCAGTGGAGGTACAGGAGCAACTGCAAGATTAACTATTAATGCAAATCTGCTTCCTGACATACTTTATATATTACCAGGAATAGGTGGAGCAGGGGGTCTAGGAGCTACTATTTCAGCAGGTGCAGCAGGAACTGCAGGTTCTTCAGGGCAAAATAGTTTTGTAACTTTAATACCTAGTACAGGATCAGTATCAAATGTAGTTTTACGTTCAGGAACTACACCAGCAACAGGTGGTGGAGGAGCCACTACAACAGGAGGTACTGCAGGAGTAGGAGAAACAATATCATTAATAGCAAACAATATTTTTACAAATTTAGGAACTTTTACTTTTCAAGCAGGAGTTACCGGATTTATAGGACAAGCAATCAATGGTGGAGGTAATACTACACCAGCTAATTTTGTGCTTCCCGGTACAGCAGGGGGTGGCTCAGGTACAGGAGGAGCTAACTCAGCAATTGGCGTATTTCCAGCTGTTGCTGCTACCCCACTCGGCACAAATGGACAAAATGGAATAATACTTTATAAACCTACATTAATACTGTATGGAGGAATGGGAGGTGGTGGTTCAACTGCCTTAGGAATGAGTGGGGGTAATGGTGGGAATGGAGCACCTGGAGCAGGTGGAGGTTCTGGTGGCGGAGGAACTGGTGCAACAGGAACAGCAGTTGGTGGAAATGGAGGAAGAGGTGGTGATGGCTTTGTAATAATAACAACAAGTTTATAATATGTTAGATTTATCTCATATACCAAATAGTCAGCAAGACATACAGATATTCAATGCTAATGGAAGTGCTTGGCAAACTTGGCGCAAACCTAGGAAGTGTGGTTATGTTTGGATAATGTGCATTGGAGGTGCTGGTGGAGGTGGCGGTGGAACTGGATTAACATATGATACAGTAGGAAGTATAGGAGGTGGTAGCGGTGCTGTTTCAAGAGCATTATATAATGCAAACTATATACCTGATGTGTTATACGTTCAAGTAGGATTAGGTGGAGCAGGTGGAGCAGGCGCAACAACTTCTGGTGGAGTAGGTACTTCGGGTGGTTCAGGTACTAGAAGTTGGGTAGGATTACAACCTGCAATAGTTGCACAAAATATAGTTCAAGGATCTGGGAGTACGGCAGCAGCAGGAGGCGCCAGTACTTTATCTGGTGGTACAGCTGCAGGAGAAGGTGCAATGTTGGTAACATCAGGGAATTTTTTATCACTAGCAAATTGGGTTGCAACTTCAGGACAAACTAGTCCAAATCCATCAATAAATTTTGATGTTACTCCATTAACATCACAAATAACCAGCGCAGGTGCAGGTAGTGGTGGTAGTATACTTGCAACAAGCATAAGTCCCTTAATAAAAACAGGTAATGATGGTATTACTGCAGATCCTGGTAGTAATGGAATTATGTCATGGAAACCTTTTTATTCATTAGGGGGAGCTAGTGGTGGTGGGGGATTATTAGGTTTTAATGGTGGAAAAGGGGGAAATGGCGCAATAGGTTCAGGTGGCGGTGGTGGAGGTGCAGCAACTATCGCAACAGGCAGTGGTTTAGTTGCTGGTGCAGGTGGAAAAGGAGGAGATGGATTAGTAATAATAATAAGTTTTTAATATGAGTAGAAAAAATTTAGACACATTAATAAATAAATGGATAAGTAGAAAATTATTTGTTTTCTTAATAGCTAGTGGCTTATTAATGTTTGCAGATTTAGAGTCATCAGACTGGGCATTAATTGCAATTACATATTTAAGCAGCCAAACAGTATTAGATTCTGTTACGGTATATTCTAAAATGAAAAACAATAACGATGATAACTGAAAAGGAACTTCTAGATAAATACGGAGCCCCAAACAAAGATGGTAAAGAGTATCTTGTGCCAATAACATTACCTTACCCTATGTATTACGACGGTAAAAAAGTAAATAAAATCCGTTGCCATAAATTAGTTGCAGATAAACTATTAGCAATCTTTAATGACATATTGGAATTTTATGGTCAAGATGCAATCAGTGATTTAAAGATTGATGATTATGGTGGTTGCTTTAATTACCGTTTAATGAGGGGGGGCACTAAATTGAGCGTTCATAGTTGGGGTTGCGCTATTGACTTAAACCCGGGCAGGAACTTATTAAGAGAAACATCGAAAACAGCTCGGTTTGCTCGCATAGAATATAAACCAATGATTGACATATTTTACAAACATGGTTTTGAAAGCATGGGAAGAGAAAAAAATTATGACTGGATGCATTTTCAAGTAAAAGATTAAAAGATGAAAAAATTATTATTTATTTTAGCTGGTATTATATTTATATCTTGTTCGTCAAGAAAAGTATTAGTTGATAAAACTGATATAAAGAAAGATAGTATTGTAGAAACAAAGGTTGTAGTTACAAAAATAGATACTACAAATAAAACAGATTCTACAAAAGTGGTTATAAACACGGATAGTAGCGAGGTTATTATAACCCCTATTGATTCAAGTAAAACAATTATAGTTGACGGTAAAAGTTATAAAAACGTTGTTTTAAAGATCAAAAAGAATAAATCTAATACATTATATACAAACACTAAAAAGGAGTCTAATATTAAGCGTATGGATTCCGCGGCAACGTCTAAAATAGAAACAAAAGAACACCAAGTTGGCAAAACAAAAATAATTAATAAAGAACAAAATTATTGGAGTTTTCTTTGGTGGATATTATTAATATTAATTATATATTTATTATGGCGAAACAAACCGTGGTTGTTAAACATATTGTAAAAAATATTGCAAGACCAGGCATTCATGCTAAAGCTAAAACGTCTAATTTAAAAACGTCTAAAAATTATAAGAAGTTATCAAGGGGGCAGGGATAACTAAAAACCGTAAAAATTACGTAATAATACTGTTATAAAATTAAATCAAATTAAATACAACATGACAGATGCAATTGTAAAGAATCTTAGCTTTGGAAATGAGGCTAGAAATAAAGTATTCGAAGGGATAACAAAACTAACTAAAGCTGTTAGTTCTACATTAGGGGCTAGTGGTAAATGTGTGATGCTTGAAGATAGTTCTGGTAATCCAGTTATTACAAAAGATGGTGTAACGGTAGCGGATAGTATTATACTATTAGACCCTATAGAAAATATGGGAGCAAGACTTTTAAAAGAAGCTGCGCGCAAGACTGTTAAAGAAGCTGGAGATGGAACAACAACCGCTACAATATTAGCACACTCTATTTTAAAGAATGCGCACATGGTTGAAAATCCAAACGAAAGAAAAATAAAAGAAGGTATAATATCAGCAGTAGATAAAGTAATAGATTATCTGGAGAAGATAAGCATAACTGTTGATGATAATATGTTGGATCAGATTGCAACAATATCCGCTAACAATGATCCATATTTAGGTAAAATAATAGGTGATGCTTTTAGAGCCGTTGGTAATACAGGAGTTGTTATGTTAGAGCATTCAGCTTTGCCAGAAACAGAAGTAGAAATAGTAGAAGGGGTTCAATATGATAAAGGGTTAGTTAATGCACATTTTGTTACCAACCCAGAGATTAAAGCTGCTGAATTAGAAAATCCATTAGTTTTAATAATTGAATCGCCGGTAACTAATATAAGACAAATAAGATCTGTATTAGAATATGCAATAGAACAAAAGAGAGCATTATTGATTATTGCAGATTTAGATCAACCGGTTATAGCCGCATTGGCTATGAATAAGGTTAAAGGTAATTTAAAAGTTAATGTTATAAACGCTCCTACATACGGGGTAAATAAAAAAGATACAATATATGACTTAGCGCTATTAACAGGCGCTACAGTTATAAACGAAGATCTTGGCGATGATATGGATTTGATACAGCCTGAGTATTTAGGTAATTGTATAAAAAGCATAACATACGATCAAGAAACAATATTAAAGATTAACAAGCAAACAGAAGAGGTGGATAATATTATCCTAAATATAAAAAGGGACATATCAAAAGCCAAAAAACCTAACGAAGTAATACGACTAGAAAAAAGGTTGGCTAGGTTATCCGCTAAAATTGCTGTAATAAAAGTAGGGGCTAATTCAGATATAGAGCTTAGAGAAAAAGCAGACAGAGTTGAAGACGCTATTTGCGCAACCAAGGCAGCGATTAAAGAAGGTATTGTACCGGGAGGAGGAATTGCTTTATTAAATGCTTCGTATAATATAGACACATTCTCTATAGGAGAAGAAATATTACTAGATTCTATTAGAGCGCCTTTTAATATTATATTAGACAATGCGGGTATTGAAGAGGTATCTCACAAAATTATATCAAGTATTGGAGTTGGTCTTGATGTTGTAACAGGTAAAACTGTTAACATGATTGAAGCGGGAATAATTGATCCATTGCTTGTTACTAAAAGCGCATTAAGGAATGCAGCGTCTGTAGCTATAACTATATTGTCAACCGATTGTGTAATCAATAATTTAAGAATTGATGGAAGCAATAGGTAAATATGTAATAGTTTTGCCTAAAAAAGATATTTTAAGCAAAAGCGAAAAAGGACTTCTAATGGATAATAAAACTAGAGAAGACATAAGATATAGGGAAGCAGAAATTATTTCAGCAGGAATGCCTATATTAGGGTTAGAACCAGGCACTAAAATATTATATGATATGGTTGCCGGTCATATGCTCGAAGGGGTAGATAAAGATTACAGATTAATAAAGATAGATGATATTGTTGTTAAACTATGAAACGTTTAGAATTTAGCGATCTCAGAAATAACAATATATTAAAACATTATAGGCTAATTCGTAGGTGGGCATGCAGGAATAATAATTTAACCGATGCAGATTTAGAATTGTTAATCTATTTTGATTGCATGGATTTTTTTACAAAGCAAGACTACAAGATAGGTACATATGCTTACAGTTGGGACAACAAACGTTGGAACAATTTATTAAAAGAAGGATGGATAGTTGTGTGGAGAAATAGAAATCGTACAACTCAAAAATACAATATATATAAAGTTTCTTTTAAGTGTAGGATGCTAATAAATCGCATATACAGAATAATGATTGGCGAAGAAGAAATACCAACAAGCCCAAGAAGCAACAAGATAATGAGAGGAAAGACTTATATGGATACAGTATTGATTAAGTCTATAAATAACGCAAATAAAAATACCGATTATGAATAACATAGGAGTTACAAATACTCAAAACCAAATGCAGCCAACATCCGCTACAGTGGATCCTAGACTATTTAATCCTGGGGTTAAACAAACAGGGGCTCAAGTTCCATTTACACCGGGAGATCAACAGTCGATGATTAATATGTATGGTGCTCCCATGCAGGGGTCGTTTGATAGACAAATGGCTACTCCTCAACAACCACCAGTGCCTAAAATGCCGGTGACTCCAAAATACAATTTATCAACCTTATAAATAACTATATTATGTACAGTCCCGATATTAACGACCCTCATTTATTAAAACTAGAAAAACCTAAAACATCAGGTTTAAATCACTTATGGGATGGCCCCCTAGCTACTGCGGGATACCCAATGAAACCTGGGGCTAGTAATGGTAAAAATGGTATAAAACTAAAAAAAGATTGCGGGTGCGAAGTTCATCTTAAAGAACCTATTACGCAACGTGTTAAAATGAGATAAGGTGAATATTACAGACGCAAGAGTATATTTACTAAACGGCACATCATTAATGTTAAGTATGACTAATATAGAGACATACTTAAAAATAGCCTTGCTTTTAGTATCTATAGGTTATACATTACACAAGTGGATTCATTTAAAACAAAATAAAAATGGCAAAGACGGCAGCATGGACTCGTAAAGAGGGTAAGGACCCTAAAGGGGGTTTAAATGCTAAAGGAGTAGCTTCATATAGAAAAGAAAACCCAGGCAGTAAATTGCAAACGGCAGTTACTACAAAACCATCTAAATTAAAACCTGGAAGCAAGGACGCTAAAAGACGTAAATCTTTTTGTGCTAGAATGTCTGGTATGCCAGGGCCTATGAAAAAACCAAATGGTGAACCAACAAGAAAAAAATTAGCATTAGACAAATGGAATTGTTAAAAAGAAAAGATGGATCTTATTCTAAAAGAGGGCTTTGGGATAATATTAGAGACAATAAAGGTTCTGATAAAAAACCTACTAAAGTTATGCTTTCCGAAGCAAAAAAAATAAAAACTAAAACTAAAAAGAAATAAGAGTATATAATTAATAAATATATAAAGATGAAAAAAGTAATAGAAAAAAAAACAGGAGAAAAATATGCTTCTAAAATGGCAATGAAGAAACA
>Ga0209086_10000496_pt1 | contig 34218 bp, 30 predicted proteins | sample M_130207_XF_Meta_FD_187312 | JGI IMG/M metagenome (GOLD analysis project Ga0209086, IMG submission 187312) | Freshwater microbial communities from Lake Montjoie, Canada to study carbon cycling - M_130207_XF_MetaG (SPAdes) (version 2) | ecosystem: Environmental > Aquatic > Freshwater > Lake... | reverse complement strand
CTGCCACCCCAGTGGAGGGAGCCAGCGAGTTTGGGGTTGGAGGGAGAGTCCGAGGCGTTGCCCGCGGTGATGAGAATGAGCCGGTCGAGAGTGCGTCCGTTAAGGGGCAGGGTGACGACGGCGTGGGTATCGACGTTGTTGACGATGGAGGCGCTGTCGGTCTGGATGAGAGGAGCGGCGGAAGAGATCGTGACACTTTGTTCGACGGCGCCGGGCTCGAGGCGGACGTCGGTACGAATGGTCTGGTTGAGCAGCAGGCGGACTTCGTTAATGTCGACCGAGCGGAAACCGCTCGATTCCACGCGGACCTTGTACATTGCCGCCGGCAGGTTCGCCAGGACGTATTCGCCCGTGGCGGTAGAGACGGTCTCGACGACCGAGGCGGTCCCCAGGTTTGTTGCGCGAATTTTTGCGCCGATAACAAGAGCGCCGGAAGAATCTGTAATGGTTCCGATCAGGATACCGGTGGTGCTTTGTGCCATGGCCGAAAGGCTGAGGGCGAGCGCAATGAAGAGTCTATGCATAGTGACTTCGTTCCCAAATGTTTCTGAAGTGTAACAGATCTTATTAAAAGAGATCCATCATGGTGCCGAGATGCGAACCACAGCGTCGACAAGCGGTTGACGCCAGGCGGCGAGGCCGACTGCATACGGTAGCGCATCGTCGGGTTTGCCACGATAGGGATTGTAACCGAACTGTGGCCAACGCAGCGAAACGCCGGCGGGAAGATGGATGGTCCAGCCGTGATGGCGGATCCATGGGCCGCAGTCGTCGATGGAAACGGGTGCAGTACCCAGAACGACCGAACGGCCAGAGGCGGTTTCGAGCGTTTCGCCGGGGTGGAGTTGGAGTTGCAGGGCGACGCGGACTTCAGCGAGCGGATTTGGACCGTGGGGACGAAGCGCGAAAGTTAGGGCGACGTCAGGCTGCAAAGCGGCTTTGATGCGGGCGGTGAAGCCCTCGTAGGCGAGGGAGACTTGGTCAGCTCCGGCATGGCCGTCGAGCGCGACGGACTCGGCAAAGGTGGCGAGTTCGGGCTGGCGCTTTGATGGCGCTCCGTTGACGATGAGACCGAGTCGGGCGTGGTAGACGCTCACGTGGCTTTGTCGATCAAGGAACCACGGCGACGCAGCGGGAGCAAGGCCGGTGAGCCCGGAAAGGATGACCGTCCAGTCGCCGGACTGTTGGCGGGAGATCGGAATTTGGAGGGGGCGGTTGGGCGCCGGGCCGGTCGGGCCGGTGTGCCAGTAGAGGAAATTTTGAGCGAGCCGGCCGAGGGTTTCAAGACTGAGTTCCGAGGGTATCGAGCAGACTGCGAGGGCTCGGCCATGGGGGAAGTGAGAGAAGGCGAAGTGGGCCCACGGGGAGACGAACCAGTGGCGATTGCGATCGTTGAGGAGTTCGGCGGCCTGGCCGTTGGAGTAAGTGAAATTGGCGTGCAGATTGGTCGAGCGGCGGAGGGCTTCGAAGGCGGCAGGGTCATGGGAATGCTCCCAGTAAACGCCGACGGCCGAGAGGGTAAGGGCGTTGTAGCCGAGGGTGGGAGCGGCGGTGGACTGTTCACCCCAGAAGCCGTCGGGGTGCTGCTCGCGAACGAAACGGGAAAGGATACGACGACCGAGAGCGCTCCAGGCGGGAGCGTCGAAAACTTTGCCGCCGAGGAAGACCGTGGAAGCCCAGAGGGCGTAGTGATTGGGAGAAGTGCCCAGGAAGAGACCGGTGAGCCGGGGAGCGGATTCGCCCCGGGCGGTATCGGCGGCGAGGGTTTCGATTTGCGCGCGGAGGCATTTTTGCCAGCGGGCGCGGCGGGGCGGGTCGAGCCGAGGGGCGAGGAGGCGGTAGGCTTCAAGCCACATGTAGGTATCGCGATGCCAATCGAGTCGGTTGGTGAACGCGCCGGAGTCGTGCTCGCGGGCGAGTAGGTCGCCGATCCGGAGGGCGAGGGCGTAACGGTCCGGGAGTACGGCGGCGGCTAGAATGGCGTGGGGAAAATGGGTCCAGCCGGGCCGACTTTCCAGCTGTGCTAGGATTAAAAAAGTTTCGTCCAGGGCTGGCTCCACCTGAGCCAAGCCGGTCCGTAGAAGGGGCTGGTAACCGGGCGGCTGATTGGGTGCCGCGAAGACACTCAGCGCTACGAACCACGCAACTGTTCGCCAAAGCTGGACTAGGCTAAGGGTAGACATGATACTTCGGCTCGACATTCCGTTTCGTTGGCTCAGTTGGACTATCTTGGGTTGCGTCGCACTGGCCGCTGATAGCTCCGGAGGCAAGTATACCGCCGCGGAGAGGAACCACTGGGCGTTTCGACCGCGGGCGGTGGCAACGAGCGGTAGTATCGACGGATTTGTCTTGAAACGTTTGTCCGAGCAGGGCTTGACGATGGCCCCACCGGCGGACCGAGCGACGCTGGCGCGACGGGTCTACTTGGATTTGACGGGATTGCCCCCGACGCCGGAGGCGATGAGGGCCTTTCTGGCAGACAGTTCTGCGAAGGCCTACGAGGCTTTGGTGGACCGGCTATTGGCTTCGCCTGAGTACGCCGAACGGCAGGCGCGGCATTGGCTGGACGTGGTGCGATTTGCCGAAAGCGACGGCTTTGAGTACGACACGCATCGGAGCGAGGCGTGGCGATATCGGGACTACGTGATCCGGTCGTTCGCCGCGGACAAGCCGTACAACCAGTTTTTGACCGAACAGTTGGCCGGGGACGAGATCGATCCGACGAGCCAAGAGATGCAGGTGGCGGCGAGTTTCAACCGGCTGGGACCATATCGGAAGAACGCAGGCAATCAGGACAAGGCCTATATCCGCAACGAGATCATGACCGAGATGACCAACGTGGTGGGCTCGGCGTTTCTGGGGGTAACGCTGGGTTGCGCCCGTTGTCACGATCATAAGTTCGACCCGATTCGGCATACAGACTACTACCGGATTCAGGGATTCTTCGCGACCACTGAACATCTGGACCTGCCGATGTCGACCGAGGCCGAGAAGGCAGACTGGCAAAAGCGAACCGACGCGTTGAAGCAAGAGCTCGTCGACTTGAAGAAGCAGTTGAAGGAGACAGCAGGGCCGGAGAAGGCGAAAATCGAGCAGATCATCGGCGTAAAAGAGAAGCAGCTTCCCGAGCCGCTGCCCGAGTTGAAGACGGTGAAAAGCGAATCGAAGCGGTACCATCCGGTCCATGTTTTGGAGCGCGGTTCGAGCGACCAGCCGATGACTAAAGTGGGCATGCGACCGTTAGGAGTCTTGCTACCCGACGACGCACCCGAGTGGGGCGACTCGATTGCCCAGCCGCGACGGAAACTGGCGCAGTGGATTGCCGACCCGGCAAACCCGCTGACGGCGCGGGTCATGGTGAACCGCATTTGGATGAGCCACTTCGGCGCAGGGATCGTTTCGACGCCGAACGATTTCGGCCGGATGGGCACCCGGCCGACCCATCCGGAGCTGCTCGATTGGTTGGCGAATGAGTTTGTCAAGGGCGGCTACCGGATGAAGCCGATGCACCGGATGATGGTGCTGAGCCAGACCTATCGGCAATCGTCAATTGCGCAGCCGAGCGCACTCGCGAAAGAGAAAGATCCCCGAAACCGCTTTCTTTGGAACTTCAGCCGACGGCGGCTCGAAGCAGAAGAGATACGCGACGCGATGCTACAGGCGGCGGGGTTGCTGAACCCGGAACGGTTCGGCCCCAGCGTGATACCCCCGATTGAACCGGAGCTGGTGAACCTTCTCTATAAGCCCGACCAATGGGCCGTGACGCCGGATGCGAAGCAGCATAACCGACGGAGCGTATACCTGTTTCAGAAGCGGAATATGCGGATGCCGTTTATGGAAGTTTTCGATTCGCCGGATACGCTGTTGAGCTGCGCGCGGCGAGAGAATAGCACGCACGCGCCGCAGGCGTTGGAGCTTTTGAACGGGCCGTTGACGCGGCAGGCTTCGGTTGCGCTGGCCGAGAGGCTGAGTCCGTTGAGCCGGGCGGGTCAGATTGAAACCGCGATTCAATTAGTGTTCAATCGGCCGCCGGTGCAGAAGGAGCGAGACGCCTCCACCCGTTTCCTGGCCGCCAATCCGATGCGCGAGTTTACGCTCGCGTTGTTCGCCGCGAACGACTTTTTATACGTCCAATGAGCAACCATTCCAAACCAACGCGAAACCGCCGCGAGTTTCTGACCGAGGCCTTCTGCGGCCTTGGCAGCCTGGCCTTTGGCGCGATGCTGAATGCGGAAACGAGAAAGCCGAATTTTCCCGCCAAGGCGAAGTCGGTGATTTTTCTCTTCATGGCCGGCGGACCGAGTCAAATGGAGACGTTCGACCCCAAGCCGCTACTGAACAAGCTGGACGGCCAGCCGTTACCAGCCTCGTTCCGGCCTGCCAAGCGGCAGTTCATCAACGGAACGCCCAAGTTGCTCGGGACGAAGCGAACGTTTCAACAGCATGGCAAGAGCGGGCTTTGGGTGTCGGACCTGCTCCCGCATACGGCCACTTGCGCCGATGACCTGGCGGTGATTCGTTCCTGCCAAGCGGACGCGTTTATCCATTCTTCCGCGCAGTACCAACTCTTCACGGGCCGCATTCTACCGGGGTTTCCGAGCATGGGATCGTGGTCCATTTTCGGGCTGGGCAGCGAGAGCGAATCGTTGCCGGGCTACGTCGTAATGCCGGATCCGTTCGGAACGATTGAGGCGGGACAACCGGTGTACGCGAACGCGTTTTTGCCGGCGGTGTACCAGCCGAACGTGTTCCGCGGCGGCGAGAAGCCGGTGCTGAATTTGGAGATGCCCGAAGGCGTAACGCTCGCTCAACGTCGCAACACTTTGAAATTTATTCGCGAAATTGACGAGGCGACCATGACGCCGGGTGACGACGAGTTCTCGGCCCGGCTCAGTACCTACGACCTGGCATTTAAAATGCAAACCGAGGCTCCGGCGGTCTTCGATATGGCGAACGAACCGTCGCATATCCGGGAGAGCTACGGCATTGGCGATGCGGTAACGGACGACTTCGGGCGGCGCTGTTTGATGGCTCGGCGGCTGGTCGAGAAAGGGGTTCGTTTTGTGACCGTCGTATCGGGCGGGCCGGCGATTTCGCAGTGGGACGCGCACGACGATATTGAAGAAAATCACCTGCGAATGGCGGCGCGAGTCGACAAGCCGATCGCAGCTATGCTCAAGGATTTGAAGCAGCGCGGACTGCTCGATAGTACGCTCGTCGTTTGGGGCGGCGAGTTCGGCCGCACGCCGGAGGCGCAGGGCGGCAAAGGACGCGACCATAACAATACAGGCTTTACGATGTGGATGGCCGGGGGCGGAATTAAGGGTGGGGTGGCGGAAGGGACGACGGACGAGGTGGGGCTCTACGCCGTCGAACGCCCGCACCACTTGCGGAACATCCATACGACGATTCTGCATCAGTTGGGGCTGGACCAGGACGCGCTGAACTACTTGCACCAAGGGCGACGGGAACGGTTGACCGAGATTCAGGGTGAGGTGATTAAGGGCATTGTTTAGAGCGGCGTTGGGGCTCGGATTCGCGATCGCGTTGCAGGCGCAGACACCGGATGCGGTGAAGCTCCTGGAGGCGCGCTGCGCGGGCTGTCACAACGGTGCATCGAAGCAGTCCGGTCTCGATCTATCGAAGCGGGAGACCGCAATTCGGGGCGGGGACCGCGGTGCCGGGCTGGTGCCAGGAAAGGCGAAAGAAAGCTACCTGTATCAGGTGCTGGCGCATACCGCCAAGCCGGCGATGCCTAAGTTCGGAGCCAAGTTCACCGAAGCCGAGTTGGCCGTGGTAGCCGCATGGATTGAGGACGGAGCACCGTGGGAGCAACGGATCGTGGCGGCCTCCGCGCCAAAGGTGAAGCACTGGGCATTTGAGAAGCCGGTGCGGGCAACACCACCGGGGCCGGGCAACCCGATCGACGCATTTTTGAGCGCGGAGCGGGAGCGACGAGGGTTGAAGCCGATGCCAGCGGCGGATCGGGCGACGCTGGTACGCCGAGCGTATCTCGATGTCGTGGGTCTGCCGCCCACGGCTGAGGAGATGACGCGCGCGGCCGGCCAAAGCTATGAACAGGTCGTCGATGGGCTCCTGGCCGACCCCCGTTACGGCGAGCGGTGGGGCCGGCACTGGATGGACATTTGGCGTTACAGCGATTGGTACGGATACCGGAACGCAAGCGAGGTCCGCAACAGCCAAAAGTTCATGTGGCGTTGGCGGGATTGGATCGTCGAGGCGTTGAATCGGGATAAGCCTTACGACCGGATGATTTTGGAGATGCTGGCCGGAGACGAGGTGGCACCAGAGGATCCGGACACCGTGCGGGCGACCGGCTTCCTCGCGCGCAATTTTTCGAAGTTCGACCGCGACGGCTGGATGCAGGACGCGGTGGACCATACGATGTTGGGATTCATGGGCGTCACCGTGAAGTGCGCCCGTTGCCACGACCATAAATACGACCCGATTTCGCAGGAAGAGTACTACCGCATGCGGGCGATCTTCGAGCCCTATGACGTCCGCGTGGACCGCGTCGCGGGGCAGGTGGATACCGAGAAGGACGGGCTGGCACGGGTGTTCGACGCGGCGCTGGACCGGCCGACGCATCTCCTGATTCGCGGCAACATTCAGACACCGGATAAGTCGAGAGAGTTACCGCCCGGGGTGCCGATGCAGTTAGGTCCGGCGCTGGGCAAGATCGCTCCGGTGCCGCTGCCTTTGGCCGCTTACTACCCGGACCAGCGGGGCTTTGTCCACGCCGATCTTCTCGCCGAAGCAAAGGCCGCGATTACGAAGGCGGCCGGCGATCCAAAGGCTTTGGCCGCCGCCGAGGCGGAGTTGCCGGCGCTGGAAGCGCGGCTGGCGGCGGAGCGGGCAAAGTTCGCCGAACCGCCGGATTTGCGTTACGAAGAGCTAGCGGCGAAAGCACGGGAGCTTGAGCGCAAGGCCGGACTCTTGCGCGGCCAGGAGCAAGCGTTGAAGGCGCAGGCGGAGTTGACCGAGGCGCTGGCGGGCGAGAAGCCGAACGAGAAAAAGCTCGGCGAGGCGAAGAAGAAATTGGCGGCAGCAACTGCCGCGTTGACGCAGCAGGCGACCGGGTATACGCCCATCGGCAAAGAGTACCCAACCAAGAGCACCGGGCGGCGGACGGCGCTGGCGCAATGGATCGGTTCGCCGCAGAACCCGCTAACGGCCCGCGTTGCCGTGAATCATATTTGGCTAAGGCACTTTGGGACGGCGATCGTACCGACGGTGTTTGATTTCGGGCTGAACGGGAAGGCACCGACTCACCCGGCGTTGCTCGATTGGTTGGCGACGGAGTTGATGCGGAGCGGGTGGAGCATGAAGGCGTTGCACCGGCTGATCCTCACGAGCCAGGTGTATCAGATGCGGTCAACCGCCGGAACCGAAGGCCACCCAAACAACGCGATCGATCCGGAAAACCAGTGGCTGTGGCGGATGAACCCACGGCGCCTGGAAGGCGAAGCGGTGCGGGATAGCATTTTGAGCGTGGCGGGCGAACTCGACGGCACGATGAAGGGCCCGGAGATAGACCCCACGAAGGGGTTCGAGTCGCGGCGGCGGAGCCTCTACTTTAGCCATTCGCCTGACGCGCAGATGGAGTTTTTAAAGGTGTTCGACGGACCGAACCCAACCGAGTGCTACCAGCGCAATGAGAGCGTCGTGCCGCAACAGGCCCTCGCGATGGCCAACAGCCAGTTGAGCCAGGAATTGGCCCAAAAGCTGGCCCAAAAGCTCGAAGGACCGGCGTTTATCGACCGGGTATTTCAAACGATTTTGGGTCGACTGCCGAGCGCAGCGGAGCGATCCCTGGCGGCGACCGCGACGCCGGGGAACCTGGTTCATGCGCTTTTCAACCATAATGATTTCGTGACGATTCGCTAACTGCCATGTCTACACGCCGCAACTTTCTCGCCGATATTGGAATGGGTTTTACGGGCCTGGCGCTCGGGTCGATGCTGCACGCCGAGAAGCCGACCGGCATGCCCCATTTCGCACCGAAGGCCAAGCGGGTGATATGGTTGTTCATGATCGGCGGCGTCAGCCATATGGAGTCGTTCGACCCGAAACCGGAGTTGAACAAGTACGCCGGACGCCTGCTCGGCGATACGCCTTACCACGCGGCGCTGGAGAATCCGCTGGTGAAACAGAACCTCCGCGAGGTGATCGCCGGACTGCACAAGGCGCAGCCGCGGCTTTATCCATTACAGGTGGGCTTTCAGAAGCGGGGGCAGAGCGGGATCGAAGTCAGCGATTGGTTCCCGCACGTGGGCGGGTGTGTGGACGACTTGGCCGTGGTGCGATCGGTTTGGACGACGGACAACAACCACGGGGCGCAGATGCAGTTCCACACCGGCCGGCATGTGCTCGAAGGCCAGTTCCCGACAATCGGTTCGTGGGTGCATTATGGGCTCGGATCGCTAAACGAGAATCTGCCGCAGTTCGTCGTGCTCGGCGAGCCGATCGACACATGTTGCGGCGGACCGGGGGCGCATGGGGCGTCGTATTTGGGGCCGGAGCATGGTGGCGTAAGGCTCGAGGTAAAGCCGGACAGTCCCCTGCCCTACGCCAAGCCGTTCGTGGCGACGACGGAAGAAGAGCAGCGGCGCCAGTTCGATTTGATCCGTGGGTTCAACCGATTGGCCGAGGTGGAGTACCCGGACGATGCGGCGATGAAGGCGCGGATTAAAAGTTATGAGCTGGCGTTCCGCATGCAGACGGCAGTGCCGGAAGTGATGCGTTTTTCGAGTGAAAATGCTTCGATGCAGAAGCTATACGGGTTAGACCAGCCAGTGACGAAGCCGTTTGGCGAGACCTTGCTGGCGGCGCGGCGGATGGCCGAATCGGGGGTTCGATTCATTCAAGTGTTCCACGGCAATAACGGCGGGGCCGGTAAGTGGGATGCGCATAGTAACTTGAAGAAGACGCATGGGCAGTTAGCGGCGCAGGTGGATTTGCCGATCGCGGGATTGTTGAAGGATTTGAAGCAGCGAGGGATGTTAGAAGATACGCTCGTTGTGTTTGCGACTGAGTTTGGGCGGACGCCGGGGGCGGAGGGGACCAATGGGCGGGACCATCATCCGTACGGGTTCTCGGTGTGGATGGCGGGGGGAGGGATCAAGGGCGGGGTGGTGCACGGGGCGACGGACGAGATCGGTTTTCATGCCGTCGAGGACCGGCATTACGTCACCGATATTCATGCGACCGTGTTGCATCAAATGGGGATTGATCCACGGAAGTTGGAGGTGCCGGGGCATAAGCGGATTGATATTGATTATGGTGAGCCGATCAAGGCAATTATTGGTTAGCTTTCGCAGAAGCGTTTGAGGGCTTCGAGGAGGGCTCGGGGATCGATATCGCCGGTGTGAAGCAGGGTGATGTGTGTTTCTTTCTTGACTGCGGCGAGCGCCCAGCGGAGGCGAACGCCATTTCGGAGTTAGAGGCGAAAATGCAGCGGCGAAGTTTCCAGGGCTTGGGCCTGACCATTTCCGCCGTTCGCCAAGGTGAAGTAGTAGACGCCGCGATCGAAGGAACACGTTTGGAACCACCGCTCCGACAGACCGGCCGGGGTCGAGAGCGCGGCCATCACGAGCACCGGCGGAGCGTTGATTGCGAGGCTCAACGCCACGTCTTATCGTCAAAACGCTTCATGCCGAGAGTCTCGTTGTCGGGCAGAACACCGAGAGCGAGAACAGCGAAGGTGAAGACCCGGGTGTTAGCTTCCAGGTGGCCGCCGAAGGCCTTGCCGGTGTCGGCGAAAGTGAGATGGCAATGAACCTTGCCATCAATCACGAAGCCGCTCATGGAGATGATGTCCGCTGAGGTCGAGGGGTCTTCGAAATAGGTGTTCTTCGAAGGGAACGATCGGTTGGTGACCATATGGTAGTGGGTGGAAAGCGCGGAGCCGACGCCGGAGAGGATGACAGCGCTGCGGATTTTCTGTTCAGCGACGTGCTTTTCAATGGCGGCGAGTAGACCGGCCTGGTTCTTCACGCGGATAACGACCACCCGCTCAAAGCGGGTGGATATGGCGACCGAGTCCGGAACGGCAGCGTCGAGTCCTTTGGCATCTTCGGCCGGAGTGGTCGAGCGAATCACATCGGTGCGTTTGACTTGGGCGGGGAGGAGAAGGGCGAGGGAGATGAACAGTAGGAGTGCTTTCATACGCTCCTACTGTATCGTTTGCGGGCGGTTAGAGGAAAAATCGAACGCCGAGTTGGATCAAGCGAGAAAAGTTCGCCTGGCTGCTGTTAGACAAAACTGGGGGCTCGTGAAAGTTGTGTCAGTTTTTCTATTTTTTTACACGAAGAGGATCCGCAGGCCCCCGCCTGGGATCCTCCTTCGCGGCCGAAACAAACCGCGCTTCGGACTCATCACTAACCTCTTCGACCCCGAAACCGAGTCCATTAGAGAACTTTGAGGCGGTAAAAGCGGACGGTTCCCCATTGCTGGACCAATTCCCATTCCGGGTCCGCCCGCAACTCGGTCAGAAGGCGCTTGTGCATGTCGGCTTCCATATCGCGGCTGAAATCCTTTTCCCGCAACAAGAACCACCGAACCTTTTGCTCCCGGGCATACGCCGCTGCCGCGCGAAACGCCGCCCGGCGCGCCTGCCAGTCTTCGCGATACCAAGTTAGCGTAGGAACAATCAGACTAACCGCCTTGCGCCCCGTGGCCAGGTAAAGAAGCGTATCCGCATCGGTCAATACCGGTTCGGTTCCCTTTCGCAATTCAGCCCAAACCGGGGCCAACTCCACCCATTCCCGGCGGTGCTGCTCCATAAAACTGGGCAAAAGCACAGTCAGCGCCTGGACCTGCATCCACAAACAGCCAACGGTTACACAGGTCCCGAAACCCGTCAGCACCCACGCTGCCAGTCGTTGACCGGGATCGATACCGAGCCGTTGCTGCCGAATAGCCCCCCACAGGCGACCGAACTCCTCCGTCCAACCGACGGCAAGCAAAGGGAAAAGCGGTAACACAAAGCGCTCATTCGGCGCAAAGTGCCAAACCACCAACTGCGCGCCGTAAAAGGCCCCGAACCAAGCGTATCCCCGCACTGTTTCATTTCCGCCCCGAATCAACCGCACCAAGCCGCTCAGTCCGGCGACGCACATCGTTTGGGCGAGAATCTTCTCCCAAAGTGCTCCGTCGAGTTTGGGTACCAACAGGGAACCCAGACCCTGGAACAAACCGTCTACGTTTTTCCAGAGGAAAAGGTGGGCTTCGGCGAGCCTGAAGTTGAGCAGGTGGTAGCCGAGATAGTTCGTGTAGTAAAGAGTGGCAACATCCTGACCAGGCGGGGTGTGCAACCGTGACCAGACCATCCAGGCGACGATGACCGGAAACAGCGTCACACCAAAGTACGCCGCACTCCGCCGGTCCTTCCGCCAGAGCATCCAGAGGATGCCAGCCGGTAACAGTGCGATGCCGGCGGTGCGCCACAGATAAGCCAACGCAGCCAGCCCGCCCGCCGCTTTCGGATGGCCTCGTTCGAGAAGTAGCCACGAAGCAAGCACCAAGGCCGTGAACGAGATTTCGGTGAACATGCTCAGGCTGAAGAGCACGATGTATGGATTCAGCATCATCAGGGCCGTCAACCAGTCGCGGCTGATAACCCGAAGGCCAACTTGACCAAGCCAAATCCAAAAAAGCGCACCCAATACTGGCAGCCAGACCACGCAAAGCGCGGTGGCCCAACGCAAATTTTGAGGAAAATCGCCGCCTAGCCGCCACGCCATCGACAGCCAAACGGGGAAACCCGGCGGATACTTTGTCTGCGCCGGCTCACCGGGCAGACTGAGGATCTTATACCCTTGGCCGCTGGCGATCGACTGAGCGCCGATGAAGTAAAGGCCGTCGTCCTGGTACTCCGTGGCGTGGGGCATGTCGCCCCACTGCCCTAAAACGACCGCCCAAACCAAGCCGACCGCCAGCGCCAAACCGGCCCGGAGTAACATCCAGCTAATGGTGGGCTGCGGCCAAGTCTTCAGCCGTAAAAAGAGAAGTCAGGAAGTTACCCTGCGGATCCATTTCGATTGTTTCAGGATCACCCAGAACTTCCAGCGTCGGGTTCTTGGCAATCTCCGGGAGTAAGTTCTCACTGAAGGCGCACGGAGTGAGCTCTAAAGAGTTCTTAATCCAACCCAAGGTTACTTCTTTCTCCTCCAGCTTGCCCACCGTTGGCCACATCGTTTTTAGACATTCGAAATCGCTCCCAAAATGCACGGGGGTCCGAATGGCCCCGGGCGTCGAAGCGGTCAACGAGTTGATCCGGGTAGGCGTCCAATTGACTTTAGCGAGCAGGCGATCGTGAATGATGTCGGCCATCCCCAAACCAACCGCGTTGCCGTAGCTCTTGCTCGAAAGATCTCGCAGGAAAACCCTTTCAAAGCGGGGCCCCGGCCAAGGATTGGACTCTCCGGACACACTGCGATTGACAACTTTGGTATCCATCCCAGCACCCGAGATATTCTTGCCAATCTCGTCGAGCATCAAGATGTCTAGGTCAAACGGGAGGCGACCCATCCAAGATTTCGCGAGAGCCAGCAGTTCTTCTTCCCGCTTTTCCATGTTTTCGACGGGGACGGCCTCCAGATGGGCCGTTTGATGATAGGCGTCTTCGAGAATCGCCAAGCCACCAAGGATTTTGCCGGAACTCAGCACCTGACGACCGACACTTCGAATGACGTGATGGAGGCCTAACTTATAAGCATAGGTATGATAGCGCTGAGCCCCGGCAAACTTCCCGAGCCCGATCGCCATCATTTTGAACAATCCACTCTCAATTTCGCCGGCAAAATCGGTATGCCACTTCACGCGCCCGACTAACATGACCCCGTCGGCGTCGAAGGCGTTCTTATCTAGAAACGCTTCAATCCCGTTGGCGTCGCGTCCGAGCGAAACGACTTCCAGATTGCTGATGATCGGGCAACCCATCGTGGCTTCGGTAATCCCATAATGAGCCAGTACATCGGCTTGGCCCTCGGCAGTCGCCGCCCCGTGGCTTCCCATCGCGGGGAAGATAAAAGGGGCGCACCCAGCCGCAAGCCAATAGTCGACCACCGCTTTAGCGATTTGATCAATATTGGTAATTCCGCGGCTGCCCACGCCAATCGCGACCCGAGACCCGCGAGCGAGCCGCGAATCCATCGCCGCCGTCCGCATCGCCGCGCTGACGGCTCCGCGGACATCCGGCAGCGCTCGGCTCGGAAAATTCTGTCTCACCCTGACAATTCGGGGCAGTTGAAAAGTTGACTCCAGCATCAGGCGAAGTATACCAGTTCGATCACTCGCTTCGAGCGGCCTACCCAAAAAGCGATTTCTCAATGTCCTCGGGCTTGCACTGCACCCCGACGTAAAACTTCCCAAACTTAGCGTAAACGGCGCTGACTTCGTCGAAGCGCATCTCATAGATCAATCGCTTGAACACCGTCGGGTCATCGGCGAAAAGGTCGACGCCCCATTCCCAGTCGTCGGTACCGATCGAACCCGTAATGATCTGCTTCACGCTGTCCGCATACCGTCGGCCCACCATGCCGTGCTCGTGCATCATCCGAGCCCGCTCCTCGATTGGCACCGTGTACCAGTTCTTGTCTTCGCCACGCAGACGGTCCATCGGGTAAAAGCAGATGTATTTTCGGTCCGGAATTTGAGGATAAAGCCGCGGTTTCATCGCTTCGGCTTGGCGGGCCAGAGTTTCTTTGATCGCCGCGTCCCACTCTTCGCTGTGGGGCGCTAGACCTTGTTCCGTCAAGGCGCGAAACGTCTTCACAGAGGATTCGTAGAGCCCCAGTTCCACGACAGAGGTATAGTCCCCGACCGGCTGCAGATACCCAGCCAGATCCAAATTGCCGAAATCGCGCTGTACCTCCTGCAATTCCGCCAGAGTCGACCGAAAGTAAACCATCATCAGGTCGCCCTTGCCCACCATCGCAAAAGCAGCGGTCTGCCCGTCGGAGCTCTCTTCCATGTGCCGCAAGTCGGCCGCGAAATCGCGGAGCAACTGCCTTCGCCGCAGGGTTTCGAGTCCGTTAAATCGCGAACGGTCGATCCGGAACATCTGGTGCAGCACCCAGGCACCTTCGATAGTCAACGGGACGGCCGGGAGCGATGCGGGGGAAGAAGAAGTGATTTGTTCAGACATGGGTCTACTCTCTCTACTGTAAACCGTCGATAAGAGGTTGTCGGGACGAACGCGTTCTTTTCTATTTAAGGTGGTTTCCTTATGCAGAAAGTACCGGGAACGGTCGAAAGACACAGTAAGGACAACGTGCAATGAATTCAAACCCCGGTTCGCGCATCTTCGCCCAGGCACTCTTCGCCACTTTTCTAGCCGGAATCGGCCAGGCCCAGTCCACGTCTCAAGTACGGATCGGTTCCCTACCGGCAAACGGAACCTTCTTGGTTGATGGCATCCAGTATCGAGGCTCTCAAAGCTTCGTCTGGCCTACGGGCAGCAAGCACACACTCGACGCCGACCTCGAAAACCAAACCGGTGGAGTCGATACACGATGGACGTTTTCGGCGTGGAAGGATAACCGTGGCCTGTTGGGCGATGGCACCAAGCGCCTACAGACGGTTACCGCCAATCCGGCGATTACGTCCTATGAAGTCACCTACACCGTGGAGCACCGGATCCAGTTCATATTCTATTCGGCACCTGGCGTTCCCTCCGGTGCCATCTGCTCGACATCGGCGGCGTTTCCCGGGCAGCTCTTTGTGAACAGCACATGCTACCAAACCTCTTATTCGGCCTACTATTCGGCCAATCAGGAGTTATCGATGCAAGCGGTCCCGAATGCGGGCTTCGTGTTCACGGGCTGGCTGGTGAATGGAAATCCGCCCGGCGATTCTTCTCTGCGAACCTATACCGTGAAAAATTCGGCGGTCATCTCCCCACTTTTTTCGCCCGCCAAACGGGTGCTTTTCTATACCGATCCGGAGGGGTTGCGCGTTTCAGTCGACCGCACCCCGTTTGAGACCGTCACTCGCTTGGAAGACGTTGGTCGCTCCAATCCCGGGCTCCGGGAGTTTGCCGACGGCGCCCGGCATCTTTTAAGCGCGCCGAGCCCCCAACAGGATTTGCAGGGCCGCGTGTGGGTTTTTGATTCGTATGATCTTCCTCTCGGGCCCGAAGGGCTTTACCTGGCCACCAACGTGAACGTGATGCAAACGGTGACCGCCCGTTTTGTCCGTGGAGCCTCGGTATCCTTTCTTACCCAGCCGACCGGACTCAAACTATCCGTAAATGGGCGGGACAATTGGCCTTCTTTGAATTTCGTTTGGGCGGTCGGCAGCGCCAATACGGTCACCGCGCCGGCCATCACCACCGACAGCCGAGGACGTAAATACCGGTTCTTGAACTGGTCCAATGGCGGCGCCGCTGCGCAGGACATCACGACACCAGCCGATACCGCCGAAGGCGGATTACGGCTGATCGCAAATTATGAACTTCTGCCGCGAATAACGATCACAACCAATCAACCCGCCTCCCGCCTTTTGATCGACGGCGTGGGTTGCGCGATGCCGTGCGTACTCGATCGGCCGAATGGCTCTACCGTGACCCTCGAAGCGACAGCGACCATCTCCTTTGGTGCTGACTCGCGCGCGGAATTCGCCTCCTGGAACGATAGCGGGGAGCGCCTGCGCTCGGTAACGTTTGCCGGCGACGAGCGCCGCTTGAGCCTCAGCTATCGCATGGCCAATACGCTGCGCGCGGTGGCCGAGCCGGCCGAGGGTGCCAACTTCACGTTTGACCCACCGTCAGCGGACGCCTTCTATCCGGAAACAGCTGCGGTGCGCGTCACTCTGACCGCGCGGGAAGGCTTCCGGTTCCGCCGTTGGGCCGGAGATCTCGATGGAACATCGGAATCGGGCCTCGTATCACTCCGTAGCCCTAGCTTGGTGCGCGCGCTACTCGATCGGATTCCGGTCATTCCCACAGCGGGAATCCGCAACGCCGCCGGGGAAACGCCGGATTTGGTTGTGGCTCCGGGCAGCATAATTTCGGTCTTCGGTAAACAACTCGCGCCCGACTACCTACCAGGTCCAACCGGCCCTCTGGCGCAGGTTCTTGCGGGCACTACGATTCGCTGGGGCACTCGGTTGCTGCCGCTGCTGTTCGTCTCGCCGGAACAGATCAACGCTCAACTTCCGTTCGACTTGGCCGAGGGAGAGCAGGTATTGGCCGTGCGAACGGGCAATCAGCCCGAAATCAAAGGCAAAGCGCAGATCGTACGCAACGCGCCGGGTTTGTTTGGCTTCACTTTGGACGGCAAGTTCTATCTGGCCGCGACGCATGAGGACGGTAGCGTGATTTCTCCCGATAGCCCCGCCCGTCGTGGCGAAACCATTACGCTCTTGGGCACCGGTTTCGGCCCCTACCAGCGCCCGGTCCTCGATGGCTTCCCCGTCCCGATGACTCCCGCCAACCCGGTGGCGGACCCGGTAGATTTGAAAATCGGCGAAGCGATGATCACCCCGCTCAGTGCGATCGCCAGCCCAGGACAGATCGGTCTGGTCGCCATAAAACTCGCGATCAACGATCAGGTCGCCACTCAACGCGAGGTTGCGATCACCGCGGTTGTAAATGGCCGAAGTTCAAATACTGCCATCCTTCCCGTGGAATAGAGAGGCTCACCGAATGAACGTTTGCCTTCTCACCCTTACCGCTCCTTTTTTTCTACTCCCCTTAGGGGCGGCTCCGGAATTCGAACTTCGGCCGGAGCCATCGGCGTGGCGGTTCGCCCATCCGAATGCACAAATTCTCGCCGGTGCAGACTTATTCCGCTTGGGCCAGAATCCGCTGGGTGAGAAACTACGCCAACAGTTCTTGGCAGCCATGGGCCCGGAACTCTCGCGTCATGTCCAGCGGCTCCTCGTCTCGACGGCATTTGCCGCTGACGGCAGCGCCGACACCGTTTTGATCCTCTCCGGCCCGCTCGACGCCGCGCGAATCAAAGAAATGGCAGGAAAGGGCCACGCACAAATCAAGGACCACAAAGGCATTGACGTGATTCTGCCCCCAAGTGGCTCTCCGCTCGAAGTCCACTTCGCGATTGTCGATTCCCAAACCGCCCTGCTCGGGACCCGGGCTGATGTTACCGCCGCAATAGACCGGAGCAGAATCCCGATCACCCCTCAGGCGCGGCGGAGTACCCTGTTCGGTCGCGCGCTCGACTTGGCGACTGACGCCGAGGTCTGGGTCCTCACTGACGATCTTCCCGACGGCTTTGCGCCGACTTCGTGGGAACAAATCAGCGGAACCCAAACCGCCGGAGTAGAGCTGGTTCTGAAAGTGGGTGCAGAGATTGGCTTGGCGGTGGGATTCGATCTGGATCCGCCCGAGGCGCTCGAAGCTGCTCTCAAGGCCCTCGAAAAAGAGCGCTTCGGAACCCGTTCAGGGAAATACGCGTTGGCTCCCTGGTTGAAAAAACTCGCGACGGCCCGCCACTCCGCGGGACTGGTATTGTCAGGCCAACTCAGCGAAGCAGAGGCCCTCGAAGAGTTCCCCACCCTCGCAGCGATCCTTGGCTTGCCGATCAAATCAGCCGAGCCCAAACCGACACAACTAGTATTGACGCTGCGTCGAATACCGGACGAACCCTTACCGGCAGCACCCGCTCCGCCTCCCCAACTGCGCGTTAGAATCGAAGGCCTCGAGACGGGCACTTTAGAAATCCCCTACCAGGGCAAGCGGTAGCTCCTTGGGGCGGGCGACCTCCCCGCCGCTGCGGTCCTAACGATGGAACTAGTGTAAAATCGCGGTCATGTCGAACTCTCGCCTCGCGGCGGAACTAACCGCCGAATTCTTCGGTACCCTAGTCATCCTGACACTTGGTACCGGGGTCGTAGCCTCTGTTGCGCTGTTCGGTACCGGCGTCCCCGGCGAAATTGTAAACGGCGGCACAACCAATATCAACCTCGCCTGGGGCTTGGCCGTCATGTTCGGAGTATTCGTCGCCGGCAAGACCAGCGGAGCCCACCTCAACCCGGCAGTTACCCTGGCCCTCGCCATCTTTCGCGGCTTCTCGTGGGTAAAGGTTTTACCTTATATCTTCGCCCAATTGACCGGCGCCTTTGCCGGCGCGGCTCTGGTATTCCTAAACTATCGGGAAGCTTTCCAGAGGTTTGACCCAGGTCTCGAAAAGTCCGCCGGCGTCTTTGCAACCTTTCCGGCGTTTCCGGCCGCCCCCATGGCCGGGTTTGTCGACCAAGTCATCGGTACCGCCCTTTTGCTGTTTCTTGTCCTGGCGGTCACCGATCACGAGAACGCCCCCCCTCCCCCCGGCTTGACTCCCCTGTTCATCGGACTCATCGTCGTCGCCATCGGAATGGGGTTCGGTCCTATGCACGGCTATGCCATCAACCCGGCGCGTGACTTGGGACCCCGGTTGTTCACCGCTCTTGCCGGTTTCCGCAACAACGGCCTAACCGATGGCACCGGAATCTTTTGGGTCCCCCTCATCGCCCCATTCCTCGGCGGGATTATCGGCGCTGGCGTCTACGATTTCGGATTCCGGCGCTTTCTCCGCTAACTCTGTCAGACTATAGGGATGTTCGTTTCCGTTCGCGCCCTCGACCTGGCCAAGGTCACCTTCGCCGAAACCATCCTGCCCGGAACGATTGAGTGGGATCCGGGCACCACGCAGACCACGCCGCTTGTTGCCAAAGGCGAAGCGAGCTTGGACGAGATGACGCAAGAAATCCACTTTGTGGGGCATCTTGCCGTCTCCCTGCAAGTCGATTGCCACCGCTGCCTCACCTCGGTAGAAATCCCCATCGAGAACGATTTCGATCTTCTCTACGAACCTCTACCGGAATCGCTGCCCGGCCAGGAAGTTGAGCTCCATCCGGAAGACATCGATCTCGGTTTTTACGATGGGGATGGGATGGAACTGAATGACGTCATGCGCGAACAGGTGCTGCTCCTGCTGCCGTCAAGCCTCCTGTGCCAGCCGGAATGTAAAGGGCTCTGTTTTGTGTGCGGGATCAACCGCAACGAGCAAAGTTGCACCTGTACGACTGTAATCCCGGACGAACGATGGGCCGCACTTGGGAAGTTGTAGCGGATTCGACAAATATTCGCTATACTACCGAGTTAGAGACCTAGCATGCCTAATCCCAAACGCCGTCACTCCAAGCGCCGCACCTCCTCCCGCCGCGCTCACGACTTTCTAGTTCGTCCGATCCATTCGGAGTGCCCTAATTGCCACGCGGTGAAGCTTCCCCATCGGCTCTGCCCCAGCTGTGGCTTCTACAAAGGCCGTGCCGTCATCGAAGTGGTTGAGCAGTAAGATAGGTTAAGGGCCCCAGTTCATTGCTATGGTGACAATCGCCGTAGATGCGATGGGCGGAGACCACGCTCCCAAGTCTGAAGTCGAAGGCGCAATTCGCGCCGTTGGCCATCTCCCTGTATCGGTCATTTTGGTCGGCCAGGAACAGATCTTGCGATCCGAGTTGTCCGCTCACACGGGTTGGGAAAAGCTCCCGATCTCTATCCACCATGCCAGCGAGGTGGTGACGATGGAGGACAGCGCCGGTAAGGCGTTACGCAATAAGAAGGATAGCTCCATTCGAGTCGCTCTTCGGCTCGCGCGTGATGGCCAAGCGCAAGGTGTTGTCAGCGCTGGCAACACGGGTGCCGTGATGGCCCTAGCCAAAACTGTTTGTGGCATGGTGCCCGGCGTAGACCGTCCAGCACTAGCTTCGGTTTTCCCAACGGTAAAAGGCAAACCAGCGGTCATGCTCGACGTCGGCGCAAATGTCGACGTCTCCGGCGAAATGCTGGCCCAATTCGCCATGATGGGCGAACTCTATTCCCGCTTAATCTTCCACACCGAGAAACCGCGCGTGGGATTATTGTCGATCGGTGAAGAAGAGCATAAAGGAAATGAGCTGACCAAATCGGCGACGCCGTTGTTAAAAAAACTTCCCCTCAACTTCATCGGTAACGTCGAGGGGCGAGACCTGTTCACTGGCCTAGCCGACGTCATCGTGTGTGATGGGTTCACCGGCAACGTCGCTCTAAAGGTGAGTGAAGGGCTGGTCGATGTCGTCAAACACCTGTTGCAGGAATCGCTGAAGGCAAGTTTGTCCGGAAAAATCGGCTATCTGCTCTCCCGCTCGGCGTTCGCGAATTTCAAAAAACGCGTCGATTATTCTGAGTTCGGCGGAGCCCCATTGCTGGGGGTGAAGGGCTGCACGATTATTTGCCACGGTCGCTCCAATGCAAATGCCATCAAAAACGCAATTCGAGTCGCCGCCGAGTTCGCCGACTCCGGTTTAAATGAGCGACTGGCTCACGGGCTGGCGCATAGCCAAGCCGGTCGAATTGCGGCTAGCGCCGATTGAAGTAACTCCGGCCAACTTATTTTGGCGGAAACGCGTCAGAATTAGGAGATAGGTATGCGTACCGCCCTTTTCTTCTTCATCACGGTCGTTACCCTCCGCGGCGGTGCTCCCTGCGAAAGCGAGGCTCGTGCGCTACGCTTGACGCCGGCGAAGGCGGGCGTCCGCGCCGTCCTCGAGGCCTGCGCCTCCAGCGCCAATGCCCCCACCGCCCGCCTAGCCCTAGCCGTCGCCGCCCTCGAAGGAAACGACTTCTCCGGTGCCCTGCGCCATTTGAACGGCCTCAAGCTGCCAGCCCTCGACGACTATCTCTCGCTCTACGCCGCCCGAGCTCACTTCGGGCTGAAGGACCCGGCGGCGACCCTGGCCGCGGTTGCGCCACTGCTTGCGGCTGGCTCCGACAGTCCTCTTCTCCACCGCGCCGCCCTGCTCGCGGCAGCCGCCAGTGAACCCGCGGCGGCGGCGGCACTTCTTGAACGACTCCGTTCCCAACTCCAGCAACCAGCGACCGACCTCGCGTTGGCACGGGCCTATCGAGCTTCGGCGCGTCTCGACCTCGCCGGCCTGACCTTCGCACGGGTCTATTTTTACTATCCCCTTTCCACCGAAGCGGCGACGGCGGAACCAGCGTGGAGGGCCCTCGGCGCACCAGACAGCACCCCGGACAACATCATGGCCCGGGTCTCGAAACTATTGCCGGTTCTTCCCGATCGGGCCAAACAGGACCTCCGCGGCGTCCCGGGAGAGCTCGCCCAAGTCCGCTTAGCAGCCGCCGACTACTTCGCCCGCCGGTACCCTGCCGCCTTGAGCGCGTTGCAGACGATTCGCCCCGAAGCACCTGCCGTCGACGCCGAGCGGGCTTATTATCTTTACCAAACCGCCCGCCGCGCCGACCAGGACGCCCTCCGCCGCTCCGCCTTTACCCGCCTAGCCGACCACCACCCTGACTCTCCCTGGTATCTCGAAGCGATCCTGGCGGAAGCCTATCGCCATCTGACCGAGAACGAATATGCGAGCTACGAGCCTCTCTACCAAGCCTGCGTAGCCAACTTCCCGCATGACCCAAGAGCCGCTTTTTGTCATTGGAAGCTAACTTGGTCGAGTTATATCCGCCGTCGGACAAACGCTGCCGAGTTACTACGCGAACATGCCGAAAGATATCCAGATTCTGATAAAGTAAGTACCGCTCTATATTTCCTGGGGCGCCTGACGAACAATCCAACTTACTACAGGACTGTCGTGGAGCGCTTCCCGAACACTTATTACTCGTTGATCGCCACCGACCGGCTGAAAGCAGGCCCGATCTCCGGCCCCACCGACGCTTGGCTCGGCCAGCTTCGATTTGCCCCGGAACCGGCAATTCCCGCCCAGGAGAGCCAAGCCACCCAGTTCCGGATTGGACGGGCCCGCCTGCTCTCCGCCGCCGGCCTCGACAGCCTGGCCGAAAACGAACTGCGCTTCGGAGCCCGCGGCGAACAGGTGCCACTTCACCTGGCAATGGAATTAGCCAGTACTCTCCAGAAAGCGGGGCAAGTCGACCGTGGCGTGCGAACCATCAAGGGGATGCTGCCCGGCTATTTGAGCTTCCCTGCGGCTGCCGTCAGTGAGAACTTCTGGCAGCTGGCGTTTCCCATCCCCTATCGGGCCTCACTTGAAAAATTCGCGCGGCAAGCTGAAATTGACCCCTACGTTGTCGCCGGGCTGATCCGCCAGGAGTCGGAGTTTAACGCAACCGTCGTCTCCCGGTCCAATGCCTATGGCCTCACCCAGATCCTTCCGTCCACCGGTCGCGACTTATCGCGCCGCGTCGGCATGGCCACCTTCAGTCCAAACATGCTTTTCGACCCGACCGTGAATATTCACCTCGGTACTTACTATATCCGCCATTTACTCAACTCGCTCGAAGGCAATTGGCACGAAGCGCTCGCCGCCTATAACGGCGGACGCACTCGCGTCATCAAGTGGCGATCGTTCGCTTCCTACCGGGAACCGGCCGAATTCATCGAAACTATCCCTTTCGACGAGACCCGCGGCTACGTCCAAGCGGTTCTCCGCAACGCCGCTGTCTATAAACAGCTTTACGAGGGCAAGGCCGCCGCGATCGCCTACCCCGATCCTCCCCCCGTCGCCTCCCCCAAGCCTGCCCCTCCAAAGCCGCCAGCCGCCAAATTAGCCCAACGAAAACCAGGCAAGCGTCCACCGACCACTCGATAGCCACCTCCTTTTCATTTTCATTTATCATCAGTTGTAATGCGTTCGCTCCTTTTGCTTACTCTCGCTCTCCCCCTCTGGTCCCAGGAGCCGAAGATTCTCATCATCGGCGACTCCATCTCCATCGGCTATACCCCGTTCGTCACCGCCGCCCTGCAAGGGAAAGCAACCGTCGTGCACAACGAAGGCAACGCCGCCCATACGCGGAACGGCGTTGCCAAAATCGACGAGTGGCTCGGTGACACCAAGTGGAACATCATCCATTTCAACTTCGGACTGCACGATCTCAAAATTATGGAAGACGGCAAGCATCAGGTGCCACTCGAAGAGTACGCCGAGAACCTCCACGCCATCATCCAGCGCCTGAAGCAAACCAAAGCGAAGCTCATCTGGGCTGCCACCACCCCCGTCCCCCCCGGTAAAATCTCCCCCCTGCGCCAACCCGCCGACGTTCCGAAATTTAATGCCGTCGCAGCCCGCATGATGCAACTCGAAAAAATCCCGATCAACGACCTTTTCTCCGCCGACCAATCCGGCCAACTCCCCGCCAACGTCCATTACACCCCGGCCGGCTACCAAGCCCTCGCCCAGCAAGTTCTCAAGCAAGTTCTCAAGGTGCTCCCCCAATGACCTCCCGTTTTGTCCTCGGCACCATGACCTTCGGCTCCCAACTCAATGAAGCCGACTCGCTCCGCCTGATCGACTCCGCCCTAGACCAAGGCATCACGTTTCTCGATACCGCCAACGTCTACAACCTCGGCCTCAGCGAACAAATCGTCGCTAAGGCGCTCAAAGGCCGCCGCGACAAAATCCGACTCGCCACCAAAGTTCGCGGCAAAATGGGCGACGGACCAGACGACATCGGGCTCTCTGCCCAAGCCATCGCCAAGCAAATCGACGCCTCGCTCACCCGCCTCGAAACCGACTACGTCGACGTCTACTACCTCCACATGCCGGACCCCGCCACCCCGATCGAAGAGACGCTCGAGGCCATGGCGCGTCTGGTTGACGCCGGCAAGGTCCGGCAGTTGGCTTGCTCGAACTACCCCGCCTGGCAGGTGGCGGAGATGCAGACCCTGTCTCGCCATCCCATGAAAATTTCCCAGCCGATGTACAATTTGCTCGCGCGCGGGATCGAGCCCGAGTACCTCCCCATGTGCGCCCGCTACGGCGTCGAAACCTACATCTATAATCCCCTCGCCGGCGGCCTTCTCACCGGCAAACAACTCGCTGCCGCCCCGCTCCCCGGCACCCGCTTCGACGGCAATCAAATGTATCTCGATCGCTACTGGCACCCGACCCAATTCGCCGCCGTCGCCGAGTTGAAGCAAATTGCCGACACCGCCGGCCGCAGCCTCATCAGCTTGAGCCTCAATTGGCTCCTGCATCATACCCCCATCACCGGCATCATCCTCGGAGCCAGCAAGCAAAGCCAGCTCGACGCCAATCTCGCCGCCGCCAACGACGGGCCGTTGCCGACCGATGTCCTCGCCGCCGTCAACCAAGTCTGGGCGAATCTCCGCGGCATCACGCCCCAGTACAATCGGTAGCCATCTTCTCGCTCTGCTCCTAACGAGTGCCCTTCCAGCACAAATCGTCATCGGCCAAATCTACAGAGGAGCCGGCAATACCGGTGTGACCTTTCGCAACGACTTCATCGAGAGCTTCAACCGCGGCACCCAGCCTTGGTCCCTCGAAGGCTGGACCATTCAAATACGCCGCTGCCACCGCCACGGCCTTTCAGGCAATCCAGCAAACCAGCACACTGCAACCGGGCCAAGTACTACCTGATCCAGCAGTCGGTCGGCGCCCACGGCACCGTAAAGCTGCCCGCGCCGGACTTGACCGGCTCTGCCGCGATGTCCGCCACGGTCGGCAAGGGCGTCCTGCGCAACGCAGCCATATCTACCGTCGATCGCGTCGGCTACGGCCGCACCGCCAACGAGTCCGAAGGCACCCAGACCCGCGATCGTTCCAACACCATAGCCGCCCTCCGCGCCCGCAACGGCTGCCAGGATACCGACAACAACAGCAAGGATTTCGCCCTCGCGGCCGCAGTCAACTGCGCCGCGCCTCACCAGCTCCGCAATGCAAGGCCCCGGCCCGGAAAGCCCCTTCACCAGGGGGGCACAAGTGGCATCGTCACCTACCGACGCACCAATGGTTTCTACCCGCAAATGCCGCAGTCCGATCCCAACTCATCCTCCAGCATTCTCGTTATCACGCAATCGCCCCCCCCTGCCATCGCCCAGCCAGGCGCATCACTCGAAGTGGAAGCCGACGTGGTCGAGTTCCGTCCCGCCGCCGATCCACAAAGCGCTCCTCTCACCTTCGTGCCGAACAAAACCGCGGTCGCCAAGCAATTCCGGCTAACCGTCGCGGACCTTGCCTGGAAGCAACAGCTACCGACCCTGCGGAAGCGGCTCCCCGTCACAGCGCCCCATCTGCTGCTCTCTCCCGAAGAAGCCCTCGCCCGACTCCTGACGACGAACGAAGTCACCTTGACGCCGTCGTTGAGCATCCTGGCCGAACTCCGAAACGCCTGCCCACACCTCATCGCAACGTCTCGGTCGTCGCCCTCCCCGCTCTCCCGCCCATTGAACGTCCCACCGACATCGACCTCGCGCTCCGTTCCTCCCGCATCCTACACTTCGCAACGCACGCCACCGTCGACGATCGCGAACCGACACTCTCCGGCATCACCCTTCCAGACCGCACCCTTCGTCTCTTCGAACCCTACGGCAAGAGCATCCGAGCCGACCTCGTCGTCTCCAGCTCCTGCCGCTCCGCCGCACAGCGGCGAAGGCACCATCGGCCTCGCGCGCGGCTTCTTGCATCCCGGAGCGCGACGTCTCATCGCTTCCCCCTGGAGCGTCGACGGCCAAGCCACCGCCCGGCTCATGGAGGACTTCTACACCGAATTCTTCCGCTCGAAACCAACCCGTTCGGCCGCGTTGCACGCCGCTCAGGAGACCCTCCGCGCCGAACCGCGCTGGCCCCACCCGGCCTACTGGTCCGGGTTCCTTTTGCAAGGGGACTGGCGTTGACGGCCGACCACCTTACAATCCTGCACACCGCCCTGGGCCCCGATGCCGCCGACCGCTATGAACAGCTCCGCTGGCGGTTGGCCCGGCTCTTCCCGTGGGAGCGGTGCACCGAACCGGAGACCTTGGCCGAAAGCGAACCCGCCGAGTTTGCCCCGGCCCACGTCCGCCTTTCACTGCCCGCTGCCTCGCCAAACTGGAACCCGATCAGCGCCTCCTCCTGCGGATCTACGACAAGGACAAACAACGCGAAAAGCGCGCCGAATCGCCAGGGTTCCAAATGAACGCGCTCCGCCATTGCGCCCCTCGCCTGCGGGAAAAACGCGAAAAGTGCCCGATGTTCGGCCAAAACCCGCCACTCGGGAAAAAGCAGTAAAGCAACAAGAAACCATCTGGCTGGCCTACCTGCGGAACGAACTCCCAACCGAGCAACGCGTCGCCGCGATGGTCCTCTTCGCCATCATTTGGGTCATGCGGCCTGCTCCCCCCTACCTTGATTCCCGCCGTGTTCCTCGCCGCTGGCAACCTTCGCGATGCCACCGCCGGCCAGACGATCAAGCTGCCGCCCGGGGCGCAAATCAACTTCGAACTCGAACTGTCCACGCCGTCCTTGGGCGCCGTTTGCGAAGCGCTCGGCCAGTCCGGCCGGTGCTCCGGGCGAGTCTGTTGCCTCGCCCTTCCCCGCCCCGCCCCCGGACCGCCGGAAATAGAGTTACGGCACGACAACCAACTGCTCTCAGTTTACGTCTTTACAATAGAGTGATGCGAAAGCTGTTGTTATTGTGTGCGCCGTTGGCGCTGGCGCAGGCCGAATTCCTGCACGTGACCATAGCCGTCGAGAAGATGGACTGCGCCACCTGTGTGAAGAGTATGGAAATGGGCCTCCGTAAGATTCGCGGGGTGGAGAAGGTGGCCGTCGATCCGGCCATCGGCGTCGACTTCACCTTGGCGACGGGAAACAAGGTGACCCTGGAGCAGCTGCGCGATGCCATCAAAGGCATCGGCTTTCGGCCCGGCGACGCCACCGTGATCGTTAAGGGCAAGCCGGTAACGCAGGACGGACGCTGGCGGTTTGAAATCGACGGGATCAACAAAATCTATAATTTATCCACTCGGCATGATCACGTCATTCTCGGCCTGCAGAGCAAGAATGTGGCGGGCGTCAAAGTTAGCGCCGTCACCTCGCCGCCAGCAGATCCGCAGACCGTCCCGATCCTGGACGTCACGGCGATCATTCCATGAGATTCGGTCTACTTGCCTTCCTGCTCGTCCCCGGGCTGGCGGCGCAGACAGACTTATTCGCCGAAATCGATCCGGCGATGAAAGAACTAGCCACCAACACCGGCCTCCCGATGAAGTCTCGCGTCGACCGCGCCTTCATCAGCAAGGCGAAGCTGAAAACTTTTCTGGAAACCCGGATCAAGGAAACCGTCAGCGACGAAGAGCTGCGGGTCGAAACTCTCACCCTACGCCTGTTCGGGTTCATACCTGCCGATTACGACCTCAAAAGCTCCACCGTCTCCCTGCTCACCGAACAGGCCGCCGCCTTCTACGATTACCGCAAGAAGAAGATGTTCATCCTCGAAAGCGCGCCCGAATCAACGCAACGCTTTGTCCTCACCCATGAGTTGGCCCATGCCTTAGCCGACCAGCATTTCAACCTCGGCCGGTTCATCCGCAAAGGCAAATCCGACGACGGTGCGACCGCCCGCCTAGCCGTCATGGAAGGGCAGGCGCAATGGCTAATGTACGAGATTATGGGCTCGAAAATGGGCCAAAGCCTGCGGACCGACCCCGGCCTCGTCAAGATGATGGCGAATATGGGAGAGTCCGGATTGTCGCAATATCCGGAGCTAACAAACGCGCCCGTCTACATTCGCGAAAGCTTATTGTTCCCTTATTCGCGTGGGTTCGTTTTTAATGCTCAGGTGATCGAGAAGCTCGGCAACAGCGGCTTCAGCCAGGTCTTCCGACGGCCTCCTACCACCACCCAGCAGATCCTCCACGTCGAAAAATATTTCGACCGGGTAGAGCCGACTCCCGTCGTTTTGGAGCCGACCCCCAAAACCCACAAGGTGCTCGTCGAAGGAACCTTTGGAGAATTCGATTGCCTCGTGATGTTCAAGCAGTTCGGCGATCCGGCCACCTCGCTCGACCGGGCCGCCCACTGGCGCGGCGGGCAATTTCGGGTCTCCGAACACAAAAAAACCAAGGAGCCGCTACTCCAATACACAGTCGTGTTTAAAAGTGCGGAGGCAGCGGTTGATTTCGCCGCCCTCCAAGCTCACCAAAAATCCGAGCGACGAAGCGTCGAACAGCGGGCCGAACGCGTCGTGGTTTCGGTAGGGATGCGTTAATATGTTTTACATGAAGACTTCTTTGTTGTTGCTTGCTCTGACCTCGGTGCTCTCTGCTGCGGATCCGCGCCCGGCGCCGGAACTCGTCATCAAATCGGCCACCGGCCAGGAGCAATTGCTCAGCAAATTCCGCGGTAAGGTTGTCGCGGTGGAATTCCTGCTGACCACTTGTCCTCACTGCCAAAAAGCCTCGCAAAACCTGCAAAAACTCTATAAAGAGCTCGGCCCACAAGGCTTCCAGCCCGTCGGCATCGCGATCAATGAAATGGCGAATATGCTGATTGCCGATTACTCTAAACAGTTCAACCTCACCTACCCAATCGGCCACTCCCACCGCGACGCCGCCATGCAATTCCTGGCCCACCCGGTGATGATGAGCATGTTGATGCCACAACTGGTCGTCATCGACCGCAAAGGAATCATCCGCCACCAGTACCCCGGCGGCGACAAGTTCTTCGAAAACGAAGAAAAAAACCTGCGCGAAGTGCTCCTGCCGCTGTTGAAGGCAGGTGGCGGCCCCGCTCCAACCGCCCCTACCTCCCCCTCCCCGAAGAAGTCCACCGCGACGCCCCCCGCAGCCAAGTCCGCGCAATAAACAGCCCGCGGCGCAGCGATACTAACCATCCTGTCCTCCCCGGAAACTGGCCCCGGCCACTCACCGGTGAGGAAGGAGCAAATCCTCCGCCTCGCCGTAACCTAAGAACTCGTGTGGTCGTGAACGATCTTCCAGCCCTGCTCGCTCTTCTTCAGCACCAGCGTAAACTGACCCGTCGCATCGCCCCCACCCGCCGTCGTCCGCGTCAGGAAGAACTTGCCCAGCACCATCGCATGGTTCGCCCCTAGCATCCGGGTCTCGATCAGTTCGAACCGCAGCTTCCCCATCGCTTCCCGGCTACCGTAGCTCTTTTTGTACCGGGCCACCACCTCGCTGTAGCCCCGATTCAACGTCTTCCCCAGAAACGTAATCTGCGGCGAATTTTCGTAGGTCGCAGTAAACGCCTCCAAATCTCCGCGGTTCCAGGCAGCCGTTTGTGCCGACAAAACCGCCGCAATCGCGGCCTCCTGACCGTATATCGGCAGTATCAAAAATAAAGCAAGTACCAGACGCATCGTGAGAACAATTATACTGGCAGCTTCAGGATGTTAAATCTCTCCCCCAACTCTCCGGCCGAACTGGCGGACGCTCTGCGGAAAGCAAGTGACAAAAAGCAAAGTATCGAAACCGGCGGAAACTTCTCTAAGTCCCTCTGGGGCGGTGCCATTCGCAACGCCGACATTCGCCTCTCCACCACCAAACTCAGTTCGGTCATTCAATACGAACCGCGCGATCTCACCATCTCCGTCGGTGCCGGCATGTCCTATGCCACGCTCACCCGCCTCGTCGGCGGTAACCGGCAGATGATCCCCCTCGACCCGCCCTACGCCCCCAAAGCCACCATCGGCGGCGTCATCGCCACCAACCTCAGCGGCAGCCGCCGACGCCTCTTCGGCTCCGCCCGCGACCTCGTCATCGGTATGCAGTTCGCTACCATGGAAGGCAAACTCGTGCAGAGCGGCGGCATGGTCGTCAAGAACGTCGCGGGCCTCGACATGGGCAAACTGCTCATCGGCAGCTATGGCACCCTGGGCGTACTCACCTCCATCAATTTCAAGTTGATCCCGGTTCCCCCGGATCACTGCACCTTCGTGCGCAGCTTCTCGACCGCCGCCGAGGCTGTCGCCGAACGCAACCGGCTGCTCGCCGGCGTCCTCCAACCCGCTGGCATCGATCTGCTGAACCCCGCCGCCGCCGAAATCCTCGGCCACGAAGGTTTCCTCCTCATCCTCCCGGTGGGCGGCAGCAAAGCCGTCCTGGACCGCTACAAAAGCGAGCTCTCGGCCTACCACGTCGCACCCAACGACACTCTCATCGGCCGGGTCGCCGAATTCTCTGCTGACTTCCTCAACCGCAACGCCACAGGCGCGGTCGCCCGCGTCTCCACCCGTCTCCAAGGCCTCCTCCCCCTGCTCGAAACCGAAAAACGACCGCTCGTCGTGCGTGCCGCCAACGGCGTCGCCTACCTCCATCTCACCAATGCCCGCGAACCCTTCCCCGGCGTCCTCGAAGCCGGTGCCGAACGCATCGCCGTTGTCCAATGGCCCTCCCCGGGCAACGACTTCCCCGTTATGGAGAAGATTAAGCGCATGATCGACCCCGCGCATCTACTGAACAAGGGACGTCTCTATGGCCGCATTTAAACTCAACAACTCCGAAGCTCCACTCCAGAAAGATCTCGACAAATGCGTCCATTGCGGCCTCTGCCTCAACGCCTGCCCCACCTATCGGGAACTCGGCGTCGAAATGGATTCCCCCCGCGGCCGCATCTACCAGATGGTCCAAATCACCACCGGACAAGCCGAGATGAGCCAAACCTATGTCGATCACATGGACCTCTGCCTCGCCTGCCGCGGCTGTGAAACGGCCTGCCCCAGCGGCGTCCAATACGGCAAGCTCATCGAAGCCGCCCGCGCCCACATCGAAGACAATCGCCCTCGCCCGCTACCCATTCGTCTCTTCCGCTGGTTCATCTTCGGCCAGCTACTCCAAACCCGTTGGATGCTCGGTCTCGCCGGCACCGGACTATTTCTCTACCAAGCCTCCGGCCTGCAAAAGTTCGTCCGCTCCAGCGGCATTTTGAAACCATTCGGTAAACTCGCCGAAATCGAATCGCTCTCCCCCAACGCCGAAGTGCCCTTCTTCTTTAGCCAGATCGGCAAGACGTTTCCCGCCGAAGGAACCCGCAAATACAAGGTCGCCTTCCTCGCCGGTTGCATTCAAAACGTCACGTTCTCTCGCCTCAACGAAGCCACCGTTCGCGTCCTCCAAAAAAACGGCTGCGAAGTTCACATTCCCGGTGCCCAAGGCTGCTGCGGCGCGCTCCACGTCCACTCCGGCCGCAAGGAAGACGCCCGCAAACTCGCCCGCAACAATATCGACGCTATCCTCGACGGCGGCTTCGACGCCATCATCAGCAACACCGGCGGCTGCGGTTCGACGCTCAAGGAGTATCACGAACTCCTCGAAACCGACGAGAAATATCACGACCGCGCCCACGAATGGGTCAAAAAAATGCGCGATGTCAACGAGTTCCTCGGCAGTATCGAACTCAATCCCAACATGGGCCCCATGCCCATCACCGTCACCTATCAAGACTCCTGTCATCTCGCCCACGGCCAGAAGGTCCGCGTCGGCCCCCGCAAGCTCCTCGCCGCCGTCCCCCAATTGAACTTCAAGGAATTGCCGATGAGCGACCTCTGCTGCGGCAGCGCCGGCATCTACAACGTCGTCCAATCGGAAATGGCTAGCCAGCTACTCAAAAACAAAATGGGCTACGTCAACGGCACTGGAGCGGACGTCATCGTCGCCTCCAACCCCGGCTGCATGCTGCAACTCGACGCTGGCGCTCGCCTCCACGGCAAAAACCAACGCGTGATGCACGTCGTCCAAGTGCTTGACGAAGCGTACGCCAACTTCAAATCCTAAGGGCAACTCATGTCAATTCGATTCCGTCTCAGCGTCATGATGCTGCTTGAGTATATGGTCTGGGGTGCTTGGTACCCGGACTTCTCCGCCTATCTCGGCTCGGTGCTCAAACTCTCCGATGGCCAGGTCGGTGCCATCTACGCACTGCTCCCCGTCGGCTGTATGGTCGCGCCGTTCTTCGCCGGGCAAATGGCCGATCGGTACTTTCCCACCGAAAAACTGCTCGCCGCCCTGCACCTGCTCGGGGCCATCCCGCTCTTCATCATGGCCTCGGCCTCAAACTACGACGGCGTATGGCTCTGGATGCTTCTCTGGGCCCTCCTCTACGGTCCTACGCTAGCGCTCACAAACTCCATCTGCTTCCACCATATGCCGGAAGCCGAAGGCGAGTTCGGCCTCGTCCGCGTCTGGGGAACCATCGGCTGGATCGCCGTCGGGCTCCTGCTCGGCATCGGCCTCCGCGAAGGCGCGCCCCTGCTGCTGGGCAAGTTCGGCGGCTTCGATGGCATGTGGCTGGCCACCGGCCTATCCGTCATCCTGGGCCTGTTCTGCTTCCTCCTGCCCCACACCCCACCAGCCGGCAAAAGCGACTCCCCGCTGGCCTTTCTCGCTGCTCTCAAAATGCTGAAGCGGCCCGAATTCGCCGTCTTCCTCGGCATCGCCTTCGTCGTCGCCACCGAGCTGATGTTCTACTTCGTCCTCACCGGGCCGTTCCTCTACGCCGTCGGCATCTCCCCCGGCTCCGCCCCCGCCTGGATGGCTATCGCCCAAGCCGCGGAAATCTTGATGATGATCGGCCTCCCCTGGATGCTCAAACGCTGGGGCATCCGCGGCACCATGATGGTCGGCATTCTCGCTTGGCCCATCCGCTACGCCATCTTCGCCCTCGGCGGACCCCTATGGCTCATTCTGGCCTCGCTCGCGCTCCACGGGCTCTGTTACGTCTGCTTCTTCACCGCTTCCTACATCTACGTCGACCAAGCGGCCGAACCCGAGATCCGCGCATCGGCCCAGGGGCTCATCACCTTCGTCCTCCTCGGAGCCGGGCTCGTCGTCGGCAGTTGGTTCGCCGGCTTCGTCAGCGACGCGTTCTCAGTCGTCAACGCAAGCGGCATAAAAACCGTCGACTACACGAAAATCTTCCTCATCCCCCTCGCCCTCACCTTAGTCTGCGCCGCACTGTTCGTCGCCTTCTTCCGGCCCCGCAACCCCGCCTAAGCCGTCGGATAACTCGGCTTCATCATCCAGAACACGGCGCCAGTCCGGTCCTCGATCCGGCTCATCCACCACCCACCCGCAGCGGCCCCTCCGCCTCCATAACCCGCGCCGGTCGCCCCTTCCGGCTCCGCCGCAACCGGCAATCCATCCCCCAAAACGTCGTCTACTCCCGATCCGGGCCAATCGGACGAACATCCGACGTCCAGCCGAATGGAGTTTCGTAAAACGGTCTTAGCGACGCCTGCTCAAACCAACCGGCTGCTCTTTCGGGCATTGTTGCGATTTCTTTCGTCTGCCGATGGCACATCAATCGACGGCACCGAAATATCCAGCATCCGCGTCTACACCCGCATCTGCCCGCGGTGATGCACCAAGTGATGCATCACCATCCTGCCCAACACCCCTGTGCGCGGCATCGTCAAAAACACCGTCCCACCCGACCCCGGCAACCACCACGCCGCCATCAGGTCTTCATCCGGTCTTCATCCGGCGCGCTCTCCAGCGCCTCCCCATAACCCTACGCTGTTTGGTCAAAATGCGCATTCCGATGATGCCGATCAGTCAATCCGATCTGATGCCGATCAGTTCGGAGGCAAGCAACGCAGGGCTTTCTCAGTGTGAATTAGTGATCGGCATCCGTCAAGGCTTTTCGCGTGTTGGACTTGTTGACCAATCGATTTTTGGGGTGGTGGGAGCCCGGAGGGCGACCAACCATCCCCAAAAACCGCCCGGCCCCGTAGGCCGGCTGGCTTCCCTATTCAGACCCTCCAGGTGTCTGGCCCTCCGGCCCCGCGCCCCGTTCCCCTCTCAGCTTCCGGAGCGATTCTCCGTTCAGCTCAAGCCGGTGCGCCGCATGGACCAGCCGATCCAAAATGCTGTCCGCCACCGTCGCATCGCCGATCTGCCCATGCCACTTGGACACCGGTAATTGGCTGGTCAGCAGCGTCGCCTTGGTCTGATAACGCTCATCGCAGATCTCCAGAAAAGCCCGGCGTTCGGAGTCGCTCAGCGGTGCCATCGCCCAGTCGTCGACGATCAGCGCATCCACTTGACCCAGGAAACGAAGCTTCTTCGAGTAACTACCATCGGCCCGCGCCAGTTCTAACTCCCGGAATAACTGGGCGGCGGTGCCATAGTAAGCGGTGAAACCGTCGCGGCAAGCCTTCTGCCCGAAGGCCCGAGCTAGAAAGGTCTTCCCGATCCCGGTCGGGCCCACCAGGAAGATCTGCTGGTGGCGGCGTACCCAGTCCGAATCGAGTAACAGCGAACGGACCAGTTGTTTGTCCAAGCCCCGGGCGGCGCGGAAATTGATGTCCTCCCAGCAAGCCGAGCCCCGGAGCCGGGCTTCTTTGAGTCTTCGATCCAACGCCCGGTTCTGTCGCCAGTTCCACTGCCGGTCAACGAGTAACGCAAAGCGCTCCTCGAAGCTGAGCTGTCTGGTTTGTGGATCTTCCTGTTGCTGCGTAAAGCCGTCGGCCATGCCCCGCAG
>Ga0209086_10000494_pt1 | contig 34373 bp, 29 predicted proteins | sample M_130207_XF_Meta_FD_187312 | JGI IMG/M metagenome (GOLD analysis project Ga0209086, IMG submission 187312) | Freshwater microbial communities from Lake Montjoie, Canada to study carbon cycling - M_130207_XF_MetaG (SPAdes) (version 2) | ecosystem: Environmental > Aquatic > Freshwater > Lake... | reverse complement strand
CGTCGGTGCGATTCAGAAAGTGTACACTCAAACGGGCTGGAGCCTCGATCAGGTCGATGCCATCGAAATTAATGAGGCCTTCGCCGTGCAAACGCTCGGCTGCGTCAAGGAACTCGGCCTCGACACCGCCAAGGTTAACCCACGTGGCGGAGCCATCGCCCTCGGCCATCCCATCGGAGCCAGTGGCGCTCGCGTTTTGGTCACTCTGCTGCATCATCTCGAAGACCATGGCCTGCGTCGCGGCATCGCCAGCCTCTGCATCGGCGGCGGCATGGGCATCGCGATGGCGATTGAGCGGGCTTGAGACAAGATCGCAGCAGTGATCCGCAAGGAAATTTGCACACCCGGCTTGCACGGCGGCAGCGTATCTCCATGATGAAATCCTCCCCACATGAGCGCTGTTTTTGACTCCCTTTCGCGATTTTACGCCTCCTCCATAGGCAAGAAGATTTTCGTGGCCCTGACGGGCCTCATGCTGCTGGGGTTTGTCCTTGGCCACATGATTGGCAACCTGCTGATTTTCGTCGGCAAAGACGCCATCAATGAATACGGTCATATGCTCCAGACCATGCTGCATGGCGGCGGTGTCTGGATCGCCCGCATCGGCCTGCTGACGGCGGTGGTCGTTCACATTGTGGCGACGATTCAACTCACCCAAGCCAACCGCGCAGCGCGCAAGGATGCCTATGGCATGCACAAGGCCCAAGTGAGCGGCAAGGCCTCGCACACGATGATCTGGAGCGGCCTGACCATTCTGGCCTTCATTATTTATCACCTACTGCACTTCACGGCGCGTGTGGGTAATGACTACGACACTTACAAGACCGTGCTGCATGGCGAAACGGTGCATGACGTGTATCGCATGGTCATTGCAGGCTTCTCCTGGGCTCCAGCTTCGATTTTCTATGTCATTGCGATGGTTCTGCTCTCCAGCCATCTGAGTCACGGCTTCAGCAGCCTGTTTCAGACGTTGGGAGTCGCCACAGACAAAACGGAGCCACTTTTCAAGAAGCTCGGTTACGCGTTCTCGGGTCTGATTTTGATCGGTAACTGCTCCATCCCCATCGCCATTCTCTGCTTCGGTTACGGCCGTTAATTTTCTCCGCGACTCGCCATGTCACTTAATTCCAACATTCCCTCCGGCCCGATGGCCATGAAGTGGTCCAAGCACAAGCAGGACTCGAAGCTCATCAATCCGAAGAACAAGCGCAAGTTCACGATCCTCGTGGTCGGCAGCGGTCTTGCAGGCTCTTCGGCAGCAGCGACGCTTTCGGAACTGGGCTACAAGGTGAAGTGCTTCTGCTTCCAGGACTCACCACGGCGTGCGCACTCCATCGCGGCGCAGGGCGGCATCAATGCAGCGAAGAATTATCAAAACGACGGCGACAGCGTGCATCGTCTTTTCTATGACACGGTCAAAGGCGGCGACTTCCGTGCGCGTGAGTCGAACGTGCATCGTTTGGCTGAGGTCAGCGTGAGCATCATCGACCAATGCGTGGCTCAGGGCGTTCCCTTTGCGCGTGAGTATGGTGGCATGATGGCGAATCGCTCCTTCGGCGGTGCGCAGGTGAGTCGCACGTTTTACGCGCGTGGTCAGACTGGGCAGCAGCTTCTGCTCGGTGCCTATTCGGCTTTGAACAAGGAAATCGCTGCGGGTGGAGTGCAGATGTTCCCACGCACGGAAATGCTCGATGTGGTGACCGTGGACGGCCACGCGAAGGGCATCGTCACTCGTGATTTGGTCACAGGCAAAATCGAATCGCATGCGGGTGACGCAGTGCTGCTTTGCACGGGTGGTTACGGCAATGTTTTCTATCTCTCCACGAACGCGATGGGCTGCAATGTCACTGCCACGTGGCGTGCGCATCGCAAGGGTGCGTTCTTTGCCAATCCATGCTACACGCAGATCCATCCGACCTGCATTCCAGTGAGCGGTGATTATCAGAGCAAGCTCACGCTGATGTCTGAGTCGCTGCGCAATGATGGCCGCATCTGGGTGCCAAAAAATGCTGCCGATGTCGGCAAGCCTGCGGCGCAGATTCCAGAAGCGGATCGTGATTACTTTTTGGAGCGCAAATATCCAAGCTTCGGAAATCTCGCCCCGCGTGACATTTCCTCCCGTGCGGCCAAAGAAGCCTGCGATGCAGGTCTCGGCGTCGGCCCCGGTGGACGCGGTGTGTATCTCGACTTTGCAGAGGCCATCGGTCAATTCGGCCAGAAGACGATCGCTGAGCGCTACGGCAATCTTTTCGCCATGTATGAGAAGATCACTGGCGAAAACGGCTACAAACAGCCGATGCGCATCTATCCCGCCGTGCATTACACGATGGGCGGCCTGTGGGTGGATTACAACCTCATGAGCAACCTCCCCGGCCTGCATGTGCTCGGCGAGGCGAACTTCTCCGACCACGGTGCCAATCGTCTCGGTGCCAGCGCACTCATGCAAGGCCTCGCGGACGGCTACTTCGTCATCCCGACGACCATCGCGAATTACCTCGTGCATCAGAAGCCCGGCAGCGTGACCACCGAGCATCCGGAGTTCAAGAAAGCCGTCGAAGTTTGCACCGCGCAGACGAAGCAATTCCTCAACAACAAGGGCAAGCGCAGCGTGGACAGTTTCCACCGTGAACTCGGCCTGCTCGTTTGGGACAAATGCGGCATGGCACGCGACAAAGCGGGCCTCACCGAGGCGCTCAAACGCATCCCGGAGATGCGCGAAGAATTCAAGACGAACGTGGTCGTTCCGGGCAGTGGAGATGCCTGCAACCCCGAGCTCGAAAAAGCCGGACGCGTGGCCGATTTCATGGAGTTCGCCGAGTTGCTCTGCCTCGATGCCCTGAATCGCGAGGAAAGCTGCGGTGGTCACTTCCGCACTGAGCATCAATACCCCGATGGCGAGGCAAAACGCGACGACGAAAACTTCAGCTACGCCGCCGCCTGGGAATACACCGGTGACTTCAGCAAACCCACGCTCAACAAAGAGCCGCTGACTTTCGAAGAAGTCCACCTCGCCGTCCGCAGCTACAAATAACGCCTTTTTCAACGTCCCATGTCCCAACTCAATCTTCACCTCAAAGTCTGGCGTCAAAACGCAGGTCAGCCCGGCCACTTCCAGGACATCGAAGCGCCGGAGATCCCGGATCATGCCTCATTCCTCGAAATGATGGACATCATCAACGAGCGACTCATCGCGAAAGGTCAGGAGCCCGTCGCCTTTGACCACGACTGCCGCGAAGGTATCTGCGGCATGTGCTCCATGCAGATCAACGGCGTTCCTCACGGCCCGGAAAAGGCCACCACGACCTGCCAGCTTCACATGCGCAAGTTCCGCACGGGCGACACCATCTGGGTCGAGCCCTTCCGCGCGAAGGCCTTCCCAGTGATCAAAGACCTCGTCGTGAATCGTGGTGCTTTCGATCGCATTCAGCAGGCTGGTGGTTTTGTTACTGTGCGCACCGGCGCACCGCAGGACGCGAATGCATTGCCCATCGGCAAAGAAGTTGCCGATGCCGCCATGGACGCCGCTGCATGCATTGGATGCGGTGCCTGTGTGGCCGCTTGTAAAAACGCCAGTGCCATGCTGTTCGTCTCCGCCAAGGCCGGCCAACTCAATCTGCTACCCCAAGGCCAGCCAGAGAAAGATCGCCGCACACTCGGCATGGTTCGCCAAATGGACAAAGAAGGCTTCGGCAACTGCACCAACCAATACGAATGCGAAGCCGCTTGCCCGAAGGAAATCAGCGTGCGCTGGATCACCAAGCTCAACCGTGACTATGCTGTGGCAGCAGTCAAAGATGCGTTTGGTAACACGCGCAAAGAAGCGGGCGGCGGAGATTGATCCGCCTTACTGCTTAGGTTCGGTAGAAGGTGTCTTCTCCTGCTCTGGCGGTCGGCGGAAACCGTCCTTCAATTCCGGCTTCTCACGGAATTTCATAAACTCCTGGCCCGCAACTTCACGATAGGTGTCACGGAGCTTTTTGAAGGCCTCGATGCGCTGATCCGGCGGCAATTGCTCCAATTTAGCGAGCGCTTCTTTCACCCGAGGGAACTGCATGATGCGATCATGAAAACGCCGTGTCTCTTCGCGACGTTCGGGATTGGAGATAGACATCATCTCAGCGCCCAGACGAATCGCCGCCATCCGGCCAAACTCTGGTGAATCCGGCTTTGGCATCTCCGGCAGGCCGCGTTGATCCATGGGGAAGGGCGGCTTGATTTTCTCCAGAATGCCCACGACTTCGGGATCAATTTCTTTGAGCGCCTTGTGCAGCGTGGTGCGCAGCTCTTCGTTCACTTTCATCGCCTGATCGCGTGACGCAATGACCTCGGGTCGCTGCCAGGCTTTTTCAAAGGCCGCACGCACCTTGACACGCTCTGCCTCAGAGAGCTTTTCAAAACCATCGAAACCTCGTGACGGCTTACCGCCCATGCCTGGCATCATTCCCTGCGGGCCTCGACGATCACCTTCACGATACGCCGGCCCCTCACCCGGCTTGGGCGGAGTCTGTTTAGTATCTTCCGACTGAGCGACGGCAGTTGTGATTAGAGCTAGAAAAATGGCCAAGGGGCGCATGGCGGGCATGTTCCGCCGCTGCACCGCTTTGGCAACCTCATAGCTGGACTCTGTGTTCATCTCTAACTCAAACCAGCCTCAACAAGAAAAGTTGCATCTACTTGAGACGCTCCAGTTTCAGCAGCGCAGCCGCAGGCGAGGCGAACTGAGCCACATAGAGGTTTCCATCCGCATCCACGGCCACGCCATGCGGATGGATGAAGGTCTTCCCGTCGCTCTTCATCGGCTGTAGGATGTCGTTTTCATAAACCGCAGGCGGACCGCCGATGTTTGAGACGATCTTCCACTGCGAATCGACGATGGAGATGAAACCGGGCGCATTTTTGTCCTTCGGCCAGTTATCGCCGAGATGAGGAATGATCGTATGTTGGCCGAACAGCACAATGTCACGCGGATTACCGCCTGGAAACGGCAATTGTTCAATGAAATGGCCTTCGGGCGTGAACCGGCGGATCTCCTGCTGGTCACTCATGCCAATGACCACACGGGGCGTGCCGTCGCGCTCATCCAAGGCACCACCATGCGGCCCCCAGTGCTTCAATTGGTCACGTTGGTCGCCAATGTTGCCACCCCAGGCTCGAAGCAGCGTGCCGTCGGCTTTGTAATGAAAGATGTAGTCCTTTCCATAACCGTCGAACACGGCGAACTCGCCATTGGGAAAATGGATCGTCTTCGAGGGTCGGTATTCATTGGCGCTGGCATGCAGCTTCGCTTTTTCCGGCCAAGGAAACACCGCCAGTTCCTCCCCATCGAGCGTCAGCTTGCGCACTTCGTGTAGTTGCGTGTCGGTGATGAACAAGACCTCGCGTTCCCCTTCGCGCACCAGACTCATGCCATGCGCGCCCGGCATTCGAGCCGTCCAGTGCTTGATCAAAGCGCCCGTCTTCGCGTCGAGGATGATCACATTGTTCTTCGCTTCGTCCGTGAGGAACAGCAGTCGCCCTTGGCCGTCGATGGCCACGGCATGACCATTTTTCACGCTCACCTGCGCCAGTGCCTCACGTCCCCAGTTCGGCACGATGCGATAACGGAACTCGCCCTGGCCCAAAACATCGTCCGCGAAGGTGGGAATGGTCGAGAGCAGGTAAACGGCAAAGAAAACAACGCGATCAATCATGCCACCATGCAATCACGCCTAGCTGGCAGATGCAAGAAGCCTGCACACTCGAATTGCCTGCCCGCGTATTGCTGCGAGGGTGTAGCCGCATCTTCTCATGGTCTTTCTTATCCTCATCGTGGTTCTCGTCCTCGGCATCGGTCTTAGCCGGTGGGCACTCGCACGCCACGAATCCATGATGCTCAAAGGCTTTCGCGCCAACTCCCCGACAGCGCACACGGGCGGCGAGATCGCTCTCATGTTCCTCAAATCCGAAGGCATCGAAGATGTGCAGGTCGTCGAGCACAACGCCGTCGTCACCGATTACTTTGATCCCACCCGGCGCCGCCTGTTCTTGCGCAAGGACGTGGCGCAGGGAACCACGCTGGCGGCTTGGGCCATCGCTCTGCATGAGGCCGCACACGCACTGCAAACCGGCGACAGCCTCGGCGAACTCAAATGGCGTCAAAGCTGCATCCGCATGAGCCGCTACCTGCCCACCGCCAGCGTTTTCGTGATCGTCGGCCTCATGATCGGCCGCATCCTCATCGCCAAGAACGCCTTGTTTGTCGCCGCCGGTGTTTTCACGCTCCTGCTGCTGATGAATCTCGGCAGCGTGCCCCTGGAATTCAACGCCAACAAGCGCCTGCGCCGTTTTCTCGACGAACAGCTCAAAGACCACGGACAGGCGCACACCCGGCTCGATGAACTGCTCTTCAGCATGGCCATCCGCGAGATCGGCGACCTGCTGCGTTCACCGCGCTATTTCTTCCTCAGCGCCCTGCCCGGCACGGGTAAGATGCGACCGCGCTGAAAGTGGCAAGAGCATGCCGATTTTGCGCTGCTGTTTTGGTGCCCACAAAATGCGGGCCGCGTAGAGCAAGCAAGGCGGAGCGTCGTTAATTCATCCAGCCATAGTGCCGCAGCGTGAGCCACCGCTCCGCATCGCACCATGGAAGTCTTCGCCGTCACCATCTTCGTCAGCCTCATGTTCGCCGTGTTATTCGCGGCGCTCTATCTGGCGGAGCGCACGCAAAAGCGGCGCGGCAGCATCGAGCAGGACGCCCTCCTGCCTCTGGATGACTCCGGGTGCATGCCGGCGGCCATTTCCACTCCCTCCAGTTCCCATGACCAGCACCTCCGCCACCAAAGTACCCATTGAGTTCAACGACAAGGTCGTCCGCCAGTTCATGCTGGCCTCGATCATCTTCGGCGTCGTCGCCATGCTCGCCGGTGTGTTTATCGCCAGCCAGTTGAACTTCCATCAGCTCAATCTGGCCGAATGGCTCACCTTCGGCCGCCTGCGTCCGCTGCACACAAACGCCGCCATCTTCGCCTTCGTGGGCAACATGATGTTCGCCGGCGTCTATTATTCCACTCAGCGCCTTTGCAAGTGCCGCATGGGCAATGACACGCTCTCCAACATCCACTTCTGGGGCTGGCAGCTCATCATCGTGGCGGCTGCCATCACGCTGCCGCTCGGTCTCTCACGCGGCAAGGAATACGCCGAACTGATCTGGCCCATCAACATCGCCGTGGCGGTGATCTGGGTCGTGTTCGCGGTGAATTTCTTCCTCACACTGCACAAACGCAACGAGCCAAGCCTCTACGTCGCCCTTTGGTTCTACATCGCGACGATCATCACCGTGGCGATGCTCTACATCGTCAATCATCTCTCGATTCCCACGAGTTGGACGCACAGCTACGGCATCTTCGGCGGTGTGCAGGACGGACTGGTGCAGTGGTGGTACGGTCACAACGCCGTCGCCTTCTTCCTCACCACGCCGATCCTCGGCATCATGTACTACTTCCTGCCGAAGGCGGCGGAACGTCCGGTGTACTCGTATCGTCTCTCGATCGTGCACTTCTGGTCGCTGGTGTTTCTTTACATCTGGGCCGGACCTCATCACTTGCTCAACACCGCACTACCGAAGTGGCTGCAGATGCTCGGTATGTTCTTCAGCCTCATGCTCTGGGCACCGTCCTGGGGCGGCATGCTCAACGGCCTGCTCACGCTGCGCGGTGCTTGGGACAAGCTACGCACCGATCCCGTGATCAAGTTCTTCATCGCCGCCGTGACTTTCTACGGCATGGCGACGTTTGAAGGCCCGCTACTTTCCATCCGCGCGGTGAATTCACTCTCGCACTATTCCGATTGGACCATCGGCCACGTTCACAGCGGCGCTCTCGGCTGGAACGGCTTCATGGCCGCCGGTCTGTTCTACTGGCTGGCACCACGACTTTGGAACACGCGCCTGTATTCCGTTCCCATGGCGAACTTCCACTTCTGGATCGGCACCTTCGGCATCTTGCTCTACGTCGTCGCGATGTGGATCAGTGGCATCATGCAGGGGCTGATGCTCAATCAGGTCACCGCCGACGGCCTCGCGATGAAGAACACCTTCCTCGACACGCTTCAGGCCATCCGCCCGCTCATGGGTCTGCGTGTCATTGGTGGCGGCATGTTCCTCCTCGGCTGGATCGTGATGTGCATCAATCTCTGGAAGACCATCCGTTCCGGCACGCCTTACAATGAAGTGCGCGAGATCGCCGTTCTGCAGCGCGGCACGGCTGACACGATGGGCATGAAGGAAACCTTCATCAACGACCCCACCACCTACACCGTCGGGGGTCTCCTCCTCGTCTTTGGCTGGATCTTCCTACCACCGGGTGCCGACATCGCCTCGCTCATCTGCGCCTGCATCTTCGGTTACATGGCCGTGCGCCGTTTCCAGCAGACCAGCAAGTCGTGGTCTTTCTGGTACGAAAAACTGCTGCACAACTACCTGCCGTTCACGGTGCTCACCTTTGTCGCCGTGGTCATCGGTGGCTTGATCCAAATCATCCCCACCATTACTGTCAACAGCGCCAAGAACGTCGAAGACCGCATTCAGAAGCTCTACGAGCCGCTCGAACTCGCCGGTCGCGACATCTACGTCAGCGAAGGCTGCTACAACTGCCACTCGCAGATGATCCGCACCCTGGTGCCCGATGTCATGCGCTACGGCGACTACTCACGCCTCGGCGAAAGCATTTACGACCATCCGTTCCAGTGGGGCTCGAAGCGAACCGGTCCCGATCTTGCCCGCGAAGGCGGTGCGCGTCCCGATTCCTGGCACTACGAGCACATGATGGACCCGCGCTCCATGTCGCCGCAGTCAAACATGCCGCCGTATGCCCATTTGAAAGAGAAACCCTTCGATCAAAAGGCGCTGCCGAAGAAGATCGCCGTCCTGCGCCAACTCGGTGTGCCCTATCCGCCGATGGATGCCACCGAGATCAAGATGAAGGCCCTCGAAGCTGGCGTGAAGATCGCGCAAGAGCTCAAGAAATCGAACATCGTCGTGCGTCCCGACTGCGAACTCGTCGCCGTCATCGCCTACTTGCAAAAGCTCGGTCAGTTCGAGCAGCCCGTCATCGAGGAAACGCTCGGCAAAAATGGCCAAGGCATCCCCTTCCCGCTTAGCCCCGGCATTCCCGACAAAACACGCAGCGCTGCTGTCATGCACTAAACCCGCACCGCTCTACACCTCATGTACAAGCGCATCATTTACGAAAACTGGCACGTCATCGTGCCACTGCTCTCCTTCGCCACCACCGTGCTCGTCTTCGGCATCATGACCATCCGCGGCATGCTGCTGCGCAAGGACAAAGCCGAGCACATGTCCCGCCTGCCACTCGACGACTAACCCGCCATGGAACCGAACAAGCCCACTTCCTCCAACGAGCCAACCCTCCGCGATCACGTCTATGACGGTATCCAGGAGTACGACCAGAAACTACCCAACTGGTGGCTCTTCACCCTCTACATCGCCATCGTCTGGTTCGTACTGAACTGGGTGTTTTACTACCAGTTCGGCTTTGGCAGCAGCGACACCGCCGTCATCGACCAGGCCATGGCCGAGATGCAGGTCGCACGTGACAAGCAGATGGAAACCATCACCGACAAAAAGCTCTGGGAAATGTCCCGTGACCCAGCAGTCGTCGCCGCAGGCAAGGCCACCTTCATGACGCCCGGCATGTGCGTCACCTGCCACGGCACCGAGCTCAACGGCATGCTAGCGGGGGCTAAGCTGCCAGGCCTGCCCCTCGACGACCAACAGTGGAAATACGGCGGCACGCCCACCGAGATCTTCAAGATCGTCCGCAAAGGCTCTCCGGACATCACCAAGGGCATGGCCGCGTGGGAGATCGTGCTCGGGATGAAAAAAGTCAGTGAAGTCGTCGCATACGTTCTCAGCCACCACCATGAGGGCGAGCCCATCACAAAAGCACCCGACTCTCCGCCCGCTGGTGGTGCTGTGGGTGCCCCCGCCGCTCCATCTCCCACGCCAGCATCGCCCGTGAAGTAACCAAGAACAGTTCACGCTGCCGCTTTCCTACCTCCAGTCGCTGTCTTCCAGCACTGGAGGTTTTTTATCGAGTCGAATAGAGAAATTCAGCGATCAAAAATGCTTCACCCAACATGCGCATTTCAACCATCCGCAATATCCAGCATGCCATACGCAACTGGGGCTGAGATTGGCATCCGGTGCTATGCCATGTTCACGCCTCAGAATGAACGCGCTTAACCTTGTTTCCCTTGGCTCCATCAATCAGGATGGCAGCAAGAAGACGCTGCACCCGGCAGATGTGTCGGGAAAATTCACGCGTGCCCGTCGTTTCGCCGCGCTGCTGTTGCTCATCATCTACATCGCGCTGCCGTGGATTCCGGTAAACGGCTTCCCGGCGGTGTTTCTCGATGTGCTGAACCGCCGCTTTCACTTCATGGGCCTCACGCTGGCCGTGCAGGACTTGTGGGTGGGCTTTTTTCTCGTCACGGGTCTCGGTTTCTCGCTGTTTTACGTCACCGCCCTTTTTGGTCGCGTGTGGTGCGGCTGGACCTGCCCCTACACCGTTTTTCTGGAGCACATCTACCGCCGCATCGAACGCCTGATCGACGGCGATGCCTCCGCGCGCCGCAAACTCGACGCCGCACCATGGACGGCTGTCAAAATCACCAAGCGCGTGATCAAGCATGCGCTCTACATCTTTAGCTCGCTGGTCATCGCGCACATCTTCCTCAGCTACTTCGTTTCGTTGAAAGGGTTGTATGAAATGATGCATCATTCGCCGCAGGCGCACACCGTCGCGTTTGGTGTGGTGATCTTCCTCACCGTTGGACTCTATGGCGCCTTCAGTTGGTTCCGTGAGCAGTTTTGCGTCATCATGTGCCCCTATGGCCGCATGCAGTCCGCGCTGGGCGATGATCACACCATCAACATCGGCTATGACAAAAAACGTGGCGAGCCACGTGGCAAGGCTGGCACGACAGGCGCGGGCGATTGTGTGAACTGCACACGCTGCGTTCAGGTCTGCCCCACCGGTATCGACATCCGCAACGGCCTCCAGCTTGAGTGCATCGGCTGTGCTGCGTGCGTGGATGCCTGCGACAGCATCATGCTCAAACTCGGCCGCAAACCCGGCCTCGTGCGCTACGACTCATTCACCGCCTTCAACGGTGGCAAGACGCGCCTCATCCGCCCCCGCATCATCTTTTACACCGGGCTGCTGTTCCTCGGTGTGGCCGTGTTCGGCTTCTCCGCCAGTCGTATCGAGCCACTGCGTGCCAATGTGCTGCGCATGCAGGGTTCGCCGTTTTATGTGAGCAACGGCGTGCTGCGCAATCAGTTCCTCATCCGCCTCATCAACAAGCGCAACGAACCACGCACCTTCTCGCTCGCGATGGTGGGCGATCTGCCTGCCGGACTCGTTTGCGCCGGGGCCGATGCGCCGGTCACCATTGCCGCCCAGGCCGAGGACTTGAAGCCCCTCATGATAACTCTTCCCGAAGGCGGTTTCAAAGAACCTTTCAAACTCAGCATCCGTGTCACCGACACAAAAGACGGCAAAACTTACAACACGAAACCCTTCGAGTTCGCCGGACCCGATCCACACCTAAAATCCAATGACTACCTCGACCCCAAGCAATACCTCCAAAAGTGAGCCGACAGCACCGACAGGGTGGCTCGCACGCCGACCTTGGCTGTGGGTCGTTTTTGCCTTTGTCATGCTGCTCAGCGCATGGAGCGCGCTGTTCTACGTCGCCATGAAAAACCAGCCGGAAACTGTGCCGCTGGTGAATCTCTCCGCCGCACCCGCTGCATGATGCCGATCGACACCAGCGCCGCCGCTTTCATGGCCGGCATCGTGACCAGCATCCATTGCGTGGGCATGTGCGGGCCGCTGTCGTGCTCGTGGGCAGTTTCACGCGATGGCAGCTTCATGCGCAACACCGCGCTGTATCACACCGGGCGCATGATCGCCTATGGCAGCGTCGGTGCCATCGCCGGAGCCATCGGCATCATGCCACTGAGCTTTTTCCAGCATGGCGCGGGCATCGTGTTGCCATGGTTGCTCGTGCTTGCCTTCGCTATCGTCGGCATGGGCCTCGATGCATGGCTGCCGAAGCCCAAATTTCTCTCCAGCGGCCTGCGCCGCATTCAAACCGCTGCCTTCAAACTCAATAGCAGCCTGCGCGCCACCATCCTCGGCCTCGCCACACCGCTGCTGCCCTGCGGGCCGCTCTACATGATGTTTGCCCTCGCTATGGCCAACGGCAGTGCTTCGCGCGGTGCTGAGTTCGCCCTGTCCTTCGGCCTCGGCACGCTGCCGTTGCTGTTTCTCGCTCAAACGCAGCTCCACTGGCTCGGCGGCCGTCTCCAGCCCGCCACCATGCGCAAAGTCCAGCGCGGCCTCGCCCTCGTCACTGCGGTCATTCTCGCGTGGCGTCTGCGCGACACGCTCGACTTCAACAGCGACGCCGTGCCGAGCTGCTGTCATGCCCTCAACTGATTCTTGTCATGTCCACCACCTGCCAACACTGCGGAACACCAGTTCCACCCTCACGAAACGACGGCTTTTGCTGCGCGGGCTGCCGCTTTGTGCATGACATGCTGAAGCAGGAGGGCTTCGAGCACTTTTACGATCTTAAATCGAATCAAAACCTCCCGCCCGTTTCGCCGCAGGCCATGCGCCAGCAGGATTACGGCTGGCTGGAGGCCAGCACCATTGCCGCCGAGGCCACACGTGAGAATGAATCTGTTGCTGCTGAACTGACAGTGTCCGTGCAGGGCCTTTCGTGCATGGCGTGCATCTGGCTAATCGAACGCGTGTTTGCCAAACAAGGCGGCACGCAGATCGATGTGGACATCACTCGTGGTGAACTGCGCATGGCGTGGCAGCCCGGCACCTTCCAGCCGGTCGAGTTCGCCCGCGAACTGCAACGCTTTGGTTTTCTGCTCGGCTTGGCGCGTGCGGATGCCGGACAAGCGACCGACAACAACTTGGAGCGCCGCACCGGTGTCTGCGGTGCCTTTGCGATGAATGCGATGGCGTTCTCACTGCCCGCCTACTTCGGCATGCCGGCCGATTTCCCCTTCGCACGCTGGTTTGATCTCGTTGCCGCTGCTTCGGCCACACTCGCGCTGTTTGTCGGCGGCAGTTACTTCGCCCAACGTGCGTGGCATGCCTTGCGTGCTGGGGTGCTGCACATCGACACGCCGATCACACTCGGCATTCTCGCCGCGTATGTGGGTTCACTCATTGGCTGGATCAGTGGTGCGCAGGGACTCAAGTACTTCGACTTCGTGGCCATGTTCATCTTCCTGATGCTCGGTGGCCGCCTTGTGCAGCAGATGGCCGTCGCGCGCAACCGCCGCCGCCTCTTGCGCGATCCTTCCATTCCCGATGCGGAGATGCTCGACTCGCTCAAAGCAGGCGAATCCTTCGTCGTGAAGCCCGGACAAGCCGTTGCCGTCGCCGCGAAGCTCGACGACGCGCACGCCAGCATCAGCCTCGAATGGATCAATGGCGAAAGCGACTCCTGCACGCGCACCAGCGGCCAGTTGGTGCCTTCCGGTGCTTTGAATGCTGGAACTCGCGCGCTGAACGCCACCGCGCTCGAATCCTGGTGCGACTCCACGCTCTGCCAGTTGCTCGAAGCACGGCGCGGCGGTGACAATCGCGATCTGCGGCTCGAAAAACTCCTGCGCGGCTATCTCATCGTCGTCGTGCTCGCGGGTGTCATCGGCGGTCTCTGGTGGTGGCAGCACACTGGCGACTGGACGCGTGCCATGCAGGTCATGATCTCCGTCTTCGTCGTCTCCTGTCCCTGCGCTCTCGGCGTCGCAGCACCGCTGGCCGATGACATCGCTGCCAGCCGTGCCGAGCGTCACGGCGTCTTTGTGCGCACGCTCGGCCTCTGGAAAAAACTCACACGTCTGCGCCAGGTCGTGTTCGATAAAACCGGCACGCTCACGCTAGAAAACCCCGTGCTCATCAATCTTGATGCCCTCGAAGCTCTCGATGCCTCCGCACGTCAGGCCCTGCGTCATCTCACCAGCGGCAATCTCCATCCTGTGAGCCGCAGCTTGTTTGATGCGCTCGGTGGCACAGCAGAAAGCCCGCTCCATGCCGAAGTCATCGAAGAACCCGGTCATGGTCTGCATTTCAAACAAGACGATGTCACCGTGTGGTCGCTCTCGCGTCCCCAAGACCAATCTGCCGATGCCATCTTCACTCGCGATGACCAGTTGATCGCTTCCTTCCGCTTCCGTGATGCCTTGCGCGCTGAATCGCTTGCCCAAGTCGATGCGCTGCAATCACGCGGCCTCCGCGTCAGCATTCTCAGCGGCGACCGTGAGCCCAAAGTCGCCGCCATCGCCGCGCAGTTGCATCTCGCACGCGATCAATGGCAGCACAGCATGACGCCTGATCAAAAAGCCGCATGGATCGCCAGTCACGAGCCACAGGCCACGCTCTACATCGGTGACGGTGCGAATGACAGCCTCGCGTTCGATGCGGCATCATGCGCCGGCAGTCCCGTCACTGGCCGCAGCTTCCTGGAGCACAAGGCCGACTTCTATTTCCTCGGCCACAGCATGCGCTTCATGAGCAGCCTGCTCGACATCGCCGCCACGCATCGTCGCGCCGTGCATGCCGTCTTCGCTTTCTCCGTGACCTACAACATCGTCACCGTCATTGTCGGCCTCATGGGCCATCTCAGTCCGCTTTGGGCGGCGATTCTCATGCCGCTCTCTTCCGTGGCCACGCTTTCCCTCGTGGCGCTCATCTTCCGTGCGCAGTCAGCACGCAAGGCATCTCCCGCTGACCCCGTTATGCTCGCATGGTCCGAATTACCGCACTCCTCCTAGCCACCGCCTCCATCCTCTGCGCCGACACGCAAACGCCCGCGTCCTACAGCGGCGATTTCGTCATCAAGGTCAACTACCACTACCTTTTGAGCAAACCCGAAGGCTATGAGGCCAATGCGAAAAAGAAATGGCCGCTCGTCATCTTCCTGCACGGTTCCGGTGAGCGCGGCAACGACCTCGAATTGATCAAAAAGCATGGTCCGCCGAAATTGATCGCCGCCGGGCAGAAGTTCCCCGCCATCATCGCCAGTTTGCAGTGTGAGTCGGGCAACTTGTGGAATCCGCACGGCGTGAAAGCGGTGACGGATCATCTGGTCAAAACCCTGCGCGTCGATCCGGCTCGCGTTTATCTCACCGGCATCAGCATGGGCGGCTTCGGCACCTGGGAGACCGCGTTTGAGTATCCCGACACCTACGCGGCCATCGCGCCGATCTGCGGCGGTGCTGGTGTGCGCTGGGTCACGGCGGAACGCATCAAGCATCTGCCCTGCTGGATTTTCCACGGCGACAAAGACGGCGCTGTCCCCGTCGAAAACAGCCACAAGATTCACGACGCCCTCAAAAAGATCGGTGCTCCGGTCAAACTCACGATCTATCCCGGCGTCGGTCACGATTCGTGGACACAGACCTATGCCAATCCCGAATTCTGGACCTGGCTCTTCGAGCAGAAGCGCTCATGAACGCACAAATAGGAATGTAATATTGACACGAACGCGGCATAAACAAACTAGTCGTTTGACGCACTCACCCATGAAACGCCTCTTCAACTGGACCTTCATCATCGGACTCATCTTCACCCTAGGTGGTGGTTATCTGGCCTGCTACACCGGCCCCGAGATGACGAACCACATCGAGACCGTCGAGGCCCCGAGCACGCAGACGGACAATCCGGTGTTCGCGCTGCCATGGTTTCTCATCAAGGTGCTCATCTCCATCGGCGGGCCCATCCTCGTCATTGTGGTGGGCGCGTGCATCGCTCTGGTTGGGCTCCTCCTGCTCCTCATCGGCTTCATCCGCGCCATCTGGCCGAAAAAGCAGGCCACACCGCCACCGCTGCCTGAGAAGGCGGCCCCGTAACACCGGAGCGGCAACTTAAACGGAGAGCCGGGCGGGCTGGGTCGCGTATTCACAGTCATGCGCACCCTCCTCGCCCTCTTCCTCACCGCTTCATTGCAGGCGCAGACTCTTCCCGGCACGAAACCACTGGAGCCCAATCCCGATTTCTCGGCCACGATGGTCGCGGGCGTCGATCAATTTGCGCTACGGCTCATTGATCAATCCAAGGCCAATCGCAAACCCACACGCGAGAAGCTGAAAGCGATCATCGGTGTGGTAGACGAACGTCTGCCGATCAAGGCGCTCGAATTCGTCGGCGACACGGAATCACCGGCGCTGCTCATGGAAACGGAATTGTGCCGTGTTTTCCGCGTGCGCTGGCCCGTGCTCGAAGGCGTGCATGGCGAGGGCATCTATGTGCAGCCGAAGTCGAAACCGCATGCCCGCGTGATTTACCTGCCGGATGCCGACGGCACGCCGGAGAAACTGGTGGACGAGTTTTTGCTCACCACCGGCTGCGAGATCGTCATTCCAACGCTCGTGAGCCGCGATTCGGAGTTCAGCACGAATGACAAGTTCGGCGTGAAGACGAACATCCCGCATCGCGAGTGGATTTACCGCCAGTCGTATGAGCTGGGCCGCCACATCATCGGCTATGAGGTGCAGAAGGCGCTCGCGGTGGTCGATTGGTTCAAGGCGCAGCCGGAGCAGGTGCCGCTGCTCATCGCCGGTGTCGGCGAGGGCGGCATGCTGGCGCTGCACGCCGCCGCCATCGATGAACGCATCGACAGTGTCTATTCCTCTGGCTACTTCGCGCCACGCGATGGCGTGTGGGCGGAGCCGATCTACCGCAATGTCTTCGGCCTGCTGCGTGATTTTGGCGATGCAGAGGTCGCCAGCCTCATCGCGCCGCGTCCACTGGCCTTGCAGCACTTGTTTTATCCGAAGCTCGCCGGTCCGCCTGACGCAAAGCAGGGTGAACGTGCCATCGCTGCGCCCGGTAAGCTCACTGCGCCTGAATTGGAGAGCTTCAAGGCTGAGATCGAGCGAGCAAAGAAGCTCGCACCCAGCAGCCGCATCATGACCTGCACGATGGAGACGATGAACGATCAGATCATCCACCATCTCTTCCCGCAGGCGACGGGGGACGCGGCGTTGAAGACACTAAAGGTCACGGGCGCCACCTTTGGCCTCAAACCGGATGCCACACGCCAGAAACGAATGGTGCGTGAGATGGAGACCTTCACGCAACGTCTGCTCGTGAGCACCGAGATCGAACGCAACGAGCAGTTCTGGAAGAAGCTGCCGCTCAATTCTATCGAGGAGTTTGAGAAGCATACCGCTGCCGAACGCGACCGTTTCTGGAACGAAGTCATCGGCCGCCTGCCGAATCCAAATCTGCCGATGAACGCCAAGAGCCGCTTCGTGCGCGAGACGGACAAGGTGGCGATCTACGAGGTCACGCTCGACGTGTGGGACGATGTGTTCGCGTGGGGCTGGTTGTGTCTGCCCAAAGACCTCAAGCCCGGCGAGAAACGTCCTGTCGTCGTCTGCCAGCACGGTTTGGAAGGCATTCCCGAAGACACGATCACCGATGATCCGGCGAATCGTGCCGTCGCCTACTATCACGCCTTCGCTCAGCGCCTCGCAGAACAAGGCTTTGTCACCTTTGCTCCTCACAATCTGTATCGCGGCAAGGACGCCTTCCGCACGCTGCAACGGAAGCTCAATCCGCTCGGCCTCACGCTTTACAGCGTCATCAACGGCCAGCACCAGCGCATTCTCGAATGGTTGAAGACGCAGACCTTCACAGAGCCCGACAAGATTGCCTTTTACGGCCTCAGCTACGGCGGCAAATCCGCCATGCGAACGCCTGCGGTGCTCAAGGACTACTGCCTGAGCATTTGCAGTGGCGATTTCAACGAATGGGTGCGCAAGTGCGTGAGCACCGACATGCCGATGAGCTACGTCGCCACGCCCGAATACGAAATCTGGGAGTGGAACATGGGCCGTACCTTCAACTACGCCGAAATGGCCGCGTTGATCGCCCCACGGCCCTTCATGGTAGAGCGCGGCCACAACGACGGCGTCGGCAGCGACGAATGGGTGAACTACGAGTTCGCCAAAGTGCGCCGCCTGTACAACAAGCTCCTGATCGGCGACCGCACGACCATCGAGCACTTCGACGGTCCTCACACGATCCACGGCGTGGGCACGTTTGAGTTCCTGAAGGAGAATCTGGGTATGAAGTGAACTGCCGGAAGGTTGCATTCCCCGCATCGTCCGCTAGGCTCGGGACGTAAACCCAACGCGCATTATGCAAACACCCAAAATCACCGCCTACCTGAAAACTTATTGTGGCTGGAGCGAAGGCATCCGTGCCATCTTCCGCAAATACGATCTCGCCTACGAGGAGAAGGACATCATCATGAACCCTGCCTTCCGCTGGGAGATGGAGCAAAAGAGCGGTCAGCCGCTATCCCCCTGCGTCGAAGTCAACGGCACCATGCTCGCCGACATCAGCGGAGAAGAAGTCGAGCGCTGGATGACGCAAAACGGCCTACTCAACCTCAGCGATGCTCCTGCTGACGCCCCAACAAATTCCGCCTGCACAGATGCCCAGCACGCCGCGATGGCGGCAGGTCAAATCGGCACCTTGAAGTTTGTTGGCTGATTCCGATGAAAACCCGTCTCTTTCTTGCCACGCTTGCTTTGGCGTTCACTGCCTGCAGTTCGATCTATTACTCTGCCTGGGAGAAACTGGGTTACGAGAAGCGTGATCTACTCAAGAGCGCCGTCAAAGCGGCGCGTGGCGAGCAGAAAGAGGCGGGCGAGGAGTTTCAGGATGCGCTGACGCAACTCAAAAAACTGTCCAACTACAACGGCGGTAATCTCGAAAGCGCCTACAACCGATTCAAAGGCGAATACGAGGACTGCGAATCCCAAGCGACCGCAGTCCGCAGCCAGATCCGCAAAGTGGACACCGTGGCACGGGATCTTTTCCGTGAATGGGAAAATGAAATCAGACAGTACGAAAATGCTTCTCTCGCCGCCGACAGCCGTCGCAAGCTGGCAGACACCCGCAGCCGCTTCGAACAGCTTTCCAGTTCTCTCCATGCGGCCGAATCGACGATGGAACCCGTTTTGCGCCAGTTCCGCGACCAAGTGCTCTATTTGAAGCACAACCTGAACGCCGCCGCCGTCGGTTCCCTGCGTGGCAAAGCGGACAACATCCAAGGCGACATCCAGCGCCTGCTGGCGCAGATGAACCGTTCCATCGCCGAGGCGGATCGATTCATTCAGACCCTCTGAAGAAGTACGACAGACACTCTTGTCTGTCGATTCCCTGTGTTCGCATCTCACCCAACAGACAGGAGTGTCTGTTGTACCATCACGGCCTTGCCGCAATCGACAGCTCGATAATCCGTGCGCACAAATCAGGAAACTCGATGCCCACAGCCTTCGCGGCTTTCGGCAGCAGGCTGCTGCTCGTCATGCCAGGGATCGTATTGATCTCCAGCACAAACGGAGCCTGATCGCTATCGCGCAGCATCACATCCACGCGACCATAGACTTCGGTGCTGCAGGAGCGGAACGCTTTCAGCGCAGCATCCTGCACGGCCTTCGTGACCTCGGGGCTAAGATTTGCCGGGCAGTTGTAATTCGTTTTGCCAGTGCCGCCCATCCACGGGTACTTGTTGTTGATGTCGTAGAAGCCTTCGACCGGCTCGATGTGGATCACTGGTAGCACCTGATCGCCAAGAATACCGACCGTCAGCTCTTTGCCTGCCACGTAGTCCTCGATAAGCGTGTCCGTGCCGAACTTCTTCGCGTCTTCAATCGCGGCGTCGAACTCGGCTTGATGATGACAGATGTGAACGCCCACACTGGAGCCTTCGCGTGGCGGTTTAACGACAAGCGGAAAGCCAATCGCCAGCGGCTCACTGCCATCGAGCAGATAAGTCTGTGAACGCGGTGTTGGAACACCAGCGGCGATGAAGCGCTCCTTGCTCAACAGTTTGTCGAAGGCCACGCGACTGCTTTCCACGCCCGCGCCGGTGTAGCGAATACCACGCTGCTCCAAGATCGCCTGAATCTCCCCATCTTCACCGAAAGTGCCGTGGATCAGGTTCATGGCGATGAAGGTGTCCGCAGGGACATCGAAATCTGGCCCGGTCACGTCGATCTCGGTGACGATGGCCCCTTTGCTGCGCAGCGCCACGGCGACGCTTTCGGCGGTTTTGAGCGAGACTTTGCGTTCGGAGCCGGGTCCACCCATCAGGAGAGCGATTTTCTTGTTCGTGAGGTCGAGCATGGTGCGCAGATATGGAATGTGGCGGCTGGATTGGCAAAGGAATCCTGCCAGAGTTCGGGCCATGAATTCGCTTCAATGCCTGTTTTTCGCTTTGCTACTCACCCAAGCCGCCAGTGCAGCGGATTTCGACCTCCTCATCACGAATGCGCAGATTGCCGACGGAAGCGGCGCACCGCTCGTTCAAGGAAGCGTTGCGGTGAAGAGCGGGAAAGTCGTCGGCATTGGGAAAATCGAAGGCACCGCCGATTCGGTCATCGACGCCGGCGGGAAAGTGGCCGCACCGGGTTTTATCGATGTTCACACGCATTCGGAAGACATCTGCCTCATCCCGGCGGCGGAGAATTTTTTGCGCATGGGCGTGACGACGATCATCACCGGCAATTGCGGCCATTCGCGCACCGACGTAGCGAAGTTCTTCGAAGAAATCGAGGAATCCAAGGTCGCCATCAACGTCGCCACGCTCATTGGTCACGGCTCCGTGCGTGAGCAGGGCATGGGTGGCAGCTTCATCCGCGCACCGAATGCTGAACAACTCGCGGCGATGAAAGGACTGGTCGATCAGGCGATGAAGGATGGCGCGGTGGGACTGAGCACTGGATTGATTTATGTGCCCGGCTCCTTCGCCAAGACCGAGGAACTCATCGAACTGGCGAAATCCGCCGCAGCACACGATGGCATCTACGTAAGCCACATGCGCTACGAAACCGTGCGCATCTTTGACGCGCTGGATGAGATCATCCGCATTGCCAAAGAGGCTCAAATCCGCGCTGAAGTCTCCCACATCAAACTTTCTGGCCCCACGGCGTGGGGAAAAGCCGATCAAGTGCTCGCCGTGCTCGACAAAGCACGCACATCAGGTTTGAAGATCACGCACGATCAATACGCCTACACCGCTTCCAGCACCGGCTTACGCCAAACACTTCCCGACAGTGCCTTGGAAGGCGATCACGCCGATTACATCGCCCGCATTGCCGATCCAAAGCAGAAAGCCGACATCATCGCCAAGATGGCCGAAATGCGCGTACGTCAGGGCCGCAAGGACTATAGCTACGCCGTGATCGCCCGCTGCAAGGCCGATCCATCGCTCAATGGAAAGACAGTTCCCGAAGCAGCGAAGCTGAAACGCGGCTCGGACACGCTCGACGCTCAAATCGAGTTCATCCTCGACCTCGAAGCCCAGGGCGGTGCCAGCGCCATCTTCCACGGCATGAACGAGGACGATTTGCAGACCTTCTTGAAGCATCCGCTCACCATGATCGCCAGCGACGGCGGTCCGCGTCGTTTGGGCGAAGACGTGCCGCATCCGCGCAGCTACGGCAACAACGCCCGCGTGCTGGGTCGCTATGTACGCGATTTAAAACTGCTCAGCATTGAAGAAGCCGTGCACCGCATGACTTCGCTTCCTGCGCAGACATTTCATCTCAAAGATCGCGGCTTGCTCAGAGCGGGAGCCTTTGCTGACATCGTGATCTTTGATCCCGCCAAGGTGACTGATCCCTCCACGTTCAATGATCCGCATCACTACGCGGAAGGCTTCAGCGATGTCATCGTGAACGGCGGTGTGGTGATTCGCGATGGCAAGCTCACCGAGGTACGCAGCGGCGGGCCACTGCGCATGTCGAAGTAACCATCACGGCTTGCTCGTGTCTGCGCCGAGGTGGCCGTTGCGGAAGAGCCAAGAGGCGGACTGGTAGAGGGAGATGGTGTCTTCAAGCTGGGGCTTGAGAGCTCCGGTTTTGTCGAGGGTGATGTTGCCGGCTTTGAGATCGACTTTGCCGACGGTGGACTCCTGCTTGGGCTTCAGCATGGCAAAGTTCCCCTGGGTGATGTAGGCGATCTTTTGGTAGTTGGAGACATAGATGCGCTCTTTGTCCGGGGTGTAGCCGGGGGAGAAGACGTCCTGCCCGAAATTCCGGGTGGTGTAGCTCCAGTTCATCATGCCGAGCAGGGTGGGCACCATGTCGATCTGACTGCATAGGCGGTCATCGGAACGGGGCTGGATGAGCTGGGGATTCCAAAAGATGCAGGGGATGTGATACTTGGTGACGTCTAGCTCGACTTTCCCGGCGCTGCCGTGGCAGTGGTCGGCGACGACGACGAAGAGGGTGTTGGCGAACCAGGGCTTGGATTTGGCTTTCTCTAAAAAGTCGCCAATGCACCAGTCGGTGTACTTCACGGCGGCGTCACGACTGCCCTGCGGCATGTCGATGCGGTCTGCGGGGAAGGTGAAGGGGCGGTGATTGGAGACGGTCATGACATGCATGAAGAAAGGCTTTTTAGCCGCGTGATTGGCATCTGCCTCCTGCGTGGCCCAGCGGAAGAGATCTTCGTCCGCCACACCCCAGGCATTTTGGAAGGTGATCTCACTCTTGGGCTTCGTGCCGCGGTCGATGACGCGGTAGTTATTGCGGCTGAAGTAGGTGTTCATGTTATCAAACATGGCATCTCCTCCGTAAAGGTAGCTGGTGTCGTAACCGCGAGCGCGGAAGACGGAGCCGGCGGTGAAGAGGTTCGTGTTCTTGGGCCGCCAGACGATGGATTGCCCCGGTGTGGGCGGCACGCTGAGGGTCAGCGCCTCCAGACCCCGGACGGTGCGGGTGCCGGTGGCGTAGAGATTGGTGAAGAGGATGCCTTCATCTGCCAGACGGTCGAGGTTCGGCGTGAGGTAGGAGCGCATTTTGAAGTTCACTTTGAAGTGGCTCATGAAGGCGGCGCTGAGGCTTTCGACGGAGATGAAGACGACGTTGTGCGTTTTTTCAGGCCCTTCGTGCTTGATGAGGCGGCGGAGATCACTCGGATCTGCGCTGGCGGGTGGGGTGTCGGACAATGTGAGCAGTTCTTTGGCTCGGGCGAGCGCCTTGTCCGTGTCCTGCTTGAGATAGAAGCGCTCGTAGTCGATCTCGCTCTCCCAGAAGGCGGCGCAGAAGGCATAATGCCCATCCTTGGCCAGTTCACGATTAAACTCGTCACTGAAACGCGGCAGTTGCGACTGCGAGAACGCATACGTGATGCCCACCACGATGACGCCGACGCCAAGCGTGGGAACGATGCGCAGCTTCCACGACGCATCCCCCTCGCAGACCCATCGTACGGCGCCGAGCTTCCAGACCACCCACATGACTCCCACGCCTGCCAGCCCCAGACCGGTGTAGATGAGCGGCATCGGATAGGACTGCTGAATGTTGTCGATCACCTCCTGAGTGAAGACGAGGTAATCCACCGCGATAAAATTGAACCGCACCTGGAACTCGTCCCAAAAGAACCACTCGGCCACACCAATGAAGATCAGTACCACCGCATACAGGAACAGGATCACCGTCACAACCCAGCGCGCCGCCTTGCTTCGCCAGAGTGCCGCAGGCATCAACAAAGTGAGCAAAAACCAAGGCACCGTCGCATAGCAGGCCGCCAGGACATCAAACCAAAAACCCCACGCAAAAGAACCGACTAGCGTGACATCCCACGCAGCGTCGTGACGTGCTTGAAACAGCAGCGCTAAGCGTGTGACCAGGGCAATACTGAGAAACAGCCCCACGACGATCGCCGCCCCTCGGGCGAGAACAGAGCGTGGCAGAAAGCGATGGATCAAAGATGTGTTGGTGGAAGCGGGCATAAAATTTCCGGGAAATCGAGGGGGCCGCTCAGTATGAGCGGCCACCATCGAAAAGCGAACAGTGAGATGTTTCGCATGAATGAAATTTTTGTCATCATTTACTGCGTGGAGTCGAAACCATGACAGCCTCTTCATTTGCAGGCGATGCCCTGCGGACGAGACAACGCTATGCACATCCTTATTGTCGAAGATGACCGCAAAACGGCCGCTCTGCTCAGCGCTACTCTGAAGCAGGAAGGCTTTGAGGTGTCATGCGCCGCCAATGGCGAGGCCGGGCTGAAGGAGGCGCTAAAAGGCGGCTGCGACGCGCTGCTGGTGGACATCATGCTGCCAAAACTCGACGGTCTCAGCCTCGTGCGTGCTTTGCGTGGCCAAGGCCACACCACGCCCGTGATCATGCTCTCTGCTCGCGGCGAGGTGGAACAACGCGTCGAGGGACTGGACGCCGGCGCGGATGATTACCTGCCGAAACCCTTCGCCATGTCCGAGTTGCTGGCACGGCTGCGCTCACTGGTGCGGCGCAACACGCAGCTCAAGCCGCCAGTGCTCACGCTGGCTGATCTAACCTTCGACACGGTTAAACGCGAAGTGCGGCGTGCGGGAAAACGCATCGAGCTGTCATCGCGTGAAACCTTGCTGCTGGAATGCCTGATGCGTGCGGAATGCGTCGTCGTCAGCCGACGCGACATCATCAGCGCCGTTTGGGAGTATGATTTCGATCCGGGCACCAATCTCGTCGATGTCTATGTGCGCCGTCTGCGCGAGAAGATCGACCGGGATCACTCCCCTGCCCTCATTCAAACCGTGCGCGGCCTCGGCTATGCACTCCGCCTTCAGCCATGACTCTGCGCCGCCGCATCCTGCTGTATTATTCCATCACACTCAGCCTCTCGCTGGTGATCGTGGGCTACTGGAGCTGGTTTGAATTCCATGAACAACGCAATGTCGCGTTGCATGGCGGTGTCGAGGCCGCACTGAAGCATGATCCTTTGGTGGAAACCGCAGAGATCATCCTGTTCGGTGGACTGCCGGCCATTTTGCTCGGCATCATCGGAGGCGGCCTGCTCATGCGTCGCGCTCTGCGCCCGATTGAGGATCTGACAGTTGTCCTGGAGAAAACGGATGCCTCAAATCTCGCAGAGCCCGTCTCACGCAGCGGCAATGGCGATGAACTCGACCGCATGGCCACCGTGTTCAACGGCATGAAGCAGCGCCTCGGCGTGTCCTTTACCCAAGCTCGTGAATTCACCCTGCATGCCTCACACGAACTCAAAACGCCGCTAACCATCATGCACGGCACACTGGAGCAGATGCTGGGCGATGCCGACACGCCAACGGCGCACCGCGATCGCGTTGCATCCATGCTCGAAGAAGTGCAGCGCCTCTCCAGCATCGTCGGACAGCTTACCTTTCTAGCCAAGGCGGATGCAGGATTGCTCACCCTGGCGGATGAAACCGTCACACTCGACGAATTGGTGCGAGATCTCACTGAAGAGGCCACCATGCTCGCCGCTAACGCCAACATCACCGTCACGCTCAGCCATTGCGAGCCAGTCAAAGTCAGCGGTGACCGCATGAGGCTGCGCCAGCTTTTGCTGAATCTCGCCGATAACGCAGTGAAGCATAATCAGCCAAATGGCAGCATCACCCTCAGCCTTCGATCTCAAGATCAGCATGCCGTTTTCGAAATCACCAACACCGGCTCCGTTCTCTCACCTGAATTAAGAGCACGCGTCTTCGAGCGCTTCTTCCGTGGCGATGACGCGCACGGCACGGTGGTCGAAGGCAGCGGCCTCGGCCTCAGCATTGCCGAATCCATCACTCAGGCTCATGGTGGCAGCATCGTCATGGATGCCACCTCTCATGGCTACACCTGCATCACGCTGCGTCTTCCGCTACTGATGAGCGCGAGTTCCTAAAGCCGCAAAGCTCTTGACGTTGGGAGTTCGGACCGCCTTAATCGGATTTACCGTGAAGTCTCTGCCGACCTATCTTTTGCTCATCTTGTTCCAATGCTGGACGCATTGCTCGATGACTCAATATGGGGCCTACATGGAGGATAGCGACGATGAGGGTTCCGGCTGCGTGGTCTGCGACCTGCTGACTGATGGTACCACGCTCACCGTTAAAGTGACGGTCACTGCTGCTTCAGTGGTTTTATTTGATAAACTCCCTCTCACAGCTCCAACCGTGACTTTGGTGGCTGCGCAGGCATTCACACCAGCGCATCCATTGCCACCACCGCGAAGGCGATTGTGTGAGGTTTTAGCCAGCACGGCATGTCCCGTGCGCGGTCCGGCTTGTCTTCAAGCTTGAGCTCAATCGGCGGTCCGCAGGGCTGCGTGAGATTGATCTCATCATCCGTCATCACGGCCAGCCATGGCTGTGCCTGCTGTTCTTTGTTTCTGAAACACCACGCTTATGAAATCATTCCCTTTCGCTCTGCTCTTCTGCTTTTCACTCTCCTCCACGGCCGCAGATAAACCGTCCCCAGTTTCCATCGAAACACTCGTGGCCAACACACTGGCCGGAAACCCCGAACTCCAATACTACGAAGCGGAAATCCTCGCGGCAAAGGCGGGGCGGCGTGAAGTGGGTAAGTTGGGCAATCCCGAACTCAATGTCGATTTTGGCCGCATGCGCGTGGTGAATGGTTCCAGTGACACCAATGATCTCACGCGTTCCATCGGCGTGGGTTATGCGGTGACACTGGCGCAGCCGATCGAGTGGCCTGGACGACTGGGATTGCGTAAAGCCATCGCAAATCGTGATATCACGCTTGCCGAGTTAGGTTTGGCAAAATTTCGCAGCTTCCTGGCAGCGCGGGTGCGTGCGCTGGCCTATGCGCTGGCAATGCAGCAGCAGGATGCGGCCGCTGCGGGTGAAGTGGCAGAGCGCTTTGCCGCCGTGCGTGCCGTATTGGTGCAGCGTGATCCCGGCGGTGCTGCGCCAATGCTGGAGGCCCGTATCATTGAAGCCGCAACCGTTGGCGTGCAGCGCCGTGCTGGTGAGACCGCGGTGGTGATGCAAAAGACGCTGCTGGAGCTGAATTTTCTGATGGGTAAGCGGGCCGACACGCCTCTCATCGTGAAGCGCGCGGACTTTGCTCTCAGCACGCTGCCGCCGCTCGGCGTCTTGCTAGCGCAGTCGGCACAGCACAACTATGACCTGCGCGTGAAGCGAGTGGAACTGGAGCAGCAAGGCCTGCGGGTGGATCTCGCCCATAACGAGCGTCATCCCACCTTCACCGTCGGTCCTGTGATTCAGGATCAGCTCCCTGGTGGGCGTCAAACATTGATCGGCATCAATGTCAGCATGCCGCTGCCATTTTGGAACACTGGCAAAGATAAAGTCGCCACCGCCGATGCGCGTCGTATGCAAGCCGAAGCGATGCTGAACAATCTGCTGCGCGAAACCGAACGCAAAGTCACCGAAGCCATGATCATCCTGCAAACGCAGCGCCAACGCCTCGATCTGTGGCCTGCTGAACTCATGAAGACCTTCAGTGATGCCGCAGCGCTGGCTGATCAACATTACCGGCTCGGTGCTGTGCAAGTCTCCAGCTATCTCGACATGCAGGACCGCTATCTGCAAGCTCTGGAAGCCATCAACGCCACAAAAATCGAGGCACTGCAAGCGGCGCTCGATCTGGAGCAGCTCATTGGCTCTTCGCAGCCGCTAGTGAAGACTGCCGCCGAAGAAAATGCCAAGCCTTGAGCCATGCTGAACTTCATTCTAGAAACCGTCCTGCGTCAGCGAGCGGCCGTGCTCGTCGGCGTGCTGGTTCTCATCGCTGCTGGCCTGTGGTCCGCGCTGAAGTTGCCCATGGATGCGCTGCCTGACATCACCAATGTCCAGGTGCAGGTGAATACCGACGTGCCCGCACTCGCACCCGAGGAGGTGGAGCAGCAGGTCACATTCCCCATTGAAAAGCATCTCATGGGCCTGCCGGGTCTCATTGAATTCCGCTCACTCTCAAAGTCCGGTCTCTCGCAGGTAACATTAGTCTTTGCCGATGGCACCGAGATCTACCGCGCACGCCAAATGGTCAGCGAGCGACTGGCTGATGTGGGCGAAGAGATTCCTCGCGGTCTTGCACCACGTCTCTCACCGGTTGCCACGGGCTTGGGAGAAATTTTTTATTACACGCTCGATTACACGCAGGAGGCCAAGCGGCCCGCCAGTCGCCGTGATCAACTCATGGAACTGCGCCTCCTGCATGATCTCACCATCAAGCCGCTGCTGCTGCAAACGCCTGGCATTGCCTCACTCAACACGACCGGTGGTTATGAAAAGCAGATCGTGATTCAGCCCGATCCTGTGAAACTCATGAATGCGGGCGTCACTCTGCCTGAGTTGGCCTCTAAGATCGCTGAGAACACACGCAATGCCGGTGGCGGTTCCGTGGAGATCAAAGGCGAGCAATTCACCGTGCGTGCGAATAGTCGCGTCACCACAGCGGCAGAGATCGCCCAACTGCCGCTGAAGTTTGGTGCAGGCGTGAAGCCACTCGTGGTCAGCGATCTCGCAGAAGTAGGCATTGGCGCAGGCAGTCGCACCGGAGCTGGCACCGTGGATGGGGATGAAGCGCTGGTCTGTGCTGTCATCATGCTTGCCGGTGAGAACACGCGACTCGTCTCACGTGCCGTCGGTGACAAGCTGACAGAGATTCAAGCCAAGCTGCCGCCCGGACTGATGCTGCGCACGCTTTACGACCGCTCACATCTCGTGAATCGAACGCTGCACACCGTGCGGAACAATCTGGCAGAAGGCGCACTGCTTGTGATCGTGGTGCTGTTTTTGCTCCTGGGAAATCTGCGCGGTGCCGTCATCGTGGCCTTTGCCATTCCACTCTCCATGCTCTGCGCCGTGGTGGGCATGACGTATTTCGAGATTCCCGGTAATCTCATGAGCCTGGGAGCCATCGACTTCGGCCTCATCATCGATGGAGCCGTCGTGATGGTCGAAAACATCGTGCGCCATCTTGGCGAAAAGCAGCACGCGCTCGGCCGTAAGCTCAACCGCAACGAGCGCCTCGATGAAGTGCTGCGCTCCGCCAAGGAAGTCGCCAGCCCGATGTTTTTCGGCGTTATCATCATCACCCTTGTCTATGTGCCGATCCTCGCCTTGCAGGGCATTGAGGGGAAAATGTTTCAGCCCATGGCCATCGTGGTCATGCTGGCTCTCGGCGGTGCACTCGTGCTCGCACTCACGCTGATGCCTGTGCTCTGCGCCTTGCTTCTCGGTGGTGACATGCGCGAGCGCGACAACCTACTCGTGCGTTGGTGCAAACGGTTGTATGCACCCATGCTTGGCTTTGGCCTGCGGCATAAGTGGCTGGTGCTGTTACTCACGCTGGGTCTGTTTGGCAGCGCAGTGGCGCTATTCGACAAACTCGGTGCCGAACTCCTACCCGAACTCGATGAAGGTGACTTCACCGTCTTCATGGTCAGGCCTGTGAGCACGGGCTTGTCCGTCTCCATCAACACGCAGTGCCAGACCGAGCGCGTGCTGCGTGAAACCTTTCCTGAAATCACCCACAGCTTCTCACGCATCGGCACGGATGAAGTCGGGACCGATCCCATGGGCGTGAATGTCAGTGATGCCTATCTCATGCTGCGACCGCATGAACAGTGGCGGAAGGAAAATGGCCAAACCATCAGCCGCGACCGTCTGGCCGATCTCATGAGCGAAGAACTCACCAAACGCATCCCTGGACAGAGCTATCTCTTCTCACAGCCCATCCAGATGCGCTTCAATGAAGTTCTCGAAGGCACGCGAGCCGATGTCGCCGTGAAGATTTATGGCGAAGACTTCGCTAAGCTCGAAGAGATCGCCGAAGAGATCAGTGAACTCCTCGAAGACATCCCTGGAGCTGCCGATGTCGAATTTGAAGCCGTCGGTCAGGCACCGAGCCTCGAAATCAAGCCCAACGCCGAAGCCTTGCATCGCTACAACCTGCACGCTGAAGATGTGAACCTCGCGGTCGAGATCGCGATTGCTGGAAGCGAAGTTGGGCAAATCAGCGAAGGCAACCTCCGCCATCCCATCGTCGTTCGTCTCGCAGAAAAAGACCGCGCCAACTTACAAGTCATCGAAAGCCTGCCTATCGGCTCTACCAGCGGCAGCCTGCTTACTTTGGGCAAAGTCGCCACACTGAAGACCGTGCCGCAAACCAGCATCATTGCCCGCGAAAACACCCGCCGCCGAGTGGGACTGCTCGTGAATGTGCGCGCCCGTGATCTCGCTAGTTTTGTCGCCGAAGCGACGGCTGCCATCAAAGAAAAGATAGTGCTGCCGCCAGGCTTCGAGATCGAGTTTGGTGGCCAGTTTCAAAACTACCTCGCCGCTCGCCAACGCCTCGCCATCGTCGTTCCACTCGCTCTCGCACTGATCTTTGCGCTCATCTATTTGAGCTTTGGTTCCTTCAAACAAGCCGCGCTCATCTTTCTCTGCGTGCCTCTGGCCGTCACCGGCGGCGTGGCAGCACTCTGGTGGCGTGAGATGCCCTTCACCATCAGCGCTGGCATCGGCTTCATCGCACTCAGCGGCATCGCGGTGCTCAATGGCATCATGTTGATCAGCTTTATCAATCAATTGCGGTTAAACGGCAAAACACTGCGTGATGCCATCACCGAAGGCACCCTCACTCGCCTACGCCCCAAGCTCATGACCGCGCTTGTCGCCGCCCTCGGCCTATTGCCCATGGCGCTCGCTACCGGAGCTGGTGCTGAAGTCCAGCGCCCGCTCGCTACTGTCATCATCGGTGGCATCCTTACCTCCACATTTCTGACGCTGCTGGTCGTGCCTGTGTTATATGAGTGGATTGAGCGGAGCAAGTCATCTTCATGAACACACCCACCACTTCCCGCTTCAAAATGCCCCGAACCGTGTGGGCGCTCGGCTGGGTGAGTTTTTTCACCGATGTCTCCACCGAGATCATCTATCCGCTGCTGCCGGTTTTTCTCACGGTCACACTCGGCGCCAGCATGGCCTTTGTCGGACTGATCGAGGGTATCGCCGAATCCACTGCCAGCTTGTTGAAGATCGCCAGCGGTTGGTGGTCAGACCGGGTGCGCAAGCGCAAGCCGCTCATGATTGCCGGCTACGGCCTCAGCGCACTGACACGTCCGCTCATTGCCCTGGCAACCACCGGCGGGCATGTGTTCGCGGCACGCTTCATCGACCGCATCGGCAAAGGCATCCGCACCTCACCACGCGATGCCTTGCTCGCTGCCTCCGTGCCATCAGACCAACGCGGCGCCGCCTTTGGCGTGCAGCGCATGATGGACAACGCGGGCGCGGTGGTCGGTCCGCTCATTGCGTGGAGCTTGCTGCATTGGTTTACCGGCGATTTTCGCGTGCTCTTTTGGATCGCTGTCATTCCCATGTTCGGGGCGATGATTGCTTTGATTTTTGGAGCCAAAGAGCAGGCTCAGATTTCACCCGAGGTCAAACCTGCCGCCGCCATTGCTTTCAACATCACGCCGGCATTCAAGAGCTACCTCGGTGCCGTGTTCCTCTTCACCCTCGGGAACTCCAGCGATGCCTTCCTACTGCTGCGCGCACAAGCCGTGGGCGTTCCCGTCAGCAGTCTCCCTTTGCTCTGGATGGCGCTGCATGTGGTGAAATCCGCCAGCAGCTACCCAGCAGGCGTGCTCAGCGACCGCATCGGTCGGCGCGGCCTCATTGTCGGTGGCTGGTGCGTGTATGCGCTGGTTTATCTCGGTTTCGGCTTTGCCAGCCAGGCCTGGCACATCTGGGCGCTGTTTCTCGTTTATGGCATCTTCTACGGCATGACAGAATCCACCGAGCGCGCTTTGGTGGCCGACTTCTACCCCGATGCCCAGCGCGGCCGTGCCTTTGGCAGTTTCAATTTCATCACCGGCATCGGTGCCCTGCCTGCCAGTCTGCTTATGGGCTGGCTGTGGACCGCGTTCGGGACTGTTGTCGCCTTCGGCACAGGAGCAGGACTGGCCCTGTGTGCCGTCGCTTGGTTTCTCTTCATGGTGAAGCCGTTGACCGCTGCTCGCTAAGAAGTAATGACAGCTATTTCATGATACTTCCCGCGTTAGGCTGGCATTAGTGGCCTGCGTCCACATGAAGCTGACTTTCTCAACCATCCTTGCTCTGCCAGTGCTGCTAAGCTGCTGCGTGACCTTCCAGTCACGCCCGATCTCGGCGGAGAAAACCAGCGCAGACTTCGTTGGGCGTTCTTTGAGCGATCCGGGCCTGCGCAGCTTCCTCGCGGAACAAAAAGCGAGTGGTGGCACCTGGACCGTGGATCGCCTCGCACTTGCGGCTGCGTATTTCCATCCTGATGTGGCCCTGGCGCGTGCTGAGGCCGAGGAAGTGGCTGCGGGCATCAAAACGGCCAGTATGCGGCCCAATCCGGTCTTCACCTTCGGGCCGCAATTTGCCAGCAATCGCGTCAACACGATCACGCCGTGGTTCATGGCGGGCGCTCTCACGATTCCCATCGAAACTGCGGGCAAACGCAGCCGCCGCACGGAACAAGCTCTCGCTGCTGCCGAGGCTGCACGCTGGCGCGTGTCATCGCGTGCATGGGCGGCACGTTCACGCGTGCGCATCGCGATGCTGGAGCTCCACAGCGCGCGCGAAAACATCCGCTTGCTCGAAACGGAGCAAAAACTTCACGAAGAGGCCATCAAGAAACTCACCGCGCAGATGGAGGCAGGCGATGTGTCCCCCTTTGAACTGACGCAAGCACGTCTCATGCTCAATCGCACGCGTCTCGCACTCCAAGATGCCCAGCGTCTCGCCGCCACGGGCGAGGCAAAACTCGCTGCCGCTGTTGGCGTGCCTTTAAATGCGGTGCGCGCCGTGAGCCTCGACTTCTCATCGTTCCATCGCCTTCCCGAACCAGGCAACAGCCGCAAACGCGCTTTGACTCAGCGCGCCGACTTGATGGCCTTGCTCGCAGATTACGCGGCGGCGGAGTCAGCACTGCGCTTGGAAATCGCCAAACAGTATCCCGATGTTCGGCTGGGACCTGGGTTTGATTACAATCAGGGACAAAACCGCTGGCAGCTTGGCGTGAGCTTGGAACTGCCTATCAACCGCAACGCCGGCCCCATTGCTCAAGCCGAAGCGAAACGCAAAACCGCCGAGGCCAGGTTCCTCGCGCAACAAAACACCATTCAGGGCGAACTCGACATCGCCCTCGCCTCCTACCAGGCCTCACGCGCAAAAGCCACCACCGCCACCACGCTCGCGAAAGAAGCCGCCGATGCCTCCAACACGACGAAGCGCATGGTCGAGGGCGGACAGGTCTCCGCGCTCGAATTCACGCGTCGCCAAATCGAAGCCAGCGCCGCCAATGTCGCACTCATGGCAGCGAACGTTGAGGCGCAAACCGCCGCCGGAGCACTCGAAGATGCCATGCAGGCCACCTTGAAGTAACCTCATGAAAAAGCTGCTCCCACTTCTCTTTGTCGCATCGCTCCACGCCGCTGACTCCGGTGGCTCCGCGCCCGCCACGATCACCAAGGAGGGCGATCTCGTCATCCTCACGCTCAAGTCCGAGGCGGAGCAAAGTCTGCGCCTCAAAACTGTCGCTGTCGAAAAACGCACGATTCCCGCCGTGCGACTTTTCTCCGGCGAAGTCGTCACGCCGCTCGCTGCGGAAGGAAAACCCATCGCTCCCGTGCTCGGCGGCACCTTGGATGAAGTGTTGCGCCTCGCCGATCTCCAAGTCACCGCCGATGGCCGCATTCTGCAAGCTCAGGTGCAAATCGAAGCCGCCAAGATCGCCGTCGAGCGTGCGCAAAAGATGCTCAGCGCCGAGGCAGGTAGCGCTCGCAATGTCGATGAAGCCAAGACTGCTCTCGCACTCGCCGAAGCCGCCATGACCACCGCCAAAGCCCAGCGCGGCCTGCTCGGCGGCACGCTCGAACAAAACACCCGCAAATGGGCCCGCGTTGCCATCTACAGCGGCGAATCCTCGCTGCTCGATGCGAAGGCCGAAGCCCACATCGGCAAACTCGCTGCCAAACCCGTCACCGGCCCGCCCACCGCCAACACTTTGACCAACACCATCGACTGGTATTACGAACTGCCCGCCGGCACCACGCTGCGAGCAGGCGAGCGCGTCGCCGTCGAGATCCCTACCCTCGAAAGCAAACTCGAAGCCCTCATCATCCCCTTCAACGCCGTGCTCCATGACATCCACGGCGGCCAGTGGGTCTATGTGCGAACCGCTGAGCACACTTACACCCGCAAACGCATCCAAGTCGCCCGTCTCGCTGGCAGCAACGCCGTTTTGGCCAGCGGACCGCCCGTAGGTTCACAGATTGTCACCGATGGTTCTGCCGAGTTGTTTGGCACGGAATTCATGACGGGAAAATAACACCATGCTGAACTCCATCGTCTCCTGGGCGCTGAACATGCGCGTGCTTGTGGTCGCTGCGGCGGCGGCGCTGCTCGTCGTGGGCATCAATGCCACTCGACATGCGCCGCTGGATGTGTTTCCGGAGTTCGCGCCACCGCTTGTGGAGGTGCAAACG